>Ga0137403_10001684_pt1 | contig 27582 bp, 22 predicted proteins | sample CZOMad2_1_16fung_FD_122057 | JGI IMG/M metagenome (GOLD analysis project Ga0137403, IMG submission 122057) | Vadose zone soil fungal communities from Angelo Coast Range Reserve, California, USA - CZOMad2_1_16fungal (Hybrid Assembly) | ecosystem: Environmental > Terrestrial > Soil > Vadose zone... | reverse complement strand
GAAATACGGCGGCACCGGCCTTGGCCTCGCCATCAGCCGCGAACTCGCGAGTCTCCTGGGTGGCGAAATCCATCTTCGGAGTACGCCCGGCAAAGGCAGCAGCTTTACGCTGTATTTGCCGCTGAAATACGCCGGCCCGACGGTGGCTCCGCGAGTCAGCGTATCGTCGCAATATAGCGCGGCGCCAATGTTGCCGGTCCAGGAGCGCGTCGTCGAACAGCTCCCGGACGACCGGCTAAACCTCGAACCCGGAGATACTATTCTCCTCATTGTCGAGGATGACCCGCATTATGCGCGCGTGCTGGTCGATCTGGCGCGTGACAAGGGCTTCAAGGTCCTGGTCGCGGCGCGCGGCGCGGAGGCGCTTGATCTTGCCAAGCAATACCAGCCCACCGCCGTGTCACTCGATGTCTTCCTGCCCGACATGCTCGGCTGGACGGTGTTGAGCCAGCTCAAGCACAATCCGTTGACGCGACACATCCCGGTCCAGATCATCACGCTGGATGAAGATCGCCAGCACGCGCTGGCGCGCGGCGCGTTCTCCTTTGTCAACAAGCCGACCACGACCGAAGGGGTGAGCGCCGCGCTGTCCCAAATCAAGGAGTACGCCAAGCCCCGCCGCAAACGCCTGCTGATCGTGGAAGACAATGTGGCGGAACAAATGAGCATTAGGGAGCTCTTGGACCACGACGACATTGAGATCGTCACGAGCGACACCGGCGCGGGCGCGCTTTCCACCTTGCGCGAAAACCCGTGCGACTGCGTCGTCCTCGATTTGAGGTTGCCTGACATGAGTGGCTTCGAGGTCCTGGACTCCATCCGCAACGACGAGGAGTTGTCGGATGTGCCGGTTGTCGTCTTCACCGGGCGGGAGCTTTCGGTCGAGGAAGACGCCGAACTGCATACGATGGCGCGAAGCATCGTGGTGAAGGGCGTGGAATCGCCCGAGCGCCTGCTCGATGAAACGTCGCTGTTCCTGCATCGCGTGATCACGGAACTGCCGATCGAGAAGCAGCGGATGCTGGAGAAGCTCAACAGCTCCGACGAAGACCTCGTTGGCCAGACCGCGCTCCTGGTCGATGACGACGCCCGCAACATCTTCGCGCTCTCCAGCGTTCTGGAGCGGCGCGGCATGAAGGTGCTCACCGCCACGACCGGCAGCGAGGCGGTCGCGCTGGTGGAGTCCAACCCCGAGATCGCCGTGGTTTTGATGGATATCATGATGCCGCAGATGGACGGTTACCAAACCATCGGGGTCATCCGGACGAACCCGGCATTGCGCCGGCTTCCCATCATCGCGCTTACCGCCAAGGCGATGAAGGGCGACCGGGAAAAATGCCTCGAAGCCGGCGCTTCCGACTATCTCGCCAAACCCGTCAATACCGAACAGTTGCTGCTTGCGATACGCATGTGGCTACATCGCTGATTGAGAGCAGCAGATGATGGAAAAGGTGAACATCCTTCTGGTCGACGATCAGCCGGCCAAGTTGCTGGCCTATGAGGTCATTCTAAAGGAACTTGGCGAAAATCTCGTTGTCGCGGCCTCCGGGCGGGAAGCGCTGGAATACCTGCTCAAGAACGAAGTTGCGGTTATTCTGGTCGACGTTTGCATGCCGGAATTGGACGGTTTCGAGCTTGCCGCCATGATCCGCCAGCATCCCCGGTTTCAGAAGACGGCGATGATTTTCATCTCCGCCATTCAGGTCAGTGATATCGACAGCCTTCGCGGCTACGAGATGGGCGCGGTGGACTATGTGCCGGTACCGGTGATCCCCGAAGTCCTGCGCGCAAAGATCAGGGTGTTCGCCGAACTCTACCGCAAGACCCGGCAGCTCGAGCGATTCAATGCCGAGCTTGAAGATCGGGTTCGCGCCCGCACGGGTGAGCTGGAAGATTCAACTGCAAGGCTCCTTGAGAGCGAGCAGCGCCGCAGTCTTGCCCTTGCCGCAGGCAGAATGGGTTCCTGGGACTGGGACTGGGTCAACGGCGACTGGATGTGGGACGAAGGGCAATTCCGGATTTTCGGCGTCGATTCGCAAAGCTTCGTCGTCAATCCGGTCAATGTTCAGACGTTGCTGCATCCCGACGATATTGACGAATTGCGCAAGGCGGTGGTCCAGTTCAACAAGGGCGCTCGATCCTACGAAACCGAGTTTCGAATCATCCGGCCCGATGGTGAAATTCGCTGGTGCGTCGGCACGGCGGCCGCCACCGTCGACAAGGCTGGCCGCGTCATACGCGTCAGCGGAGTTACCGTCGATATTACCGAGCGGAAGCGGGCGGAAGAGCGGCAGAATCTTCTAACCCGGGAGGTCGATCATCGCGCGAAGAACGCGCTGGCGCTGGCGCAATCGATTGTTCGGCTGACCCGAGGCGAAAGCGTCAAGGCTTACATGCAGGCGGTGGAAGGACGGATCAGTGCGCTTGCACGGGTCCATACCATCCTCTCTCTGTCGAGCTGGCAGGGCGCGGAAATAACCAAGCTGGTCGATGAAGAACTTGCGCCTTACGCCACCGGCGAACAGATCGCATTTAGCGGGTCAAACATTCAGCTGCAACCGGCGACTGCGCAGACGCTGGCCATGGCGCTGCACGAACTCGTCACCAATTCGGCAAAATATGGGGCCCTGTCGACGCTGTCTGGCCGCCTTACGATCAAATGGGAGGTCGAGGGCGAGATCCTTCAGATGTTGTGGGAAGAGCGAAACGGCCCCCTCGTGGAGAAGCCGGCATCGCGCGGCTTCGGGACAAGAAGCGTGATCGCCAGCATCGAGTCGCAGCTGGGAGGACAGGCCGAGTTCGACTGGCGCTCAGAGGGTTTGATTTGCCGGCTATCGGTCCCGCTAATGCAGGGCGGACTAGCGCGCCAACCCAACACCCGCCAAAATGGGCATGCTTCGATGTCCGCGGGGGCCTGAGATTCCTCCGGGAAAAAATCCGCAAGCGGCAATCAGTGGCTGATCATCCAGGGGCGCGCCGTCGGAAAGCTTTTTGCGCCACTCCTGGTCTTCTTCACCAGACGGGAAGGCTTGCCCGAACAACACCCGCAACCAGGCGCATGCGAGGCCTTGTATTCGCCGATCGTCTTAGGCGCGTTGGCACTGCGTTCATTGGTGGCATAGGCCCTGCGTTTGTCCGAGGGCATGCAGAAGAAGTTCGGCGCCGTCAGGATGGCGCGCGGCGATCGGCTATCGCATTTCGGACAGCTTTGCGACGCATCGCATTCCGCCATGGGCCGCATCTCCGAGAACGGACCACAATCGGCGCAGAGATAGTCGTAAACGGGCATTGCATTTCCTTGCGCGTTGAGAGTCCCGAACGGCGGCAGATGCGGGGCGGCTGACTCAAAGCCGTCCCGCATCCCGTCGCGCAGGGAACTCTATTTGTCCTGGGACAGCGGCATCTGGATGTCGCCCTTGATGTGTTTGATCGGGCCGGCCGAGGACGGCATGATATCGAAGTCGAAGATTTCGGTCGGCAGCCACAACGTGGCGCAGGCATTCGGCACGTCGACCACGCCGGAGATATGACCCTGGCAAGGTGCGGTTCCCAGGATCGAGTAGGCCTGCGCGCCGGAATAGCCGAATTTCTTGAGGTATTCGATGGCGTTCAGGCAGGCCTGCCGGTAGGCGATATGCACATCGAGGTAATGCTGCTTGCCCTGCTCGTCGACCGAGATGCCTTCGAAGATCAAATAGTCCTTGTAGTTCGGGGTGATCGGCGACGGCTTGAAGACCGGGTTCTTGATGCCGTATTTGGCGACGCCGTCCTTGATGATGTCGACCTTCAGGTGCAGCCAGCCGGCCATCTCGATCGCGCCGCAGAAGGTGATCTCGCCGTCGCCCTGGCTGAAATGCAGGTCGCCCATCGAGAGTCCGCCACCGGGCACATAGACCGGGAAGTAGATCTTCGAGCCGCGCGACAAATCCTTGATGTCGCAATTGCCGCCGTGCTCGCGAGGCGGCACGGTGCGCGCGCCTTCGGCGCCGATCTTGGCCTTGACATCGCCCTTCGCTCGCCCACCGTGAGCGGTCGCCGCGAACGGCGGATTGGCCAATCCTGGCACCCGCGTCGGATTGGTCGCGATCAGCGCGGTCTCGCGCTCGTTCCATGTCGCCAGCAGTTTCGGATCCGGCAGGCAGCCGATCAGGCCGGGATGGATGAGGCCCGCAAAGTTCACGCCGGGAACGTGGCGGGACGAGGTGTAGAGGCCCTTGATGTCCCAGATCGACTTCTGCGCCAGCGGGAAATGGTCGGTGAGGAAGCCGCCGCCATTCTTCTTCGAAAAGAAGCCGTTGAAACCCCAGAGGCTCTCTTTCAGCGGCCCCACGTCGAGCAAATCGACGACCAGGAGATCGCCGGGTTCGGCGCCCTTGACCCCGATCGGACCGGACAGGAAGTGCACGATCGACAGATCGATGTCGCGCACGTCGTCCGCCGAGTTGTTGTTCTTGATGAACCCGCCGGTCCAGTCATAGGTCTCGATGATGAAATCGTCGCCCGGACCGACCCACGCCACGATCGGGATGTCGGGATGCCAGCGGTTGTGGATCATGTCATTGTCGTAAGCCGACTTGGAAAGATCGACCTTGATCAGTGTCTCTGGCATCTGGAGCTCCCCTGTTTGCAAGCCATATTCGATCAGACTGATAGATATTTCGAAATCTGCGCGGCATCGACGCCGTCGCGCGGATCGTCACGTACGATCTCGCCATTTTCGATGACGAGAACGCGGTCGGCGATGTCGAGCGCGAAGCTCAACACCTGTTCGGAGACCACGATCGAAAGGCCGCGCTCGTCGCGAATGCGTTTCAGCGTGCGCGCCATTTCCTTGATGATCGAGGGCTGGATGCCTTCGGTAGGCTCATCCAGCAACAACACTTTGGGCTTGGTGGCGAGCGCGCGCGCGATCGCAAGCTGCTGCTGCTGGCCGCCGGAAAGGTTGCCGCCGCGCCGGTTTTTCATTTCCAGCAGCACCGGAAACAATTCGTAGATCTTGCCGGGCACCTCGGTTTCGCCCGATACGACGAGGCCGGTCTCGATATTTTCCTTCACCGTCATGGTGGAGAAGATCATTCGGCCCTGCGGCACATAGGCGAGGCCCTTGGCAACCCGTTCGTAACTGGGCAGATTGCTGAGTTCGCTGCCCTCCATGGTCACCGAACCGCTCCTGGTCGGCAGGATACCCATCAGCGACTTCATCAACGTCGTCTTGCCCATGCCGTTGCGGCCCATGATCGCGACGATCTCGTTGGGTGCGACGGATACGTTGAGGCCGTGCAGCACTTCGCTCTGGCCGTAGGCGACGTGAAGGTCCGAAATCGCCAGCATCAAAATGCTCCTTGCTTCTGTCTGCGCATGATCCTGTCCGGACGCCGGACGCCGCTTTTCCTGATCATGCTCTAGTGCCCCAGATAGACTTCGATGACCTTCGGATCGTTCTTGACGTGCTCCATCGAGCCCTCCGACAGAATCTGGCCCTGGTGCAGCACCGTGACCTTGTGGGCGATATCCTCGACGAATTTCATGTCGTGCTCGATCACCAGCACCGAGCGGTCCTTGATGATGCGGTTGAGCAGTTCGGCGGTCTTGGCGCGCTCGCTGACGCTCATGCCAGCGACCGGCTCGTCGAGCATCAGGAGGTCGGGATCCTGAATCAGCAGCATGCCGATTTCGAGCCATTGCTTCTGGCCATGGCTCAGCTGATCGGCATAGGTGTCGAGACGATCCTTGAGAAAGATCATCTCGGCGACTTCCTCGACCCGTTGGCGGACCGCCGCGTCGCGCTGGAAGGTGAGCGAGCCGAACACCGTGCGGCCGCGTGGATAGGAGATCTCCAGATTCTCGAATACCGTGAGATCCTCAAACACCGACGGCGTCTGGAACTTGCGCCCCACGCCAGTCTGCACGATCTGGTTCTCCTTGAGTTTCGTCAGCTCCTTGCCGCGAAACTGGATCGAGCCCGAGGTCGCCTTGGTCTTTCCGCAGATCAGATCGAGCACCGTGGTCTTTCCGGCGCCGTTGGGGCCGATGATGACGCGGATCTCGTTTTCCTCGACATAGAAGGACAGATTGTTGACGGCCTTGAACCCGTCAAAGGAGACGGTGAGCGCTTCGACCGCGAGCAGGAACTCCTTGGGCTGGTGTCCTATGCGCATGATGATCTCCTCACTCTGCCGGCGCGCCGTCGGCGATGGAACCGTCGGTCCAGGCGCCGGATTTCCGTGCACGCCCGGCGATCAGACGGTCGATGCGGGGCTGAACGTAGTCCTGCCATATTCCTGCAAGGCCATTGGGGAAAGCCAGCACGACGGCGATGAACAAGGCGCCGAGGCCGAACAGCCAGAGTTGGGGGAATGATTCGGATAGCGTCGTCTTGGCGAAATTCACCAGCAGCGAGCCGTACACCGCGCCGAAGATCGACATCCGCCCGCCGACCGCGGTGTAGATCACCATCTCGATCGACGGCACGATTCCGACAAAGGACGGCGACATGAAGCCGACCTCGAGCGTGAACATCGCCCCGCCGATCGCGGCAAACACGGCGGCTGCGCAGAATGCGAAGATCTTGAAGTTGGCGACGCTGTATCCGGAGAATCGGACGCGGTCCTCCTGCTCACGCATCGCGACCAGGATACGGCCGAGCTTGGTCAAACGGATGAACTGCGCCGTCACGATGCAGCCGAACAGCAGAGCGACCTCGATGAAATACAACAGAAACTTGGCGTGGTCGGTGCGGATATCCCAACCGTGGAGCGTGCGCAGGTCGGTGATGCCGTTGATGCCGCCGGTATAGCCCTGCTGGCCCACAATCAGGATGGTGAGAATGGCCGCGATCGCCTGCGTGATGATCGCAAAATACACGCCACCGACGCGGCGCTTGAACATGGCGGCGCCAATGATGAAGGAGAAGATCGCGGGAACCAGGAGAATCGCCAGCAGCGTGAGCGGGAAACTGTGGAACGGTTTCCAAAAGAACGGCAGCTGGGTGATCTGATTCCAGTCCATGAAATCGGGAATGCCCGGGGTCGACTGGATCTTGGTGTTCTCGACGCTGGATGCCTCAAGCTTCAGGTACATCGCCATGCAGTACCCGCCGAGGCCGAAGAACACGCCCTGCCCCAGGCTGAGAATGCCGCCATAGCCCCAGCACAGCACCAGCCCGATCGCGACGAAAGCGTAGGTCAGGTATTTCGCGACCAGGTTGAGGCGAAACACATCCAGCGTCAGCGGCAGAATGACAAAAAGCAGCAGCGCCAGCGTCACAAAGCCGATAAGCTCGGGTCGATTGAAAAAGCGCGAATTGATGATCATGACCGTGCTTTCTTGTTCTTATTTCCGGACCTTGAGCGCGAACAGGCCCTGCGGCCGCATCATGAGGATCGCGACAATGGCGAGCAGCGTCAGGACCTTGGCCATCGATCCCGACATGAAGAACTCCATGGTCGATTGCGCCTGCGAGATCGTGAAGGCGGATGCAATGGTCCCGATAAGGCTGGCAGCGCCGCCGAATACAACGACCAGGAACGTATCGACGATATAGAGCTGGCCGGCGGTAGGGCCGGTGGAGCCGATCATGGTGAAAGCGCTGCCCGCAATCCCGGCGATGCCGCAGCCGAGGCCGAAGGTGTAACGGTCGACCTTCTCGGTATTGATGCCGACGGCGCCGGCCATCACGCGGTTCTGCACCACGGCACGAACCTGCCTGCCCCAGCGCGACATGTACATAATGTAGGCCACCGCGCAGGTGATCAGCACCGTCAGGCACATCACGAAGATGCCGTTGATCGGTACTTCGATCGTATCCGTGATCTGCTTGGAGCCCAGCATCCATTGCGGCAATTCGACACCGACTTCGCGGGCGCCGAAGACCGACCGATAGGCCTGCTGCAGAATGAGACTGAGCCCCCAGGTCGCCAACAGCGTGTCGAGAGGGCGTCGATAAAGGTGACGTATCAGCGCCCATTCGACCAGCATGCCGAGGGAGCCTGAGGCGATGAAGGCCAATACCATCGCCAGGAAGAAGTATCCGCTGAAAATGCTCGGAAGGTAGGCTTCAACGAGACTCGCCGTCATCCAGGTGACGTAGGCGCCCAGGATCATGAACTCGCCGTGGGCCATGTTGATGACGCCCATCTGTCCGAAAATGATCGCGAGTCCGAGCGCCATCAGCACGTAGACCGAAAACAGGATCAATCCCGCGAACCCCTGCATCGCGAGGATGGAGCCGAGATCGCCAATCGAGTAGTCGCCAAGCATCGAGCCGTTCTCCGTGGTCGGGAAGGCTCGCGTCGCGGGAGATCGCGACGCGAGAAGCGTTTGGTGAGGTGGCCGCAGTTAAGCCGCGCGGACTTACTGGTAGCCCTTGGGGAACGGGTCGGGTTCGACAAGATCGGCGGTCTCGTAGACCATCTCGTACTGACCATCGAGCTTGGCCTTGCCGACGCGCGTCTTCGACCAGAGGTGATGGTTTTCGTGGATGCGGACGTAGCCTTCCGGCGCACCCTTGAACTCCACGCCAGGCGAAGCGGCGGCAACCTTGTCGATGTCGAAGCTGCCGGCCTTCTCCACCGTCAATTTCCACAGCCACGGGCCGAGATAGGCGGCCTGGGTCACGTCGCCGATCACGGTCTTCTCGCCCCACATCTTCTTGAACTCGGACACGAACGGTTTGTTGTTGGCGTTGTCGAGCGACTGGAAATACTTCATGCAGGCGAAGGCACCGGCGATATTTTCACCGCCGATGCCATCGATCTCGTCTTCGGTCACCGAGATCGTCAGCAACGTCTGTTTCGACAGGTCGATACCCGCCGCCTTGAGTTGCTTGTAGAAGGCGACGTTCGATCCGCCGACGATGATGGCGTAGATCACATCGGGCTTGGTCAGCTTGATCTTGTTGATGACCGAGTTGAACTGGGTGCTGCCGAGGGGGAAGTATTCTTCGCCGACAACCTTGGATTCCTTCAGATGGCCCTCGATGTGCTTGCGGGCGATTTTGTTGGAGGTACGCGGCCAGATGTAGTCGGAGCCGAGCAGATAGAAGGTCTTGGCGCCCTTGGTCTTGTTGACCCAGTCGAGGCCGGCGATGATCTGCTGGGTCGCTTCCTGACCGGTGTAGATCACGTTCTTGGATTGCTCGAGGCCTTCATAGAAGGTCGGATAATACAGCATGCCGTTATACTGCTCGAACACCGGCAGCACCGCCTTGCGCGAGGCCGAGGTCCAACAGCCCATGACCGCGGCGCATTTGTCGTTGACCAACAGCTTCTTCGCCTTCTCGGCGAAGGTCGGCCAGTCGCTGGCGCCATCCTCCTGAATGAACTTGATCTTGCGGCCGAGCACACCGCCGGTGGCGTTGATTTGTTCGATCGCCAGCTTTTCGGCTTCCACCGATCCGGTTTCCGAGATCGCCATCGTACCGGTAACGGAGTGCAGAATTCCGACCGTGACTTCCGTGTCTGTCACGGCCAATCCGGTCGTATTGACAGCCGAAGTAGCCGGGCCAGCGCCGAATGACGGACGTGGCAGCATTGAGATGGCGGGCAATGCGGCCATTCCCATCAGCAGTTTGCGCCGAAGCGGGGACTGCAGGCCCCGTTTGATTTCGTCTGACATGAGTACCCCATTCGTGTTCGAGGAATTGGTCAGGCGAGGATTGCTGAATTTGTGCACTGCACAGATACGCAAGATCGCGTATATTGCACCGCAAAATAGCGACGTAGATTTTGGAATGGGAGTTGCAAGCGGGATCGCTGACAGGTCAGGAGCACAAAGTGGCAGGGCGACAGCGGATCGACCGCGTCAGACGCCAGTATAATCAATGGGTTGCAAACCAGACGCTGGAGGACTACGCGCTCCGCTTTACCGCCAAGAGCGCGCGGCGCTGGTCGGCGGCCCGCGTCGCCAATACGGCGCTGGGCGCCATCTCGTTCCTGGCGCTGGAGGCTATCGGCGGCACCATCACCCTCAACTACGGGGTTACCAATGCCGCAGCCGCGATCCTCGTCGTCAGCGTCATCATTTTCTTCTGCGGCCTGCCGATCGCCTATCACGCCGCCAAATGCGGCATCGACATTGATCTCTTAACCCGCGGCGCCGGCTTCGGTTATATCGGCTCGACGATCACCTCGCTGATCTACGCCTCCTTCACCTTCATTTTCTTTGCAATCGAAGCCGTCATTCTCGCGACTGCGCTTGAGATGTGTTTCGGAATTCCGCGGCCCATCGGCTACCTCATCAGCGCCGTCGTCATCATCCCGCTCGTCACCCACGGCATCACGCTGATCAGCCGCTTCCAACTCTGGACGCAGCCGCTGTGGATCATCCTTCACGTCTTGCCCTTCGCCGCGATCGCCTACGCCAACCCACACTCCTTTGCGGAGTGGACGAAGTTTGCCGGCGAACACGGCAGCCCCACGGGCCATCTCGATCTGCTGCTGTTCGGCACCGCCGCCTCGGTCGTGTTTTCGCTGGTGGCGCAGATCGGCGAGCAGGTCGACTTCCTGCGCTTCCTGCCGCGCGACCGGCGAACCTCGAAGACGTCATGGTGGATCGCGCTGTTAAGCGCGGGGCCCGGCTGGATCATCCTGGGCGCGCTGAAGCTGCTGGCTGGATCGTTCCTGGCTTATTTTGCACTCAGCCATGGTGTCACCTTCGAGCACGCGGCCGAGCCCGCACACATGTATCTCGAAGCATTTCGCTATGTGCTGTCGGAGCCGGATCTCGCATTGGCGTTGACGGGTACCTTTGTGATCCTCTCGCAGGTGAAGATCAACGTCACCAACGCCTATGCCGGTTCAATCGCATGGTCGAATTTCTTCTCCCGATTAACCCATAGCCACCCCGGCCGCGTCGTCTGGCTCGTATTCAACGTGCTGGTCGCGTTGCTGTTGATGGAGATCGGCGTCTACAAGGCGCTGGAACAGACGCTGGCGCTTTATTCAAACGTCGCCATCGCCTGGGTCGGCGCACTGGTCTCAGATCTCGTGGTCAACAAGCCGCTCAGCTTGCGCCCGCCGCACATGGAGTTCAAGCGCGCGCATCTTTACGACATCAACCCGGTTGGTGTCGGCGCCATGACCATCGCCACCATCGTCTCGATAAGCGCGTTCTACGGAGTATTCGGGCCAACGGCGAAAGCGCTGGCGCCGTTTGTCGCGCTGGCTGTGGCCTTCGTCACCGCGCCGCTGATCGCATTTGCGACCGGCGGAAAATATTACATCGCACGCAAGCCCAAGCGCAGCTGGCAGAACATCGAAGCGATCAAATGTTGCATTTGCGAGCATACGTTCGAGCCCGAGGACATGGCGTCCTGCCCCGCCTATGCCGGACCGATCTGCTCCCTGTGCTGCTCGCTTGACGCGCGCTGCCACGATCTCTGCAAGCCGCATGCGCGGATCCAGGCGCAGGTCTCCGAAACCCTCGGCAAAATGCTGCCGCAGCCGATTTATGCGCGGATCAATTCGCAGCTTGGCCACTATCTCGGGGTATTCGCCGTTTCGGCCGGCCTGGTCGGACTGACGCTTGGCCTGATCTATTTGCAGACGGCAACGACGATTAGTGTCGATAATCTGCAGCTGTCCGAGATCCTCTGGAAAGTATTTTTCGCGCTGACGATCATCATTGGGGTCGTCGCATGGCTGTTCGTCCTCGCGCAGCAAAGCCGGCGCGCGGCGGAAGCGGAAACCCGGCGGCAGACCGCGCTCCTGATTCAGGAAATCGACGCCCACAAACGCACCGACGCCGAACTGCAGCGCGCCAAGGAAGTTGCGGAGTCTGCCAATCTCGCGAAAAGCCGATATGTGGTCGGGCTTAGCCATGAATTGCGCTCGCCCCTGAACGCGATCTCCGGCTATGCGCAGTTGCTGGAACAGGATGCAAGCCTGAACCAAAAGCCGCGCGATCAGGTCCGCGTGGTCCGCCGCAGCGCCGATCACCTTTCCGGGCTGATCGATGGCATTCTCGACATCTCGAAAATCGAAGCCGGCCGGCTCTATCTGTCGCGGGACGAGGTGCGCCTCAGCGAATTTCTTGACCAGCTCGTCGGCATGTTCCGCCTACAGGCCGCCGCCAAGGGCGTCGACTTCGTGTTCAAGCGGCCGGCCGTCCTGCCAGTCGTGGTCTATGCCGACGAAAAGCGGCTTCGCCAGATCCTGATCAACCTGTTGTCGAACGCCATCAAATTCACCCAGACCGGCAGCGTGCAGCTGGTCGTACACTACCGCAGTCCGGTCGCCGAATTCGAGGTGATCGACACCGGCCCGGGAATTCAGCCGTCCGATCTAGAGCGCATCTTTGCGCCGTTCGAGCGCGGCGCGTTGGGTGTCTCGCAGCCACATACCGGGACCGGTCTCGGGTTGACCATCAGCCGCTTGCTCGCGGGTGTGATGGGCGGCGACATCCAGGTGGCCAGCACGGTCGGTATCGGCAGCAGCTTCCGGGTGAAGATAATGCTGTCGGAAGTGACCAACCCGACGCGAGTAGCCCCCGTGGATGCGCCGGTGTTCGGCTATCACGGTCCTCGCAAGACGATCCTGATCACCGACGACGATCCGGTTCAGCGCGATCTCCTGCGCGAAGTGTTGGCGCCGCTGGGCTTTATCCTGCTCAGCGCCCCGGACGGTCCCGGCTGTCTCGCGCTCGCCCAGCATTGCCGCCCGGATTTGTTTTTACTGGATATCTCGATGTCGGGCATGGACGGGTGGGCGGTGGCGGAGGCGTTGCGCTCGACCGGTCATCATCAGGCGCGCATCCTGATGGTTTCGGCAAGCGCATTGGAAGCGCATGGCGCGCCGCTGGCTCAGCCCTTCCACGATGGCTATCTGATGAAGCCGATCGATATTCCAAGGCTCCTGGAATTGATCCGCCAGCTGCTCAAGATCGAATGGCAGTATGAGACCTATCAGGCTGCCGTTCTGCACTGGAAGCCAGATAGCGGCTCGCGACCGCCGGTGAAGCATGTGGAGGAACTGATCAGCCTTGGGCAACTGGGCTACATCCGAGCGATCCAGGTCAAGCTCGACGAGATGGGAGCCGATTATCCCGAGCACGCCGACTTCGTGTCGCAAATGCGCTCTCTGATCGATCGCTTCGATCTTGATCAGTACATGGCAACCCTGAAGACGTTGCACAGCTATGATCACTGAATCCAAAAAGCGCGATGTCGCACTCGTCGTCGACGACTCGCCGGAAACGCTGCGCCTCCTGACCGACGCGCTGGACGGCGCCGGCATGACGGTCATGGTTGCCATGGACGGAGCGGCGGCGATGCGTATCGTCGATCAGATCACGCCCGATATCATTCTGCTCGACGCCGTAATGCCCGGCATGGATGGCTTTGAGACCTGCCGGCGTCTCAAGCGCGATGCGGGTTTAAGCAATGTGCCGGTGATCTTCATGACCGGTCTGGCCGAGACCGAACATATCGTCAGCGGCCTGGAAGCGGGCGGCGTCGACTACGTCACCAAGCCGATCGTCATTGAAGAAATGCTGGCGCGCATCCGGGTTCACCTGGCCAATGCGCGGCTGACCCAGAGCGCGCGCGCGGCGCTCGACGTGTCCGGCCGGTTCTTGCTCGCCGTCAGCCGGCAAGGCAAGATGATGTGGGCGACACCACAAGCCCAGAGGTTGCTCTCGGAAAACCTTTCAGCCGGCATGGACGACGAATTCGTGCTGCCCGGTCCTATGCTGCAATGGCTTGAGCAAGCGCAAAAAGGCAAAGCCGGGTCGAAAACCCATGCCACGGCGGCGTCATTTCCGGACAATGAGCAGCTTCGCCTGCAATACATGGGCAAGCTTGGACCGAATGAATTCCTGCTGCGGCTGGCAAAGGATTCGCGCGCCGATATGCCCGCGGAATTCTCCAGCGAGCTCGGATTGACCACCCGGGAGGGCGAAGTGTTGTCGTGGCTGAGCAAAGGAAAGACCAACCGCGACATCGCCCAGATTCTGGGCTTAAGTCCGCGGACGGTGGACAAGCATCTTGAGCAAATCTACGCCAAGCTCGGCGTCGAGAACCGTACCGCGGCTGCGGCCATCGCGGCCGGTACGGGCCGCCGCAATTCGTAAATCCCGGTCCGCAACATTGGAGGATTTGCCGCCAGGACTGGCGCTGACCTGCTTGCCGTGTTAGCCGCTACCAAACCGATACGCGCGTGGCGGGGAATGGATGTTAGAGGCAGTAATCTGGGATTTCGGCGGTGTGCTGACTTCATCGCCGTTTGAGGCGTTCGCGCGCTTTGAGACCGAGCATGGGCTCCCCGCCGATATCATCCGGCGCACCAATGCCGCCAATCATCTGGAGAATGCCTGGGCGAAGTTCGAGCGGGCCGAAGTGGACATCGAAGCCTTCGATCAGCTGTTCGCGGCGGAATCGCGTGTCTTGGGCGCGGAGGTTCGAGGCAGGGACGTGTTGCCGCTGCTATCAGGCGACCTGCGGCCCGAAATGGTGGAGGCGCTCAAGCGCATCAAGGTCAGGTTCAAGACCGGCTGCATCACCAACAACCTCCCCGCCAACGCCATTGGCAGCGCGAGTGGCCGGGTGCTCTATATCGCGGAGGTGATGGCGCTGTTCGACCATGTCATCGAGTCGGCCAAGATCGGCCTGAGGAAACCTGACCCACGCATCTACCAGATGATGGTGGAAGCTCTCGGCGTCGATCCGAGGCGATGCGTCTATCTCGACGATCTCGGCGTCAACTTGAAACCGGCGCGCCAAATGGGCATGACCACGATCAAGGTCGTCAACGCGCCGCAAGCCCTGGCCGAGCTGGAGGCTGCGACAGGGCTATCGCTGCGATAGTCGGCCGGCCGTCTCGCCATCGATCTGCTTACGCATCGATCGCGTCCTTGATCTTCTTTCGCGTCAGTGGCAGATCGCGCAGCCGCTTTCCGGTTGCGTTGGCAATCGCGTTCGCAATCGATGCCGCAGCCGGGCCCTGCCCGGTTTCACCGCTGCCGAGGAAAGGAAGACCAGGGCGGTTGATGATATGCACCTCGACCTTTTCGGGGACCGAGTTGAACCGCAGGATCGGATAGGTCTGCCAGTCGATGCTCGTAATTCTTGTATCGTCGAAGGTGACGCTTTCGTAGAGCGTCCAGCTCATCGACTGCAAGATCGCACCTTCGATCTGGTTGATCAGCCCGTCCGGATTGACCACCTGACCGCTATCGACCGCCGCCACCGCGCGCACCAGGCGCGGCCGCCCGGTCTCCCGGTTCACTTCCACCTCGGTGGCGATGGCGCAATAGGCCGCCAGATTCTTGTAGCGCGCAAAGGCGAAGCCGAAGCCGCGATCTTGCGCAGCCTTCTGACCCTTCTGCCATCCGAAAGCCTGGGCAGCCTTTTCGATGACATCGCGCCCGCGCGGGTCGTCGAGATGTCTCAACCTGAATTCGATCGCGTCGGCGCCGGCGAGCCCAGCGAGTTCATCCATAAAACTCTCGATCGAAAACACATTGTGGTAGGCGCCAAGCGCCCGCATCGCGGAAACCCGCACCGGCATCGCCGGGATGAAATGATGCACCACATGCGCATTGGGGAATTTGTAGATCGGGATCGCGTTGCGATCGCCGCCGCCTTCCGGCAATGGAATGGGTTTGGGCGCCGGCACGGCGAAGGGTTGCGCCATGTGCTGGGCGGCCAGCATCGATCCGGCGCCACCCGGCCGCATCGAGTGGGTGTTGGTCCAGACTTCGAAATTCCACGCCGATATCGCGCCATTGCCATCCAGCGACGCCTTCAGTTTGGTCACCATCGCCGGTCCAAAGGGCTCCCAGCCGTGCTCCTGTTCGCGCGTCCATTGCACGCGCACGGGCACCCCGGACAGCTCACGCGCGATCAGCGCAGCGTCGGCAGCGGCATCGTCGGCGCCGTTATGGCCGTAACAGCCGGAGCCCTCGACGTGGATCAAGCGAACGCTCGCCACCGGCACACGCAGCATTTCGGCGATGCCTTGGCGATCGGGATAGACGCCCTGGGTGTGGGTCCAGACCGTCATGGCATCGTTGACCAATTGCGCAACGGCGCACGACGGGCCGATCGACCCGTGTGCCTGGTACGGCCGGGTATAGGTGGCCTCTAAGGTCCTTTGGCCGACGGCCGACGGATCATTGCGCTCGAAGATGGTCGTATCCTGCGAGGGCAGGCTCGCGAGCACGCGTGGCAGGTCATCCTGCTTCGGCAGGCCGGGCGTTTCCTGCCATTTCGCAGCCGCCGATAGCGCGCCCATCGCTTTGATCGACTGAAATTCCTTTTGCGCGACAACGGCCAGAAAATTGCCGTTACGAATGACCTTGATGACACCCGGCAGTTTTTCGACCGCTGCGGTATCGCACTCCGTCAGTTGGGCGCCATAGCTCGGCGGCCGCACGACGCGGGCATGCACCATGCCGGGCAGCCGCATATCCTGGACGTAAGCCGCACCCCCGGTCACCTTGGCGGGAATATCGACCCGCGGCACGGGTTGGCCCATCACCTTGTATGACGCCGGATCTTTCAGGGTGGATTTCGCCTGCGCCTGCACGTGCAACATATCGCTTGCGACCAGATCGCCGTAGCCGAAGCGCTGCCCGTCCGGCGCGATCACCGCGCCGTTTTCGGTCCGGAAGCTCTCCACCGGCAGGCTGAGCCGCCGCGCGGCCTCGCCGACCAGAAGTTCGCGCACCTGCGCGGCCACATTCTGGATCGCGGTTCCGCTGTCTTTCATTGAATTGCTGCCGGACGTGTAACCTTCGTTGGCCGTACGTCGCGTATCGGCCGTGACCACCTTCAGCGAGGCAAAGGGAACATCGAGCTCTTCCGCGGCGATTTGCTGAAAAGCTGTCTTCAAGCCCTGGCCGAGCTCGGCTTTGCCGGTGAACAGCGTGATAGTGCCGTCGGCATCGATGCGAATCCAGGAATCAAGGTATGACGATGTAGCAAGGCTACCCGGCGGCTTGGGCGCTGTGGCTGGTGCGGCTTGATCCTGGGCGAGGGCATCCGACATCGCGAAGCTGACGATCAATGCACCGCCGCCCGCGAGCACGCGCCGACGGTCGAGAATGACGGGAACGTTCATCGCGCACTCCCCGGGATGGCCGGCGACAATTCGGCCGTGTCCATCAGATGAGCGGCCCGGTGTACCGCTCGCAGGATTCGCATATGGGTGCCGCAGCGGCAGAGGTGCGGTTCCAACTCGGCCCGAATTTGCGCGTCGGTCGGCTTTGGATTTTTCTGCAGCAGCGCCTGCGCCCGCATCATCATTCCGGCGATACAGTAGCCACATTGTGCCGCCTGCTCTTCCATGAAGGCGCGCTGGATCGGTGCGGGCGTGCTGATCGTGCCTAAACCTTCAAGCGTCGTCACCTGTTTACCCTCAAGCAGGAGCAGCGGCGTCACGCAGGACAACACGGCCTTGCCGTCGACGATCACTGTGCACGAACCGCACTGGCCGAGACCGCAGCCGAATTTGGCGGCGTTGAGCTTGAGGTCCTCGCGCAGAACATAAAGCAGTGGCGTATCTGGTTCCGCGTCGATCTGGTGATCGTGACCGTTGACCTTCAAATTCATCATGGCTTGTCTCGCTGCATTGGATCGGCGGGAGCGTTGTGCGGTCCTGGTGATGTCTGGAGATATACGGTCTCCGTGCGCCTCGCATCCTGGACTGCCTTCTCAATGTCGGTCCATGCCGGTTGGTTGCTGAAGCGGGCGCGCAGATAGTTCAACAAGGCTGCTATCTGTTGGTCGGTCATGCTGCTGGCAAAACCGGGCATGATAGGGCTGCGCTCGCCCTCGACCGGCCGAATGCCGGAAAGGACAATGTTGGCGGCGTTGCGCGGGTCGGGAGCACTGATGGCGGTGGTGAGACCGAGATTGACCCCACCGTAGGGCGGTGGCCTGTCGGTATCATGACAGGTCGCGCAGGCCGCAGCGTAGATCGACGCGCCGGCCGGGTCGGTCTGGGGCGACCGCCCCTGAGGCGACTTGATTTGCATCCGCAAATCGCGGGCCTGGCGCAGGCGATCCTGTGTTGGCGGGCCGAACACGCTGGTCATGTAGACTGCGACCGCGTGAACATCGCTTGCCTGCACCGACGACAGGTTGCTGACGACCTCGGCCATCGGCCCCCGAGCGACGCCATGATCGGGATGCCAGCCCTGACGAAGATAGCTGAAGAGCGCTTCTGTGTCCCACGGCAGCGGCGAAGGCGATCGCGCGTTGATCGCGTAGGCGTGCCAGTTGTCGACGTCGCCGCCGGAAAATGGCGCACTCGTCCGCTCCGCGCCCAGCGCATTGCGCGGCGTATGGCACGCGCCGCAATGTGCCAACCCTTCGACCAGATAGGCGCCGCGATTCCATTCCGCGCTTTGCGCGCTGTCCGGCTGGTAAGTCTCGCGCCGAAGGAACAACAGCTTCCAGCCCGCAACGACAAAGCGCTGGTTGAGGGGGAAGGAGAGCTCGTTGGCGCGAGCGGGAGCGTGAACCGCCGGCCGCGTCATCAGAAACGCATACAAGGCGCGGTCGTCTTCGTCGGTGACGTTGGTGAAATGGTCGTAGGGAAAAGTCGGATAGAGATGCTGCCCGGCGCGATCAATCCCGGACCGCATCGCGCGTCGGAAGGCGGCTTCCGACCAGCGGCCAATGCCGGTGTCCGGGTCCGGCGTGATATTTGACGAATAGATCGTGCCGAACGGCGTCGGCACCGGTAGGCCGCCGGCAAACGCCTTGCCACCTCGCAAGGTATGGCAATCGTTGCAATTGCCGATAGCCGCGAGATCGCGGCCCCGCTTCACGAGGGCGATGCCGAAGGATTGCGGCGCAGGCGGCTCGATCGCCGATATCGCCGGCCGCCACACAACTGCAAAGGCCGCGACCACACCGCCGATCAGGAGCCCAGCGGCGATGCTTGCGAGGAAACGTGGCTTTGTCATCCGTCCCAGCTTTTATCGCTTTGCGGATATGGCTAGCACAAATCCGCAGGCGGCGCGCCCCTCTGTCGCCGTCCCCGAGGTGCTGTTTCTGTTGGCGGAAGGCCTGGCCCGGGGCTGCCCAACCCGGGAACCGCGGGATCTCGGCTGTCTATTTGATTTCGGGCGCCGGCGCGGCGGCGGAAAACGCCCGCTGGAACGTCGCTAGATCGGTGCTGGGCAGATCCGAAACCGCGATGTAGGTGAAATCCGTATCGCTCCAGCTTCGCAGGTTATATCCGGCGATCGTCTGCTCCGAGACGGACTGGCCGGGCCGCAGCGTCGTCAGGCTGAGCGTGTGCGCGGCGTGCTTGTAGATGATCGTGGCAACGGGATCCTGGCCGACGACATCGACGCGGCCGCCCAGTAGCGCGAAGCCTTGCGCGGCGAGGTCAGGCACCTGAGGTGATACCGGCAGGCGAGCCGTAAACCAGGGCTTCACCGTATGACGGTCGGAAGAAGCGATATCGAAGGGTTGAGGCGCCAGCAAACTCCGGATATGGCCGGCAACCACCTGGTTCGCAACGCCCTCGCGCTGACCGTATTGCTCGATCGTCATCATGACGGAACTTGAGATCACTGCCCCGAACACCGCCGCTGCGGCCAAAGCCTGAAACGACCAGCTTCGTTGACGCAGAACCGTAACGTTGCTCGAACGCTCCGCGTTCAAACTCGACTTGATACGGGCCTGCAGGTTTGCGGGTATCTCAAGCTGCGGTAGCGAACGAACGGCCTGTCGCAGCGACAGCAGCCGGGCATACCGGGCCTTCAAGGACGCTTCATTTGCCAATCGGCGCTCGAACTCGTTCGCCAAGACAGGATCAAGCTCGCCGTCGCTATAAGCATTCAATTGCAGTTCGTCATTATCTCTCAAGGATACAACCATAACTACCTTCGATCTCCCAGAAGAGCTATCAGAAGCTGCCTGCCCCGGGACAGACGGGACATGACGGTCCCGATTGGAGCATTTGTGATCTCGGCAATATCCCGATAGTTCATCTGATTTATTTCTCGCAAAACAATCACTTCGCGAAATTGCACCGGCAACTGCGCCAAGGCTTTCTGAACCTCCTCGGTATCGGCTTTGAAAAGAGCTATCTCCTCGGGTGTCTCTATCCTTGCGCCGTGTAGACCCTCATATTCAAGTTCCTGTTGCTCGACGGCACTCAGGTCGTTCAGGAACACAACCGTCCTTGGCTTGTTTTTCGTCAGCCAGCTGAAAGCCGTGTTGCGCACAATGGTCAGGGACCACGCACGCGCATTGACGGCACCGAAGTTCTTGATACCGCGAAACGCCCGTAACGCCGCCTCCTGCACGATGTCTTCGGCGTCGGATGCGTTGCCGGCGAGCCATTGCGCGAGGCGATAGGCCTCAGGCAAATGCGGCAGGAAGACTTCATCAAACGCGGCGCGTTCATCCTTGTTTTGCACAACCAAGACCGACATTCGCTGCTGGCCAGATAATTGATCTGGGCCTTCCAGTCGGCCTTTTAACATGGCCTTTTCAAGTTCGGTACACCGGAAATCCGTCCGGTGTACCGATAGAGTTGTCGTCATGTCTGACGCACCATGGTTCTCAAGGCGCCGTAGTCACTTTACGATGATTTTTGCCTGCATGTGCGGATGCAGGGCGCAGAAGTAGTCGAACGTGCCGGCACTGGCGAACGTGAAGGAATACGAGTCGTCAGTGTCGAGCACCTTCGAGCGGAAGGCCTTGTTCTTTTCCACCACATTGTGCGGAATGTCGTCGTGATTGAGCCACTTCACCGTCGTCCCCACCGCAACCGTCAGTTCCGGCGGGGTGAAAGTGAAATTGTCGATCGTAACGGCATTTGCCTCCTCCGCCGCGAATGTACCGAACGCCAGCATCGCACCGACGACCGGACCTAGAAGCAACGCAACGATCACGGCGCGACTGGGAGTGAATCGTGCCGCGACGAGGCGGAGGTGGCTCATTAAAATACGCATTTAAGACCTCGATTAGCCGGCCAATGTCTTGTCGACGAAGGCGAGCGGTTTGTTGCCCTGCATCACGGTGACGGTGGACAGCCCAAGCTTGGAGCGGAGTTGGTCGGCGGGGACAACCATCGGTCCCGGCGAAGGCGCGCTGCCGGGAGCCGGCTGCGGAAATGCCGTCGACATCGCCGTGTGGAACGTCATGTTGCCTTCGACCTTCTGGACCAGCTGATGGATGTGGCCGTTCAGCACGGTGACCGAGCCGAAGCGCTTCAGTAGCTCAAGCGCCCGCGTACCATCTTCGGTACCCCAGCCCCATTCCTTGTAGACTACCTGCAGCGGGATATGCGCGAAGAGGACGATTGGCGTGCTGTCCGATTTGCCCTTCAGGTCGGCCTCGAGCCATGCGAGTTGCTCGGCGCCGAGAGTGCCCAATCCGCCGCCCTTCAGGTCGACGACGTTGACAAGGCCAATGAAGTGAACGCCGTGATCGTCGAAGCTGTACCAGCCCGCGCCCTTTGAGCCCTTGCCGTAGCGCTCCAGATAGGCCTTGCCGCGCTCTTCATCGATAATGTCGTGCTCGCCGGGCACCCAATGAATCTTGAGGCCGGTCTCGTTGAAGACCTTGTCGGCATTGTCGAATTCTTCGGGCTTGGAAAGGTGCGTGATATCGCCGGTGTGAATGATGAAGGATGGCTTCATCGGCATCGCCTTCACCTGGGCGACGGCTTCGCGCAGCGTACCGATGGTATCCGGGTTCGCCTTCTTGTCAAAGCCGATATGGCTGTCGCTCATCTGCAGGAAGGTGAATCCGGTCGACTCCGCCGCGGCGGCTTCGCCAATCAAACCCACGGAGTGAGGAATACCACCGGTGACGGTCCAAAGTACCCCGGTTCCCGCCCAGACCATGCATTCCAGCACTTCGCGGCGGCCTAATCCTTTTCCATGATCGTCAAGGCCTTTTTTAGCCATGTCATATTCTCCCTATGGAGCCAAACGGCTCCAGCCGGCGCACAATTGCGCTGTATGGGGGAGACTCGGCTGCTTCGGGCTTTATTCCCGGGACCAACAGATTGGGGGGCCGCACCGGACGGATTGAGGGTTGGGCGAGTATGGACCAGCCAGGCCCCAGCCGGGACGGGCCGAGACTGTTCACGAGGGCTTTACTTGGAGGTACCGGCATTGCGGCCGGCTTCCGCTTCCCTAAACGTGCGTGGGGGGAGCGGAATTAACCGCTCCCCCCACAATTGCTTAACGTTTTATCAGATCAACCGGTTCGGATCAGAACTGGTAACGGAGGCCGATGCCGGGATCGACGTTATTAGCCTTGTTGCTTGGGAACGCCTTCTGGGTACCGGCGTTCGTCGTGTTGGCCTGGACGAAGCCGTTAGCCACGCCGCCGGTCACCTGCGAGTAGGCTACGCCAGCGTACATGTCCACGTGACGGGCAAAGCGCCAGTCGAGGACCAGCGAGACCACGTCCTCAGTGCCGGCACAGCCGCTAGACTGAGAGGCCACAGCGAAGGCGCAGGCACCAGCAACAGGGTTTGAAAGGCTGCTACCAGGACCAGCAGGATTACCTGCCGTGTTTACGAAGTTATTCTGCCACAGATGGTACCATGCACCGGTGATGTCGAGAGCCGGCGTGATCGCATAGCGCGTGCCGAACCATGCTGTCTGCAGGACCCTCGTGGAGTTGAAGGCAGCATTGTTGACAGTACCGGCAGAGAACCCACCTTGAACAAACGCACCCACGCTCAACGGGTTGTCAGGATTGTTGAAGTGGATGTTCTCATATCCGCCAAAGAACTTCCACGGCCCGATGGTGTACTTGGCGCCAACCTGGAACACGGTGTTGTCGGAAACGGTCAGACCCAAGAAGCCATTGCCTGGCGAAAGCGCAGATCCAGTATTAAGCCCGGCAAGTGCAGTACCAGAGATGGGAGCTGCGGTGGTGGCGTCAAAGATCTTGCCGCCCAGGAAGTCCATCGACAGGCCCATATAGTCGAAGCCGACATTGCCTTCGAAGGCATTGCCCGTAGCGCTGTTGGGACCGCCGCGGAGCTGAGTTTCAACCGCGAAACGCACCGGTCCGACGTTGACCCGATACTCGAACGAGTTGTCGTAGATGCGGTTTTCCGTGGCACCGCCGCCGCCGTTCGCACCGGCGAAGGTGATCAGCGACCAAGAGTTCGCACCGGAGAGCGGATCATAGTTGACGATCAGATCCGAGCTCAGCGCGCTCTGACGGCCCATGGTGAACGTGCCGTAGGTCGGCGAACTGAGACCGAAATACGCGACGTTGTTGAACATCACACCGGCCTTCGAGGAGTCACCGAAGGCGTCTTGGGCCCCGATGTTCCCGGTCAAGCCGTTGTCCCGGGGAACCGAGCCAAGACCGTTGGCATTGCCGCCGTTTTGCGCGTTGAACAGGGTCTGCAAGTTGAACACGGCATAGAGGTTGTCCGCGATCTCCTGCTTGCCCCTCAAACCGACGAACGACGTGCTCATCTGGTTTGCCAAGGCACCGAAGTGCGAACCGTTGCTGCTCTTGTTAACGATCGTGTTCGCCGAAAGGCCGCCCAAGACGGTGTCATTCGCCGTGCCATGGGTCTGATAGTTCACGCCCATATCGAAGTTGCCGTAGGCGCAGATGCCATGCCAGCAAAGATCGTCACTCTCCGGGGGCTTCGCCTTGACTGCCGCCTTGTAGGGCAGGTCGGCGGCCATCGCGTCCACCGGATTGGCGACTGACACGGCGGGCTTTGTTTCCAGAGCCTTCTGGCGCTTCTCGAGGTCGGCGAGACGCTTGGTCATCGCCTGGTTCTGTTCACGCAATTGCTTGGCCTGAGCCTGGATATCCGAGAGCTCATCGGCGTGGCCTACCGCCGCGAATGCCAAGACGGCCGCTGCGGATATGAAAGTCCTTTTCACTTTACGTCCCCCAAAAAAGCGCGGCATTTAACTTTCCGCGAACTGCCAAGTTACAGAGCCTCGAACGAGGACTCCCTAGGAAGCCACTCTGCATCAGGGCGAGAAGTAATTCTGTGTCCACCTCGCCACAGCAATTCTGCAAGCCGACAATGATTACGAACATGTGAGTCAAAGCGATTCCATGATTACGGTCATGTGAGTGAAAACTATTTCATGTTCTTGATTTTGTGATTCATGAAGCCGCTTAATCACTCGGATTTCATTTTTTGAAATTGATCACGCGCACGGAAGCTGTGACGGAAGATTGCGACAAGCGATTCTTCATCTGGACCCAACCAAGCCTGTCGAAGGACAGAGTCATCGAGGGCACAGATCATAAACCGGTCAGGCGCTATGCGCCCCGATGGCAAAGACCAAACAGAATCGCGCCTTGCCTGGCCAAGCCAAACGCAGCATGCTCGTCCACAAAATGAGACATCTGGGTTCTCGTCCCAGAGGCAGGGAGGGCGGCCATGAAAAAACAAGGGTTCGACCGGCGCGATTTTCTCAAGACCGCCGTTGTCAGCGGCGCTGCCGCGGCGGGCGGTACCGCCACGATCGTGACGCCCGACATTGCGCAAGCGGCGCAACCTGCGCCAGCGGCACCGCCCGCCGCGGAGGCGGCCGGGCCTGCCGGATATTCCTTTCTCAATCTCGATGAGGCCGCCTTTGTCGAGGCCCTGGTCGATCACATGATCCCCGCCGACGAAATCAGCCCGAAAGGCACCGATCTCGGCGTCAATATCTATATCGATCGGGCGCTCGCTGGCGCCTGGGGCAAGGGTGAGCGCCTTTATATGCAAGGACCCTGGAAGCTCGGCACCCCGAGCCAGGGTTACCAGCTGCCGCTGACGCCGGCGCAGCTCTACCGAGCCGGCGTCGCGGCGACCAATGCGCATTGCCGCAAGGCCTACGGCAATACCTTCGACCGGATCACCGACGCACAGCGCCAGGAAATCCTGGTCGGCCTGTCGACCGGCAAGATCACCTTTGACAATGGCCTACCGGTGCGGCCTTTCTGGACGACGCTTTATCAGACCGTGATCGAGGGCATGTATTCCGACCCGATCTACGGCGGCAACCGGAACAAGGCGGGATGGGCGATCATCGGCTTTCCCGGCATCATCGCCGTGCACCGCGACCACGTCGCGCAGTATCGCGGCAAGCCGTACCCGAGCAAGCCCCTCGGCATCGCGGACATGAGCTGAGGGAGCCGCGCCATGACCACCAGACTCAAAGAGGTCGATGTCGTCATCGTGGGGCTCGGCTGGACCGGCGGCATTCTGGCCAAGGAATTGACGGAGGCCGGCCTGAAGGTGGTTGCGCTGGAGCGCGGCGCGCCACGCACCAGCGAGAACGACTATTCCCTGCCCAATATCCGCGACGAGCTGCGCTATGTCGTGCGCCACGACCTGATGCAGAACACCGCACGCGACACCATCACCGTGCGCAACAATCCCCAGCACGACGCGCTGCCGATGCGCCGGCTCGGCTCTTTCCTGCCCGGCGAGGTGGTCGGCGGCTCGGGCGTGCACTGGAGCGGCCACACCTGGCGCTGGACCGATATGGAATTCAAGGTCCGCTCCAATTACGAAGAGCGCTACGGCAAGAAAATCATTCCTGACGACATGACGATCCAGGACTGGGGCATCACTTACGCCGAGCTCGAGCCTTATTACGACAAGTTCGAATATACCGCTGCGGTCTCCGGCAAGGCCGGCAATATCGGCGGAACGATCCGGGCCGGCGGCAATCCGTTCGAGGCGCCGCGCGCCCGCGAATATCCATTGCCGCCGCTGACGCCGATCCTGGCGAGCGAGATGTTCTCCGATGCCGCGCGCAATGCCGGTTATCATCCGTTTCCGCGGCCGTCGGCGAATGCCTCGCAGCCCTACACCAATCCGGACGGTTCGAAATTCGGCGGCTGCCAGTATTGCGGCTATTGCCAGCGCTTCGGCTGCGAAGCCAACGCCAAGGGCAGCCCGCACATGACGGTGATTCCGATCGCGATGGCAAAGCCGAATTTCGAGCTGCGCACCAACTCCTGGGTGACGAAGGTGCTTAGGGATTCCGACGGCAAGCGGGTCACCGGCGTCACCTACACCAACGTACTCAACGGCGAGGAGTTCGAGCAACCCGCCACCATCGTCCTGCTCTGCGCCTATGCCATCAACAACGTGCACCTGATGCTGCTGTCGGGAATTGGCTCGCCCTACGATCCGGTCGCGCAGAAAGGCGTGATCGGCAAGAATTATTGCTACCAGACCGGCGCCGGCGCGACGTTGTTCTTCGAAGGAAAGTTCTTCAATCCGTTCATGAATGCCGGCGGCTCCAACGCCACCATCGACGACTTCAACACCAACTGGGCGTTCGACCGCGCGCCGCATGATTTCATCGGTGGCTATAGCGTGGCCGGCGGCTTCAATACGGTGCTGCCGATCGGCTACCGTCCGGTGCCATCGGGCACGCCGCAATGGGGCAGCGAATGGAAGCGGGCGACGGCGAAATGGTACCAGACCGCGATGGTGATCAATGCCAGCGGCAGCGTCATGGCCAACCGCTATAATTGCTACGACCTCGACCCGACCTATCGCAACGCGTTCGGTCAGCCGTTGATGCGCATGACGTTCGACTACAAGGCCAACGAGCACCGGATGGGCACTCACGCCGCCCAAACGATCAACGCCATCGCCAAGTCGATGAACCCCACCAGGCTTAACCCGGCGTCGGCGCGCACCGATCCCTGGACGGTGGTTCCTTACCAAAGCACCCACAATACCGGCGGCACGATCATGGGCACCAACCCGCGCGACAGCGCGCTCAACAAATATTTGCAGAGCTGGGATTGTCACAATCTGTTCGTGGTCGGCGCCAACGTGTTCCCACACAACTCGGCCTACAACCCGACCGGACCGGTGGGCGCGCTGGCCTATTGGACGGCGGACGCGATCAAGAACCGTTATCTCAAAAATCCTGGTCCGCTGGTGCAGGCATGATCGACGCGATGCGTGTGACGATGGCGTCGCTGATGACGCTGCTTCTGGTCGGCGCGGCCCGCGCCGACGGCGATGCGGCGCGCGGTGAGGCCCGCTTCCAGGAATGCGCTGCCTGCCACAAGCTGGAAGCCGGCGCCAACGAGGTGGGACCGAGCCTGCACGACGTTTTCATGCGTAAGGCTGGCGAGCTCGCCGACTTCCGCTATTCGCCGGCGATGAAACGCAGCGGGATAATTTGGACGGCGGAGACGCTCGATAAATACATCGCCGATCCGCAAGCCCTGATACCGGCCAACCGCATGCCTTATGCGGGCATGGCGACTGCGGGCGACCGCGCCGATCTGATCGCGTATTTGCAGAAGGCGACGCAGTAGGTCGGAGAAGATGTGGCGCGCCTTGCGTTCCACAAACCGCCGTCATACCCCGCGAAAGCGGGGTATCCAGTACGCCGTGGCCTTTCGTTTCGATTACGACTGTCTCTGGAATACTGGATCACCCGCTTTCGCGGGTGATGACAGCTCTCAGTTCAGTTTTCAAACAGCTAAGTCAGACCGTCATTGCGAGCGCTAGCACGACTCCGCATTCTCGCCGCGTGATCCGCGCGAGTTTTGCGATCAACCTCCTGCCCTAAAAACAGAGCAACTGTGCTGGAAGTAGACCGGTGAACGTCCGGCCTCAAGGCTGGCGCTGGCGCGCCCCCGCGTGCGCGGCT
>Ga0137403_10001683_pt1 | contig 27584 bp, 23 predicted proteins | sample CZOMad2_1_16fung_FD_122057 | JGI IMG/M metagenome (GOLD analysis project Ga0137403, IMG submission 122057) | Vadose zone soil fungal communities from Angelo Coast Range Reserve, California, USA - CZOMad2_1_16fungal (Hybrid Assembly) | ecosystem: Environmental > Terrestrial > Soil > Vadose zone... | reverse complement strand
TAACTGTGGACGGCAGCGAAGCGATGTTCACGACCATGTGCGCTTTGCTCGCCGCCGGATTTGAAGCCGACGTGAGCTCCGAAAACTGGACGCCGATGCGCGCGCAGCTTCGCGACCGCATGCAACATCAGCAGGGACCAGCCGTTGATGCCCTCCGCGAATTTTACAAGAAACATGAACTTGCCGACGCCGGAGCGATGCTCTCGCAATACATTTGGTTTGGATTGGTGTCCGGACCACCTCCCAAATTCACGCCGACGTTGCGCCGCGATGAGTTGCCACCGGAAGTAATTACGCTCGAAGGATTCAGCGAAATTCTTTCCGCCTACTATGTGGAGCAACATATCGGCCGTTTGTGGGTGCAAGTGCAGCCCGTCTACAACCACGAAATCGATCAGATTCATGACTCGGCATCGCAAATCGTATTCGTGGCCACGAACTATCTGCGCGAGCTCGCCAGTCCTGGAGACCCGCGTACATTCACGATCATGGTTGAACCCCTGGTGGGACGGATCACTAACGTCCGCAATTTTCAGGATCATTACGCCATTGTGATCAGCGGTTCTTCCGACGTTCCTGTTGACGTGGTTCGCCATGCCTATTTACATTTTCTGCTGGACCCTTTGCCGCTTCGCTATTCACACGTCATTGCTGTTAAGCGCCCGGTTTACGACATCGCGACGCGAGCGCCGCGGTTGACCCCGGACCTGCGAGACGACTTACCGTCGTATTTTGCGGAGTGCCTGGTTCGCGCCGTGGAATTAAAACTGAAGCGCATGTCGCCTGGCGAGCGCGAGGCCGTGATCGATGGGGATGACGCCGACGGCTACGTCCTGGTGCGGCCACTGTTCAAGGCGTTGGCGACCTTCGAAGGTGCGGAGCCTTCGATGAGGCTGTATTTTCCGGACATGGTGCGCGCCGTCGATTCCGGCGCTGAGGTCAAACGAGCGCAAACGGTGAAGTTCACGCAGGCCAACAGCGCACCTAAGGAAGGTACTTCCGCCGAATACGTGGCTCGACAGCGGAAGCCTCATCCGACCACGATACCGAATGATTCGGACGCAATTGCCGAACTCACCGAAGGAGAGCGCCGCATCGCGGAAAAAAATCCGCGTGCCGCAGAAACTTCCTTTCAGCGGGTGCTTGCGAAATATCCGGATCAACCGCGCGCTTTGTATGGAATCGGTTTGGTGGCGCTGCTCGATCGCGATGCCGTCCGGGCCAAGGAAGTTTTCGGCCGACTGACCGCTGGAGATCACGCGGCGACACAAGATCCTATGGTGCTAACGTGGTCCCATATTTACCTGGCGCGCATCTATGATGATGAAGGCCAGGCCGAGGCGGCGAAAACGGAGTATCAAGCAGCGCTGGCCGTCAGTGGCGGCCCGGAACAAGCCAAGCAAGCCGCACAGAAGGGGCTGGCGGCATTTGGTGCGGAAAAGCGATCAGAACGGCCATAAGCGAGTGACGATCTCAGCTGGGGACGAGTAAACTCCTGCCAGGAGCCCACATAGCCTCACGGTCCGTGGCCGTGAAGTTCAGCCCAGGGGACTTCGGCAGAAACCGATAGGAGAAAAATATGACACGGAATTTGAACCGATGGGCCTTCGCGATGTTGTTGTTCGCCGCGCCGGGTATTGGAATCGTGGAAGGCGCGCAGAGCGGCCAGTCTGGCACACAGAATCCACCTGCTCAGCAACAGCAACCGGGTGAGAAGGGCAAACAGCCGGCCCCGCTCTCCATGGACACGCCCCAGGGGGCCGAGACCGCAGCTGCCGCGCCGGCACCCGCAACTCCGGAAGAGGAAGCGGCCTTCAAAGCGTTTCAGGCCGTACAGCCGAACGAAATCGATAAGCGAATCCCGATGGCGGAACAGTTTCTGCAAAAATATCCTCAGAGCCGCTACCGGCCGGTCATGTATCAAACTCTAGTTTCGGGCTACCTCGCGAAGCAGGAAGTGCCCAAGATGCTGGATGCCGGCGAGAAGGAAATCGCGTTGAATCCCAACGACACACCGGTGCTCGGGCTCATGGGCCAGACGCTGGCTCGCACCCTGAATCCGAAATCCCCGGACGCCTTGCAGCAGCTGAATAAGGCAGAGCAGTATTCCAAGCGGGCGATCGAGGTGACGCCGACGTTGACCAAGCCTGCGGAGCTCAGCGACGAGCAGTTCAACAACGCGAAAAACAATGCGTTGGAGATGGCCTACAGCGGACTGGGGCTGGTCTACCTGCAAAAAGGGAAGTATTCGGATGCGATTCCCGCGCTCGAGCAATCGGTCAAAACGGACACTCACCCAGAGCCCGACCCTGTCAACTTGTACTTGCTTGGCCTCGCCAACGAGAAGGCTTCGCATTTCGATGCAGCGGTAACCGCGTACACGAAGTGCGCCGCCATCCCAAGTACCCTGCAACCGAACTGCAAGAACGGCATTGAATCTGCTAAGAAGGCAAGCTCAACACAGCTCAGTGCTCCGAACTGAGCTACCACGGCGCCGGCCGGAATCGTTCTTGCAATGACCAGCAACCAGGAGCAGCTTGAAGAGCGACTCGGCTACCGGTTCTTTAAATCGGATCTGTTGGAGCGCGCGCTCACGCACAGCTCTGCGGTTCCGGAATTGCGCGCGACCTATGAAGCCGAGTCGACTCCCGGCTTTCTTCCCCGAGACAACGAGCAGCTCGAGTTTTTGGGCGATGCCGTGCTCGACATGCTCGCCAGCGAATATCTACTCGCCGCGTTTCCCGACTGGAGCGAAGGACAGCTTTCAAAGAGTCGTGCTCGCCTGGTGAACGCGCGCGCGCTGGAACTCGCGGCTAGGCGTTTGCGTTTGGGCGAACATCTTCGGCTGGGGCGCGGCGAAGAAAAGACCGGCGGGCGGGACAAGCCCGCAATCCTGGCCGATGCGCTGGAGGCGGTGATCGCCGCCGTCTATCTGGAAGGTGGATTGGAATCCGCGCGACAAGTCCTACGGCGGGTGCTCTTCGAGTTTGCCCTGGAAGAGCGGGGCGAACATATCGCGGATTCCGACCGCAAGTCGGCGCTGCAGGAATTCTTGCAGGGGCGCGGGCAGCCTCCCGCGGAATATCGCCTTGCGGCAGAGACGGGTCCCGATCACCAGAAAAAGTTCGAGATTGAGGTGTGGGTCGGCGGCGAATGCATGGCTAGCGGCCAAGGCAGTACAAAAAAAGAGGCGGAACAACGGGCAGCCCACACGGCACTCGAGCGTCTTGAACAAGCGGCGCCTGCAGGCTAAGCGCGAATGTCCGAAACCACGATCGTACAGGAACCTATCGCCGAAGAGCCCCCGCAACCCGATGCGCATCCCGGCGAAGACACCACGCTGTCGGAATATCTTGAGTCGCTGCTCGTCACCGTGCTGCTGGCGTTGTTTGCCACGACGTTTATCCTGCAAGCGTTCAAGATTCCTTCGCCTTCGATGGAAAGTACGCTCCTCGTCGGTGATCATTTGCTCGTCAACAAATTTATTTTCGGCGGGCACGGAGCGTGGTACGAGAAAATTCTTCCATATAGGCCGATTGAGCACGGCGATATCATCGTCTTCAAATATCCCTACCAGGATCACACCCACTACGTAAAACGCGTGATCGGTCTGCCCGGCGACCATCTGAAACTCGCGGATCAGCGCCTCTTCGTCAACGGGAAGCTCTTGAACGAGCCATACGTCGCGCACGATCCTGCGGTGGGCTACGACCCGCTCAATTACAATTTTCCGCCGCAAGGGATCCAGCTCTATTCATCGCCGGTTATTCCGGAATGGGCGCGCGAAATCAAGAAATACGTGCACGGTGACGAAATCGTCGTGCCGCCAGGCAAATATTTTGCGATGGGCGACAACCGCGACCATAGCTCCGACAGCCGCTACTGGGGTTTCGTCGATCGCGACGCGATCATGGGCCGCCCCTTCCTGATTTATTGGTCCGTCGAGGCCAGCAGCGCCGACTACAATGCAAATACTTTCTTTCAACGACTCGCCGGCATCTTTGATACGCTGCTGCACCTTCCGACGCGAACGCGTTGGAGCCGCATGCTGCACACCGTGCACTAAACGCTTCCGAAAGTTATTTTGTTGGAACGACCCTCTTACCTTTTCATTTGGGAAGCAGTCTGCGAAACTTCCAGGGTTATGAACCGGTTACGGAAGTGGTGGCGCACGGCGCTGGTGCTCGCCGCCTTAGTCATGCTCTCGCAAATCGGTGTGTCTTTGCTGGTCCGGACGCACCGCGTCCATAACTACCTGGTAGAGCATCTCCAAGGCGCGTTCGGGCGTCCCGTGGAGGTCAGGCGTTTCAATGTTTTGCTGCTTCCCAGGCCTCGGCTCGATGCCGATCAGGTGACGATTGGCGAAGACCCCGCCTTCGGCCATGAATATTTCCTGCGCGCCGAACATCTCACCGCCGGTTTGCGCTGGACCGGATTGTTACTGGGACATTTCGAGTTCGGTACACTATCTCTGAGCCGGCCGAGTCTCATCCTGGTGCGAAATGCCGAGGGCCGTTGGAATTTGGAGCGTTGGCTGCCCCCTGCAAAGACCACCCTTGGGGGCGCGCCACCTGCGTACGGTCCGCAATCCACCATTGCTCCCGCGAATCGTCTGAATCGTATCGGTATCGACGACGGAAGAATCAATTTCAAGATTGCTGACGAGAAATTGCCGTTCGCTTTCATTGGTGTTTCCGGCGCCATCGAGCAAGTTTCTACCGGCCGCTGGCAATTGCAGTTCGAAGCGGAGCCTTGGCGAAGTGGTGCCGCGCTGCAATCGGCAGGCAAAGTGGTAGTTCGCGGCGATGTCGCGGGCACGTCGGCAAGATTGCAGCCTGCTGAAATTCACGTCCACTGGGATCGCGCTTCGCTCGCCGATCTATTGCGTCTGTTTCGCGGGCGCGACTATGGCGTGAGGGGCCTGTTCGCCCTAGACGCGACAGCCAAGAGCGAAGGCGCTGCCCCGACCGATTCTACACGCTGGCAGATTGGCGATTGGTCGTACGAGTTGAAAGCCCGCGCCATACAGGTTCATCGCTGGGATTTGGCCGAGCGTTCAGACAATCCGCGCGTGAATGTGAACTTGCTGGGCCGCGTGAACGTGGCCACCGGAAACGCGATCGCGGAGAGAATTGTCGTTGAGACCTTGAAATCCAATCTTCGTGGCACGGCGCGCGCTACGATCAGTGCGAATGCATCTTGGGAGGTTCACTTGGACTCCGCCGGCGTGCAGGCCGCAGATATTCTGGCGTGGTGCCGCGCGTTTCAGCCCAATGTCGACGACGCGATCGCGGTCAATGAATACTTCACGGGTCAAATGAGTTTGCGTGGCTGGCCGCTGCAACTTGAGGATGCCGCCTTTTCCAGCGAAGGTGGCGAGGCCCATGTGCCAGGGTTCGTTTCGCCGGTCCGGATTGGCACCGTCAATGGTGGACGCCACCGTTCGGAGTTCGCTATAGAACCGGTTCGCCTCTCGTACGGTCCATTCGGCAGTCGCTCCGAGCCTGCTTCCGTTATAACGACTTCCTCTGCAAAGCGCCGCCTAACTGCCGAAGGGCGAGGAATCGTCAATATTGGCCTTACGCACGATTTCGACGCCGATGCGGGCCGCTTCACCATCGATGGACACGTCGATAGAACGGCAGACGTCCTGAAGATTGCGTCCGCTTTCGGTCGGCCCCTGAATTTCGGTTGGGAATTCACTGGCGCTGCAGGCGCGGTATTGCGCTGGGAGTGGAATGACACGGCACCAAAGGGCCGATGGAACGGCCGCCTTGACATCGCAAGAGGAGACCTTGAAGCCGCAGGTTTGAACAAGCCTCTGCAACTCGTCAAGACGAGCCTGGTATGGAAAGATGGCCTGCGCACTGCTGTTATTGGTGACATTCAAGCATTTGGCGGCGGGTGGTCCGGGACAATCACGCAAACCGACTCGGCAGATGCCGACGGCTCCGCGAAATGGAATTTTCGGTTGCACGCCGATCATCTCGACGCTACCGAACTCGATCGGTGGATTGGCCCTCGCGCCAGGCCGGGGTGGCTGCAGCGCTTGCTTCCGTCGCTGCTCGGCGGCGTCACGCCTGCGCCCAACGCTCATGCCAGCGAACTCGTGCGCCGCGTGGATGCCGAAGGCGAATTGCAAATCGACGAGTTCACTTTGGAGAAGCTTAAGTTCCAGCACCTGCGTACCGTCGGTTCGCTCCACGATCTGCACCTTGATGTCCGTGAAGCGGAAGCGCAGTGGGCCGGCGGAACCGTTCACGCCAAGATGGCCGCACGCTTTCTGCCGCGGCCTGCCTACGAAGTCACCGCCGACCTTGACCGCGTCGATCTGGCGCAATTGCCTGCGCCCCCTCGTGCCGCTGAACGTTTCGGCGGCACGGCGTCCGGAACTCTGCATTTCACGACGCAGGGTGTCGGCCGCGACGAGTTACTCGAGAAACTAGCGGGCCGCGGAGACGTGCGTATGCGCAACATCGAGTTTCGCGGATGGGACGTCAGCGCCAGCGTTTCCGAAGGCGAGCCTCGGACCGGGGAGTCGCGCTGGGCAGCAGGAGAAGGTGCCTTCACCTTGCGCGACAAGGGCGTCGTCCTCGCCGGTCTCCGCCTCGAGTCCGGCCGCGAATTCACTTTTGTGAAAGGCACGGTCAGCTTCGGCCGCGATGCGAACCTGACCATACAGACCACCACGGATGGAAGGCGCGAAAGTCGTACCATCGAGCCCGGTCACATCCTGAAAATTTCTGGACCGCTGGATGTGCCGCGTGTTTCCGTCGAGCGAACGCAGACGCGGCAGCCCGCAGACTGAGTAAATCGAGAAGGTCGGAGAATGATTGATGAATAGACGCACTCTGTTGGTGTTTGCAGTGGTGTTTTTCCCGAAGCTTACAACGGCGCAACAACCATTTAGGCTCGACCAACTTCTGCGCGCGCCCTTCGCTGAAAACCTGACCGCCGCCAAAAAAGTAAACCGAGTCGCGTGGACTCTCGACGAAGAAGGGAAGCGCAACGTCTGGGTCGCCGAAGGTCCAGCCTTCCAGGCGCGACGGCTGACGTCATATCTCACGGACGATGGCCAGGAGATTGGCCAGCTCAGTTTCTCCGAAGATGGGAACTCGCTCGTGTACACCCGCGGCGGCGAAAAAAATCCCGCCGGCCAATATCCCAATCCGACCAGTAGTCCTGCTGGCGTAACGCAAACAGTTTGGGTTGTCGCGTACAGCGGCGGGGAACCTAGAAAAGTGGACGCCGGCCATTCTCCGAAAATTTCCGCGCGCGGAACGCTATCCTACGTTCGCGACGGACAAATCTGGCTCGCCGCCCTTGATGGCAGTGACAAACCCGCGCAAATCGTCGTCCGCGGGCAAAATCATTCCGAACAGTGGTCGCCCGACGGCACGCGGCTCGCCTTCGTTTCCAGCCGAGGAGATCACAGCTTCATCGGAGTGTTCGACGTCGCGTCAAGAACAATCGGCTTCCTGGCCCCAAGCGTCGATACCGACAGCGATACTACATGGTCGCTCGACGGCAAGCGCCTTGCGTTCGTCCGCCGTCCCGCCGAACCGCGCGATACTCCGCAGGGCTACTTCATTGAGCCCGACCGCCCGCACCCTTGGGCCATCTGGGTTGCGGACGTTCCTACAAACTCCTCCAGCGCCGCCCACGAGATCTGGCACAGCTCCACGACTCCGCAAGGCTCATTCCCTTACATGGCCGACGACACCGGCGGCGGCGTCATCAATTGGGTCGCACACGATTCCATCGTCATGGCCAGCGAAGAGGACGGCTGGCAACATCTTTATCTACTGCCGGTAAATGGCGGCAAACCGACGCTCACGACGCCCGGAGACTGCGAGGTCGAGCAATGGTCCTTCTCGCTCGACCGAGCAAGTATTGTGTTTAATTCGAATTGCGGAGACGTGGATCGCCGCCACATATCGGGTGATTGGGTTTCAGCTCAGAATCCGCGGCACATTACTGGTGGAACAGGCATCGAATGGAGCCCCGTCATCCTGAGCGACAATAACCTAGCGTACCTAGGCTCAGATGAGACGCATCCCGCGCGTGTATTCGTGAAACACATCCAGAACTCTCAACAGCAGTTGCAGGTGGTCGCGTATGAACCGCAGCCCGCCGACTTTCCCGCCAACCAACTCGTCACTCCGCAACAAGTTGTCTTCCACGCCGCCGACGGCCTCGAAATCCACGGTCAGCTCTTCGTGCCACGCAACGCCAAGCCCGGTGAAAAGCATCCAGCCTTAGTCTTCATGCATGGCGGCTCCATGCGTCAGATGCTTCTCGGGTTTCATTACATGTACTACTACTCGAACGCCTACTCGATGAATCAGTATCTCGCCAGCCGCGGCTACGTCGTCCTCTCGGTCAACTATCGCAGCGGCATCGGCTACGGCCGCGCCTTCCGCGAAGCACCCGGCCGGGCAGGCCGCGGCGCCACCGAATATCGCGACGTAGTGGCCGCCGGAAAATTTCTGCAGGCCCGCTCCGATGTCGATCCCGCGCGAGTCGGTCTCTGGGGCGGCAGTTATGGCGGCTATCTCACGGCGATGGGCCTGGCCCACAACTCCGACATCTTCGCCGCAGGCGTCGACTTCCACGGTGTCCACGACTGGCCCACCGACAACTGGGACGGTAAAAACATCCCGCCCGAGCTCACCAAACTGGCCCACGAGTCTTCTCCCGTTAGTGCCGTCGACACGTGGAAGTCTCCGGTCCTCTTCATCCACGGCGATGACGACCGCAACGTCTACTTCGCCCAAACCGTCGACTTGATCGCCCGTCTCCGCGCCCGCGGCGTCCACATCGAACAACTAATCTTTCCCGACGAAATCCACGATTTTCTCCTGCATCGCGATTGGCTAGCCGGCTATCACGCGGAAGCCGATTTCTTCGACAGGCAGTTGAAGAAATCATCCGCGACTGAAAAGGGACAATAGGAATCGTGACGCCGTTACACCCGCCACACCGATGTTTCATAGCCGCAGTTGCCCCGGTCAGGCTCATCTACTTTTGTGCTCTCGTGCTGATGCTGGGAACGGCCACAGCTTCAGCCCGTTCCGATCGCATCGACCTCTTCCCAAGACTCCAAGCCGGTCAAACGATCACCTACCGCATCGCCTACCACGTACAAAAACAAACCAAAACGCAAAGCTCGGTCTCCTGGGCGCAAACACCCGCGGGTCCAGACATCAATGTCCAAGGCCTGCTCCGCATGGATGTCCTCGGCGTCAAAGCACAAGGTCGCCGGTCCACCATCGTCGCGCGTACCTGGTTCGAGTCATTCAACCTGGACGCACAGACTGTGCCTCAAGGCGCTCCGCCAACCTCAAACCAAATAGTCTCAGAAGGCTCCCGAGGTATCGCCATCGACTTCACAGTCTCTCCCAGTGGCCGCATCGACCAGGTGCAAGGTCTCGACGCCCTTTCTCCCGACCAACAAGAAGGATGGCAGCGATGGGCCACAACATTCGCTGCCGCCGCAGCCTTTCCCGCCGATGGCATCAAGCTCGCCCAAAAATGGAAATCCGAAGAGCCCGAAAAATCTTCCTCTCCGATCGCCGGACTTATCTGGAGGCGCGATTCCACCTATCTCCGCAATGAGCCATGCAGCGCCGCTCAACTGACGATGCGGGGCGACGTTACCAACTCCAGCCACGCATCCGAAACGGAATCGTGCGCCGTGATCCAGACCACCGCCACGCTCAAGCAAAAATCTTCGTCGAAAGACGCTACTCCGGAAGACTTCAAACTTCACCGATTGCGTACCAGCGGCGCGGCCGGCGGCACCAACAAGACCCTGCTTTATATTTCCCTCACAACCGGTCTCGTGATCCGCTCCTCCGACCAAGCAGACCAGGGCATGGATGTGATCATCACCAAGACCGACGGCTCCAACCACGTCCGCTATGCCATCCACGCCAAGAGCAACACCGAAATTTTTCAAATCGCCAACTCGGCGCTGAATAATCCTTAGCGATGCACCTACGAAAGCGGGCTCAGCCGCAAATCTCTAAGCAAAGGAACTACGCAAGTGTTCGAAACCACACTCACCGAACTCCTCAACGGCAAGGGCGCCCACGCCGACCCCATCGCTTGCATCGAAGACCTCTCCACGGATCTCGCCTCGCGCACCATCGATGGCTTCCCCCACTCCATCTGGCAGCTCGTCAGCCACATGAATTTTTGGATGGACTACGAACTCCACCGCATCGCGGGCGGAGCCCAAACCTACCCAGACCACGCCTCCGGTAGTTGGCTCCCTAACTCTACCCCTCCGACCGAAGCCGCCTGGACCCAAGCGGTCTCGGAATTCCGCGATCTCATCGGCAGGCTGATCGAACTAGCGAAATCCAGCACGCAATCGCTCTCGCGAGAAATCCCACCCGCCCACGCCCAACAATCGAAGATCTCCTCGACAGTAGGCGCCATCCTCTGGCAGATCATGGCCCACAATTCCTATCACGTAGGCCAAATTGCCATGCTTCGTCGCGCCGCAAACGCTTGGCCTCCCAAATGCGGCGGCGACACCTGGAAGCCTCCTGACCAGATAACCCGGCAGATCGTGCACCACTGCCCGGCCCAAGTGGCACAGGCTTCAGCCTGTATTCCGACGACCACCGAACCCATTTCGGAAGCGCACGTCCCAATCGGTACCCAACTGTCATCGTGAAGCGATCCGACAAGGATCGCTGAAGGTCTTAACGCCAGACCCGTCGCCCAAACCCCCACCACCCAAAGACCCCACCCACTTGCCACCGGGCGTATAATAAAAGTTTCGCCACACCCCGCTAGCCCAGCAGGAGACGCCCGCGATGAAATTCAAGCTCCGTAGCACCTACCAACCCCGCGGCGATCAACCCACCGCCATCGACCAACTAATCCGTGGCATAGAAGCCGGCGACAAGCACCAAGTGCTCTTGGGCGTAACAGGCTCCGGCAAAACGTTCACCATGGCAAAGGTGATCGAAGCCTTGGACCGCCCCGCGTTAGTCCTGGCACACAATAAAACCCTCGCCGCCCAGCTCTACCACGAATTCAAATCCTTCTTCCCTGAAAACGCCGTCGAATATTTTGTAAGCTACTACGACTATTACCAACCCGAAGCCTACGTCCCCTCCGCCGACCTCTACATCGACAAAGAATCCACGATCAACGACGAGCTGGACAAGCTCCGTATGAGCGCCACCCGCGCCCTCTTCGAACGCCGCGACGTAATCATCGTAGCGTCGGTCTCCTGCATTTACGGGTTGGGTTCCCCCGAAGCCTACTACGGCATGATGGTTCTCCTCGAAAAAGGTCAGCAAACCTCCCGCGAAGCGATGCTCCACCGCTTCGTCGACGTCCAGTACGAGCGTTCCGAAGACCTCCGCCGCGGCACCTTCCGCGTCCGTGGCGACATCATCGAGATTTACCCGCCCTACGAAGACAACGCCTACCGTATCGAAATGTGGGGCCAGCAAATTGACACCATCCGCCAGATCGATCCGGTTACCGGCGAAGTCCGCACCGGTCAGGAAGATCTAGCCAGAGTCTCGATCTATCCCAAGACCCACTACGTAATGCCCGCCGAACAACGCGAGCGCGCCATACAAACCATCTACGCTGAACTGGACTGGTGGAAAAAAGAGCTAGAACGCCAAGGCAAATTCGTAGAAGCCCAGCGGGTTATGCAACGCACCATGTTCGACATCGAAATGATGCGTACAGTAGGCTATTGCCACGGCGTGGAAAATTACTCGCGTCACCTGAGTGGACGCCTGCCGGGCGAAGCCCCGCCGACGCTACTCGATTATTTCCCGCAAGACTACCTGCTCTTCATCGACGAGTCCCACCAGACGGTGCCGCAAACCCGCGGAATGCACGCCGGCGACCGCTCGCGCAAACAAACGCTAGTCGACTACGGATTCCGCATGCCCTCCGCCCTGGACAATCGCCCGCTTACCTTCGAAGAGTTCGAGCACCGCATGGACCAGGTTCTCTACGTCTCCGCCACGCCAGGCCCCTATGAGCTAACGAAATCCGGCGGCGCCTTTGTTGAGCAAGTAATTCGTCCGACAGGACTGATCGACCCCGAAATCGAAGTCCGCCCAGTAAAGGGCCAAGTAGATGATCTGCTGGAAGAAATCCGCGTACGCGCAGCCCGCAATGAGCGAGTTTTAGTTACCACGCTAACCAAGCGCATGGCCGAAGATCTATCCGAGTACTTCGCAGAGATCGGCGTCCGTTCCCGCTATCTACATTCTGAAGTAGAAACCCTGGACCGCATCAAAATCCTACGCGATTTGCGCCGCGGCGAATTCGACGTGCTGATCGGTATCAATCTGCTCCGCGAGGGCCTGGACCTGCCCGAGGTCTCGTTAGTAGCCATCCTGGACGCAGACAAAGAGGGCTACCTCCGCAGCGCCACCTCGCTGATCCAAACCATAGGCCGCTGCGCCCGCCACATCTCTGGCCGCGCCATTCTTTACGCCGACCGCCGCACCGGCTCCATGGAACAAGCCATCAGCGAAACCTACCGCCGCCGCGACAAGCAGCTGGCGTACAACAAAGAAAACAACATCACTCCAGAATCGATCGTGAAGTCGGTAGACATGGAATTGGCAAGAATCGTAGAAGCCGACTACGTAACCGTCCCAGTCGACGACGTAGCGCTGGATGCAGCCACGGCCAACGTAAAATCCGAAGCCCAACTAGCCTCACTCTTGAACCAGCTGGAAACCCAAATGCGCGAAGCCGCCAAAAAATTCGAATTCGAAAAAGCCGCACAACTCCGCGACCGCATCCGCACCCTGAAGCAACGCGACTTGGCTGGCCACTTCTCCCGCGATTCAGGGCCCCTCGTCAGACCCGAAGTCGTGCCCGACGCCGACGCCGCCAAAGCCTGATCCGCCGCTGGGCCCTCCGGGCGCTCGCCTACTTCGCTGTGTCGCGCAGCAGTACGGCATCGGACTCCGTGTGTCCGCGTTCTATCGCAATGCGCATCCCATCCGCAGAAAAGGCGAATCGAACAATGCGCTCGCCGGTGAAGTGCGTCAGTTGTTGGTAAGCTGAGCCGTCCAGCGGCTGCAGCCAAAGATTGTCGACTCCCTTTTCCCGCACCTTATAAACAAGACCCTTTCCATCGGGTGTGAACCGAATGGGATCCGACGCCCTCGAATCGATGTTCTGATACGTGGTCTTTTTGTCGCTGATGTTGACCACGTTCAGCACCAGCTTGTGATCGAGCTCCCGAATGTCCAGGTTGGCCGCAAATTGGCCATCGCGAGAAAGCGTATAGCCGCTGAACGGATCATCGACCACCGTCTCGGGCGTCCCGCCCTCGACAGGAATGCGCTTCAAAGCTTGATTTTCCACCTGCGCAATGTAATAGACCAATTTGCCGTCGGTTGAGCATTGCGGGTTGCGATCGTTCCGACCAAATGTCAATTGTTTCTCGCTGGTACCCGTCGATTCGGTTCTCCACAAATTCACCGATGCGCCTCCGGATCTGGGGATAGCGCGAAACACGATGTATTTTCCGCAAGCAACGGACTGATCCGGGATGAGCTTGTCGTCCGACAACACCACCGTTTCGCCACCCGTTGGGCTAACCGCGCGGATTTGGCCGCCTTGTGGAACCACCAGCTTCCCGTCGGGCATCCAGTTCCAATTGGCGATCGGTTGGTGCGACATCAGCGGCACCTGCTGCAGTTCGTCAGGTTTCGACGCCGGCGCTACGCTTAGTTCATAGAAAAAGTGACTTTCTTCGGCGACGATACTCGTGCCGTCGGTGGATACGCTGGGATAGTAGTATTCGTTCGTATCTGTCGTGAGCGCGCGAAACTCGCCTTTGGGATAGCTGACGAATCCCAATTGTCGCTGCTGCAAGCCGCGCTCGACGGAGTTGGTGGATACCACCAGCCCGTCGGTTCCCGGGAGCCACACCGGCTCGTAGTAGACTCGCGAGGGATTCAGCGCCACCTCTTGGCGATTACCGGTCGCCACGTCCACAGCCATCAGGCCGCCCAGCGAATCCTGCGTGGTCTGAACGATAGGAATGACGATGGTCTTGCCGCTCGGCAGCCATACCGGAACGACGCTGTCGGTGGCCACCATGGTATTGCTGAATACCGTGCGGTTCGGAGTGCCGTCGCTATTCACCAGGAACAGATCGAAATTCGGCGTGTCGTGGTGCTCCCGCAAATAGGCGAATTGTTTGCCGTCAGGCGAAAAGGTGATGGGGCTGTCGACGTCCCGGGCCAGCAGGCGGGGGGTTCCTCCCAGCATGGGCGCGGAGTAAAGCGACGCGATGGTGTGTTCGGACTCGTCCCGTCGCACGCAGTAGATGTAGTTTGCATCGGGAGAGAATGTCAGCCCGGCATAGCGGGTCGCGGAGGGCGGCACAACTTGAGTATTGCTGCCGGTCGGAATGTGCCGCAGCCACAGCGATTGCAGGCCGCCCTCATCGCGGACGTGGAGAAGATATTTGCCGTCGGGGGACAGCGCTGCGAGTGAAACGTGCCCGTTGTTGGTCAGGTTCTCGATGGAAAAGTGTTGGAATGGTACGTGATGCTCGGCCTTCACAAAAGAATAGATGCCGAAAGCGGCGGCTAGCGCGAAAGCCGCGGCGATTGTTAGCGTCAACATCGCGCCAACCTTATTTTTGCGCGCCGCTTCCACCAGAACCGAACCGCTGGACTTCGGCGTCGTCCGCGGTTCATCCGCAGATACCGGTGTGGCGTCGACGGCGGCGCGGCGCGCGGAGGATGCGGCCGCAGGAACGCGTCCCGAATCGCTCTCACGTTGCAGTCGCTTCAGGTCAGCACGAAGTTCCGCGGCAACTTGATAGCGAACATCCCGGTCTTTCTCCAGCGCCTTGTTCAGGATGCGTTCGAATTCGGCCGGTACCGCAGGGTTTAACGTTACCGAAGCGATCGGCGCGTTGCGCAGAATACCCTCGAAAACTAGGGCACTGGTCGGCCCGGGAAACGGCTGCTTACCCGTTACCATCTGATAGAGCACTGCGCCCAGCGAAAACAAGTCGCTGCGTCCATCCAGCTCTTCGCCGCGCGCCTGCTCGGGCGACATGTACGCAATGGTGCCCACCGCCATCCCGGGACTCGTGAGCCGATTCGTCGAATCGCCGATGGTCTCGCCGTTGGCGCTGTCATCCGCGTTCTTCAACAGTTTCGCCAGCCCGAAATCCAGTATCTTGGCGCTGCCGCGATCGGTCACGAAAATGTTTCCGGGCTTGATGTCCCGGTGCACGATTCCTCTTTTGTGGGCCGCATCCAGCGCATCTGCCAGCTGTATCCCGATCTCGATCGTCCGGGGAATGGGGATCGACCCCGCCGCCAGCAGTTTGTCGAGCGCCTGTCCCTCCAGGAGCTCCATCGCAATGAACGTCTGTCCGTTGTGTTCTTCGATCGCGTGAATCGTGCAGATTCCTACGTGGTTCAGAGCCGAGGCCGCCCGCGCCTCACGCAAAAACCGTTCCAGCGCTGCGGCATCGCGATCCGTCTCCGGCGGCAAAAATTTCAGCGCCACCCGGCGTTCGAGCTTGGTGTCTTCCGCCTCGTACACGACACCCATGCCGCCACCGCCAACCTTGCGGACAATGCGGTAGTGCGCGATGAGTTTTCCATCCATGTTATGTGTTGAAACACCGATGGTAGACGTTGCTGCGAACTCGGTCAATCGCCGCGACCCACTCGCAACCTCTCCCGCTGGTGTAGGGGCGCGCTTCAGCGTGACCCAGCGAGCGGGTGATCGGTCAGTCCCGTTTACTTCCAAAAATGGTCTTATCGATGGTGTCGCGTGACCGGATCAGCCTTAGTCTCACGAATCGGTCGGTGAATTGGAGTGCCCGCCCCTAGGGCACACGTTGCGTGGATTTTCGCGGCACAAGTTCAGGAACGATCAGCACCTTCTCAATGCGCGGCGACCGCTTCGAACCAATTTGCGCCAGCAACAACTCCGCAGCCCGTGCGCCGATTTCGCGGGTCTTTTGATCGATCGTCGTCAACGGCACTGCCAGTGCATCTGAATAATGCACATTCCCGGCTCCCACCACGGCCACATCTTCCGGAACCCGCAACCCCGCCTCTCGCAGCGCCTTCATGGCCCCGATAGCTACGGGATCGTTGTAACAAAAGACTCCATCCGGGGCTGGGCTTATCTTCAGCAATTTCTTCATCGCCTCATAGCCGGTGTGGTCCTGAAAGCCGGCATCCACCACATATCCGGCCGGTGACGCCAATCTGTTTTTCTTCAGCGAACCGAGGTAGCCATTCAACCGCTTCGCCGCCAATCCGATCTTTGGTCCGCGCAGGTGCGCAATTCTCCGGCAACCTTGCTCAATCAAGTGCGTGGTCGCCAATCTACCGACCGCCTCGTTGTCCACGCCCACAAAACTCGCCCGCACTCCCTCGATCGGCCGGTCAATCAACACCAGCGGCACCTTACGCGTGCGCAATTGTTCGAACAGTTCCAGCCGCTCCGGCGACTGCGACGACGCCAGAATCAATCCGTCGACTCTCCGCGCCAGCAGCGAATCCGCCTCGACTCTTTCCAGGTCGGGATCCTCTTCGAAATAGGAAATGATCACGTGATACCCGCGCGGCCGCACGGTCTCTGCGATGGTTTTGGCGATGTCGGCGAAAAATGGATGCGTGAAGTCCGGCAGCAACAGCCCAATCGTGTAGGTTCGCCGGGTAACCAGACTCCGCGCCACCCAATTCGGTCGGTAATCCAGTTCCTTGGCGCGTTTCAAAACTCGGCTTCGGGTGTGTGCGCTGATGCGCCCCTTGTTGCGCAGTACCTTCGAGACCGTCACCGCCGAGATATTCAGGTCCTTGGCGATGTCGGAAAGCGTAACGGTCATGGAGGCTGAGAGTATCACAACTGGCCAGCTGGAAACGCCCCGACGCGCATTTCGGTCCGTTTTGAGTTATCGTTAACTCTCAATGGATTAGCGTTAACTTTGCCCTTGACAGCTTCTCGTTCTTTGGCAAGAATCGCTGCATTGTACTTCCCTAAACACCCCGGATATTCCGCTGTCCGTTCGCGCCAGTTTGCCTCCTTGGCGCGAACGGCACTGCGGTTTCACTCAGGGCCGGGATGCGAAGGCCGGGGTTGGCCACACGGCTAGTTTTCGGAGGAATCGCGTATGACCCGTAGAAACCGTTCATTTAGGATGGGCATCGGCAATTCGCGCCGCCAGCCGCTGGAACCGAACAGCTACCAGGCCATCGTCGTCGGCTTACTCTCCGAAATGGCCCGCCTGATTCGCCCCACCGAAACCCGTACGTTCTCGCCCCCATACAAGCTCGTAATCATCGACAATGGCGGCGGCGTGGTCTTCGCGGGGGAGGTGGGCCGCAACGGAAGGCTCCGCCAGTCCGGGCCTACCTGCAGGATTCGGCGCTCCCATTTTCCCGCCAACGCGGTAATTACCGACGGCTCCCTGGCTGTACGCACCTTCCGCATTGATCGCCCCGCCCGCAGAAGCTTGTTCCGCTGACTCTTTCGCCTGAGGCCGTATCGTTCTGTGCGATCGGGCCGCTGACAACGGCGGCCTAGCCAGAACTGCGGTTCCGGAACGCTTGGCGGAAGACGCAACATCCTTGCAATATCGATACGCCGAATAGGTCATTTCCAGAGCGGCATCCCACGATGTTCCCAAAATATTCTGTCGCGCTGCCGTACCCATCGTGTGCATACGTTGGGGATCCGCCATCAGCCTCAGGGCCTGCTGAATGAACTCCTCGTCATTTTCCGCTACGAATCCAGTCACTCCGGGAACGACCAGACATTGAGGCCCGCCCTGGTTGGTCACAATGGCGGCCACTCCGGAAGCGGCGGCCTCCTGAACGACGTTGCCGTAGGTGTCCGTTCGCGATGGAAATACGAACAAGTCCATGTTCGCGTAAGCTTCCGCGAGAAATTGCCCGCGAAGCACACCCGCAAAAACGCCATGCCGCAAATTCCGCTCCAGCCACGCGCGCTCATTCCCATCGCCAACCACCAGAATCGAAAAGTTCGAATGGCCGGCATCGAGCAGCGCTCGCTCCAGGTCCACCAGAAATCGCACCCGTTTCTCCGGCGTAACCCGGCCGACGTAGCCAAGGCGCAGCACGCCATCATTCACCGACCGCTGCCACGGATGAAATTGCTCGCAGTCCACGCCCCGTGGCATCAGGAACGAAGCTCGCCCCGTAGCCTCTTCAAGCCAATGAGCTTGGTTGGGCGTCGGCGCCAAGGTAACCCGCGCCATACGGTAGAATCGCAACAGCAGAACAAGCACTGCACGTTCCGCCCGGGACGTCACGCCCTCCAAATATCGAGCAGCCAAAATTTGTCGCAGACCTCCACCAGATCGGGCCGTTCCGCCGCCAGGATCCGCCGCAGCGGACTGTCGTATCGCCACGCATATGCATGCGGCAGCATCCACCGATAGCGCGAATCCAGAATCGGTACCCGCGGCGCCGCGACGTAGTAAATCCGCCCAAATTCTCCGACGTCCTCGACTCCTGTCTCCGCTCCCGGCACCACCAACCGCACCAGGCGCCCGTGTCGGTTTGCGCCTTCCAGCAACGCATGGTAGAAAGTTCGAATTCCTCCCGAAGCGGGATGGTAGGAATTGGTGATGTGCAACGTCTTAATCGCCATCGGGATGTCCCGCATCGGATTTCCGCGAGGCCCGGCGAATTAAATATCGCGGCACCCAGGTCACAAAATCGACCACCATCCGCGGCAAATGCAGCAAATCTTTCCCCAGCGAATGCCGCCCAGCGCCCACAATCAGCACGCCTCGCCGCATCACGTAAAAATTAAACAATGTCGAAAACGCCGTTAGAATCACCGACGCAAGAATGCTCGGCAGCAGTTTTTGCGTCCCGCGCATCCGGTGCACCAACAGCTCCAACGAATGATTCGCCACCGGCAATAGCAGCATGACCGTTGCCGCAGCCGCCCAAGGCGGCTCCGCCTCGCGAAACGCCTCTGTAAGTGCGCCGTAAAAACCCGACGTGATCGCTCGAAACACCAGCTCCGTCTTCATCGCGGCCATCGCTGCAGGCCAACCAGCCGCGAGATTCGTCGCAAAGAACAGCGAAGCCCGCAACAGGGAACTCAGCACCGCCGATTTCCAATTCCAACGGTGTAACAGATACTTCATCGGCTCCCGCAACAATTGCAAGAACACTCGTCTTACGCTGAGGTGATCGACAACAGGAAGGTGCCGAATGGAACGTGCCGCGGGCGGTGCGCATACCTGCGTTGGTGAAAGTGGCACGCTTCAACTTACGACACGCGCTTGTAACACCTTATTACGACAAGATTTTTCTTATTTCAATTTTTCGCCAATCTTCCGTAACAATTACGGAGTATGCTTATTTCGCGGTGAACATCACGTTCCCCACATCGCGCAGTTGTAAAGTGCCCCACCCAGTGAGCAAAGCCTATCGCTTCCCGATCCTGCTCGCCTTACTTTCCGTCCTCGTCCCTGCGTCCGCAAAAACCACCACCGCGGTTGATCGCGTTCCCATCATCGAAGCGCTCGCCTGGGTCCGCAGCGCCCCGCGCGACGTCTCTCAATTCGACTACGTAATGACCGTCCGCGTCCGCTTGCTGTTTTTCTGGGCCGGCAAAGACGACGTCGGCGGCGGCTACATCCGCATGGGCGTCTCCAAAACCGATCCGCGCCAGGAACTCCTTCAAGTGTTATTCGGCTCCGACCCAGCCAAAGCCCCGCGCGCCATCAACCGCTGGGGCGCAGGCACCGAAGTCGTCTGGCACAAAGAACCGGTACTCCATCCCACAAAATCCGACGACGTAACCGCCAGCGCCTTTTTCGGTTTCATGAAATCCTCAAAAGGGAAGTCGGTCTCCGAAATGCAGGAGGAGCTTCGCAAAGAAAAAAATGGCGGCGAACATCAATTCACCGGCATCCTAAGCCGCGTCGAGACCGGACGCGCCATTTCCCTGGTAGTGCCGCTGGCCTCCAGCGAAGACTACACTCTGCACCAATACGCCGTAGCAGAACCCATAATGCTCGAAAAACTCAGCACCTCGGATCGCCCCACTCGCACACTGGAAAACGCCCCAGGCTGCCCGCGCGCCGGCGAGTTCTTGGGCGCGGTCTCACAATTGGCCGACGCTGCGGCCGAAGGCGCCAAAGCGCCCCAATCGTTGTGTTACGTCTACGACGCCCAAGTGAACATCCTGACACTCGAACATGTCGCGCCGATTCACACCCTCACGGCAAAAGTGAATTCCTCGAAAGGCGGAACCCTGACCGACCACACCTATAACGAACTTCTCCAGGCCGATTTCGTGTCCGCCAACCAAGCAACAGGCCGGAAGGTCAACTTCACACTTATGTTAGGCACTCAAGCCGCCCTACGCGGCGTTCCAGTCCAAATCCGCTATCAACCCAACTTCTGGTTTCAGATCGTCCTGAACCTGCTTCCCAAGACAACACCCCAGGAATAAAGCGCCAAGCCCAGAATCTTCTCTCGCTAGGTTGTTATTGTTGCTACACCTGCGCGACCGAATCATCGCGCTCTGAGCTGACTAGATATATGTTGCCGCTCTTGCTTATAAACCCAGAGGTCAGCTCGCGTCGTGGCCAAGCCGTGACCCAGGATGCCCAACTCGAATCGCACGTCCAGCGTTGGACCAACGCCGGCCTAATCGACGCCCAAGAGCCCGCTGACGCTCAGTAATGGCCTGACTTCTCTAGGGCGAAAGCGTCATGTCGCTATCTTGCTACTAGCCTGCATAAGTCGGGGAACGTAAACTAGGGGACATCGTGATCGAGCAAAAAATTAATGAATTTTTTGGTGATGCCGAGTCTACTGGCTTTGGAACGGGTTGGTGGAGTGGGATATTGTCAGCTTTTTTTGGATTTCTTTCATTCGGAGGAGTTTTGTGCCTGCATTTTCCTCAGCTCCTAAGCTCTCCTGAACTGCGTCCACATTATCCAATGCACACCATACGCGTTTTAATCCAATGCCTCATAGTGGCCGCAATTTTATTCGGAATCATTTCCACGATTCTCCGCAAGAAAAAGATTTTGGCATTGACTGGAATGTTGCTGGCGATCGCGGCGACGGCTTTGGGCGGATCCAGCGTACAGATTAACGGTACTTTGCGCGATGGACCCGGAATCGGCCTGGACTGGTTCTTGCTTGATTTGTTTTTGATGGCACTCATCTACGTGCCGCTCGAAAGACTCTGGCCCCAGTATCCAAAACAGGGAACATTCAGGAACGAGTGGACTTTGGACGTGGTCTATTTCATGTCCACACATCTCCCTCTGCAAATTTTATCTTTTCTGGTTTTGTTGCCTGCTACTCAGGCCACGAAATATTTAGGTGTCCCGGTTCTTCAGCACTCGATCGCTCGAATTCCCTGGCTGTTGCAATTTTTCTTGGCCGTTGTGGTCGCAGACGTTGCCGAATATTTTATTCATCTAGCTCTGCATAAAGTGCCTTTTCTGTGGCGTTTTCACGCGGTTCACCATTCTTCGAAGGCGCTTGATTGGATCGCGGGCTCGCGCTCCCATTTTGTCGACGATACACTTGTGCGCGGATTTATCCTTGTTCCTCTTATGTTTGGATTCTCGCAAACAATCATCTTGGCCTATTTAATTTTTGTCACCCTTCACGCTACGTGGACTCACTGCAATTTTGGTCCGAACGCAAAATGGCTCGAAAAGTTCCTGGTCATGCCCAGATACCATCACTGGCACCATACTTCCCAAAAAGAGGGTATCGACAAGAACTTCGCTATCCACTTTCCATGGATCGATAAAATTTTTGGAACGTACTACTACCCGGATGCGTGGCCGGAGCGTTACGGTCTGGACGGCGAGGAAATTGCGCCTGACTTTTTCAGACAAACGATCGAACCATTCACAAAAAGAAGAAAGAGCGCCTAAAAATCGAGCGCGCTCAACGGAACGTCTTTGGGCAACTCTGCGCCCCTGGTCGTCGCCTTCACCAAGCCAAGATGTTTCAGAACTTTGACAGTTAGAAATCCAAAGTCGTATTCCGATTCGTCGTGGCTTAATCGCAAAAGCCCAGGATAGTGGTGATGATTATTTTGCAAGCAAGCGCTAAAGGTCGCCGTCACCGGCAGCCACTCGCCGATGTTCATGGCGTTGTCCTCTTCATCGTAGTACCGGCGGTATCCAAAGTCTCGAGTGTGGGTCCAATAGTTTTGAATCATATTTACCCACAACGCAAAAATTCGCATTCCAACCCACATCGCCACCGCAAACTTTAAATCTCCAACGAGCCTCCATAAGAGATAAAAGCTCAAAACCTGCACCACGATTGCAAACATTGGATTTGCAACGACCCGAAAAAGCCGAGAATTCAAAATCGTGTCGCCTGCCAGATTCTCGTTGCACTCATACGGCATCATGCAGCGATATAGAGTTCGCCAAAAGCCATCGCTGGAAAGTTTGTTGGGATCCCCGGTATGGTCAGCATTCTTGTGATGCAAGCGATGACGATTTACCCAGGCGATCGGATCGACATAAATTCCGACGGTGTTATTCAGGACAGTGACGCTTTTTATGAACCATTCCTGGTAGTCGAGTGCGCGATGAGCGATTCCCATGTGGAGAACATCGGCCAAATACAACCCGGCAAGAAACCAGCAAAAGATAAAATAGGCCGCGCCGATCAACATCCCAGCCCAAGGTCCCAACTGAGGTGGAGCGAAATACATACAGGCCAGCAGGTAGGCAAGAATAAGCAAATAGCCGTAGACATTATAGATTTTCACGATGGCTCCGCGCGGGTATATTCAAGCAGAAATCGAAGCTCCGTTCAAATAACAAGTGAAAGCAGATAGCGTCTATAGCCCGCAGTTCTTCAACTGCCAGAGTATTTGCGGTGGCACGGACTCCGTGCCTGATTGATGTCTTGGCGACGCCGGCCTCGCGACGGCCTGAGTAGACTGTTCGGTGTTCGCCCTAACAAAGTTCGGACCGAAGGAGGCCGAGGTGAAAATTATAGGATGTGATTTACACGCTGGCCAGCAGACGTGGGCGATGCGGGACACCGCCACAGGCGAGGTAGTGAAGGCGACTCTGAAGCACGAAGGCAACCACGTGCGGGAGTTTTCTTCCAGCCTTCCGCGACCGGTACCTGTGGGATCGAAGCCACCGGATCCATGCAGCGGTTTGTGAACCTCAGGGAGGACCGCGGAATCGAATGTCTGGCGGGCATCCGGCAGAGATTCGAGCAGTCGAACCACGAAAACGAAAACATGATCGCCGGGATGCGGACTTACTCCTGGCACTTCTGGTAGAAGAGCGCTTTCCGGTGATCTGGTTACCTACGAAAAGATCTGTCAGATGATTCGAGTCTTATTGCCGGCACCGACACCCTTGCAACCGCCGGCGTCGTTAGAGATCACGCGCTCATCGGACAGGTGGAATTGAGGCGGGTTCCGGCCCGGGTTTGATAGACAAGCCTTTTTGCGCATTCTTACTGCAATTTGTAGAATCTTCCGTGGCCGGCCGGGTCAGCTTGAGAAGGAACCCACGAACATGGCAAATCTACTTTCGACGAACAGCAAAAGGCTAAAGCTCTCCGCCCATCGCTGCCTTCGCGCGTTCGGATTGGAAATCATACGCACCAAGCGTGCCCGTGCTAGCGAGTCCATCGTGGGCTCATTTCCACCGCTCCGGGAGTATTCAGCGATCGGAAGCGCCGAGAATTATTTTATTCATGATGGTTATCAGCATCGGGCCGAAGCCATCTATTTTGACGACACGGAAAATAGCGATGAGTGGCAAGATGAAGTCTACCAATTTGCGAGGGAAGTGTTCGATCAGCAAGAGCTGAAAACCGTGTGCGACGTCGGTTGTGGCTCGGCTTATAAGTTGCTCAAACATTTCAAGGGCCGCAGTGTGATGGGACTTGATGTCGCCGAAACCTGTGCATGGCTCAAGAGGCGATATCCCAATCTAACTTGGATGGAACTGGATTTTAAGGATCCCCCATCACTGCACGCCGACCTGACGATCGCTGCCGATGTCATCGAGCACCTTATCGACCCTGACGATCTACTGTCGTACCTGGCGAAAATAAACTCCCAATACGTGATCCTCTCGACTCCGGACCGAAATCTTCTGCGGGCGGGCTCTCACAACGGTCCTCCGCGGAATCCTGCGCATACGCGTGAGTGGAGTTTCGCCGAATTTGAGGCTTACGTAGCCAGCCGCTTCCAAGTTTTGGAGCACTTCATTTCGAACAGCGCCCAGGGAACCCAGTGTTTGCTTTGTACCCCACGTTCCGCGAGGTAACATCGAACCTCGCAGGTCAGCTCCACACAAAGCGCTAACGCCCAACTTTATCGTCGAAAAACTTGGCCATCAAATCCAGCGCTTCCTTCGTCTCCGGCAACTGGTAGTGATACCAGAACGCATGCGGCAAAGCTTCATAAACCACCAGTTGCGCATCATCCCCCGCCCGCAGCAACGCGCGATGAAACATCGCCGTGTCGCTCAACAACAAATCGCGTGTGCTGGTGACCAGCAGGCTCGGCGGCCATCCTGTCAAATCCGCAAAAAGAGGTGACAGCACCGGATCCTTGCGGTCCGTTTTCCCCGCATACGCGTCTTCGACTGGATGATTCGGATCCCGCGGTTCCAGCCTTCCCGGAAACCCGTCCAACGCAAACAATTCCTGCGAATCCGTTGGTCGCGTATAGTCCGGATGCACCGAAAACATTCCCAGCGCCCCAGGCAGCGGCATTCCCGATTGCTTAAGCCGCGCCGCTACTTCCGCCGTCAGAGTCGCACCCGCCGAAGTGCCAAAAATCCCAACGTTGCGCGGCTTGTAGGTTTTGAGCAATTCCTTGTACACCGCCACCACGTCATCCACGGCCGCTGGGAACGGGTTCTCCGGCGCCAACCGGTAGTACACCGAGACCACCTTGATCTTCGCCAGGTTGCAAATCGGCACCCCTTCAATCAGCGATCCCGAATCCGAGTTGAACCCCCCTCCGTGAAGGTTGATCAGGACTTTTTCCGAATTCACTTTGCGCGTCTCGGCCAGCACCGGAGTGATGATGTCGGTGCGGACCCCAGCAGTGGTCGCCTCCTCCACATTTACAGGAAAGAGTCTCCGCGCCTCCGCCGATTGCCGCTTCCGCCACTCATCGGTGCCGGCCCGCCGCTGTTCCAAAGTCTGCGGCGCATTACTCTTTTGCGTCAAAGACGCCAGCCACTTCTGCGCCTCCGGACTCACCGTCGACGGCATCGGCACCACGCGCGTAATGTGCGCCGTCCCATCCGTATCAAACGTAGCCCCGTCCCCCGGGTCCTTCAGCCCAGTTTGACTGCATCCAGTCCACAGACCCCCGAGCAACGCCGCCCCCAACACTGCCCACCAACCGCGCATCCAAATCCTTCTCGTTCCCACGAAACCTCCGATTGTTCGAACCGTCGGGAAAGCTAGACGCATACGCGGCGCTTGTCAATTTCTAACGTTGTATGTGGGGCCGCTGCCAGTGGCAAGTCCGCCCGTCGTCAAGCCTCTATCTGCGGGTGATTTCTATGGACCAAAAGGGGAAGGAGGGGGAAAAAAACAACAGACTCCAAATTCGCCTTGACAAACCGTTACCTTTATGTTACCATTCCCTATGTTGTCGCAATCATTAATTCGAACGAGGCTCGCCCGTTTTCGGCCCTGTGAAATTCCATCACTTGCGCCGTTTCCCCACCTAACCTCTTTAGAATCCGCAGATCCAAAAACAAAGGACTTAAAGTCGTTTAGAATCCGCAGATCCGAAAAAAGAGGGGGGAGGGGGTGTTGTCTATATGCGGTTTAGCCCTTCGGAGCGTAATACCCCTTACGGGCCAGAACCTTCAAATCGTGATTCGACATGTCCACCTTGATCTTCCGGAACTTGCCATCGTGCGCCGTATTCGTCGGGTAGTACCCCAGCGTGTACTGGCTCCGCAATTCTTCCGAAATCTGATCGAACGCTTCGGCCAGATGCTTCTCTGTATTTGCCACGATCATCCGGCCGCCGGTCTCGTCGGTCATTTTCTTCGCCGCGCCCCCATTGGCGCCGAATCGCGGGTCGGCCACCAGCAAGATGTGAATCACCGTGTCGGTCCGCTGCGCTGCTTCAATCGCTTCTTCGATCCGCACCTTGCTGCCTTCATCCTGCGCATCCGTGACCACTACTATGGCTTTGCGCCCCGCTTCCGTATTCAGTTTTTCGTTGCACGCGAGGTACACCGCATCGTAAAACGCAGTTCCCACCTGGCGGCTTGTCGGCACCGGCCCAGGGCTCATGCCCCCGCTCATCCGCGAATTGATGCGCGCCTTTCGGATCGCCCGATCCAGCAGCCCACGGTCGTCGGTAAAATCGGCAAGCAGGTCCACGTCCGTGTCGAACGACATAATCAGCGCTTCGTCGCCCTTCCTCAAAACACGGTCCAGGAAGCGCCCGCCCATATCCTGAATCGCCCCGAGCATGAATTGTTCGCTACCCGAAGTATCCAGCAGCAAGGCCAACGTGATCGGCAGCGTCACTTCCTTGGAAAAGAAGGCGATCTGCTGATCCTGCCCGTCTTCCTGCAGCTTGAAATCTTCCTTCTTGAGGTCCGTAGCGATGCGTTTGCTCTTGTCCCGCACCGTCACGAACAGGTTCACCAGGCTGACCTGGGAGCGGATGACCGGGCCCTGTGACTGCGGATCTTGGGGTAATGCCGGCACTGCCATCGCAACCGCCAGCAGTGAGGTGATACCCACCGCGAGCAGCTTCTTCACTGAACGCATGTATACTTTCCTTGAACCGAGATACCCGGCACGAAGTCGCTCGCAGCTGGGATGCTTCCGTTAGCGTAGGATGCCGCGAAGCCGCACGGAGGATGCGCGGCGCAATCCCCTGGACCTGCATCAAACCAAAGGAAGTTTGGCCTGAGGCCCATGAAAAGTCTACGAAAAATCCTGATCGGAACCAGCGCCACTCTAATTCTGGCCCCCTTGGTGTACCTTGCGGCGCAGACTCTTCAGTCGCCCGCGCCCTCCGCCTCTTCAACTCAATCTCCGCCGGTGCGTCCCCCGGCGCCGGCGCCCGCCTCCCTCAGCGACGCGCAGGCTCGCATCACCGTAAACTCGAACCTCGTCATCCTGCCTGTCACCGTCAAACGTCGTGATGGCGAGCTCGTTCCCGACCTGCGGCGCGACGAATTCCGAGTTTTTGAGGATAACGTCGAGCAGCGCATCGACGTCTTCACCGCCGAAGCTTTCCCCCTTTCGATGGTCATCCTGATCGACAACGACCTGAAAGACAAAGACGCCGAAAAGGTACAAGCCAGCTTGGATGCCATCGTCGGGGGCATGAGCACCGAGGACGAAGCCTTTGTCTGCCGCTTCGATCAGTTCTTCCACACGGGTAAAGGGTTTACGACAGATCAGGACAGGCTGCTGACGGAGTTGAAGCGCACCAATCTCGACACCGAGCCGAGCATCACGCCACCCAGTGCCCCCTTTGGCGGCGCCACCATCAACAACCATTCCGCGGTCGATGATTCCGCGATTGATAAGGGC
>Ga0137403_10001682_pt1 | contig 27598 bp, 22 predicted proteins | sample CZOMad2_1_16fung_FD_122057 | JGI IMG/M metagenome (GOLD analysis project Ga0137403, IMG submission 122057) | Vadose zone soil fungal communities from Angelo Coast Range Reserve, California, USA - CZOMad2_1_16fungal (Hybrid Assembly) | ecosystem: Environmental > Terrestrial > Soil > Vadose zone... | reverse complement strand
ATCATCTATAACCTGCTTCCACTCTGGAACGGAGGCATGGACGGCACCGGACAGACGATTGCGATCGTGGGCCGCACTAACATCAATCTTCAAGACACGCAAAATTTTCGCAGCATCTTCAACCTGCCGGTAAATGATCCTCAAATCATTCTCAACGGACCAGACCCGGGCATCAATGGTGACGAGTCCGAAGCCAACATAGATGTACAGTGGTCGGGTGCCGCAGCACCAAAGGCTACGATCAAATTCGTTATTTCCGAGTCCACAACATCCACCGACGGGATCGACCTTTCCGCGCAATATATTGTGGACCACAATCTCGCCGGGGTTATGAGCGAAAGCTATGGACTCTGCGAGCTGGGCATGGGAACTGCCGGAAATCTTTTTTACAACCAGCTCTGGGAGCAGGCTGCGGCCCAAGGAATATCAGTTTTTGTCTCGACTGGGGACAACGGGTCATCGGGTTGCGACCGCAACCGCGGTACAGTTCCACAACCGGCCAAGTTTGGTTTAGCTGTAAATGGAATTGCTTCCACTCCTTTCAACGTTGCAGTGGGCGGAACCGACTTCAATCAACCTACCAACCCATTGCTGTTTTGGAATACGACGAACGACCCCACAACCCAGGCTTCCGCCAAGGGATACATCTCCGAAATACCATGGAATAGCACTTGTACGAATTCACTATTTGGAACCGTAGGCTTTAGCACCAACGCGGAAACAAACTGCAATGACTCCCGCCTCGCAGGATTTGTGGCGACCGTGGGTGGAAGTGGCGGAGCCAGCAATTGCACTACTAATACCCAGACATTGGGAAGTTGTTCTGGTGGATATACAAAACCTGCGTGGCAGACTGGGCCTGGAGTTCCAAATGACGGCAAGCGCGATACTCCGGATATTTCTTTGTTCTCCAGCAGTGGGTTCCTGGGCAGCTTCTACATAGTTTGCCAGGGTGACTTGCCCAGTTCCGGCGGAGGTTGCAGTCTATCGAATTTCACTTTCGGTGGATTTGGAGGGACTTCGGTTGCCTCTCCTGCGTTCGCTGGAATCATGGCGCTGGTGAATCAGAAGACGGGACAGCGGCAAGGCAATGCGAACTTTGTACTGTATTCACTGGCAAAAACGGAGCAAGCGCTGGCAACTTTCCCAAGCTGCAATTCGAGTGGATTTACTGCGCCCGGCACGCAACTGAGTTTCTGCGTGTTTATGGACATCACGAAGGGTAACAATGCGGTGCCCTGTGTCGGCGCAAGTCCGAATTGCAGCAAGACGACAACCGGCGGAAATGGTGTCCTGCAGGCGAGCGGTAGTGTGCCTGCATTTAATGCTGGAACTGGCTATGACCTGGCGACCGGGCTCGGTTCGATCAATGTGGCGGCACTGCTGAACAATTGGGCGACGCCGACTCTAAAGGCGAGTGCGACCACCATCAGTCCGGCGTCGATTACCACGGCGCTCGGCACAGCAACGACGATCAGCGGAACTGTGACGGGCACACCGGGAACGCCGACCGGGATAGTCGTGATCGAGGACGTGGCGACATCACCGCCGACGCCGGTCGACACTGCGACCTTGTCGGGGAACAACTACACGGTGACAACGACTTTACTTCCCGCCGGAACGTACAACATCAAGGCGCATTACGGCGGGGACGGAAGCTTTGGCCCCAGCGATTCCGCGACGACGACGGCGGTAAGCATCGGGAAGCAAAATAGCAAGGTGATCGTGAGCTTCGTGACTGGAACGGGGCAAATTGTCACTTCGGCGCAAAGCGTGGCGTATGGATCACCATACATTTTGCGAGTGGACGTCGCGAATAACGCGGGGACGATTTGCGAAAATATTACGACCAGCGCGGTCAATTTCATTTGCCCGACGGGAACGGTGGCGATGCTCGACGGAGCGAATCCACTTAACGACTTTCCTGGTTCGAGCAACGTCGCCCACTTGAATGACCGCGGGTTCATTGAAGATCAGCCGATTCAACTGTCGGCCGGTACCCATAACATTAAGGCGTCATATAGCGGCGACGGGAGCTACAACGCCCAAGCGACCTCGAATACGCTGGCTCTGACCATCACGCAGGCGGCGACGACAACTGCGGTAGCCGGAAGCCCGAGTAGCATTGTGGCGGGTGGAACGGTGACGCTGACGGCGACGATCTCGTCAGGCAGCAATTCGGCGGTAGGACCGAGCGGGACGGTGCAATTCTCAAACGGCAGCGCGAATCTTGGTGCGCCGGTGACTTGCATGGCGCACGGAGCGAGTTCGTCGGCGGGAGCTTCTTGCACGGCGACGCTTTCGACGACGATTTCGGCGTTTCCGCCTGTAGGCATTGACAACCGTTGGCGCTGGACGCCGCTGGAGTGGTTCGCTGCGTTGCTGGCGATGATGGCGCTGGTGTTGTTGGTGCTGGCGATGCGGATGCGCGGACCACGCCGTGCGTTTGCCTACGGTGCGATGGCATTGTTCCTTATCGCGTCGGCGACGCTCGCTGGCTGCAGCGGCACAAGCGGTGGTGGTGGAGGCGGCGGAACCACTCGGACGATTACGGCAAAATATAGCGGCGACACCAATTACGCCACGTCAACGGGCAGCGGGACCGTCACAGTACGCTAGGCACGGTTCGCGCAAAGTGCACCAAACGAAGAAACAGCAGATTCCGACGGCACACTTCGCCGTCGGAATGACACTCTGTTGAGTGAGTTCGCGTAATTAGTTCAGGACCGGCGGAAAGAAAATATTCCAAAAGTTCGGCGAGACGGCGGCAAACTCGACGGGGATCATGGGGCCATCCGGGCCAAACTGAGGCGGACGGACAACGGTCGCTTCGACGGTCTTCTGAGTTTTTACGTTTTCAATCGTAACCTTGGTTCCCTGGGCCAGCGCTTCTGGGATCATGATGAGTCCGCCGTTGGAGCTGACGGTGTGCGTGAATCCTTCAAAAACCTGCGGCTTGCCGGTAACCTGCACCTTGACGGCGATCTTCAGCAGTACGCGTTGCGCGCGACGGCGTTCTTCGTTGGTCAGCGGACGCGTCAGGCCGGGCTTTACGTGCGTTTGTACCGCTCTGTGTGGTGTCATCGGCTTCATAGTTCTAATCCCCAAAAGTCCAAATCCGGCGCGACGAGTTCGATGCCGTACTCCCAGCCTTCGGGCCGGGGATTCCCTTTCCATACGACAACGGCGGCGTTGCTGGAACCGGTGGCAAGATTCGTGAGGGCGACCCTGTGTTCGAGAGAGAAAGACTCCGGAAGGACGATCATGCAGCCGTAGGGATTGACGACGCGCGTGTGCGCGTCCAGCCCACGGCGGGACCCGGCTTGGTCATCCCACTCCAAGCGAACGGGAACGCGGGAGTTCATTCTGCTGCCGCGGCGCTTTTCTGAGTGGCGTCCGCCTTCGACCACTACTTTCGAGACTTTTGTCTTGACTTGCATCTCTTCCTCGGGACTTCTCCTCAACTAGGCCATGCTAGAGTTGGCGTAAGAGTCGGTCAATGGTACAAAGTGGCTGCGGATTGCAACTAAATAGCTGTCCGAAAGGACAGGTCGGGCGGCCGAATCAGTACAGGCAATATGAAGAATTTAATCGTCAATGCGGACGACTTGGGATGGACCGCCGGCGTGAATCGCGGCATCGCGGAGGCGCATCGCAACGGAATTGTGACGAGCACATCGCTGCTGGCGAACGGCAGGGCTTTTGACGATGGCATAAGTGTCTCGCGCGCGCTTCCCGCGATGGGCGTAGGCGTTCATTTGAATCTGAGCGACGGCGCGCCAGTGAATACCGCGCGAGCCGTGGCGAGTTTGGTTGATGAACAAGGCAAACTTTCCGGCGGGCCCGAACAATTGCTGCTAAAACTGGCGCGGCGCAAGCTGAAATTGGGCGAAGTAGAACGCGAATGGGAAGCGCAAATCGAAAAGATCCGCGGTGCGGGGATTTCTCCAACTCATCTCGACGGCCACAAGCATGTACACATGCTGCCCGGGCTGTTTCCAATCGCGGTGAAGCTCGCGAAGAAACATGGCATCAACTCGATACGAATATCGAGCGAAGCCTCTTCCTTGCGTGCGGCGCTTTCTGGAAAATCGGGCCGCGATGCAGGCGTTAAGTTGAGGCAAGGCATCCAGGCACGCGCGCTGAAGCTGCTTTCAGGTGATGCGCGGAAGCTGGCGGATAAGGCAGGAATTGAAGCCGCGGATTATTTCTGCGGGATCGCACAGACCGGCGTGCTTTCGCGCGACGGCGTGCTGGACTTACTGGAAACGCTGCCGGACGGCACGACCGAATTGATGTGCCACCCCGGTTACGTTGACGACGACCTGGTTGCTTCCGCCACGCGGCTGCAGGCTTCGCGGGAGACGGAGCTGGCGATTCTTACGGACACGGCGGTGCGAAAATCTGTCGCGTCGCATGGTATACGCCTGATAAACTACAGTCAGATCGCGAATTGAGCATGGAAACAGAATCTTTAGTCCGGTACTCGATTGTCGTTCCGTTCTTCAACGAACAGGAAAACATTCCCGCTTTGTACATGAAGTTGACGGAAGTGATGGACGCGATCGGCGAACCGTATGAACTGGTGTTTGTCGACGACGGCAGCAAGGACAATTCGTTCAAAGTTCTTAGCGATATTTACGAACATGACCGCCGCGTGAACCTGATTCGCCTGCGCCGGAATTTTGGCCAGACTCCTGCGCTGAAAGCGGGTTTCGATTTTGCGCGCGGCGAAGTGATTATCTCGATGGACGGCGATTTGCAGCACGATCCGGAAGAAATTCCGAAGTTCCTGGAAAAGATTGAAGAAGGTTTTGATCTAGCCAGCGGCTGGCGCTACGCGCGCAAGGATCATTGGTTGATGCGGCAGATTCCGAGCCGCATTGCGAATTGGCTAATGGCGAAGCTAAGCGGAGTGGATTTGCACGACTTTGGCACGACGTTCAAAGCGTATCGGCGCGAAATTATTCAGGAAATCCAATTGTACGGGGAGTTGCACCGGTTTATCCCCGCGCTGGCCAGCACGACCGGCGCGCGCATCGTGGAAGTGCCGATTGAGAATCTGGAACGGAAGGCGGGACGTTCCAATTACGGGATCAGCCGCACAATTCGCGTTTTTCTTGACCTGGTGATCGTAAAGTTTTTGCTGGATTATTCGACGCGACCGCTGCAATTTTTTGGCTTGCTCGGAATGGCGGGAGCGGGTTCCGGCGTTTTGATCGGCGGGTACGTCCTGTTCGAGAAGTTCTACTATCACATGGCGGTGATGCAGCAACACGGACCGCTGATGCTGCTTTCGATTGCGCTCCTCGTCAGCGGGATTCAATTTATTTCGATGGGCCTGCTCGGCGAAATTATGGCGCGCACGTATTACGAATCGCAGAACAAACCGATTTACGCGCTGCGCGAAGTAAAATCCCACCGCAAAGAAATGGGCGACCCCGCCGAACCCGCCCGCCCCTCCGGCAACACCGAACGGTAATCTTTCCACAGTCTGTTTTTCTCGACCTTCATTCCGCACCGCACATGCGTTAGGCTGTCTTGTCCACGAACGGGAAGCTTCTCCAATTCGTTTCAGGCACCGGCACATTTCGGGAGGACGACCGTGAATCGCGAGCAGTTCTACGCAATGATGAGTGGGGATGGCACGCTCGACTACGAGAAATATCTGAACACGAAGGCGCTGCTCTCCTGCCAATCCGATTTCGCAGAGCTTTGCAATCGTGACGAGATGCAGTTCCAGATCGTCCACCAGGTCGAAGAGCTGTGGATGAAGCTGATTGCGTACACGCTGCTGGATATTGACGACTATTTGCAGCGGGAAAATACGAATCGAGTGCTGACGCTTTTCCGGCGCGTGCACGCTACGCAGCGGCTAATGATTCAGCAGATTGGCCTGCTGGAAACGATGTCGCCGAAAGAGTATCAGGACATTCGCCAACGTCTCGGCAACGGCAGCGGGCAGGAATCGCCGGGGTTTCGCGTGCTGCTGAAGATGTACCAACCCATCTGGAATTCATTTGAAGAGCACTATTTGAAAAAGCATGGGCTATCCATCGAGCAGATTTACGATTCAAAATACGATCATGGCCCGGCCTACGTGGTGGCGGAAGCGCTCGCGGAATTCGACGAACTGTTTCAGAAATTCCGGTACGAGCACATGCAACTGATTCACCGGACGATTGGCTTTGGCTCGAAGTCGCTGAAGGGCCGGCCCGTGGAAATATTGGAAGATGGAATGCGCCACAAATTCTTTCCTGACCTGTGGGAGATTCGCAACGAGATGACGGATCGTTGGGGCGCGCAGTATGGCGTGAAGAGAGACCCGATCAGCGGCCTACACTGATCGAGAACAAATCGAGGCTGGCTACTTTCGCCCCAGCATGTCGTGGTAGTGCCCACGGTAGAAAAGCAGCGGCTCACCTTCGAATAATTTTGCCGACCCCACTTCTGCAATCACAATCGTGTGATCGCCCGCGACGTGAAGGCCCGAAACCTTGCAGGAAAGCTGGCAAAGCACATTTTCGATGAGCGGGATTCTGCCTTCCGTCCAGCGAAACGAAATGCCGATCCGCTGCTGCTCTTCCCTGCTCTGTTCGATCTGCGCAAAGAATTCCGAGAAGGCCTGTTGATCCTGCTTCAGCACGTTGACGCCAAAGCGCTGTCTTTCTTTGAGGAGCGGCAGCGTTCTGGCGCGGTGATCCACGCAAACCGAAACAAGAGGAGGATCGAGTGAAACCGACGCGAACGAGTTCGCGGTCATGCCATGCACGAGGCCAGGTTCGCACTCAACGGTAATGACTGTGACGCCCGTGGCGAAATGCCCGAGCGCGCGGCGAAATTCCATTGCAGGAAGCGGACCGGCGGCCATGATTCGTTTTCAAGATAGCACAGCGAACGGCACAACGCCGAAGGCGGGCTGGACGGAACCATTGCGAAAAGCAAAAGCGCGCCGACTAAGCCGGCGCGCTTTTGCTCAGACTCCGTGCCTCGCGTTAGCGGTGAGGCGGTTTGTCATTATTTTTCGGCTTGTCCTTGTCATTGTTCTTCTGTTCGTTCGCCGGCTTATTCTCGGAGCGTGGCTTCTGCTCTTCTTTCTGCTGCTTTTGTTCGAGCTTCTGCTGTTGTACTTCGTGCTTCTGCTCCAGTTGCTGCAATTGTTTCTGTTGGCGTTCCTGCGTCTGCTGCTGGGCCCGTTCCGCATTCTGCTGATCGCGCTGCCGATTCTGCTGTTCCTGAACCTTCTGTTGCTGTTGCACCTGCTGTTGTTCGACCTTCTGGCGTTCGCGGTCTTGCTGCTGGCGCAAGTTCTCGAGTTCCTGCTGGTGCTTTTGGTCAAGCTGCGGGTTCGCGGGCGGAGTCACCTGCTGGCGCGCCGCTGGCGGCCGGTCGTTGTTTCGGCTGTTGTTCCGATCGTTGTTTCGGTCGTTGTTTCGGTCGTTGTTCCGCTCGCCGTTATTCTGGCGAGGGCTGTCCTGGCGAATCGTATCGTTGGTGACGGTCGCCGGGCGGTTCGGATTGTTCTGCACCGGCGGATTCACCTGGTTCGGGCGGTTCGAAGGATTGCCCTGATTGCCCGGATTGACGTTCGCCGGCGGATTCGTTTGGTTCGGTTGATTTGGCCGATTCTCGACCGCGTTGCGGCGATCATTCTGTGGCACCACTTCTCGCGCAGGAGGAGCGATGCGAACATTCGGACGCGTGGACTGCGGTTCCATCTGGCGTTGTTGCGCGACGCTGATGGGACGGCCACCGTTCGCTTGAATGGCTTGCTGTTGCCGCGTAAACGCCACAGGCGGTGGCGGGGGAGGCGTCCTGGCAACAACCGGACGCGCGGAGAATTGCGTTGTCGGCCGGACTCTGGCTTCGCCACCTGCACCCAAAACGCTGCGCTGCTGCGGCACAACGGAGGGTCCAGTCGGCGCAACGCCCGCGGAGAGATCGCGCTCGTTCACACGGATGATGTTGTTGTGCACGGGCTGCGCGGACGTAAAGGTGGCCTGTGACGTCGCGGTGACGGCATTGTTGATATGCTGATTCTGGTAGGTAATGTTGGTGACGTTCACGGTCTTGTTCACGTAGACGTTGTTGTAGACGTTTGTGACCTGCGTGCGATTGACGATCGTGGTGTTGGAGACGTTCACGTTCTCCACGTAACGCGGGCTGACGTGATACGAAGGGCAATAAACGTCACGCGGTCCGAGCGGGAACCACGCCACGCCGGCGGCTGGCGCGCCGCCAACTGCAACACCGACGCCCCAATGCGCGCCGCCAACCCACGCAACCATCGCGGGAGCATAAACCGGGCGGACATAACCAGCGGTGACATACCGGGGCCGCGGCGGCACCGGCACCCAACCCCACACTCCGCCAACGACTACCCAGCGCCCGTAGTGGAACGGAGCAAAGCCCCAGGGCGCGTCATCCACCCACGTCCAGCCCCACGGGGCAACGTATGCCCAGTGGCCGTAACGATACGGAGCCCAACCGACGACGGTCGTGTGCGGGAACCAAACCGTGCCGTATTCCGGTACGGGGCGCCAGCCGCCGTATTCGTCGAGGTCTTCGTAGCCGACGACGTCATCGGAGACGTAACGAGAAGAGGTGGAGCGATCCCAACGGCGATCGCGGTCGCCGCACCAATGATCGAAGTCGTCGTCATCGTAATAGTTTTGAACGTCGGCGCTCAATTCATCGGTTCCGCTGAACGTACCGGTTTGATTGGAATGGACTGCGTACGAAGATCCGCCGCCGGTGACTTCGCCGTCACCGCCGCGAACTTTCACAAATGTACTATCGCCGGCTTCGTTGACGGTAACGCGATAGCTTCCAGGACGTAGGACGGTGAACGCGAGATTCGGCGTATCGATTTCGATGGATTCGTCTTCGTCGAGGCGCTTCACACGAACGTTGATGGTGCCTTCGGTTACACGAATCTGAGCAGAGCGGTCGTCGAGGTTAAGAAAAGAAAAACCAGTTTCGCTGCCGAGGCGAACGGCCGTAGAACTGAAGCGCAGCTCGGCGCGGCCATCGCGGTCGGTCCAAAGCTTGTCGCCGGTGGTAATCGGCCTGTTATTGACTATCGTGACCCAGTCGTCCGTGCCGGCAGGCTCGAAGGAAACGGCGCCGCTGGTGTAGCTCAAACGAGCTGCGCGCGAAGGCGGATCGTCATCGCGATCGTCCTGCGCAAAGGTGAATTGAGGAACAGCCAGAGTGGCGGCCAGTACGATTGCCAGAAAACCGAGGGACTTTGTTAGCCTGGAAAACATGTGCGTCTCTCCTGAAGCCCGCGAATAATTTAACCGGGCCAATTTGCTTCGCGAAGCTTGCTCGTTCTCTTCAACTTAGCACTTCACTGGTGCATTACGTTGCCTGGCCGCATGCCAGTTTCCAGAATGAAAATCGGCCAGCAACTACAGATCGTCACTTTATGAAACACGCTCGCGTCAAAAGAGTTGCTGGGCAAAACGGTTCGGTCGAGCAAGTAAAAAGCCCACGCCAGCGAACTGCGGGCGTGGGCTCGAATGTCATGAGAGCGAAGCTGCTCAAATGTTGAGCAAATTAGTGGCGCGTGTGCGTCGAACCGCCGCCTCCGCCACCACCATGATTGGAGCCTCCACCGCCACCGGAGCTATGGCTTGGCGCGGAGTAGCTGCCTCCGCCACGGCTCGGTGCGGAGTAGCTACCACGACTTGACGGAGCCGAATAGCTGCGGCCAGACGGAGCCGAATAATTGCGGCTCGGCGCCGGGTAACCGCGACTCGGCGCGGAGTAAGAACGCGGAGCCGGCGGATTGTAGGACCTCGGCTGCGAATTGCCGCGGCTCTGGTTGCCTGGGTTGTAATTGTAATTCGCCGGCGGCCGCTGTGAGTTGTTGCGTTGCGGCGGCTCGTAGGAGCGTGGGCTGTTTCCGCCACGATTGGAGCCGCCGTTGTTGCTCGGCGCATTGCCGCGATCCATGGTACCGCGTGGCGCGTTACCAGTGCCGGCCCACGGTGGACGATCGCTGTGAGTCATCGTGGTGCCACGAGTCGTCGCGCCGGAATTGCCGCCATTCGACGGACGATTCGAGGAATTGCTGCCGAATCCGGCAGGCGGACGGCCACGATCGGAGGAATTTCCCTGCGCGTCCCAGGTGCGATTGTTTGCGCCGGCGTTGCCGCGCGGAGAATTATTGTTGGACCCGCCGCGATTCGCGTTTCCTTCGGCGTTGGTGCGCATGTTTGAATTTGGTTTGTCGAGCGAGAGTTCGCGCTGCCGCGAAGACATTGCTCCACCGTTCAGCGGTGAATTGTTGAAGCGGCCGGAACTCATCGGCGTACCCGATTGGCCACGATTGCCGGAATTTTCCGTTCCGCGTGCGCCGACATTGCCCGGACGTTCGGTTGCGGGCCGCATGGTACCGGCGTTGAATGAACGCGTCGGCATGTGTGAAGCGCCCGGCGCCGGATTGTTGCGCGCAACGACGGCGCGGTTCTGAATTGCCGCGGACGGCCTCGGAGCGCGTCCTTCATTGTGGTTCGCGCCGAAGAAACTCTGCCGGGTGGGCGATCCGCCGACGCGGTTATTGTCGGCAAGGTGTGCGCCACGGAGCGACGCATCAGTCACATGGAACTGGCCTCGATTCACGCGTCCGCCGTTCGTGAAGTTGTTGCGAGAAGTGAACGTAGCTGCGCGTGAGTTGTGCGCGTAGGCGTAGTTAAAGTTGCGTCCAAAATTCCGGTTGTTGAAGACATTCACATTTCGAATGCGCGTGTTGTAAATGTTGATGTTGCGCGCGTAGCCGAAGCTGTGGCGATACCATGGGCAGAACGGTTCGCCGAATCCCAGCGGGAACCAGCCTACGCCGCCGCCGAATCCGAAACCGAATCCTGCGCCCCAACCGCCTCCGCCGTAGAATCCGACGAAAGCCGGACCCCAATACGGCCGCGCATAATAAGATCCCGGGCACCAGCCCCAGCGATTGCCGATGTAAGCCCAGCGCCCGTAGTGAAACGGCGCATAGCCCCAAGGCTCGTAGTCAACCCAAGTCCATCCCCACGGCCCAACGGAGCTCCAGTATCCGTCGCTATAAGGCGCCCAGCCGACTTCGACCGAGTTCGGATACCACACATGTCCGTATTCTGGAACTTCGTCCCACGTGCCGTTGTCGTCGAGGTCGCTGTAACCAACCGTGTCGCGCGAGACGTAACGCGCGGAGGCGGAATTGTCTTCCTTTTCGTCGCGGCCCTGCGCCCACCGATCAAAATTATCCGGGCCCGGCGCGGAAGAAATGCTGTAGCGGACATCTTCCGTTCCGTTGAACTCGCCGCGCTCTCCGGCTTTAATCGGATACGATTGGCCGCCGGCGGAAACGTCGCCAGAACCGCGAATTACGGTAACGCGCGTGGATTCGCCGTCTTCAGAAACGTCAATGCGAAACGCGCCTGCTTCCTTCACCGTGAATGCCATGTTCGGCGCGTCGACTTCATAAACTTCGCCTTCGCGCAATTCACGCACGCGGAAATTGATCGAGCCTTCCGCAATGCGCATTTGAATCGTGTTGTCGTCAAGATTCAGGAAAGAGAGCGCGGTCATGCTCGCCATGTGCACGGCGGCTTGGCCAGCTTGCAGTTCGGCGCGTCCGTCCTTATCGGTCCAAAGCTTGTCGCCGATCGTCACCGTGGCATTGCGCTGGGCCGTGCCCCAGTCGCCCTGTCCGCCGGGTTGGAAGGATACCGGGCCATCTGTGTAGCTGATACGCGCAACGCGCGACGGAGGATCGCCCTCGTCCGCTCGAACGGCTTGCGCGCTAAATAAGAGAAGACCGAGCACTGAAAGCAGCCATCCTGCGCCGCTTGCCCAGCTGGATTTGGTCTTCATATCGTTCCCCTGTTCTGCGACCGGCTGTTTGGCCAACCTTGCCGGTCTCCGGGAGCATACTCTTGGCTCCCATAGGATGGAACACCGGAATGGGAAAGAAGTTGCCCACCAAATGCGCCCCCAAAAATGGGTACTAGGACTATAAATATCTGCCCGGATTCTGTCCCTTAGGACAGGCGACCCCCTGCCCTCCCTACCCTAAACTCCTGTCTTGTGAGCGCTTCTGCGCTCTGGGAGAATGCATGCTTATGAAGGGCAAGTGGTTTGGGGTGTTGGCTTTGGGATTGGCCGCGGCCGTTGCCGCGCCTGCGCAGACCTGGCGGCAAGTTGGCCCTCCAGGCGGAACCGTGATTTCGATGGAAGCGGATCCGAAGGACTCGAAGAAGCTCTACCTCGGCACGTCCGATGGGCACGTCTTTTCTTCCACCGACGAAGGCCAGCATTGGCAATTGCTGAGCCGAATCGGAGTAGGCCAGGATGACGTCATTACCCACATTTTGGTGGACTCACGCAATTCGAATCATCTCTATGCCAGCACGTGGACGCTCTATTCCGGCGGCGGCGGCGTGTATCGCTCTGACGATGCCGGACGCAACTGGCACCTCGTGGGCCTGCAAAAAGAAACCGTTCGCGCGCTCGCGCAATCTCCCACGAACCCGAAGATTTTCGTCGCCGGTTCTTTGACCGGCGTTTATCGTTCGCAGGATGACGGCAGCTCCTGGGAACGCATCTCTCCCGCGAATCACGACGACCTGCGCAACTTTGATTCGGTCGCGTTTGACCCGAAAGACGAAAACATTATTTACGCAGGGACCTATCACCTGCCCTGGAAAACGACAGACGGCGGCAAGCACTGGACTTCCATTAAGGCGGGCATGATTGACGATTCCGACGTCATGACCGTCATCGTCGATCCGGCGAATCCTTCAAACGTCCACGCAACCGCGTGCTCCGGCATCTATCACAGCGTGAATTCCGGCGAAACGTGGAAGCGCTACGCGGGCATTCCGTTCGTCTACCGCCGTACGCAACTCATTCGCCAGGATCCGCAACATCCGGAAACGCTCTACGCCGGAACGACCAGCGGCCTTTGGAAGACGACCAACGAAGGCGTCGACCAGTGGAAGCGATTGACTCCGGTCGAGTGGGTCGTGAACTCTGTCTTGATCGATCCGAAAAATCCGAACCGCGTCATCATCGGCACCGAACGCCAGGGCGTGCAGATTTCTGAAGACGCAGGCGCAACGTTCAGCGCCGCGAATGTGGGATTCCATCACCAGCACATTCTCGACGTCGCAATGGACCAGAATCGTCCGGAGCGCGCGCTTGTCGTGCTGACGTTTGATACTAATGCATTCCTCGCCACGAAAGATGGCGGCACAACGTGGAATACGCTCGGCCCTGGGCTGAAGCGCACCGATCTTCGCCACGTTTACGCAGCACCGAGTGGCTGGCTCGCTACCCTTTCCGCCGGCGGTTTAATGCGCTACGACGACGCCACGAACAAGTGGATCAAGTCTGGCTTGTACATCGCGGACGCAACGGCGACACCAGCCTCTCAACCGACGACAAAGAGCAAGAAAGGCGCGCCCGTCGCAAAGCGTCCGGCCCCTAAAGGAAAGAGTGCGTCGCAGCCTCTCGCTTTCCAGGTGAACGACCTGCTCTTTACTGACAACGCGTGGTTCGCGGCAACGACCGGCGGCGTGCTGATTTCTCTCGACAAGGGCGCAACATGGCGCTCGGCGAGCAGCGATCCTTTTGCAAAGCAACCGTCGCAATCTCTGCAGGCCTCGCTCGATGGTTCGCAGGTCTGGGCCATCGCGCAGCACAACCTTCTTTATTCAGCCGACGCCGGCAAACACTGGGAAGCGAAGGAATTGAATTTCTCTAGCGCGGGCAATCTGCATCTGCACCGCGTCGACGATTCCAACCTCTTCATTACCACCAACATGGGCCTCTATCTTTCGCACGACGCAGGCCGCAACTGGAGCCGCCAGGATGTTCGGGATCTTCAGTTCCAGGATGTCGCCGGTTCCGGCAAAGCGATGGTTGCAGCGCTGCAGAAGCACGGTTTGCTCGCCTCTTTCGACGCGGGCAAGTCTTGGCAGCGCGTGAGCGATCCCGTCGCTGAAGGTTACTTCCCTGTTTTGCAGGCTCGCCGCAACGGTGCAGTCGTCGCCGCGTCGGCCACGGAAGGAATCCTGACGCTCGACTCCGGTGCGCGTTCGGCCAGCGAGGGTGTTCCCAGCTCCGCGTTGGCGCCAAGCGGCGATTCGCAGAAGCCCCGGTAACCAAGAAAAGGAAAACGAATTGTGGGCGGCGTTTCGGAGATTCCGAAACGCCGTTCGCGTTCTAGCGGGCGGCTAAAGCGTGAGCGTGGACTTCAGGTTCGACGGTGATCTGGTATCCGACACCGCGCACGGTGCGAATCAACGCGCGGTCGAAGCCAAAATCGATCTTCCGCCGCAAATAATTGATGTAGACATCCACGACATTGGTCATCGTGTCGAAATTCAGCTTCCAAACTTGTTCGACGATCGCGGATCGTGACACAGCCTGTCCGCGATGCATCATCAGAAATTCAAGCAGCGCAAACTCCTTGGGACTCAGGTCGATCGAACGTCCCGCACGTTGTACGGTGTGCGAGAGGCGATCGAGCTTTAGATCGTCAATTTGCAGCACTGCCTGACCGGGACGCGCGCCTCGTCGAAGTACCGCGCGGATTCGGGCGGCAAGTTCGGCAAAAGCAAACGGCTTCGCCACATAGTCATCTGCACCTGCGTCGAGCCCGCGAATTCGTTCTTCCAGTTGATTGGCGCCGGTGAGCAACATCACGGGAATGTCGGGCTTTTTCAGCCGAATGCCGCGAAGCACGTCCAGGCCCGTCGCGCCGTTCAAATTCAGATCGAGCAGCACCATATCAAACGGCTGCTCCGCTGCCAGCCGCTGCGCTTCTCCGCCCGTTGACGCAATTTGTACCACGAACTGCTCTTGCCCGAGCTTTTGCCGGAGGAACTCCGCCAGCGGCGCATCGTCTTCCGCCACAAGTATGTTCATATGTGCACACAAGGGCCGAGGATTTTCGGAAGGAGTATTCGTGTTTTCGGCGCGGTGCTGTCTAGTGTCAATGATCGTTGGCATGTTGTTGCGAATCCTTCACTCAGGAATTTAGTTCCCTGCGGCTACTGTTCCGCCGAAGTGCGCGCGGGATTGAGAATCACCACGTCCACACGCCGGTTCCGCGCACGGCCTTCCGGCGTGTCATTCGATGCGACAGGATGAAACTCCGCGTAGCCCGCGGCGGAAAGTCGTATGGGGGCGAAACGATACCGCTCAACGAAGAGTTTGATAAGTTCCGTCGCACGCCCGCTGGAGAGCTCCCAGTTCGAATCGAAATGTTTGTTGTGAATCGGCACGTCGTCCGTGTGGCCCTCGATGCGCAAGAACTCAGTGCGCGAGGCGAGCACGGCGGCAAGCCGGTCTACCGCGCCCCGCGAAGACTCCCGCATTGCCGCAACGCCGCTCTCGTAGAAGCCGACTTCGCGCAGGCTGACCACAAGGCCTTCACGTTTTGCGTGAACATCGACAACCTTATTCTTTATTTCCGGCGCCAGCGCTTTCTCGAGCTCTTCCTGTATGTTCTTCATCGGTGCCGAGGCTGTTGGCGACAGAATTCCCTTCATCGGCTGTACGAAGCGCTCCATATCCGCCGTACGCTCCGCGTTCTCCACGACCTGTACTTGCGAGAACGGCACCGCTTCTGAATCGCTCAACGGAATTTGCGTGTTTGAGGTTTCGAAAACCCCCATTTCCTGGAACGCGACCTGAATCGCCAGCGCCAGTTTCCCTACTTTGCGTTTGTCGACTTGTGACGATGCGTACAGAACGACGAAAAAGGCGAAGAGCAGCGTAATGAAATCCGCGTACGATACGAGCCAGCGCTCATGGCTCACGTGGGGTTCCTCACGTTTTCTCCGCATCACGCCTCTCGTGCCGGCACATGCCCGCGATTCGCTTCAGCAAAAAAGCCCATTAGTTTCGTCTCAATCATTCGAGGATTCATTCCCTCTACGATGGAGATCACGCCTTCCAGCGTCATTTCGCGCTGGATTTGCTCCTGCCTCACACGCAGCTTGATCTTCCCGGCGCACGGCAGGAAAAAGATGTTTGCCATTCCGACGCCGTAGATCGTCGCGACAAAGGCCACGGCGATTCCCTTACCGACTTCCGAAATGTCGTCCAAATGCTGCATCACCTGAATCAATCCAAGCACGGCGCCGATAATTCCGATCGTCGGCGAAAACCCGCCCGCCGATTCGAACACTCTCGGGATGTGTTCCTCGTGCTCGGCCTGGTTGTCCAACTCGAGTTCCATCATCTTGCGGATTTCCTGCGGCTCCGTTCCGTCCACGGCAAGCATCAGGGATTTCTTCAAAAATGGGTTGTGGATCGTCTCGAGTTCCGCGTCGAGCGAGACAATGCCGCCCTTGCGCGCTTTGTTTGCGTACGTCACGATTTCGCCGATCAGCTCCCGCGGGTCCTGCGACGGATCGACGAAGACGTATCCGAGCCTGCGAAAGGCCGCGAACACAACTTTCAAGGGAAATTGCAACATCACCGCGCCCATCGTCCCGCCCAAAACAATCATCGCGGCCGTAGGCTGGAGAATCTGCGTCAGCTTGCCGCCCTCCAGCATCAGCCCAAATAAAATTCCGCCGAGCGCAAGCGCGATTCCTACGATGCTGCTCTTATCCATGCGCTAGCCCGATCCTTTTTCTCGCGGGGACTGTTTTTCAATTGCGTCCAGCGCGTTAACGACTCCTGGTTTGTCCTGGTTCAAGATACTTCGCCGAAATTCCGCAACCTTTTCCAGCACGGACTCGACCGACTCTTTCACGACCACCTTTTCGCCGGTCACAAGCGTTAAAACGGTATCGGGCGATCGTTCGACAAACTTAATAAGGTCTGAGTTCACTACCAGGAGTTGATTGTTGAGCCGTGTGAGTTGGATCATGACCAAATTGGGACGGCGAGATCCCGAAAGCCCTTTCGGCCACTCGGCTTCCGCGCGTCTAATCTTTCATCTTGCAGTTCAATGGCCTCATAAGCGCTTTCCGCAAAAATATTTAATTTTTTCTTATTGGTCGCGCGCGTGCTCCCTTGATGACTAGGATTCCGGCGCTAAGCGTTCCTTTCGAGGCACTACTATCGCGATTTCTCTGTTGCGCCGATCGATTTGCATCGCACGCGCTCAAAAATCGGCACGAATTCGTGCCAAAACGAAACCCTGTTCCATTCTGGAGCGAAGCTCTCGATGACTCTCGCAGATTCCATTGCCACTGCACCTTTTAACGCCTCAACCCCGCCCCAGGAGCTCACGAACGCCTTTTGTGAATGGCGCAACGCCGCCGCCGCTTTGGTTCAACGCGCTCAGGCTTTCTGCAGCCGCTTTCCGCATGATCGCGATGCACGCCTTCTTCTCGCGGAATCGCTCCGCGGCGCAGGCATGGACGACCTTGCTGCTTCCGAGTACGACAAATTGTTGGAAAATTGTCCCGCCAACGAGCGCCTCCGCGTCGAGCAAGGTCTCGCGCAATGCCGCGCGGATCGCAGCTATTTCCCGCCTTCTTTTCAGGAGCGCCTCTCCACGGCGGAATACGCCGCTGGCCACAACGCGGAAGTCTGGCGCGCCTATGCCTGGCGTGAAATTCAGCGTGGCCGCGAGATCGTTCGAATGATTCGTCAGGTTACGCCACTGCGCGGCAAGCGCGTGCTCGATGTCGGCTCCGGATACGGCGGCATGCTCATTTCCATGGCTGAGCAGGGCGCAGCCGTCACCGGGATCGAAATCGACGCTGAGCGCGCACGCGTGGGCAAGCAACGGCTCGGCGAACTTCGCCTCGAAGTTCCCTATCTCGAGGGCGACATTTGCGAACCGGGCATCGAAGCGAAATTGGGCCAATTCGATGTCGTCGTCTGCCAGGATGTGCTCGAGCACGTCCTCGATCCCTCCGCCGTGATCCGTTCGCTCTGCACGATGATGAAGCCCGGCGGCGTTATCTACATCCAAATCCCCAACAAATACGGTCTCGATCAATTGATGAGCGATCATCACTACGCACTACCAGGCATCACTGCGCTTTCTCGCCCGCAAGCCGTCGAATATTGGCAACTCGCCACCGGCGAAGCCGCAGAACATTACGGCGTCGGATACGAACGCGGTGAAAAGTTTTATTTTTCTGCGTTCGCACGCAATGGCGTCACACTCAACCCTGTCGATCGCTTTAGTCACGTCGATCACGTCGTCTGGTACGCGCCTGCCGTCTCCGCAATGTGCACGCGCCTCGAATCGCCCATCTATCCCGGCTTGCGCCCCGAACTCGAAAAACGCATTCGCCGCCGCATGACGAAAGTCGCGCAGCTTTACGCTCATGCGAGCGAGCAAATCATCTCGTTCGGAAGTTCACCCGAGCTCGTGTCCGAAGCGTGCGATGCCGTCGTTCGCCGCCTATGCATCGGTCTCTGGCGCTTCATCGGGATTAAGAATCCAGGGAACGGCGCCGTATGAAATCAGCAGACGAATTTCACCGTCTCGGAGTTCTACATTTTGAGCGGGGAGAGTTTGCCCCGGCGCTCGAGCAATTTCGAGCCGCACTGGCGCAAACCGAATCCGCAGAGCTTTGGAGCGACTGGGCTACAGCGCAATTCGCGCTCGGCAATAGCGATGAAGCCGAAGTTGGCTTTCGTCTGGCGCTGGAAATCGCGCCGAATCACGAAGACGCACTCGTAAACCTGGCTGTCGTTTTGTTGCGCCAGAACCGAGCCGCCGATGCGCTTCCTCTTCTCGAGAAAGCGCTTCCCGCTTCGTCGGCAACGCAAAAGCCCGCGATCGAGAAACTTCTTGGCCAGGCTCGCGAAGCGGGGCCAGGCATTCCGCTTGGAGAATGGGAAATCTATCTGCGCGGATTTTTGCGCGATGACGAAAACGAACAATCCTATTTTCAGACTCATCTCCAACGTTATCTACAAACACTCGCGCTCTTGCCCGACGGTACGCCCTCTTCGCAAATCCTCGAATTAGGCGCAGCTTTTCACCATGTCACGCCCGCGCTTCTCACGCTCAAGCGCTACAACACCGTGCGTGCGAACGACATCTGGTCCGGCGCAGCGCAGCAAACTCGCCGCATCGCCTCCAGCAGCGGCGAAGCGTTCGACTTTCTCGTCGACAACTTCGACGTGCAGTCGCCGCCCTGGCCATACGCCGACGCCAGCTTCGACACCGTCCTCTGCTGCGAAATGCTCGAACATTTGCACACCGACCCCATGGGCCTTATCGCCGAAATCAATCGTGTGCTCAAGCCTGGCGGCTTTCTCCTGCTCACCACGCCGAACGTCGTCTGCACGCACGCCCTTGCATACGCGATGAAAGGCGAAAGCCCCTACGTCTATGGAAAATTCGAGCGCGGCGGCGCACCCACCGATCGCCACAACCGCGAATATACCGCAACGGAAGTCGCTCAACTCGCGCAATTCGGCGGCTTCCAAATCGTCTCGCTCACGACGAACGACAGTTGGTGGCCGCGCGACCGCAAAGTGCTTCGTCTGCTCGCTGCCGAAGGTCATTCGATCGCAAGGCGTGGCGACAACACCTTTCTACTCGCGCGAAAAATAGAGCCCGTCGCCACCCGCTATCCCGGAGAGTTTTACCAGAGCTATGGAACCCAGTCGGACCGTCGCGTTATTCAAGGTGAACCTCAAGCGGAAAATTCCGCGGCCTTCGTCGACCCCGGCCCACGGAAGATTCTCGTCATTCACGATTTGCTTCCACACTTTGACCGCAGCGGTTCCGATCTCCGCCTTATGGACGTGGTTCGCGAACTTCGCGCACAGGGCCATTCCCTGACGTTTATTGCTCGCGACGGTGCCAACGCAAACCGTTACCGCAAGCCTCTCGAAGATCTCGGCATCGCTGTTCTTCACCATGACCCCGACCATCTGCGTCACCTCGGCCACGACAATCCAACAAATTGGTCGCTCAACGAACTCCTCGCACGCGAACAATTTGATCTCGCGATTCTTTGCCATTGGTTTTGGTTCGACATTTCCGTGCCGGAACATTATTTGGAAGCGATCCGCCGCGCTTCGCCGCAAACCCGCATCGCCATCCTCACCGACGATCGCCACGGCGAACGCGAGCGGCGTTCCTCCGCCGCCTCCGGCCTCTTCTCCGACTTCGAACGCGGCCACGATTTCGAATCGCGCGAAATCGAAGCCTACCGCCGCGCCGACCTCGTTCTATACATCACCGAAGCCGACCATCAACACTTTCGCAATCTGATCCCCGGCTTGGTCGCCGAACATCTGCCGATAGTTGCATCGCTGCCTCAATCCGTGCCCCAGATGGAAAACCGCGAAGGCGTTCTCTTCCTCGGCAATTTTGAAAATCCCGCAAATCGTGACGCACTCGAATGGCTGCTCAAAGAAATTTGGCCTCGCGTACGCAAGAAGCGTCCGGACTTGAAACTCTATGTCGCCGGCCATGGCGCGCCTCAGAATGTCGCCGACGCCCGCGCCAACATCGTCCTGGTCGGCCATGTGCCCGACCTCGCCAACGCGTTCTCCCAGCGGCTTGTCTTCGCAGGGCCAATTCGCTTCGGCACCGGCATCAACACAAAAAACATGCAGTCGCTTGCGCACGGCTTGCCGATCGTCACAACTTCCATCGGCGCGGAAGGTATGCAACTCCGGCACGAAGTCCACGCTTTGACCGCCGACGACTCTTCCTCTTTCGCGGACTCCATCGTGCGCCTCGCGGCCGATCCGGCTCTTTGGAACCATCTCGCAGAGTCTGGCCGCGATCTGATTCGCAAGAAGTTTTCACTTGACGCTCTTCGGCCCCAGGTTCGAAGAATCGTCGCTCGCGCGGCAGCGCTCACTCCAAAGCCAGCGCATCCGGAGCCCTTTTCCTATCGCAAAGTCGAAGACCTCATTCCCGCCGTGCTCTCCGTTCGCCCGGTCCGCTATCGCCTTGTTCTTCGTACCCTCGGCTACTGGCAACTCGGCTCGCAACTATTGCAAGCCGGGCGGCCTGCCGCGGCGCTCGAGCAATTCCGCCACATATTTACGGCTCTCCGCGGCGCGGTGCCCGCTACTTGTTTTCACCGCCGTCTCTTGTTGGACATGCACGCAGCCTACTCTGCACTCAACGATTCCGGCTCCGCGCAACGCAGCAAACAGGAACTCGGTAAACTCGTCTCGCTCGAACCGCAAAACGTCCGCTCCGCCCTTGCTTACCTGATTCCCGCGAAAACAGGACAGTCGCCGCCGAAAATATCCATCGTTTTGCCTGCCTTCAATCGCAAAGAGACTCTTCGCGTCTGTCTCGCCGCCCTGGCGTTTCAAACTTTGCCCGAGTCCCTCTGGGAAGTAATCGTCGTGGACGACGGGTCTACCGACGACTCCGAATCCTTCTGTCTTTCGTTGCAGCTTCCATACACCTTGCGATATCTGCGCCAGGCCAATGCAGGGGCCGGCGCTGCACGCCGAGCGGGAGTGGAAGCCGCACACGGTGAATTCGTTCTGCTCTGCAACGATGATACCGTCGCGTCTTCGACGCTTCTTGCCGAACACCTTCGCGTCCACCTCGAACATCCCCGCGAAAAATGGGCCGTCCTCGGCCAGTTTCAGGCTTCTGAATTGTGCGCGGAACGCGCCCTTTCTCACTGGGTTCACACTTCAACGTTTTTGTTCCCGCAAAATGCGCTCAAAGCCGGCCAACTATGCCGAGCATCGCATTTCGTCACCTGCAATCTAAGCATTCGTCGCGACGCCATCCTCGCCGCTGGCAATTTCGATCCGGCATTTCGCGTCGCGGAGGACACTGATCTCGGAGCTCGCCTGGAGAAATCCGGCTATCGTGTTTTCTACCATCCGGCGGCGCACGCAATGCACGAACACTCGCAATTCACAACATCTTCTCTCCTTCGCCGCGCGGCACAATACGGTGCGGCGGATTGGCTGCTTTTTCAAAAGCATCCTCAGTTGCTCGGCGGCGGTGAATCTCCCTTTGGCAGGCTCGCGCCGGAAGACTTCGCGCGTATCGAAGCGCGCCTTAAGCGTGACTCGTCTTCGGTCGCCGGAGCCATCTCGGCCCTCGAAGCGCTCGATCGAGTCAACCTGCTTCCCTTCTTCGAAAACGCCAAAGGCGAAAGATCTCCCGCCGACGAAGTGCTACAGAGACTTTCGCAAATTGTTCCGCTCGTTTACTGGCACGCACTCTTTGAAAGCTTTTTTGCTGCGCGAGATCGCGCCGTAAACCCACTCGACGAATTGACCCTCGCTGCCACGACGGAACGCCCATGACCTCCGTCGGCCTCTCCATGATCGTTCGCGACGCCGCCGAATGGCTTCCGACGTGCCTCGCGAGCGTACAGCCCATCGCATCGGAAATCGTCGTCGCGGATACCGGCTCCACGGACGCGACTATCTCTATGGCTGAATCCTTCGGCGCTCGCGTTATTTCCATTCCCTGGAACAACGACTTTGCCGAGGCGCGCAATCTGTGTCTCGCCGCAATGAAAGCTGATTGGATTCTTAGTCTCGACGCCGACGAACTTCTCGATTCATCTGCTATCTCAGAGTTCTCCGCGCTCCTCGGTTCCACCAAAGCCGCCGGCTTTCAAGTCGCCATTCGCAACTACGTCCTCAGCCTGGATGACCGCGTTTGGGATCGCCCTGCCATTCCCAACAACTCAACGTTGCCGCTCGCAACAAAATATCCCGCGTACGTCGAGCACGAAAATGTCCGCCTCTTCCGCCGCGCCGCCGATGTCTACTTCGTTGGCCGCGTGCACGAAAGTGTCGGGCCGCGCCTGGTTGAACTCGGCCGCAAAATCGATCGCGCGCCTTTTTTCATTCACCACTTCGGGCTCGCCGCCTCGGCCGAAACGCGCGAACGGAAAAATCGCCTCTACCGTGAACTCGGCCGCAGCAAAATCCGTGAGCGTCCTAAGGACGCGCAAGCTCATTTCGAACTTGGTCTTGTCGAAATGGACAATTTCGGAAACGTTGAAGAATCATTCCAGCTCTTTCAACGCGCCTGCGAGCTTAATCCGCGTCTCGGAGTCGCCTGGTTCTTCCAGGGGCTTTTGCTTTCCCGCGCCGGCCGATATTCCGAATCGCTAAACTGCCTTGCCGAAGCCGAGCGGCATGGTCACCGCACCGCCCTTGTCGCGGAATCCCAGGGCGACTCGTATTACAATTCCGGCGAATTTGTTTCCGCCGTAAAGTGTTATCGCTTGGCGCTCCGCCGCGAACCTAACAATCCGCTCTTTGAAAGCAAACTTGGCCTGGCACGAGTTCGTTCCGATGACGCCGTCACTGGACTACGCGAGTTACGGCACGCACGGGATGACCGGCCGTCGGTCCCTGCCCTGCACGAGCGTCTCGTACTGGCTCTTGTCTCCCTGAACCTTATTCAGGATGCGGCCCAGGCCGCCGAAGCCAAACTTGCCGCCGTCGAGACGCCTACTCATTCTGACTTTTTCCGCGCCGCATCAGTCTGGTCCAAGGCTGGTGATCCTGCTCGCGCCGCGGCAATGCTCCAGGTAGGCCTACAGGTCTATCCACATAATAAGGACCTACTCGCGGCGCTCGAAGAACTCGCCATTGAAATTGGCATTAGAAACTTCTCATCTGCCCTGAATCCAACAATTTAGTCTCCTAAAGCCTTTCCCAGTACTGCCGATAATCTCTGTGAGTACGTTGGAAGTTCCGTAGCGACGTGCGAGCAAGCCGAAACCCGAGGGTTCAAGCCCCTCGCACTTCGGGCTCCCGGACGCCCAACGGAAAGCTTAAGAAAATTCAAAAGGAGCCAACACATGGCACTAAGCATTCTCAATAACATCCCGTCGTTGGTAGCGCAGAATAACCTGTCGATCACCAACCAGAACTTGCAGAAGACTTTGTTCCGTCTCTCTTCCGGTTCGCGAATTAACTCCGGTGCGGATGATGCGGCCGGTTTGGCAATCGCAGACGGCTTGAAGGCGAACACGACCGCCCTCACGCAGTCAGCGCAGAACGCCAGCAGCGGCGTCGGCGCTCTGCAAGTTGCAGACGGCGCTCTCGCTCAGGTCACCACGCTTCTCAATCGCGCCATTACACTGGCCACGGAGGCATCGACCGGCACAGTGAGCCAATCGCAGCGCGGCGCTCTGGACGCGGAATTCACGCAGATCAAGGCGGAAATTGACCGCATCGGCAGCACCACCACGTTCAACGGCACGTCCGTCTTCACCGCGACAACGACCTCCATCTTCTTGTCCGATGCGAGCTCGACGAGCCAGATCGGCGTAACCGTCGGCACGGTTGCTTCCGCTTCCATCACGGATGGCACTGGTTCAAACGCGGTGGACATCTCCAGCGACACGCTGGCCGACGCCACTGGCGTCGCCGCGCAGACCGCACTCGGCCACATCGACAGCGCCATCGCCAACGTCGCCAGCATCCGCGGTGCAATCGGCGCAGGCATCAATCGCTTGCAATCCGCCGTCAACGTTATCAACAACCAAGTCCAGAACCTGACCAGCGCGGAAGACGGCATCCGCGCGGCGGACATCCCGTCCGAAGTCGCGAACCTCTCCCGGTTCACGATTCTGAACCAGTCCGGTATCTCGGCCCTGGCTCAGGCGAACTCGGCCCAGCAAAGCGTGCTCAACCTGCTTCGCTAACTCCGCCGAAACGAGCAGAGCATCTCTCAGCGCGTGGCGGGGTCTTCGGACCTCGCCATCGTCGCGTGAAAGGAAGTTAAGAAAATGGCAATCAGCCTTTCATCAGAATCGGTTCCAGCGGTAGAGGCGGCTCAATCCGCCGCACCAGCACGCCCCTTCGCAAAGGTAGTGCAAGCCCGCGCACCGCAAAAGCCAGCCGAACCAGCTCCGCAGCAACCTGTAATTCACAATCCGGAGGAAACGAACGTCGTCTTCAGGCGTGATGCAAACGGCCAGATCTATTACGTCTTCACGGATGCACAATCGGGCCGCGAATTGCAGCAGCTTCCCCCGAAGGAAGTTCGCAACGTCGGCCAAGGCATCGCCGATTTGGTTAAAGAATTACAACAAAAGAATTCGAATCATCTCGAAGTCAAGGGCTAAAGGGCAAACTCAATGGCTGTCAACGCGACCAGCGGAACCTCGTTGAATTCAAGCACCGGCCTCGGCCAGGGCATCGACGTCAACACGTTCGTCCAGTCCGCACTTAGCTTTGATCAAGCCAACATCAACCAGCTCCAAACGCAACAAAGCATCGTCGACGCGCAAAGCAAAGCGCTCTCGCAGATTACCTCCGACCTCAATGCACTCGAGTCCACAGTCTTCTCACTGAAAGATCCTCTTGGCAGTCTCGCCTCGCAAACCGCCGCATCTTCCAATACCAGTGTCTTGACCGCCGCCGCATCTTCCTCCGCGCTGGCCGGCGTTCACAATGTCACGGTCAATAGTCTCGCCACCACGTCTTCGTATTACACCGACGCCGTCGCATCCAGCAGCACGGCTCTCGCGGCCGGCTCGTTCCAGTTCCAGGTCGGCAACCGCACACCGGTTTCCGTCACGGTCGACTCCGCCAACAACACACTCGACGGCCTCGCCGCCTCCATCAACAATCTCGACGCCGGCGTCCGCGCCAGCGTCATCCATGACGCCAACGGCGCTCGCCTCGCGCTCGTCAGCGAAACCACCGGCGCTCCCGGCGACCTCACCGTTTCCGCAAACACCACCGGCCTCACTTTCAATAAAGCGGTCACCGGCGCAAACGCGTCTCTTGTCGTCGATGGCGTTCCCATCAGCAGCACAACCAACTCTGTCGCCAGCGTCATCAACGGTGTCACCCTCAACCTGACCTCCGCGTCTCCGGCTTCTTCCGTAACCCTCACCGTTTCGCCGGACACTTCGAAAGCGACCGACGCTCTCAATCAATTCGTCTCCGCATACAACACCGCCATTAAGGACGTCAACGCTCAGTTCGCCGTCGCTGCTAACGGTTCCGGCGGTGGACCGCTCGAAGCCGACGGCTCTCTTCGCGAAGCGCAATCGGCCCTGCTCTCCGCGATCGCGTATTCGAATTCCGGCAGCGGCAATATTGTCAATCTCCACAGTCTCGGCATCAGCCTCAACAACGATGGCACGCTCAGCGTCAACCAAGGGGCGCTCGCGACGAATCTTTCCGGCCACTATTCCGACGTTCAGAATTTTCTGCAGGCGTCCACAACTGGCTTCGCGCAAAATCTCAGCTCTGTTCTGAACAATCTCACGGACAGTACTGCTGGCCCGCTGGGCCTCGACGCCAAGAGCCTCCAGCAAACTTCGCAAGAGCTCGGCTCGCACATTTCCGACCTGCAATCCAATCTCGCGGTCAAACAGGCGAACTTGATTCTGATTTATTCGCAAGTGAACGCCACTCTGCAGGAGCTGCCCTTGCTACAGCAACAGCTGAGCCGGCAGCTGGCGAGCTTCTAATGTCAAATCCCGGCATCGTCTCCGCCTATCAACAGCACTCCACGCACGGTGCATCTCCCATAGGCCTCATCCTTTCGCTCTACGACACCATCCTTCGCGATTTTCGCCGCGCCCTCGATGCTATAAATCGCGGCAATGTCGAAACACGCGTCTCTGAGTTGAATCACGCGCTCGTCGTCATCGCCCATCTCCAGTCCGTCCTCGATTTCGAACGTGGCGCCGACGCCGCCAAACACTTCAACAGTTTTTACGAAATCACCCGCGGCATGATTCTGAGCGTCAACATCGACACCAATCGCGAAACCCTTCAGAAGCTCATTGAGATGTACACTTCGACGCGCCAGGCTTGGCACCAGGCGGAATCGCAGCCAAAGTGAAAAGCGCGCCCCCGGTCTCAATTCTTCTCGAAGAGGTGTGTCGTCCTGGTCGCGTCCGCTCCTCTCTATTCCGTCGCCCTGAACGCATCCGTTTTCCTCAACGTTGTCATCCTGAGCGCATCCACGAAGATGCGCGAAGGACCTCAACCGCAAGTGCTTGGCAACCAGTTATCCGCAGCAAGGCAATTGCTCGATGATCGAATCCATCCAATCCAAAATCGGCCGCGTCAACGAAACGCTTCGCCCGCTCATCGCTGATTCACGCCTCGCTCTCAAAGGCGAACGCGGCTTCGGCGTCGAAATGGTCCGCGCACTCGCCGCCGTCATCGGCGAAATGGACCCCATCATGTCCAACGCACGCGAATTTCGTTCCAATCATCCTGAAATCGCCCGCGACCTCGACGTTTACGTCGAGCAAGCCACTGACCTCAAGACACTCCTCGAACAACTCCGCGTCATGCTTCTCGCTCGCCGCACCGAACTCGACAATAGTCGCGCTCACATGCAAGCCGTCACCCGTTGGGCTAACGCTTTCCAATCCACTCGCTGACGCCCCGCTGTTTCTTTTCCCGCACGCCGCGTTTCGAAACTCGCCCCGCCCTCCACGCCTTCGTTGCACACTCAATCTATGCATCGCACCCCATCCTCGCTCCTCGGCTTCGATCCCGTCGCTCTACTCGCGTTTTTCCGCACTCGCGGATTCCACATCCACCTGGTCACCCGCGAATCCGCCCAACTAGTCGAAGACGATTCCGCTATCAACAACATCCTAGGCCCCGCCGGCTACGCCGACATCCTCTGCACACGAACTGTAGTGGCGGGTCTTTAGACCCGTTCTTTTCTCTCCAT
>Ga0137403_10001681_pt1 | contig 27600 bp, 21 predicted proteins | sample CZOMad2_1_16fung_FD_122057 | JGI IMG/M metagenome (GOLD analysis project Ga0137403, IMG submission 122057) | Vadose zone soil fungal communities from Angelo Coast Range Reserve, California, USA - CZOMad2_1_16fungal (Hybrid Assembly) | ecosystem: Environmental > Terrestrial > Soil > Vadose zone... | reverse complement strand
GGAACTCGACCGCAGCGGCTTTATCGATCGCCTGTATGCCGGACAGAGGTGAGATCAAAGCGATAAAATAACGGAGAGCTAATAGCACGAGTTCATCGTAGCGAATCGATGTATCGCAGATTCCCGTCGTGTTGCTGCTAGTCAACAACGAGCCCTAAGTTGCTCACTAATCCAACTCAAGACGTCATTTGTTCAGCGATGTCAATAAGGATGCCATCCGGGTCCGCCATATGAAATTGACCAAACGGGCATTTTGAAAAAAGCTTCAATCGCGCCTCTCCTTCTGGACCGGCAGCTACATACACATCTCGCCGATTTTCCATTCCTGGTGGAGGTCGAATACGTTCCCTGCGGGATCATGCGTCGTAATTCCGGCAAACTCTCTGCTCCCCGGCCTTTTCAGTACGTTGACCTCTGGAGGCGAAGGGGAACGACTGGCGGCTCTCACCGCACGAGCGCTCGACGGCGCCATGCTATCCGGAGACCAACGTTTCCAGGCGGAGAAATTAGGTTTTCACGTGGTGATTGATTTGAACAAACTGCCGATCGAATATCCAAATAATGTCATTGTTGTCAGAAAAGATTTTGTTTGCACGAACAGGGACACGGTCAAGAGGTTTTTAAAAGCGTGGGTTGAAGGAACTAAGATATTCAAAACCGATCGAGACGTTTCGCTCAAGGTGCTCGGCAAATATCTTAAAACCAAAGACGCAGAAATTCTCGCGAAGAGTTATGAGCCTTCCTGTCCTGTGTTCGAAAGGATTCCGATCGCCAAGCGCGACGGATTTGCTTTCGCCTCGACCGTCTCGCCAAAGATATCCCGGAAGCCGGCAAAATGAACGTTGACAACTTTATCGATAACTCCATCCTTCTGAAGCTTGAAAAAGAAGGCTTCATCACGGAAGTCTACGCCGACAAGTCTAAATGACTTTACCTTGCCGTTTGTCTGCTGCTCGCGCTGGGTGAACGGGGGCGACGCGGCGAAATCTCCCCATCGAGTCTCTAAAATTCGGAATACGCTTTTTCGATCCCGCTGGGGTTAAGTACTGCGTGTAAGAATTGTTGCAGCCCTTCATAAATCGAGATAACGGCTGAGAACCGGTCTCGACCAGGCATAAGGCAGTATGCATAAACCGTTATGCTCAATTGTCTCCGATACCGGCCGAGTCTTTCCAGATAAGCTTGGTAGTCGCTCGTGACCCCTTTGGCCCTTTTAAAAAATCGCCGGATGTTGACGAGAGGATCGTCAATCAAGGGCGCGCCCGGAAAAAATTGAAGGCATATTCTTTGTTTTCCGGGTACCACAGATTGCCGAGATGCCCGCCGTATGGATAGAGGGTCATTCGGTCACTCAAGGCATCTTTGAGCGCGCCGATGGATTTCCTCTCGGCCAAGAAATCATCTGCATTGTGCAAAATATGCACTTTGGGGTTGTCGCGCAGTTGATCAGCAATACTTGCCAAGGAACCGCGTTGGATGAAGGTGTCCAGATCGGCCTGCGGGTCGCCAATTTGTTTTTGCCACCGGGGCACGCCGATCATCTGGTTGTAATTCGTGAACGTGAAATCCTTGGCTTCCTCCAACTGTTTTCTCATGTCGTCCTTCGGCGCCGTCAGGAGCTTCTGGTTTTCAATGACTTGGGTTACATAGACAAGCTCCGAAAGTTCGCTGTGTAAATTCTCGGCGATCAGGTATTGCAGCTCTTCCCTCTTGAAGCCGGCGAGCTTCTTGGCCAGCCGATCGAATACCGCGGGATTGTCGCGCCGTTCATTGGAGAAAGTATCGACGACGGCAAGCGCTTGAGAGACGATTTCCTGAGATTTCTCCCGGCCGAACTTTCTTTTCAACGCGCTCCATTCATCGATCTTCTTGACGGCGTAGGCGAGGTCGACGGGCGGGTTGACGAGAAGATACTTATCGATGCCAATCTTTCTCTCATCCTGATCGATCACGCTGAGGTAGGCGCCTTCGAGCGCGCCCAGGCTGACCCCCAGGAAGTTGATCGACATGGTCCTGACGTTATGCCGATCCCGCAAAGCCGTCAGGGTTCTTTGCATGACTTCATACAAATCGCGCGCGTCTTCCGGCGCATAACCCGGCGCGCCGCTGCGGCTGGCCGACAACGCAAAATTCCAGCTCATCGGCGAAGGTAAAACGACCACATGGAAACCTTCTCGATAGAACAGGCTCGCCAAATACGGCGCAACCCCAAAATAGGGGTTCGATCCTAGGCCGGCGAGAATGAAGAGCAGCGGCGCTGGGCGGCTTTGACGATAAAGGGCAAGACTCACATGACCGCGTCCTTCAAGAGTAGGCATCTGATTTCTGCCGGGAAGCCCGGGCACATGGACGATGATCGAATCAGCGCGCGGCGTAGCGCCGTCGTCGTTCAAAATGGCGGTAGTCGCCGTCGCCAAGTAGGGATCGTGATAGGGATACGCATATTCCCCAGCCTCGAGCGGACGAGTCAAAAGACTCAACGCAGTCAGTACCGTCAGAATGAAATGAAAGCGCATCGGAAAAGCCTCCTGTTGATTGCCTCGATGTAAAACTCGTGCGTCATAACTTCACCCAACTCACGCGGCGGCCGGACAAAGCAGCCGGAGCGGCGACTCTGTCGCCGCTCCGAGAAAAGATTGCCGCTTTTAGCCTAGCCTAATCATAGTAGTAGCGGTCGCGATGACGCCTGTCATAGCTATAGATGTCGTAGATCGCGCCCGCCGTCCCACCGACGCCGGCGCCGATGGCTGCGCTCCTGCCAACATTGGAATGGGTCGCCGCCCCGATGCCTGCACCCGCCGCACCGCCAAGGGTAGCGCCGGTCAACGTTCCGCAGCTCGCGGCGCCCAATCCTAGCAACGACAAACCGAACAGCGTGGGCATAATACGTTTCTTCAAAATGGTAATCATGGAGCACCTCCTCCGTAAATTAGGTAGCCGCAAGTTCCGTTCCAGGGAAAAAACCTAGTTTTTTCAAGCCAATTCACGAAAGCAAAGACAGCCTTTCAGGATAAATCCTCCAACGAAAATATTTTGTCGGCAACCGGCTCTGCAAAGTTTTTGCGCTGAAAAGTCGAACGAATTCCACCACTGAGACCCACAGCCCCACAAAGGTTGTTTAAGTAGTTGTGGCGAGAACGGAAAATCCCTGGAAACTTCTAAGTGAACATCTTGACGTTTTGAGAATTGTCAAAACGTGCAAGTTGCGGCCGAGTCCCTTCCCTTTAACTCTTGCAACTGTAAACGATCGTGTTGAGATAAATGACTTGACGAGGCAGGGGCGCGCGTAACTTAAAGATCATCGGCCGGCGAGTTGAACGCGAAAAGAAATAAAGAAATTTATTTCACAGCAAAGTCTTTGCCTCTTGCAACCTGCCTTCTAATGGCGACCCCTTTTGGTCTTCTTAGCTCCTCCGGCTTCACCAACAAATTGCTACGTCTACAATACCCACACCCCGAGTCCGTTTGTTCAGTGTCAGTAGGAGATTATCGCAGAGATCAAGGACTACGACTCGAACCCGACGAGATTCAGCTATGTGTGGCCGCTTCACCGCAATATTCGTTCCGCGAGATAAAGATTCGCTGGAATCTTCAGAGCGATTGTTGCGTTCGCGCCCCGCTAGCATCGCGCCGTCGCCGATGGACGGTCTATTAACTTCTTGCTGCCGAAAATTTCTGTTGACAAATCCAGACTCTCGCCTGCACATTTGCATTAGCTCATCGCCTCGCCATTGCACAACGATCTATCGTCGATCTATCGTCTGAAGGTGACTAGCTTAGATGGCCGAGTCTCTTTCATACGCGCAGTCTCTTAGAGTGGTTGGTCAAGATCTGGACGCGCTTGGCGTCGACTTCTTCGAATTGGCAAAATGGGGTGATGAGTATATCGTTTGGCCAGGGCACGCCGAGTTTACGAGAAAAGTTTCAGCGGAGAAGGGGTTTCTTTCGAAAATCACCCAAAAGATTTTGGGACATGTGTATTCGGCTAGAGAGATTCCGAATCGTCTATACTTTACCCCCGCAGATATCATTTGGGCAGATACTCAGAGACGATTGAAGCGTAAAATATCGGGGAGCCCGTCGGATCTGCGAGATCTATCCTTTGTTTTGCGTGTGCTCGGCGATTATTTGGATCGACAAAAAGCCGGCCAGTTTACTATTTCATGGTCTCAGGATTCGATAGTGATTAGCTATGATCAGAAAGAGGAACGTTTCACGGCAGAAAATCTATACGATTTCGGAATAGGGATGTATCTGAGAAGGTCCACCCGTACACCATGACGCGCATAGGTTTCGTGGCTGATCGGCTGTTCTCGGTTCGCCCAATTTCTTGCCGCTGTGTTGCAGCCGTTGCCATCGGAGCTGATGTAAGCTCACGACGTTTCGACGCTCGTCAATTCACCTGCACGTCAAACCGGGGTAACCGCGCGGATCGTGGACGTAGAGTAGGACATTCGTATCAACTGCGTTCATGCAGTGATTCTCGGGTGAACGGTGGAGCTGCCTGTGGAAGCACGTTCTGTTGCATCCGCGCCAGCATGTTTGTCAGGTAATCCTTAGCCGAAACTGTCCTGTCCTCTTGAAGTTGACGTGTCCTCCCTAAGGGAGTATTCGACTCTACATATCAGCTTTCAAGGGAGGGCTTTATGGCAGTAGAGATTGTCGACATGGTTAAAACGGCTCATGAACTTAAAAAGAGAAAAGTGCTTCTCAATACAAAGCGCTTTCACGCGTGGGTCCATTACTATCCGAACCCGGGCGACAAGGACGACATGCACTGTCACAACGCTGATCAGACCTTTTATGTGATCGAAGGCGAGTGCACGATGCATTTCCCCGACGGAGGCAAGGCGATCATGACACCCGGAATGGCGGCCCTGATCACGGGCGGCTCCTTTTACCAGCTGGAAAACACGGGTGACGGTCCGATGATCCTTATGGGCAACCGTTCCGGACCGTCTGAGGATATTCAACATATCAATTATGAGTTGAAGAAAGACATCAAAAAGTTGAGTTCCGAAGAGCTCGAGCGGATCCGCCATGGTGGCACTGTGCATGTGCCGCAAGATTAGCAGTTTTCTCTTCGTCTAAGTCATTGCTCCGAAAGATCAGCCGGGCACAAAAAGAAAAAGGCAAGCGTTTGCTGCCTGAATTAGAAGAAGACAAAGAACTATTGTAAATGACGTGATCAAGTACCCGAATGGCCAGCATTTCGCCACACTCTTTTAAGCGGCGCGTAAACTCCTGATCCTCTTGGCTCGGCATCGGATCACCGGACAGATGATTGTGGACGAACACCACTGCGGCTGCAGCTAAGTGCAAGACGGCGCTATACACATCCGCTGGTCTTACCAGAGCCGCCGTTAATGTCCCGTGAGATTACCTTGTAGCCGTTGATCCTGTTCTTGTTGTTGAGCGCGAGCAGGACAAAATGTTCTTTGTCGGTGTCTAGCTTTGTAAAGATGCGTCTGGCAACGCGCACCACATCATCGGAGGCGCCGGCACGATCGCCCACGTCGCACAATTCCAGACGCACCTTGAACGTCGTCAAACTGCCCCATCGGATTTTCTTCTTGGCGCGGAAGAGCACGAAAGAGTAAGATACTGGCTCACAAAAAAGCTACCCGCATATGCGCGTTGTCCTCGGTAGAACTTTAGACGGTGGAACGTTTCCCACTGTCTTGGATGGTTTTGACGCCTCAGCTGGCCGGCTTCATGTCGGACCGGCGGGATTTCTCGCGCGGCTTGAGCAGTCACTCGGCATTCCCACTCCCCTGACACACGAGCCTGTCCGAGTCGCCGAATATTCCAAACGGATTGCCGCCCATGACGACGGCAAGCAGTTTTACTCGGCATCGCGACGGGCTGATCCCTGGCGTGTTGCACGCAAACTTCTTTCCTTGAGAGACGAGCTGTTTTCCGCAGGCTGGAACGGGAAACTCCCAGCCGGCGGTTCAGCCAGGTTGAAAGCGTTGGCCGAGTTGGAGGGACTCTCGCAAGAGTACCCGCTTGCGCCTGGCGCTCCGGAGCGTCTCCTCAAGGTCATCGAGAGGCTGAAGCTTTTTCCGGCCGGTGTAGAACGCCTTGAGCTCATCGATTCTGCATCATTTTTTGCCAAACTCTGGCGAGACGTCTTCAAGTGTCTCGGCCAGAATCGAACGGAAGTTCGGCAGAGGACTCTTCCCAACCCACAGGCATCAGGCGATCTGGGTATTGCCCAGAAAGCGCTGCTAGGTGAAAATCCCGGCAAGTTGACAGGCGATGGCAGCCTCCTCAAGATCGAAGCCAAGACTCTGATGGAAGCAGCGGAGGCAACCGCCGCCTGTCTCGCTGCTCTGCTGAAAAATAGAAATCCGCAATCAGTCCTCCTGATCCGCGATGGAGATTCACGTGCCAGTCTCGTGCTCGAGATCGCGCTGCGTAGATATGATCTTTCATCGGCAGGTCTCACCCTCGAATCATCGCACCGTCCCGCTACGCAGATTTTGCCGCTCTTTCTCGGATTGGCATGGGCGCCGGTCGATCCAGATCTTTTGTTACAGTTTCTGACATTGCCTTCGTCTCCCATCCCGGCCATCGCGAGACAAAGTTTGCGGCGGGCGCTAAGCGGCGCGCCGGGGTTCGCTAGCCAGGCGTGGCAGCAAGCGCGCGCGGATATTCTCATCACGATCGGTGAAAAATACGGCGCTGCAGAGGCCATCGAAGTAGATGGCCGGCTCAAATTTTGGCTTGACGAGGTCGAGCGCACGCCGGGCGCGAGGGAAATGCCGATACCGCGGGCCATTCAACTGACCCGGCAAGTGGAAAACTGGGCAAACCGGCACGCTCACGGGTCGGAAATCGATCCATTCTTTTTTCAGGCGAAAGAGCAGGCAGCCGTAATGTGCCGTCTCCTAGAGCTCCATCCGCGCGGGTCAATAACTGCGCCCGAGATGGGACGGCTGCTCTACGACGTTCGGCAGACAGGTATTTCCTATGAAATGAGCTGCAAAGAGCAGGACTGCATCAATCTGATAAGCAATCCAGCCGCGATTTTCGGTCAGGCTCCCGTTGTTATCTGGTGGCAATGCGTCGGCTCGTCGGCTGCCGTGCCGGCGAAGCGCTTTTGGACGGATAAAGAAGCACAGGCGCTTGAACAAGCCGGCTGCGATTTGCTTTCGCCCACAGACCTCCTCTTGGAGAACGCGCGCGCCTGGCGTCGTCCGGTCTTATGCGCCACGGAATCACTGATTCTTGTACAACCCGAGCAGGTTTTTGGCGAAGTTCAGGAGTCTCACCCGATCTGGAACGAAATTGCCATGAAAGTCGCGCCGACAGAGGCCGACCAGCTCACGATCGCGGCCGATACGGCCTCGCTACTCGGCGGAAGTCAGTTTCCAATAACCACAATTGAGAGGACAAGAAAATATTTTCCTCAAGCCAAACCTTCGTGGGATGTCTCTGCGATTCATCTGACGCCAAGACCGATAGAGTCGCCCACTGCGCTCGAGACGCTCTTGGGCTGCCCGCTCAAATGGACCTTACAATACAAGGCCAGGTTTCGTGAGTCGCTTCCGTTCATGCCGGAGCGAGAGCTTCTGTACGGGAACCTGGCGCACCAGCTCGTCGGCGAATACCTGAGAAGTTTCATTGGGCAAGAGCTGCCGCTACCTGAGACGGCGAGAGAGACGGTGACGCGCCTGTTCGACGAGCAGGTTGCGGCCGAAGCCGCGACACTGATTAAGCCCGGCATGGACCGCGAACGCACTTATGTCCGGCAAACCATGAGCAGAGCCGCGGGAGTGCTTGTCGAACTCCTAATCCGTGGCGGATACCGGATTGACAGTATTGAGGAAGAGCATACGGATTCCTTCGTGCTGGGGCAGCTTCAGGGAAGAACCGATCTCATCGTGCGCCGGACCAAAGACGACAAGAAGGCTGTCATCGATCTCAAGTGGTCCGGCGACAAAAGAAAGATCCAGGCGCTCAAAAACGGCACCGCGCTTCAGCTCGCCGCTTATTCCTATTTCCTGCGCACGAAAGATATCTGGCCGAGCACGGCTTATTTTATTTTCCCCTCCGCACAGCTCTATTCGACGAACCAGCAGGATTTTCCGGGTTGTATCTTCGTCCCGGGACCGTCTGAGGAGGAGATGTGGAAAAACGCAGCCCGGTCCATACAAAAGATTCGCGCATCATTAGATGGAGGAAAAATTGCCGTTCCTTGCTTTACCGAGGCTGACAAACAACTCGCAACGGCAGGCATGAATATCGAGCCGCCGTGCAAATGGTGCAGCTACCAAATGTTTTGCCGGTACGCATGAAAGAAAATATCAAGATAGTCACCGCCGGCGCGGGCAGCGGCAAAACCTACCGGCTAGCGACCGAGGTATTGCGAGCGATTCAACAGCAAGAGGCCCGACCGGAAGGGATCCTTTTGACGACCTTCACGCGCAAGGCGGCCGCGGAGCTCGAGGAGCGGGTGCGCGTCCGTCTGCTTGAGCAAGGCGCTTGGGAAGAAGCGCAGAGAATCAGGCAGGCTTGGATAGGAACCATCGACAGCGTTTGTCTCAGAGTAATTCAAGAATATGCCTTCGAAGCCGGGCAGAGCCCGGAGATTGCGGTCTTCGGCGCAGGCGAAGATCTGATTGAATTCAACCGCGCCCTTAGCGATAGCGTGACGGATGAAGAGCTCGAGCAGCTAGACTCGCTATCGCAATCGCTGAGCATTCAAGATTGGTACGACAGGAATCGCGACTGGCGCGCCATTGTAAAAGATGTCGCAGATGCAGCGCGAGCGAATCGCATCGCTGTGGAAAAATTGCAAGAGTTTACCGAGAAAAGTATCGACGGCTATCTCCGCCTGCTGCGGAAACCAGTTGCTTCCGCGACAAAACTTGACAAAGAGCTGCTCGATCAACTGAATTCAGCCTGCAGCGCATTAGAGAAGAACTTCAGCAGCGGCCTGGATACGACGCAGAAAACACAACAGTGCCTGCAAGCCATACGCCGGCTCAGAGGACGACTCACTTTCAATGGTGCCCTTCCCTGGGCCGACTGGGCGAGCCTCTCAAAACTGGACGCGGGCGCGAAAAGTGCCTCCGCCATCCAGGGCCTCAATGGCGCTGCCGCGCGTCACTGCGAACATCCGCGCCTCCATGATGAAATCCGGAATTTTACCGAGCTTATATTTAAGCTCGCGAGCGCAAGCCTGAGCTGCTACCAGGAGCGCAAGAAGCTCGCAGGCCTGCTTGATTTTATCGACCTGGAGGAGCTTTGCCTCACGCTCCTCGACTTTGATCCCGTGCGGGATTCGATGAAGGAGCGCTTGGACCTCGTGCTCGTCGATGAATTTCAAGACACCAGTCCGATCCAACTCGAGCTATTTTTAAAACTAGCCTCACTGACCAAGAACTCGATCTGGGTCGGTGACCAGAAACAGTCGATCTTCGAGTTCCGCGGCGCCGATCCCATGCTTATGCAGTCGGTTCTCGATGCGATAAAGAGCTCCGACCGGCTGCCCAAGTGTTTTCGCTCGCGACCCCAGCTCATACAGCTCGTGAACAAGACATTCGAATCCGTGTTTCCCAAGCAGGAAATAACCGCGGACATCAAACTAGAACCCGATCGACCGGAGATATTGAAAACACCGGCTTTAGAAAGCTGGTTGCTACGAACAAAAAGCATCGATGCCGATGTGCAGGCAATCGCCCGTCGCATCAGTGAGATCCTCGCCGATGCGGAGAAACATCCCGTCATCGACCGTAGAAGCGGCGCGAAGAGATCGATAACGCGGGCTGACATATGCGTCCTGGCGCGAAATAACGACACTTGCGTCAAACTCGCCGATGCCATCGGCGCATGCGGTCTTGCCGTCGAGCTTGCACGGCCCGGTTTGATAGCTTGTCCGGAAGTTCTCCTTGCTCTTGCCGGTCTTAGACTGCTGCTCAACCCAACCGATTCTATCGGCGCTGCCCAGCTCACCTTCCTTCACAATGCCACCGAGGTGGAGCTCGAGTCCTGGTTGCTACCGCGGCTCGAGGAAGTTGCTCGCTATGACCTCGCGCGAGCGGAGGGGAAAACAATTGATGGCTATATAAGCTGGGGCAATGATCCGGCGCTCAAACGGGTCGTCGATCGCCAGCGCGATTATGGTTCGCTTTCACCTCTGGAAATCCTGCATCAGGCGATGGATCTTACTGGAGTTCGGGACCGGTGCGTTGATTGGGGCGAGCCGTCTCGGCGCCTTGCCAATCTCGAAAAGCTTGCCGCGTTGACGCATGAGTATCAGCAACTGGTCCAAGCGCGCGGCGAAGCGAGCTCGATTACCGGGTTGCTGACCCATCTCTACCGCATGGCAAATGATTCCGAGGACGCGCAGGCGATGGGTGGAGCAGATGCCGTGACGGTGTCCACCTATCACAGAGCCAAGGGTCTCGAATGGCACATGGTCGTTCTTTACCAGCTCAACGAGGAGCCAAAAAACTGGCTGTTCGAGCCCTCGGTCGAAAGCAGCAAAGCTTTTTCATTTGAAAAGCCGCTCGAAGGTCGTTGGATCCGCTACTGGCCATGGCCCTACGCCAACCATCGCAAAGGCGTTTTCTTAGATGCGGCCGTGCAGAACACCCAGGAATATGCCGCCGCGCTAAGGCGAGCCGAAAACGAGGAGATCCGTCTGCTCTATGTCGGTATGACCCGAGCCCGCGATTATCTTGTCTTTGCCGCGCGCAAAGGTAACCACAAATGGCTCGATCAACTCACTGACAAGAACAACATCAAAACTTTTAGCCTGCCTCAGGATGAAGCAGCCACGGATCACGGATTTCGCGTTGTCAGTCTAGAGGAAACCGAACCTTTACCCTCCACGGGCCAGAGTGTCACTTGGTTTGCCGGTGCTGATTCCAGAATCGAAAGACCGCCCAAAGCAATCTATTGCTCAAATCTCATCGTCGCGGACGATGTGGTAAATCTGGTATCGGCGTCTCCGGAAAGAATCATGGAGCGCGTGCCCATCGTCGGCAACCCGGACATGAACGATCTAGGGAACGCTGTCCATGCTTTCATGTGCTGCGACTGCGACGGCCTCAGTGCTAATGACAAAGAAGCGATCGCGCACGACCTGCTCGTAGCGCATGGAGTCAGCGCGTCTCTCCGGGCGGCAGATCTCGTGTCGATCCACGGCAAGTTCATGGCCTACGTCCGGAATCGCTGGCCGGGCGCCAAGATCCGTAGAGAGTGGCCGCTGTCTTTTAAGATTGGCTCTCTTGAGCTTCACGGCGCCGCAGACCTCGTGGTCGAGACGCCAACCGGCCACGTGATCATCGACCACAAGACTTTTCCGGGCGGAGAAGGCGCATTGCTAGAAAAGGCAAAATCCTTTGCGGGTCAACTCGTCGCGTACCGGACGGCTTTAGAGAAAGCGACAAACATTCCGGTGTTAAGCACTTGGATACATTTTCCTGTATCGGGGTATTGGGTTAATGTCGCGGTAAATGCTTCACCGGAAACGTTTCTAGAACGATGTATTTCTGCCGACGGGATAAGGAACTGCTAAAGAATAGTCAGATCCATGCCGACAACAGAAAGAAAAGAGCTGCTCATCCTCCGCGCTATCTACTTTGCTGCTCGTAAGCATCGCGATCAGCGCAGGAAAGACGAAGAGGCTTCGCCGTATATCAATCATCCGATCTCTGTGTGTTTGTTGCTCGCTGAGATAGGCGGTATTGCCGATGCCGAAATCCTTTCAGCCGCCATTCTCCACGACACGTTGGAGGACACGGCTACCACACCCGAAGAATTAGAAGCGACGTTCGGCATGCGGATTCGCAAGCTCGTGGAAGAAGTGACGGACGATAAACACCTTCCGAAGGCGAGAAGAAAAGAACTTCAAATAGACCATGCTTCCCAACTCTCTGCCGATGCCGTTTTGATCAAACTCGGCGACAAGATTTCGAATGTGCTCGACGTGACGAACTCTCCGCCGGCAGACTGGAACATCGAAAGACGTACGGAATATCTCGACTGGGCGGAGGCGGTGGTCAACAATTGCTCGCGGGTTAATAGCCCCTTAGAGGCTTATTTCGCGCAGGTGATCGAAGAGGGACGGCACAAGCTTTTGAACCGCCGTCAGGTGTAAAAACTCGACGGCGCCTCTAGCGGAGGGGAAGAGAAAGTGTCACTATTCGCAAAATCAGAAAGCCTGGGCCGAGTCACGCCCGGGACAGCCGCGCGTGGCTCTAACCCTTCCCGGAGCGGAATTCCCATCCGCAAACAACCGCTGGTTTATCCCGGCGCACAAGGAGAATAAGCATGAAGCAGGATGCACGAAAAAATTTGCATAGGCGCAACAGACAAAAGAAGCGCCTCGCCATGAAAAAGTACACAGCGAAGAAGAAATCAAAGGAAGTAGCAGCGTAAAAATCGAAGACTAGGGAAGCCTCTGTGCTACTGTACCTGACCATGTGCGTCGGTTTGTTAAGTCTCGTAGGCGTACGCCCTATGGAAGAAACCTCTATAGGTGTTTGGTGCAGAGCGCTTGGCGCGGAGTCCTCTGGAGCTTGATTCCGAGCCGAGTTGAAGGAGAAAGGAATGGAGAAATCCATTTCACAGGAAGTCGAACCTCTTGTAACCAGCCTTCGGATGGGTGACGGCTTCGATGTTTCCCGCGTGGCGGGGAAGTTCACAAGAGGTCGCGCTTCACTCGACGAGACCAGCTGCGCGTGAAGAACTGCTCGTCATTCTCGTACGCCGCAAGTTCAGCTTCGAGCACGAAATCGTCAGCGGTCGAGGAGAAGCCAGTACGCGTCTCGACGCGGGTTTTCCACGAGTGACGGTGAAACCAGGTCTTGTGAATGACCTCAGCCTCAGCCTTTTCCGGATCTTCTTCGCCGATGCGAAAACGCTTGAGCATCGTCTGGCCAACCTCGAGATCAATCGTCTTGATGTGTACCAATCTGGCGTTCTCCAAGTCGGCTCGGCCGCTGGAGACGGTATAGACTGTCTCGTTGGTCGCGCGGTCACGCGCGACGATGCGCTTCAGCGCGGCCGGCCGAAGCTCAGTTGTTTCCGCCGCCGCGCGCTCGGCTGGTTCGAAGGGCCTGAGCGCGCCGTCTCTCGAGTCCGGCGGTCGCACCGGGAGATCGACAAAACTTTTACCAGTAAAAAGGCTCAGCGTTGCAGGCCGCGGCGCCGGCCACGCGATCGGCCAGTAGCAGGTGGAAATAGCCAAGCGCACTTTGTGGCCCACGGGAAATGCGTGTGCGACATCGTTCATCGTAACCGTTACCAGGTAGCGCTTACCCGGCGCCACGGGTTCCGGATGCTCGTGGCCGTCGCGGTGCGTAAGGTTGAGCAGGCCATAGGTCACCCGGGCGGACGCGCCGTCGGAAGCGACGTCGTTCAGGCGCACGGCGACAAAGGCCACGCGCTGGTCGGCGGTAACCTCCAAGGTCGCCACTGGGGCGCCCAGAATTTCCACTCTCTCTGGCAAAGCCTCCGAGTCGAATGTCAACGAACAACCGTCGTCACCGCGCTGGTCCGGCGGCGCTTCACCGGGCGCGCCAAAACCGCACCATTCGCCTGCGCCGAGGCCGGTAGTTTGCGGCGAGCGTAATTCGAGTCGTGATTCGGGGGTCGGGGCGCTACTCAGCCCACTCGAATTGATCCAATGACGTTTGAGCGCGATGCGCGACGACGGCCATTGTGCTTCCGCCACCCACCGACCGGGGCGATGTTTCTGAGAAGGCTTTGGCGGGACGCTCTCCTGCATCCAGACACGCAGCATCGGCTCCGCCATAATCCCCGTGTCGACACCCTTCAACCAGTGATCCCACCAGCGCAGCGCCTCCTGCAGGAATCCGATGGCCGGACCAGGCACGCCGTCGTGCGGATAGAGATGTGCCCAAGGACCGATCAAGCCTTTGCGGGGAACCTCGAGCGCGGCCAGCAGCCGGGGAATCGCGTTGCTGTAGGCATCGGACCAACCGCCTATGGCATAGACTGGGCAGGCGATAGCGCCGTAGTTTTCACACACGGATCCATGTTTCCAGTAATCATCCCGTTGGCAATGTTCGAGCCACACCTCGGGAAAAAATACCGCGTGTTCGAGGCGATCGCGCCACATAGCGCGCCAGCGTTCTCCAACCAACTCGGGATCCGGCGGATAAGCGTTGTAGCTCATCAGCACCGAGCCCCAGGTCAGATTTTCATTCAGCAGGCAACCGCCCATGTAATGCACGTCATCACGGTAGCGGTCATCAGTGGAACAGACGGTGATGATCGCTTTAAGCTCGGGTGGGCGACGCGCGGCCACTTGCAAGGAATTGAATCCGCCCCAGGACTTGCCCATCATACCGACGGCGCCGCTGCACCACGGTTGTTGCGCGATCCACCCAATCACTTCCAGAGCGTCGTCGTGCTCCTGTTGTAAATATTCGTCAAGCAGCAGCCCGTCAGAATCGCCTGAACCTCTGAGATCGACGCGCACGGCAGCGTATCCATAGCCCGCGAAGTAGTGGTGCATCGGCTCGTCGCGCGCGCGCGTGAAGTCACGCTTGCGGTAGGGGATGTATTCCAGGATCGCCGGAACTGGAGTCGTCTCCGCGTCTGCCGGCAGCCAGACACGCGCGGCCAGACGACATCCGTCCGCCATCGGGATCCAGCAGTTTTCAATCACCCGGACCGCATGAGGAAATCGATGGATGGTTTTCATCGAGGCTCCGTCCGCCGAGCATTATACTAGCGCCTGGGTGGTTCGCGCGAGCTCTCCGGAACGGTCTAGCCGTTGAGAGGTCCATGTTCAAAGGTCAAGGATGAAAAAAGGCGGACGCAAGAAAGATATTGTAGAAGCGCTTAGCGTCATGCCGGGGAGAGCCAGCGGGTAATCCAGTTTTTTGAGCTTTCCTGGATTCCGGCTCGCCTCCAGGTTTCGCCGGGTTAGCCGGAATGACACAAGAGCTTCTGAAACAGCACACTCGGTTCAGAGTTCAAGGTCCGGCCAAGTTGAACGCTGAACCTCGAAACTTGAATCTTCAATCGCCTGCGGGTTTATCGGCTCCTCCGGCGGGTGGCTCGAGCCAAACATCATGGCGAGTTGTTCCCGGACTTTGAATCCGGTCTCGGGATTCCAGCAATTGATAATGGCGAGTCTGAATCCCCCGGGCGGCATCGAGTGCAGCTCGGGAGCCTGGTCTTCGTGAAAGGTCATTTGAATGCTGGAAACGCCCTGCCAGCTGAGAAATTTCTTCACCGCATCGTGGTCCGGTTTCTTATAGCGCGGACCGTGCGCTGCGAACAGCACGACGCTGTAACCCGTCCGGCGGTCGTCGTCGCGATAGTGCCAGCGGCCGCTCCCATAGAGATCGACGACGGCGTCGATCCAACCTGGACCGTACAGGTCCGGCCACTGATCGGCGAAGCGCAGATGGACTTCGATGATTTTGGCGCCGATCGTCTCAAAATTCACGCAGCCCGTATAACCTTTGAGGTGGCGCCGCAGCCATGCGCCGCAATACCCTTCGATCTTCGGCCGTGATTCCCCGAGAATTATCCACTGATCGAACATGCCTTGCTCAAGAGTCTTGCCAATCGTGTGCCGCCACCATACCGGCTCGCCGTCGATCACGGCGGCATCAGTGCTCACGTGCTCGCCCTGGAGAAGCGCCATCCACATATGCCCCGGCTGTATCGAGGCCCGGAATTGCTCTGGCGATTCAATAATTTTACCGCCGCAGCCCATGCCGCGCATATTGTAGATCGGCTTGCTGAAGACGGGGAATTGTGGCGGCATGATGTCATGCGGGGCATTGTCCAGTCCTTGGGTTTCGCATATGAACAGCTTGTTGTAGACCCAGCGATGCTGCGGATAGCGCTGATAGGCCAACTCATCGTCAGTGGGAATAACAACCTTATCCGGGCAAGAAACCGCAGTGAAATATTGAGTACGCCAGGGATCTCTTTCTATGATCGGCATGTTAACTGACCGTCCATCGGGTGGTATTTTCCTGCTCGGTCTCGAGCATTCGTCCGACTTTTCTTACACGACAACTTTGTCCCGCCCCTGCCCAGTTTTCGTCGTTCCTCGTGGGGGCGAGGGAAAATTCCATTCAAGCACGAAACAAAACCCTCGAAAGATTGATTGTTTCAGTTTAAGCGCGCCTACTGTCCAAGCGGGCGTGACTCCCAACCCTATACGTAGCAAAGCGAGGACCAGCGGCAGAAAGGTTCCGAAAAGCGGCGGGGCTGTAGATTACTTTAATTAGGGTGTAAGAAGAAGGCGCACGGGCACCCACGGATCGGACCTCTGATCGTGTGTCTTTGACCAAAAGATGAATGTGGTTGGACGTCACCATCTAATTGAGCACCGACAGACCGAACCGCTTCTTTGCTTCGAAAACCTAACGCAAATAGCTGCACCGGTCACGAGTCTCGAAAAACTTGGGAGTTTACGCTCTCTCATCTCCTCAAACGTCTTGAACGGAGCGTAGCGATTGAAGGGCTTGAACGTTTTGAACAAATTTTCGTTGGCAGCGGTGAGTGATGTGCCAGAGATGACCAGACAGAAAATGGCGGTTGGCGGGCTGCATCGCTTGTTTTCTTAGGACGCCGGTTTTAACGCAAAAAAGTTGCGGTTAAGCCTTTAAACGACGCCTATTTTGCAAACTTATATCCCTGATTCAAGATCTTGCGCAGGTCGGACCCAAGGCTTCTGTCTATCTTGCGCTTGTCCGACCCAGGGATAATTCAGTGTTAGACGCGAGAGACATTCGGGATTCGGTTTATCTCGTTATAGACTTAACCCATGGCTTCCGGCTGTGATTTCAGATATCGAGCTGCGGAAAAAGGTAACGGCTGGACCGTAGCAATTTCCGGTGCAGACCTCGCTGGCGCAGTTCTTCAGCTGTAAAAGTTCTATAGTTCCAGTCCCCATCAACTGGTTGGTAACCGAGAATAACAGAACCAGCGGTCCACATGATATGAAAAGCGCTCACCTCGATTCTGTCAAGATGATCGCCCAAACTACGTAGCTGGTGAGACAGCATCGTTGACGGCCGCGTAGCTGAAGAAGACTGATTTCTTCGTCTTTTTTGTGCCCGCGCATCGAGACGTGAAATATCAACTGGATTGAAACAGAACACATTCGGTATCGGTTGGCGATTGTTTTGCGACGCAAAATCGTTGTCTTGTAGAGCATTTCGCAAAATCAATTTGCCCTCTTTTGTTAGCGCAGCACTCCACACGAGATAGCGCTGGCCATGTTTCTCCAACTCGAAAGTCTCAACCTTCGCGGCTTCCAGTATCTGTCCGATCACTCGTAACGATTTAGCATGCGACATATCTCAAACCATCAGTTTGCTATGTGCGGTATTATTAAAACCAAGCTACCGCACGAGACAGAAAAGGACGGAAATGAAATTATGGGTCACCTGCATCCGGCCGAACCTCTCTTTCGCCAGATCAACCGCGGTAGACATTATCGCGGTCAGAACGAGGACACTTAACGGATAGCCGACCCGGTAGGGCAGCATCATAATTGTCAGGCTCGCCAGGGTTAATTTCATGCGGTCGCTCATATAACGACTCCATCTAATCGTGGCTCACACAAAGCATCATGGATAATGCCACGGAATTTCCGCTGGTGTGGATAAGAGCAACGGCCATACCATCCTTCCGATTTGACACCAGCCGGGGGTTTTGCCCGTTTGTGCCTTGAATTAGCGTCCTCCGCTTTCGTTACTTTCCCATTATGAGTTAGATTGTCGCTGAAAGGCGCCGCTTTGGAAAAATCCTTTCCTCACAAAATTGTACCCGGCGGCACAGAGCTGTCAGGTAGAAGAACGGAGCCCCGACGCTCCCATTTGCGTAATCGCCGATCAAAAGAGTAACTCGAGGTCACCTAAATCCGGGAGACGATTGGAACAATTGGAAGCCTGGAACGTTTGAAACAGGCGCAGTAGTTGGCGAGGTCTTGAACGAAGCGAAGCGGTTGAACGTTAGATTATTTACGCTCATGGTGAGCTACTCTAACCACTGGAACGGACTTCGTTTGCATGAGAGCGTGTGTTTCTACGCGAAAAAGCTGCGGCTAAGCCTTTAAACAACGCCTATTTTGCAAACTTACATTGAGGAATCAAGATCTTGCACAGGTCCGACCCGGTGCTCACACGTTTCTTCTTGACATATGTTCCCCTTTTGTTCTCATATCTAAAGGATCTCTACAGCGAATGAGGTTTTTTGCGTTTATCGTTCACGAGCGGGATCTGATTCGGCTCACAATTTGGCAACGCTCGTTCTCGAGACGCTTTGTTGAAATCCGCTCATTACAATCCAGCAAAATGATTGCATCTAAGGAATTGAACCCTCCGCGCATGTCTTTTAAAAAATGGGCATACTGAAGGGAGCACGTGCGACGATGGGCAAGAGCCATTCCTCCAACTGCGCCCGGCCAGCGGGCGCGTTCCTCCGGACCATCGGGCTCGCTGCCGGCTTGGCAGCGCTCGGCACAGGCCCTATCGAGACGGCACACGGCCAAACCGTCGCCAATCCGATGAGACCCATCCCCATCCCCGCGCAGGTTCCGGCCAAGGACGGCGTGGCGCAGATTCCCGACACCCGTCTCTGGTACTGGGACACGGGCGGGCAGGGCGTGCCGATCGTGCTTCTGCATCCGGCGACCGGCAGCGCGCTGATCTGGGGTTACCAGCAGCCGGTGTTAGCGAAGGCCGGCTACCGCGTCATCGCCTTTTCGCGGCGCGGCTACTACAACTCCGCGCCCTTCGACCCGAACAATCCTGGTATCGGCTCCGAGGACCTTCGGCACCTCGCGGATGTCCTGGGCCTTGGACGATTTCATGTGGTGGCGTCGGCGGCCGGCGGCAGCATCGCGTCGGACTTCGCGTTCTCCTACCAGGACCGGCTCCTGAGCCTGACCATTTCCAGCAATTCCTTCGGGGTGCGCGACGGCGAGATCGCCAAGGCGGCGGCCTTCATTCGCCCCAAGGGCTGGGAGCAGATGCCGGCCGAATTTCGCGAGATCGGTCCGTCATACCGAGCGGCGAATCCCGAAGGCGTAAAGGCGTGGATCGAGCTCGAGCACAAGGCTCTGATCGGGCGCGAATTTCGGCAAACGCTCAAGAATGAGATCACGCAGGCGAGGCTCAAGGAGCTCAAGCTGCCGACGCTGCTGATCGCCGGCACTGCGGACATGTCGACGCCGCCGTCGATCTCGCGGATGATCGCGGCCGAGATTCCCAACAGCCGGCTGGTGCTGATGCCCGAGGCCGGTCACTCGTCGTACTGGGAGCAGCCGGAGATCTTCAATCGCGCCGTGCTCGACTTCATCGGCGGCCAGTCGAAATAGCGCGAAGGCTTCACAACCTTGGCATGGGCGAAGGTGCAGTCTCATTTTTAGAGGGTGCGTGTCCACGCAGTAGGTTTCAGACTTGCCTAAGTCTACCGGAGTTACTTATACAGGCTGTCAATGTAGCCGGACTTGTCCAGTTCCTGAATAAAACGCGCGTCCATAAAATCGGCCGGATTGGCCGAGCGCGCGGCCGGGAGTTTCTTTGCCAGCTCATCGAGAATCGTCTTAAACCCTTCCGCCGATGGATAGGGCTTGACTTCTGCCGTCGCCTTCAGCTGCTGATAAGAATCTTCCAGAACTTTCTCGTCTTTGATTTTCATATAGCGTGCGATCGCCCGTTTCGAAACCGCGGGATTAGCGCGGATTAACTGGACGCCTTCGACGATCGACTTGACCACTCGGCGCACCATGTCGGGGTTTTTGGCAATATATTTTTGGGTCGTGTTGAGCCCCGCCTGCTGAAACGGAATATCCATCTCCTCCATGTTGGCGAACACGCGCATCCCGGCTTCGACGGCTTTGTTGTAGTACGGCGGCTGAAGCAGCGCGCCGTCGAAGGTTTTGCCCGCGATCAACGAAGTCGCCACCACCGGAGCGGAATCGCCGACTTGAATTAATCGGACATCCCGCTCAGGGTCGACGCCGAGTTTATTCAGCAACAGCCGCATGGTGGCGTCGTTCACCGTGCCATAACGCGTTACGCCCAGAACCTTCCCCTTGAGCTCGGCGAGCGTGCGAATTTCCGGCCGCACTACAAGGCGATAATTGAGCTTCTGCTGAAAGCTTACGATCATCACCAGATCGGCGCCTTGCACCCGCGCCGGCGCCAACAGGCTCGCCGAATAGCTGCACATGTCGATCTCGCCGGCGATCATCGCCGACTGGCCGAGATTGTTGCGCAGGAACAGAACCTCAGGATTCAATCCGTTTCTTTCAAAGAGCTTGCCTTCCTGGGTGACCCACAACATCGCCGTCGCCGGGCTCAAGCCGGAGTAGCCGATGCGGATTCTATCGGCGGCGAAGCTCGGAGAGATAAACAGGAACGAGATCAGAAATGACAGTAACCCGAGGACTTTCACGCCATTGGCCTCCTTAATTTTCCGTGGCGCCGGTGGGACCGTTGATACGCTGCGCCATGGTTGTCATCACACAAGCGTTGCGTGTTACGGGTCGGACCAGGTTAAGTCTTAGCAGTTGCGGCAAATCTCTGCCACGGGATCGTGTTTTCCGGTGTAGCGCTTCATTTTCCTGGGCAAATTCGCCGCCGTAAGCTTCAGTCGATCCCGCAACGCGTACGTCCCGTCTGCCTGCTAGACTTGGCGGTGCATGGCCCTCGAAAGCCCAGCGCAGGTAACGACAATCACGTATTTCGAGAATTCCCGATTTCGAAGTTCCACGTTTTGCTTATTTAAACGATTTGAACGGAGCAAAGCGGTTGAACGTTTGGAACGTCTGGAACTGGCCGCGGTATCAAACAAGCATAGTGGTTGAACGGCTGCATCGCCGAACCGGTCGAAGCAAAACCGCAATTTCACCAAACACTCTGCGCTTGACCACTCGCCGGTTGGGCGATATGGCTTCCGTCAGAGAAAGAAAGCGTTAAACTTCCTATTCGTTTCAAGGGAGGGGCTTTGAAAACAACATCATTCGCGAAGTCGTTCCTTCAGACTGCGCTTGCAACGGCGTTGATGTTGGCGGGAGCCTCTGCCACGTCTGGCTGGGCGCAAAACGTAAAGATCACACCGCTGGGTTCGCACGCCGGCGAACTGTGCGACCGCGATCGCGCTACGATCTTCGAGGATCCGACCGGCGTGCGTCTCCTTTACGATGTCGGCCAGTCCACGATGGGAGTCGACGATCCTCGGCTCGGCGACATACACGCCGTGCTGCTGTCGCACGCTCATACGGATCACATCGGAGACCAAAAGATGAAGGCGTTCGGAGCTGGCGCGTGCGAAAAGGTCGAGCTCGTCCCGGCCGGCGCTCACTCCGTAACGGCCGAGATCGCGGCAGCCAAGAACGCAGCCATCGTGATGGTGGTGGATTTGGCCGTGTTCATTGGAAAAAAAGTCGAGGGGCTAACCGGTAAGCCGACACCGGCATGCGAGCAGGCGGGCGGCGCAACCACGGTACCCGTCGCGGCGCCGTGCCGATCGAACATACACTTGGGCGGTATGCAGGTGCTCAAGGCGGCCGGCGCGGCTCAGGGCGTGGAGATCACCATTGTGTACGCTGCTCATGCTAACAGCCTGCCGCTTAGCCTGCTTGGCGAGGCCGAACGAAAAAGTCTCGCTGCGAACGGCCTGAGCGTCGAGCCGGGGCCGCCTACCGGCTTTGTCATCAAGTTTACCAATGGGCTCACGGCTTATCTGTCGGGGGATACCGGCATCCACACCGAGATGAAAACGATCGTGAACGATTTCCACAAGGCGAATCTCACGGTGCTCAATCTGGGCCCGAACGCGATGACCGCGCCTTCGGCGGCGCACGCGGTGAACGAACTCATCAGGCCGGCGTCCGTCATCGCAACGCATGTAAATGAGGGCGCAACCTCAGACGGAAAACTGAAACCGAACTCGCGCACCGCCGCGTTCGTCAAGCTCAGCAAGCGCCCCGTGCACCTTGCCATAAGCGGTAGGACGATGGAGTTCGACGGCAGTGCAAAATGCGTAGCGGGATGTGATTAGTCACACCAAACGGTTCAAGTCTAGAGTTGAGTAAATCTGCCGGGTCGCCACGCGTCAGCCCTTGGCCGGCTCCTCATGCACCCTGCGCAGGAGCGGCGCGGCCGCCGGCGAGATCATGAACTTGATCATCGCCTGTGCAGCGTCCCGCTCCTTTGAAACCGTCAGCAGACCGACGCTGTTTGGACAAGGTATGTTCACGGATCCGGGCACGGGCCCGACAAAATCGGTCCCCGGCGCGCCCACCATGATGTTGCTCTGCTGAATGCCGAGCTCGAAGTCGCCGCGCGCCAGGAAGAAGGTGACCGGGCCGGTGCCGCCACCGGTGAGAACGATCTTTGGCTTCAACTGCTCGGTCAGGCCGAGCTGCGCGATTCCCTGCGCGACATGCTGGCCGCTGCAGCCGCGCGAATAGCCGATCGACTTCGCCGCTAGCAATGTCTTCGTGTATGCCTCGACCGTGCTGATGTCGGGCTTTGGCGCGCCGGCGCGCACCGAGACGCCGAGACCGGCGAGCATGAAGGGCGTCGCGCTGCCGGCCACGAGTTGACCTTTTTTGAGCAACTCCTCCATCATCGGCGGGTTGCCCGTGATCAGGTCCGCAGGCCCGTTGCTAAGCCTCTGCTCCAGCGCCTTGCCCACTTCCTGAAGGACCGTCACCTTGTGCCCGCTCGCGCGCGCGAAGGCGGTGGCGAGCTCGTTCACCCCGGGCAGGTTGCCCTGGCTGGCCAGGACGGTGAGTTCGGCCGCGTGCGACATGGCATCCCCCGCTATGCTGGCGATCATGACTGCAATAGTTCGCGCCCAGAAATTCATGACAACCTCCTTGATGGTCCGTCTGTTTGTGTTTCTTGCGATCTCAGTCGTTTTTCTAAAGGTCGGCCAGTTGCGGCGCGCGAGCATTGCCAGCGTGCGCGCATATTCCACGATCTGTATAGGAAATTTAAACACCCTTTTTCGCTGACCGGAGCTATATTCACCAACCGGCGATTCGTCAAGCGCTCGAGTGTTTTGCCACCAACCGGCAGTTTGAAAGTCGAAGATCAGCGCAAAATGAAAGGATCGGCTCACAGCGTCCCGAGTTGGGCGACAAAGTCGCTCGATTGGAACCGCGCTAGCCTTAAACGACTTGACCGGAGCGCAGCGGTTGAACGTCGAGCAACGACTTCGCCTTGACAATCAGGCGACCCTTCGGTAGCTCAGCATCATAATCGTGCTATCCTTAGTCGCCCCACGATGTCGCATCATGCGAGCCATGAGGAGGAATCATGTATCGGAGACCTGAAACCAAAGCGGCGGAAGAAAAAGTTTATAAACAAAAACAGATCGGCGAGTTCATGACCACCTGGAAGGATTTTCCCAGGCCCGGTTTGGCGGCTTGGGCGGAGCGCCAGAAGGCCGGTTTGATGGGCACGGCGAAAAGCACCCGTTACACGCCGCGCTTTCGCCCCTTCGACATGCTCAGCATCCCCAACCAATCGTTGGTGATCCTCGATAACGAATATCACCGCATCGGCGTCGAAAGCGTCGTGGGCGTGCAGGACAGTTTCCACCGCTATATCGATTCGGACATGGTCTATTTCCAATTTTGCGGCAACAGCACCGTGGAAACCGAGTTCGGCGTCTACGAGATGGAGCCCGGCGAAGTGATGCTGGTTCCCGGCGGCATAGCCCATCGCTCCATCGGACGCAACGATAGCCTGCGCTACTTCTGCCAAAGCCACGAAGCGGTGGACTACGTGATGAACGAGGACCAGTACACGAGCCAAACCAGTTTCGAGGTCAAGCGCATCGGCGGTCCCAATTGGACCGCGCAGGCGAAGGCGCCGGCGAAGGGGCCGGTCGTGGAGAAGATGCATTTCTGGGACGATGGGCCGGACGACCAGACGGTGGTGGAGCGCGATTACGAATCGCTCGTCGGCGTCGCCGGACTGCGGCGCGGAGAACCGGGAAGTCTCGTGCGCAAGCTGCGCGCCTTCGACCACTTCACGGCGATCGTCGGCAAGGGCCGCGAAGACGCCGGCACCCAGCCGCTGATGGAATCGGCCAATATGCGGATCCGCACCTACAACATGCAGGACGAGCAGTTCGCCTTTCATCGGGCGCTGCGCAGCGAGGAAGTGCGGATTCAGTTCCGCGGCGACGCGCTCGATCTTTCCGAGTTCGAGAACGTCGAAGTTTCTCCCGGCGAGATCACCATCATCCCGTTGGGCATTTCCCACAGCGTGATCAGCATCCCGCCGGAAGACGAGAATTTCCTGCGGCTCAACTTCTACAGTAAAGTCCGCTGGCGCGTTCCCATCGATCCGACCAAGCACTATTTCGACAGCAAGTTCGAGATTAAAACTACCGTGCATAAGCAGGCCGAGTGGAGGGAGAAACTCGCGGCGGCGCGGTGAGCCATGAAAGTCATGAAGTGAAAATTTAACGCCGGTCACCGGACGGAAAAATAGCCTGTCCCTTTAATAATCCCATGCCGATTCAGATTGACCGGAAAAGAGCAGATAACCTCGCATCTCAATTCGACGAAGCGCTCGACCTCGCGCGCAACGAATTTGAGGGGCTCGACCCACACCGCCAGTACCGCAACGCCTTCGCCCGGCTGCTGAAGCCGGATCCGCTTGGGCGGGTGCTGATGATGGGCACCGACCAGCGCGACATGTTCGCGCCGGAGCTCCGCCGCGCCATAGAAACGTCGGTGCCGAGTGACGGTCACATCTTCGACTTCGGAGCGGGCGACGGTCAAACCTTCGCCCTAGTCGCCGATTCAGTGCCGCAGGGCACCCGCGTCTCGATCGAGGAGCCCAATCCCGAATACCTCGCAAACTATCGTGCTTTTCTAAAAACAACGGCGCATTTGCGGCCCGGTATGGCGCTGGCTGCAGAATTTGATGAGATCGACGCAGCGGCCGAGCGCTCGGGGGAAAAGCTACCGTCAGATGGCAGCATCGACCTCGGCCTCGCGCTGCACATGATCTATTTCGTCAACGACCTTCCCGCCAGCGTCACAAGGATGGTGCGCTTCTTGAAGCCCGGCGGTGTGCTGTTCGTCGTCGTGACCGACGAAACCGTCGGCTATACCGGCCTCGCGCTGAAAAGTTTTATCGAACACGGCGGCGACACCGGCGACAACGCGCGGCATCTCTCAGTCATCGCCGAGCGCCGCCGCTTGCTAGGACTACCCGCGGAAGGCGGCGGCGCGATTGCCGAAGTGCTCGGTGCCGCGGGAACTCCGGTGGAAATCAACGTGCGGCGCCAGCCGAGCCGACTCTACGGACACAATCTCGCCGACCTGATCGCGCTCTCCTCGATTGCACTCCTCGCCAGCGTCGAAGGCCTCGAAAAGTTCGAGGCCGCCGCCGCACTGCTGCGTCACAACCCCGAAGCCGTGGACCTGCGCATCGAAGACGACGGTCCCCGTAAAGGCATGTGGAGCGTCACCCAACCGCAATGGGTCGCCGCGTTCCGTCGAACGCGCTAGCAACCTATCTCCACTTTCCGATCAGGACGAATAAGATGACTCAGGGATGTCATCAATAGGATTTCCGCTTTCGCGAAGGGGAAAGATTGTAGTGAGTGTTATATCTGACGCCGGTAATATTAAACGGTTTGAACGGAGCGCAGCGATTTTCATGACTGGCCGGAAATCTGGCAACGGAACAGCGAGGTTCAGCCAGAATCGTTTAACGTTCCATGTTCAATGTGCGTCCACGGACACGAAGAATTAGGAAATCAGTGCGAAATCCAAGCTTGTTTCTTTAAGAAACGATCACGGTCCACGAGCACGGCCAACACACGGCTTGAGGACTGAAACCACGGGAATTTTCTTCGGTGATCTTTCACCTTAAACTTCGAACCTTGAACTCTTGAACTGCCGCTTTCCGGCGGCGAGGCGCTTGCGGAGCACGTCATCGACGGCAAGAGCAAGATCGATATCAGCAGTTTCAGCATGAAGAGATTCAGCGATCTGATTCGATAAAGCTCGATTGCGATATCGCAATACTTGTCTCGAATCTAAGATTCGGAAGAAGAGAAAGCCTGACCCCCGCGGTGCTCCGTACGGCTTGAATTCTCTATTTGCCGGATGCCTTTCGCCTCACGCTTTGAGCTAACCAAGCTCGAATTCCGCGCTTTGGATGTCGCCGCCCCAGACGTCCACCGGAGTGCCAACGGGGTAGACGATCGGTTGGTGAGTGGCGTCGTCGAGCCGGCGATGGCCCCAGCCAAACTCCACGGCAAATCCCCCCGGGGTTTGCACATAGACATGTATGGTCTGACAATTGGGATGCCGGCCTGGTCCCATGCCGATGGGCGCTTTGTGGAGCCGCAAAAAGTGATAGGAGCGCATGACGTCATCGAGCGAATCAACTTCGAGCATCACATGTTGCAGCCGGGGAGACTTACCCGGCATACATGGTGCGAAAGCGATGCTGTGATGACGCGCGTTGCAGCGCAGGAAACACAAGCGAATATGGTCGTCGATGCATACCCAGTCGCTCAAGCGAAAGCCCAACACACCGGTGTAAAAGTCATGTGACCGCTGGGTATCCTTAACCGTGAGCAGCACATGGCCCAAGCCTGTAACGTTAAGTTCGCGCGTGTAACGCACGGGCTCTTTCCCGATCTCGAAGCCGTACGATAGAGCTAGAGGATGACCGTCGGGATCCTTTAACTCGATAAAGTCAGCCACCTGCCGTTCGAGGCATTCCTCCCGGCTGCCTGCGCGCCAATCTATGTCTTTGGCCGCGAGCTTGGTTTTCCACTCGGAAAGTGCGTTGGGCCCGCCGACGTCGAAGGCAATGTAGTTCAGCACGGGCTCGGGAGCCGTACTCGCGACCAGGCGATGTGGATAGCGATCGACGCGCGTATAGGTCACGGTTCCGTCGGGCGAGTTGGTAGTCGGAAGACCAAGTATGTCATGAGAGAAACGCGCGAATGTTTCGCGATCCGGCATGCCGACACCAATCTGCATAATCTCTTTTATCGTGGTCATGGTAGATTTCCTTTCGCAGTAAAACACCGCGGCGGAAATATCATCCCTCAATCGTTCGGCTTGTACAACCGCACGGTCAATATAACGCTTACAATTTGTAAGTCGGTGCGCGTCCGTTCGTCACCCGATACCACTGATGATCGAAAATAAGTCAATAACTCATGCCTGACCCATAACTTCTGCAAGTGACGGCGGTAGACGCTCTGATGTTCGTCACCCAGCGCGATAGAGCGAATCGCGTCACAACAACGATGTTTCGCTTGACGGGCGAATTACATTTGCTCTATGTTGCCGCAGCCGACACTGGCTTACTTGCTCGATGGCGTCCCATCTTTTTTGCTCCCGCGTCGCCGGAAATCGAAGCAAGCGGATCGATGGCAACACGGCTTCTCATGAAATCGGTAAAATATTGGGCGGCGTCTATTCTCGCTGTTGTATGGCTGGCAGCGTTGGGGGCGACGGGCGTGCAAGCTCAGGGCAAGAGTTCAGGCGCCAAGATCAGGCTCGCCACGCCGTCGGCATCGCTGAGCTATTTGCCCATTCATGTGGCGCTGCAAAAGGGTTTCTTCGCCAGACGGGGTCTT
>Ga0137403_10001680_pt1 | contig 27603 bp, 24 predicted proteins | sample CZOMad2_1_16fung_FD_122057 | JGI IMG/M metagenome (GOLD analysis project Ga0137403, IMG submission 122057) | Vadose zone soil fungal communities from Angelo Coast Range Reserve, California, USA - CZOMad2_1_16fungal (Hybrid Assembly) | ecosystem: Environmental > Terrestrial > Soil > Vadose zone... | reverse complement strand
TTCGTTCCCAGAGAAAATCAAGTAAATCGCTGCTAGGTTCTGGCTCCTAGCTCCTAGCCAAGCCAATTGTTGATAAGATTTAGCTAGGAGCTAGCAGCTGGAAGCTCTTCTAGACAAACTCAACTCTCGCTTCGCGCGGAATAATACCTGCTTTGTATCCCATGTCCAGCAGCCGGCGTACCGCCTCGCGGCCATCCGGTCCGTAATCCAGGGTGCGCTCGTTCACGTACATGCCGACAAACTTGTCGGCGAGCTGGGGATCTACGTCGCGGGCGAATTGCATGGCATATGCCAGCGCCTCGTCACGATGGTCAAGGGCATACTGAATGCTGTCCCGCAGAGCTCCTGTAACCTTCGCCGTCAACTCCGGCCCGAGTCTGCGTCGTATGGCATTTCCACCAAGCGGCAACGGCAGCCCGGTGATTTTCAGCCACCATTTGCCCAAGTCGACAATGCGTTGCAGACCGGCTTTGGAGTAGGTCAGTTGGCCTTCGTGGATGATAAGGCCCGCTTCGTATTTGCCTTCCACAACTTGCCGAATAATCTGATCGAAGGGCACGACCTCGGTCTCAATGCCGGGCGCGAAAAGCCGCAGCGCGAGATAAGCGGTTGTGAGCGTACCCGGAATCGCGATCTTCTTGTGCTTGACCTCGCTCGGAGAAAATCCCTGCATGGCCACAATCATGGGGCCGTAGCCATCGCCGACGCTGCCGCCGCAAGGCATCAGGGCATAGTTGTCCTGAATGTAGGGATAGGCATGGAAGGAGATGGCAGTGACGTCATACACGCCCTCACCCTCACGCGCCTTCTGGTTCAGGGTCTCGATGTCGCAAAGGCTGTGGGTGAAACGCAGGCCGGGGACGCGCACCTTGTTGGTGGCCAGGGCGTAGAACATGAAAGCGTCATCGGAATCGGGACTGTGCGCGATGCTGATTTCGCGTGTCGATGCGCTCCCGTGCAATGAATCCTTGGATTCGGGGATCACAGCTGTGGTGGCCGTATTTCCGGACGGGGTTTCGACGGAACTCATGCCTGCTCCTTGCGGACACGCTGCCATCCGGTCGAAACTCCGGCCGCCAACGTGACCTTGATTACTTCGGCGAATACAAACCAGTAAAGCCCGAAGCGCGCCGCCTGGGCGAAAGAGTGGGTCAGCACCGCCAACCATGACAGCCCGCCGGCGAACAGTACTACTTCGGCCAGCACGCCCGCCGCTGCCGCCCGAGCGAAACTCGCTTTGCCGCGCTCCATGATCCAGCCGGCCAGTCCTGCGACGAAGGGATAAGCTAACAAGAAGCCACCAGTCGCGCCCAGCAGTTGGGCTACCCCGCCCGGACCTGCGGGATTGAATACCGGCATGCCCACGGCTCCCTCGACCAGGTAAAGCGTCAACGCAGCAAAACCGCAACGGCTGCCCAACGTGAGGCCTACCAGCAGCACCCCAAAATTCTGCAAGGTCAGAGGCACCGGAGTAAACGGCAGAGGCACGGTGACCTGGGCACACAGGGCGACAAACAGGCTGGCGCTTACTACAATCGCCGCCTGTTCCGCCCAGTAGAGAGCGCGGTTACCTCGGTCGAGGGCTATACTTGTGGGCTTCGCCATGTTGGAGGTTCTCCCTGTCAGGATCTGGAATGCGCTGGTGTAAAGCGCGGGGTCAATCCTTGCCGTGGGGTTCTCTGGAGGAGCCGTCCTTCATATGGCTCCGCACCCGAAGGTAGGCTGCTAATCCGACCAGAGAGACGGCTACGGTGCTCAGGGCCAGGATCAGGAACAACCAGATCATCCGCACGATGTCCTAGGATATCAAAAGGATCTGGAACGTGCGCTGGAAGCGTGCGCTGATGGCGTGTCGACTTGGAATGCGCCTCGAAGCGGCCCCGAGTCAATGCAGCCCAGGGTGCAAGCCCTGGGTCAACATAGCAAGAGATTTCACAGCCCCAGAGGGGCGAAAGAATCGTTGCCGGGGGCTGACTTTTTCTCTCGGGAAATGTCTCTTTCGGCCCCCAAGGGCTACCTTCCTTCCTGTCACTCCCCCGGGGCTTACGCCCCGGGCTACAATCTTGTCGCCGCTTCGCGGCTTGCATTTTGGCCTTATTTGCCTGCCATGGCACGCTCGACATCGTCGGCGGTGTGCGGCAAATTGCCGGTCAGGTTAACCAACTTGCCATCCTGGTCCACGTAAAGAATATCTTCGATTCGCACCCCAAGCTTTTCTTCCGGGATGTAGATTCCCGGTTCGAGGGTAAACACTGCCCCAGGGCCCAGCGGAACGTCGTAGTCCCCGGCGTCATGGACATTCAATCCGACGTAGTGGCCGAGTCCGTGAATGAAGTATTTTCCCAAAGGCTCGCCATGCAGGTCTTTGCCGTGAGTGTTGATGTAGTTGTAAGCCACGTCATGCAAAGAATCCGGGTGGTCCCGCCGCAGGCGGGATTTACCCGACCGAAATGCGGCAGCGGCGGCCTGTTGCGCTCCAAGAACGATGTCAAAAATCTCGCGCTGACGAGCGGTGAACTTGCCCGACACCGGTAAAGTACGAGTGATGTCGGAGGCGTACATGGAATATTCCCCCGCCGCATCGATGACCACCAGGTCTCCGGACTGCATGGTGCCCGAGTCTTCCGAATAGTGCAGCACGGTGGAATAGAAGCCCGAGCCCACGATGGGCGCGTACGCCGGACGCTCGCATCCGCGCTTTCCCCATTCGTACTGCATCAGTGCGGACACCTCACGCTCGGTACTACCCGGTTTCACGGTGCGCATGGCGGCAAAATGGGCGGCAATCGAGGCATCCGTCGCGTGACGGACACGCTCGATTTCACCCGAGTCCTTATAAGTTCTAAGCGAAGCCAGCATCGGCCGCACATCCTGGAAGGACACGCCTACCGGGAAAGCGTTGGCCCGCTTCAGCCAATCGAGGGGTGCGGTTGAATTCGAAATCTCATCGTCGGCGACAATATCCGTAAAGACTGTTGCCTTTCTCAGAGGAAGCAACCGGACCAACTCGGAGCGCAAATTGTCCAGGACCTCGACGTGGTCGAAGCCGGTGATCTTGCTCACCTCGGGACTGTCCGCACCCAGTTTCGGACCGGTCCACTTTTCCTGCGAGGGATTGTGGTTGGGAAGAAATAGGATTTCCGTGTAGGGGTGATCGTTAGAGTTGGCGACACCGACGATCAGCAGCGCAGCTCCCGGCTCGCTCCAGCCAGAGAGATAGAAAAAATTGTCATCCGGACGGTAGCCGTAAAGATCATTCGGACCGTCGGCTTCGTTTGAAGCAAATAGAAGGACCGCGGCACCGTTGGCCTTGCTCGCCAGGGACTGCCGTCGCGGCCGGAAATCGGAGTTGGGTTGTCGATCCAGTGCCCATGTAAGCTGAGAAAGAAGAAAAACAAACAGCAAGGCCTTACGCATTCAGAGTCCCTTCGTCCTTGGCACGAAATTTACTTGGCAGTGCTGGTTACGGATTTGCTTGCCGCAATCAGTGCGTCCACATTGGTCTTATCCACCAGCGACGACCCCGTGTCCACAAATGACGGAATGGGTGCGAAACTGTCTTTGGCCCAGTCATTGCTTAATGTGGACAACTTGTGATGGTAGAGCTCATCCAGCATTTTTACTCCGACGAAGCTCATGGTGTACGGTTTCTGCGAAATTGTGGCCGCGATCACACCTTTCTGGATCCACGACAGCGTGTCCTCGTCGGTGTCCATCGCCAGAATGACCTTGTCCTTCACTCCGTGTTGGCTCAGCACGGTGGCCACTTCCTTACCGGCCAACGCTTCCAGGCAAACGAAAGCATCGGTGTGCTCTTTCTTGTCGTTGCCCAGAACTTCGGTAGCGGTGTCGAAGGCCAGACGGGAATCGCCCTTCATATCCACTACGCGAGTAATCTTTATTTGTGGAGTGGCCTCGAGCGCATCGCGATACCCGCGCAAACGTTCTTTCAGATTGGCCTGTTCGGGAATGGTAAACACGACCACGTTACCCTTGCCATTCAATTCCTTTGCCAGCCGCTGGCCCCCAATTTCGCCGGCATGGTAGTTGTCGGTGCCGATAAAGAAAAGCCGCTTGCTGGCAGGCGCGTCGGAGTCCACTGTGATTACAGGAACGCCGGCGGCAATGGCGCGATCGATATCGTCTCTCATCAAGGCCGGGTCCGCTACCGAGATCAGGATGCCGCTGGCTTTGCCTTGCACCGCTTCCTGGAACGCCTTCTGCTCCGCCTTGGGGTCGTAGCTGTCCGGACCCGCGAACTCGGAACGCACCTTGAGCTGCTGAGCCGCCTGAAACAGGCCGGCCGAACCAGCCTGCCAGTAAGGAATTTTGACGTTGGTTGAGATCAGGAAGTACTTCTCATCGGCATCGTGGCCGGTTCCACAGCTAACCAGGAAAACCAGCAGAATGCCGAATACTACTCGGGAAGGTACCGTGAGGTGGCGCATCGGATCCTCCTTACGAACCGACTTGGGCGCGTCCGCCGGACGCGAAACGGTACGAATTCTAAACCCACTTGCAACGAAAGGGAAGGAATTGGGTGGAGGACGGGCGTCCTCGCCCGTTTTGCCGCGGGCACGGGCGGGACGCCCGTGCTCCATTACTCTACACCCCCACAGGAAACGGCTTGGTGTGGGTGTCCGCGCCCAGAGACAGGCCCGAGAAGCGGCCTTGCAACAAAGACATCAATCCCGTGTACCAGTAGCCCACCACGAACAAGACGAGAAAAGGCACTGTGATGTAGTTCTCGTTGTTGATGGCGTAGTAGACCGTAAGTGCGAAGTAACTGCCGATCAAAAGCTCCACCCACGGCACCCAGCCCAGCCGGCGACGATATTTGGTGGCATTGATCCGGTCCTTTTTCGACTCCACCCGATACTTGGGCGTGCGCGCGAACGCCGACTTCTGTCCCAACAGTGCTTCCAGCACGGCGCGCGTGTTGGTGATGGTCAGTCCAATGCCGAGCGCCATCAGGAAGGGAAGATAGAGCAGGGACCGCGGCCACTTCCTCGGAAACAGTTCGCGCTGCGAGACCAGGTAGAAGCTCGAAATCGAAAACGTGGACGCCATAAACAGCGGCAAGTCGATGTACAACATTTGAAACCAACCCTGGTAAAAACGGATGATCATGGCGGGCAGCAGCAGGACGGAAAGCACGACCATCAGAGGATAGCTGAGATTCGCAGTCAGGTGATACCAGGCCTCCAGCTTGACTCGAAACGGCTGATCGCTCTTGATTACGCTGGGCAGAATCTTCTTAGCGGTCTGGATCAGCCCTTTTGCCCAGCGTGCCTGCTGGGTCTTGAACGCAGTCATTTCCACGGGCAGCTCGGCTGGACACTCAACGTCCTGCAGATAAATGAATTTCCATCCTTTAAGTTGGGCCCGATAGGAGAGGTCAGTGTCTTCTGTGAGCGTATCGTGCTGCCAGCCCCCAGCTTCTTCGATCGCGCTCCGGCGCCATATTCCCGCGGTTCCGTTGAAGTTGAAGAAGACGTTACTGCGGGCGCGACCGGAATGCTCCAGCACGAAATGCCCGTCGAGTAGAATGGCTTCGACCTCGGTAAGAAACGAATAGTTGCGGTTGATATGGGTCCAGCGAGTTTGCACCATGCCGATTTTTGGGTCGGTCAAATGGTGAATAGTGCGCATCAGAAAATCTTCCGGAGGAACAAAGTCAGCGTCGAATATGGCGATGAACTCGCCTTTCGCCGTTTTCATCCCCTCGGCGAGTGCACCCGCCTTGAAACCTTCGCGATTGTTGCGGTGATGATAAGTGACCGGAAAGCCGCGCGCAGCGTACTTCTCGACCAAGCCTCGCGCGACGGCCTGAGTTTCGTCGGTTGAATCGTCGAGCACCTGCACATCGAGTTTGTCGAACGGATACTGCAACCGGCAAACCGCATCCAGCAAGCGCTCAATCACAAACTGCTCGTTGAAAATGGGAAGCTGCACCGTCACGCGAGGCAGATCCGGGAAGCACCCGGCTGGCTCGATGGTGCGATTCTTCCTGTGCTTGTAGTAGAGATAAACCAGCACATAGCGGTGCAGTCCGTAAGAAGCGAGCAAGATCAGGACGATGAAATAGGGAACCAACAACGCCATATCAAACGCATTGGCGTGATACAGCCCCCTGAATGTGGTGTCGAGAAAGTGCTGGCGAATGTACTGGCCGATGCCCCGCGAGGCCACGAAAGCGGCCAGGAAAGCAGGTGAAATGGAGACAACGCTCAGGGGAAAGTCCTTATCCGGTGTGGTTATTTGGGTAAACCGGAAATGTCATTGTACCGGAAAGCCTGCACCGACCAAGAGAAACCACGAACCTGGAGGCCCCGACGCCCGCGTCCCGGCGGGCAAAGCTCACAGAAAGCATGCGGAGCTGCGCTCCCCCAGAGGGGCGGAGCGCCCATTCCCGCACGGCCTAATTCAGGAAATACGTGCGATAGAGTGTGTCGCGCTGGGCCGGTTTGAATCCGGCGTCCCGGATAATTCGGCGGAGCTCTTCTTCCGTGGTGCAATTCGTTACACCCGCGGCACGCACCACATTTTCTTCGAGCATGACCGATCCGACGTCGTTGCCGCCGAAGCGCAGACCCATCTGACAGACTTTCAATCCCTGGGTCACCCAGCTCGATTGCACATTCAGGAAGTTCGAGAGGTACAACCGGGAAATGGCTAGAACCCTCAAATATTCGACGGCCGTGGCCTCGTCCCAGTGACGACCGCCCAGCGCTGTATTGTGGGGCTGGAAACTCCACGGGATGAACGCAGTGAAGCCGCCGGTTTCTTCCTGCAACTCGTAGAGCCGCTGGAAGTGATTGACCCGGTTTTCGATGTTCTCGCCGACACCGAACATCATGGTGGCCGTCGTGCGCATGCCCAACTGGTGCGCAGTGCGATGCACGTTGATCCAGTCCTCGGTCAGGCACTTGAGCCGGGCGATCTTGTAGCGGACTTCATCGTCGAGAATTTCCGCGCCGCCTCCGGGGATGGAATCGAGTCCAGCATCGCGCAGCCGAAGGATGGTGTCACGAATACTCAACCCGCTATATTCGGCGATGGCGATGACTTCCGAAGCCGAGTAGCAGTGCAGATGAACCTTTGGGAAGCGCTGCTTGATGCCGCTCAGCATCTTCTCGTGCCAGTCGATCTTCAGATCGGGATGCAAGCCGCCCTGCATCAGTACGCCGGTGCCACCCAGTTCGACAGTTTCACGAATCTTGTCGTATATGGTGTCGAACTCGAGGATGTATCCCTCCTTGGCTGCAGGGCCTTTCAAGGGCCGGTAGAAAGCACAGAAGGTGCAATACTCGGTGCAGAAATTGGTGTAATTAATATTGCGGTCGATGACGTACGTAGCAACGCCTTCGGGATGCAGCCGGCGCCGCACCGCGTCAGCGTCCATGCCGATGCCGATGAGGTCGTCGGAGCGGAACAGGTCGAGGGCTTGCTGTTTGGTCAGAGACATGGCTTCGCCAACCGCTGTTGAGATTCTAACGGACTCAGGATATTAGTGCCAAACCCAAAACCCGAAAGTATTGTCATCCCCAGCGCAGCCTCGAGCCGCGCTCGCGCGGTGAGAGCAAGTCGAGGGCCTCTACCAGGCCGAGGGCTGATGCGCTTATAGGGGTCCTTCGAGGGATGCTTCGCGAGCGAAAAAATCTCGCTTCACTCGGGATGACATGAGAAACCCTAAGCCGTGGCAACCCTGCTCTTGTAGCGGTAATACTGGACCAGAGAAATAATGCCCGCGATAACCGCGAGTCCGATGAGCATGAATAACGCCGGTTTGTAATATCTCGAAAAAAATCTGACGATGTGCCGGCCATAAATCGCGCCCAGTCCGGCCACGATGGTGAATCGAACCCCTCGTCCCAGAGCCAGTGCCAAGACAAATTTTCTGCGCGAGTATTGCAGCGCGCCCGCCGCTAGAAGAAAAGGAACAATCGGAAAAGGTGGCGGCAAGATGGCGGGCACGGCCACCGCAAAAAATCCCCAGCGCTCGAATCGCTTGAACACTTTCTCGGCTGTTTTCTTCGAGAGCTTGCGCTCAAACGCCTGTTTGCCGCCCCTCCGTGCTAAACCATACGTGATGTAGCCGCCGATAACCGCGCCCACAGTTGCCATAAACGCGTAATACCACCATAGGCGACTATGGTGGGCGGCCAGAACAATTGTCAGAATGTCCATACTTCCTGGCAACGGTATGATCGAGTTGTCCGCCAGCCCTAACAGAACCAGACCCACGCCGCCCAGGTGCCGGAGGTGATTCCAGACCGTGATCGCGATTATGAAGTGAAGGTGGGTCGACATTCCGCTTAGAAGCAACTTTTTCGATGCCCGTGGTGCGACCTAGCTGGAAAAAGAAGACGTGGTGGCAGTTTTCGCAACATCGAGAAAGCGTAATGACGGCGCTGCCGGCAACACTCCACATTCGTTGGCATAGCGGTAGAAGAGCTGCAACCCGTCCAGACACCCAGCATCCAGATCGTAGTAGATATTGTCGGTCAGATAGGTCCTGATCTCGGTCTCGCTCAAACCCAGACGGGGCGCCCATTCTCGAGCGATTCGGTCCAGACTCGCGGGCTGCAAACCGTGGTCACGCGAGTCCTTAAATATGGCAGCCAGATCGAGGGCGGGTGGGGCATTCTTCAAAGCCGTCTGCCGTCCTGCCCAAACGGCGAAGACAAAAGGCTTGCCGGTAAGGCGAATCCATTCTTCGGCCAGGTCGTAGGTCAGATAGCGGGAGCGATCCACTCTGAGTGCAGGATCGCCGATCACCAGACTCGCATCGTGCTCGGCCATCATCTTCTCTATGTCTGGTGCCATAGGCGTGAAGCTCCTGCCCCGGCCCCACCATTTGGCGAACAATACTTTGGTGAGCGCCACCGAAGTGAGCGAAGAAGTGTCAAGGGCGACCGACCGGATCTGGTCCAGCGGGACTTTGCTCACCAGAAGGATCGAGCGGACCTGTCGCCGTGAAGCGATCGCCACACCGGGCAGGATGGACAGCCCCGGAATACTGGCATAGGCGGCCGCCGGAATGATTCCGATATCCGCCGTACCCGCAGCCAGTTCAGCGGCGCATTGCGAAGGCACGGTGTAGGAGATATCGAAGGCCGAACCCGCGTCTCCATGCTCGAAATCCCACATCAGGGGCGCAGTATTAAGGTAGGAAATCGCGGAAATACGAAGGCGTTTCATGCGGCACGAGGTTTGATTTTAACAGAGCAGTGTGTCGTGTGACCTTGACATGGTTTTTCGCGGAGGTAAGAGTCTGCGAGTCAGATGATGTGGAGGTGGCAAAGTGCCCGAAGCCCTGGCCGTTTGTCCCAAACCCAGCGAAAGCCTCGCCTTGCAGTGGCTCGCCATTGCCCTCACCCCGCGCCTAGGCCCCACACTGCACGGCGGCTGGTCGAGCACTTCGGCGGTGTACAGAACATTTTCAAGGCATCGTTGACCGGACTCGAAGCCACCGGCATCCAAACCGTCTAATCGCTCGGCAGCGGCCAATCGATCGAATTGGCCCAAGACGAACTGGGACGTGTAGCCGCGGCTCGAGTTACCGTCGTTTGCCGGATGATTCCACCTACCCCGCACAGTTGAAGCAGATCGACGATCCGCCGCTGGTCCTTTATGCGCGCGGAAATGTGGATGCGTTCGCGCAGCCGAGGATCACAGTCGTGGGCACGTGCCATCCCACACCTTACGGGCTGGGCATGGCCGAGCGGCTGGCATGCGATCTCGCGAACCGCGGCCTGGTAATTTTCAGCGGCCTGGCCCGCGGGGTGGATGCCGCCGCGCATCGCGGCGCCATCTACGCCAAAGGGAGAACGGTGGCAGTTTTCGGCACCGGTGTGGACATTGTCTAGCCCAAAGGGAACAGCCGGCTCACGGAGCAGATGCTGGCATTGGGGGAGCTCTAATCTCAGAATTTCCCATGAGCACGTTCGCCGCGCCGCAAAATTTTCCTATTCGCAAGCGCATCATCAGCGGTATTTCGATCGGCGTTCTGGTGGTGGAAGCCGCGGAATACAGCGGCACGAGGATTACGTCACGCTGTGCTCTAGAACAGAACCGCGAGGTGTTCGCAGTGCCCGGCAATGTCACCAAGAAGAATTCGTGGGGCCCGAACACGCTGATCAAAACAAGGCGCCAAGCTGACTGCAACCTGGGAGGACGTTTGGGAAGAACTCCCTACAGCAGTACGACTTGCGCTGACCCCCGCCACCCGCGATGAATCGCAGACGTGCAAGACTGCATCTCTATTCGGGGAAAGCGAGCTGCCCCCACACGGAAGAAAGATCCTGAAACTCCTGAAGGCCGACGAAAGCTACTCATATCGATGAGATTGTGGAGCTGCTGGGACTGGACATGTCATCGTCCGATGCCGGGAAGAAGAGAATCTTGTAAAACGCTTTTAGCTGTTAGATCTTGGCTTTTAGCTTGAAACACCGATCGGGCGCCGTGAGGAGACGAGATGAGGAACTACAAGGATCTGCAGGTATGGGAGAAGGCCCACAAATTGCCCCTCGCGATTTACCAGGGTACGTACGACTTCCCAAGAGAAGAGCGATTCGGCCAGACCAGCCAGATCCGGCGTTCGTCTGCCTCGATCGCAGCAAACTTGGCGGAAGGCTGTGGCAGAAGATCAGACGGCGAGATGCCCGTTCCAGATTTCAATGGGTTTGGGGATCGGAGCTTTCCTATCACCTGCTACTCGCTCGAGACTTCGATCTCTTGAAGAATACAGAATATTTCAGGTTGAACTCCGACCTGGAGGAAGTTATGAGAATGCTATCTTCACTATCCCAAAAGATTAGAAATCCGTTGGCGGCCCAGAGGTTTCAAGCCAAGAGCTAAAAGCTAAGAGCTAACAGCTTTTCCACAAAACTTGTTGCCACCACCGCATTCATGCTAGCTTCAAAACCAGTAACCACCATCAGAGGACACATTGTCTAAAGGTTTAGTCATCGTCGAGTCGCCGGCCAAGGCCAAGACCATCCAGAAATATCTGGGTAAAGGCTTTACCGTCGAAGCCTCTCTTGGGCACGTCAAGGACCTACCTAAGAGCACGCTGGGCGTCGATATCGACAACGAATTCGAGACGGAGTACATCGTCATTCCCGGCAAGGAAAAAGTTCTTGCCAAGCTTAAGAAGCTGGCATTGTCGGCGGACAACATTTATCTGGCGCCTGATCCTGACCGCGAAGGCGAAGCCATCGCATGGCACCTTGCGGAAGAACTGGGCGAGGAGAACAAAGGTAAGAAGAAAAAGAAGAAGAAGGATGGCGACGCGCCCGATCGCATCCGCCGCGTGACTTTTAACGAGATCACGAAGCGCGCAGTGCAGGAAGCGTTCGAGCATCCGCGCGACATTGACCAGAACCTGGTGGACGCGCAGCAAGCCCGACGTGTGCTCGACCGGTTGGTGGGCTACCAGGTTTCACCACTCCTCTGGGATAAAGTCCGCCGCGGCTTGTCCGCTGGCCGAGTGCAGACTGTCGCTCTCCGGCTCATCGTCGAGCGCGAGCGGGAAATCAAGGCCTTCCAGAAGGTTGAATACTGGACTATTGATGCTCACCTGGCGGGACCGAAGCCGCCGGCGTTCGATGCCCGCTTCGTGGGCAGAGGTGAAGAGAAGGTCGAAGTCAACAGCGGCGAGGATGCGGAGAAAATACGCGCTGCGCTGGAGAAAGCCGACTGGCTGGTTCGCACCGTCGATCGCAAAGAGCGGCGGCGGAACGCCACTCCACCCTTCACCACCAGCAAGCTGCAGCAGGACTCCTCGCGCAAGCTGCGCTTCAGCGTCAAGCGCACCATGATGATCGCACAGCGTCTCTATGAAGGTGTGGAGTTGGGCGAGGAGGGCTCGGTAGGTCTCATCACCTACATGCGTACCGATTCCACGCGCGTTTCCAACGAAGCGCTGGCCGAGGTGCGCGAGTACATTACGTTGCAATACGGCAAGGACTACCTGCCGGAGTCGGCGAACGTCTACAAAGAGAAGAAGGCGGCGCAGGCGGCGCACGAAGCTATTCGTCCCACCTCGGCAATGCGCCATCCCGACCTGATCAAGCAGTACCTGAAAGAAGATGAGTTCAAGGTTTACAAGCTCATCTGGCAGCGCTTCGTGGCCTCGCAGATCACGCCGGCGGTCTTCGATCAGACTACCGTAGATATCGATGCCAAGTCGGGCGCCGACACTTTCTGGTTCCGCGTGACCGGATCGGTCCTCAAATTCGACGGCTTCCTAAAAGTCTACGAGGAATCGAAAGACGTCAAGGACGAGGAGGAAGAAGAGCTCAAGCACAAGCTGCCGCCCCTCGAGCCCGGACAGAAGCTCACACTCAGAGAACTGAAGCCGGAGCAGCACTTCACCGAGCCACCGCCTCGCTACAACGAAGCTTCCCTGGTCAAAGAGCTGGAAGAACGCGGCATTGGCCGGCCTTCCACCTACTCGGCGATTCTCAGCACCATTCAGGAACGGCAGTACGTGCAGAAGCTGGGAGGCAAGTTCTCGCCAACTGAAATCGGACTGGTGGTGACCGATCTGCTGGTGGAAAATTTCCGCGACATCTTCGACGTCGAATACACCGCGCGCCTGGAAGAAGAGTTGGACGAAATCGAAGAAGGGAAGGAAACCTGGACTGACGCCCTGGCAGGCTTCTATAAGAGATTCGCCAAAGACCTCCGCTATGCCGAAAAGCATATGGAGAATATCAAGCGGATGGAGAAGCCCACGGACGAGAAGTGCGAGCGCTGCGGCTCTCCGCTGGTGATCAAGTGGGGCAAGCACGGATCGTTCTACGCCTGCAGCTCGTACGACAAGGAGAATCCCGAGAGCTGCACCTTCACCAAGGAAAATCCGATCAACCTGCCCGACCTGGATTCGGCGGACATTCAGGAAACCACCCAGGAAGAGTATTGCGAGAACTGCGGGCGGGTGATGGTCCTGAAGCGCGGACGTTTCGGCCAATTCATGGCTTGCACCGGCTATCCCGACTGCAAGACAACGCGCCGATTGGATCAAGGCAAGAAAGTTCCCGACATCCCGATTGACGAGCTCTGCCCCAAGTGCGGGCGCAATATGATGATCCGTCACGGACGCTTCGGCGAATTCACCGCCTGCAGCGGATATCCGGAATGCAAGTATGTGAAGCAGAACTTTATCGGGGTAAAGTGCCCGCTGTGCAAAGATGGCGAAATCGTGGAGAAGAAGGCGCGCAAGGGGAACACCTTCTACGGCTGCGGAAATTACCCCAAGTGCAAGTTCACGTCGGCCGGGAAACCACTTGCGGAAAAGTGTCCGAGTTGCGGCAGCGAATATCTGGTAGAGAAAATGCTGAAGGCCGGCCCGGTGATCGCGTGCCCTAACAAGGAGTGCGACTATGAGCGTGAGGTACCGGTGGAAGCGGCATCAGCATCATCCACTACTTGAGCTTAACGTTCAACCGGGCCAGATGCTGCCCGGGCACACTTGCGAGGATTGAATGGCCAAACCGACTGCTGCCGATGCGGAACTGATTCTTAAACTGTACGATCTCCGCCGCGAACCTGAGCTGCGCAAAGCGCGTCATTGGTGGGTAGTGACCTTCTCGCCCCAGACTGCGGACGACTTCATGAAAGTCTCAGGTGCCTTTGGGACGCCGGAGAACAATTGGCTGCGGCAGGTGCTGGGGTACTGGGGTATTGCTTCGTCGCTAGTGCACCACGGCGCCTTGAACCGGGAAATGTTCCTCGAACCCAGCTTTTGCGGAGAGATGGTCCTCATCTACGCCAAGATAAAGCCGTTTCTGAAGGAAATTCGGGAGAAGATGAAGAACCAGCAATTTCTCGCCGGCATCGAATCTCTGATCATGAGCACGAAGAAAAGCCGCGAGTTTCTGAAACGCATGGAAACTAACATGGCCGCCCGGCGCAAGTCCACGTTAGAAGACGCCAAAGCCAGCTAGCCTGCTCGACGTTCACCTCATTTCGGTTTCTTGTCGCAATGTGGGCGCGAGCGTCACGCTCGTGCTGAATCGTTCGGGACGCTGCCGCACGAGCGGAGGCTCGCGCCCACACATGCCGGAGCTGGTGGCGAAAGCCAGCAGCCAGCAGCGTTCTTATGCGATGTACTCGCGGATGTACTCGTCCCGGGTGCGTGCCAGTTCATCCAGATCGCCATCAAAAATAACTTTCCCGTCGCGCAGGATGAGAAAAGCCATTGGCACTTCGCAATGAACGCCCTTGGGGAGCGCCAGCATCTTGTTAGCCGTGCGATCGAAATAGTGCGTAGCCATAATGAACGCGTCCTGCAGGCGATGGGTAACCATCAGCGAGCTGGTCTTGTACACGTCGCGTTGCTTCACGATGAGTTCGACGATGGTCGTGGACGTCACCGGGTCCAGCCCGCCGGTGGGCGAGTCATAAAGCAGGATCTCGGGCTGCGTGACGATGGCGCGCGCAATGGCCACCCGGCGCCGCATTCCGCCCGAAAGCTCCGAGGGAAACATGTCGACGGTCCGTTCCAGTTCGACGAAACTCAAGGCCTCACGTACCCGGCGCTCGATCTCATCGTCGGAAACGGTGCCTTCCTCCATCAGGCGGAAGGCGACATTTTCCCGTACGGTCCGCGAATCAAAGAGGGCGCTCTCCTGAAACACCATGCCGATTTGGCGCCGCAAGTCGAATAGCTCGTTTTCCGACATCTGGGTCACGTCTTGCCCGAGAACATAGATGCGTCCGGAGTCCGGTTTCATCAGCCCCAGCGCCAGCTTGAGAATGGTGCTCTTGCCTGAGCCTGCGACCCCGAAAACGGCCTTGGTTTCTCCATGCGGGAGTCCGAAAGAAATGTTGTCCAGGACCACCTTGTCGTCAAATGCGAGCGTGACATTTTCGAACCGGATAGCCTCGCGGCCACGTTCCTTCACGGCGATCGCCGGTGTTTGAAGCGGCAGGGTGGGAGCAGACATGAGTTATCGGTATCCCAGCAGAGCAATGAGAAGCTTGGTGACAAAGAAATCGACAACCAGAATCAGTACCGACGCGACGACGACAGCCTGCGTGGTGGAGCGTCCTACGCCCTGCGTGCCACCGCGCGTCGACATACCGAAGTAGCAGCCGACGGTGGAGATAACAAATCCGAAAAGAACAGGTTTGATGAGCCCAGTGGTCACGTCGCGCCAGACCAGCGATTGCCAGGCCGAGGTCCAGTACTGCCGCGAGTCCAGGCCCAGAAGCAGGCTCGAGACCATGTTTCCGCCCACCAGTCCTAGCAGGTCAGAGATGATGGTCAGAAAAAAAAGCATGACCACCGTCGCCACCACTCGCGGCGTCACCAGTTTTTTCGTGGGATCTGTACCGAGCGCGCGCATGGCATCAATCTGCTCGGTCACGGTCATGGAGCCCAGTTCGCTGGCCATACCGGAAGAGTTACGGCCGGCGACCATGAGTCCGGTGATGACCGGCCCGAGTTCAGTCACCATGCCGACCGAAACCAGTTGGGCGATAAGAGTGAGAGACCCAAACCGCGACAGCGTGCTGGCGCTGTTCAGGGCAAGCACCGCGCCGGTGAAGCCACCGGTCAGAATGACAATCGGCAGCGAACCGACGCCAATCAGGTCAGCCTGCTGAATCATGTCGGTGACATACAAGGGCCGTCGGAAAAGATTGGCCAGAGACTGGCCGACGAGCAGGGCATAGTCCTGGAGCGCCTTGACTTTCTCTTTGGCGAATTCAGCGGGCGATCTGAGCGGGATCTGTATGTCCCCAGCTGCCATGCAGTTTGGCCTCTATCTGGAGGAACTATAGCAGACGGCGGACGTCGGACGTCAGACCTCGGACCTCGGGCGTCAGCCCTCGGACGCCAAACGTCGGAGCAGTCGGCTACTTTTATAGCTTAATGTCACGCAGGGCTTTCACCGTGTCTGTCATGTCAGCCTTCCGAGCAGCAGAGAGCCCCATTCGCACAATCCACCAAAGGTGCTCTACGATCCGTTCCTCGGAAGCCCCGGTTATCAACAGCTCATAAACGCCACCTAAGTAGCTATCGTACTCGTCCTGTACCGATGGGATCCCAAACACTCATCCGCACATGTCTGATGTCGACTCTGATGCGACGGGATTCGTGCTTGTCGATCACTCCATTTTTCCACCGGCACGTTAAGGGGATGAAGCCAAGAGCTGAAGTCCGAGGTCCGAGGTCTGACGCCCGAGGTCCGCTTTCTACTCCCGAACCTTCTTCTTGATCTCGATATTCAGGCGCTTGATTTTCTGATTGAGGGTGGAAAGCGGCACGTGGAAGCGTTCGGCGGCCTCGGTCTGGTTCCAGTTACATTTCTCCAGCATGTCGAGGATGATGTGGCGCTCGCAGTCTTCCACGATATCGAACAGGGAAGCGTCGCCGCGATGTTCCATCATTGGAACGGGAGTGCCGCGGCCCACGATGACGTCGGGCAGGAGGTCGGCACCAACGTCCTGGCCGGAGGAAAGGACGACCGCCCTCTCAATTACATTTTCCAGCTCGCGCACGTTTCCCGGCCACGAATAGGAGAGCAGCGGGCGCAGCCCCTCCGGCGTCATTCTGCGGCGCGGACGCTCGTTCTCTTCCGAATACCTCGTCAGGAAGAAATCCACCAGCAGGGGAATGTCTTCTCTTCTTTGTCGCAACGGCGGAAGATCAACCGTGATGACGTTCAGGCGATAGAAGAGGTCGTCGCGAAACCTGCCTTCGCGGACCAGTTGTTTCAGGTCCACGTTCGTGGCCGCGATGATGCGCACGTCGGCTTGAATTTCGTGGACGCCGCCCAGGTGCATGAATTTTCTGTCTTGCAGCACGCGCAGGATTTTGCTCTGCGTATCCATGCTCATGGTGCCGATTTCGTCGAGGAATAGCGTCCCCCGGTCGGCAATTTCGAACAAGCCCTTCTTCGAGGCGATAGCGCTGGTGAAGGCGCCTTTGACATGTCCGAACAGCGTGGATTCCAACAGGTCCGGCGGCATTGAGCCCGTATTTACCGGGACAAAGGCCCGGTCGCGGCGCGGCGAATTCAAATGGATGGCTTTGGCGATCAGCTCTTTGCCAGTTCCGCTCTCGCCCTGCAAGAGTATGGTGGAGCGGCTGGGGGCCACCTGCGCCACCAGATCAAAAATCTTCAACATGGGCTCGCTCTTGCCCACGATGTTTTCAAAGTTGTAGCGCTGTTTGAGGGCGCGCTTGAGTTGAACGTTCTCAGCTTCCGTCCGGTGACGGGCCACGGCGGTGCGAATGTCCGCCAGCAGTTTTTCGTTGTCCCATGGCTTCTGGACGAAATTCGTCGCGCCGGCCCGCATGGCCTTCACCGCATTTTCAACTGTGCCATAAGCGGTGATCATGATGACGGCCAGCTGTGGATCGTGAACGTGAAGCTCGGCCAGCAGGTCAATGCCATTGCGGTCGGGCAGCGCCAGGTCGAGCAGGACGAGGTCGTACGGCCGGCTTCCGATCCGGGTCAGACCCTCGTCGGCAGTGGCCGCTGACTGCACGCTGTAGCCTTCCATCTCCAACAAAGTCTCCAGCGACTCCCGGATGGCGGCTTCGTCGTCGATAATAAGTACGGAACCCGCGGACGCACTCTCGCCCACGCTGTGTCGCGGCATCGTGGCCAGTTCAGACATTGACAGCCTTCCTCGTCAGCGGGAAATCCAGGTAGAAGGTTGTGCCCTGACCGGGCGGGCTTTCCACACGAATCTTTCCGGCATGCTCCTGAATAATTCCGTACGTTACCGACAAGCCCAGGCCGGTACCTTTGCCCTGGCCTTCGCGCGGTGAAGACTTGGTGGTGAAGAACGGATCGTAAATGCGCTGGATGTGCTCCTGTGCAATGCCGGTTCCGGTGTCAGACACAACCACACTCACGCCGTCACCGTTCGACGTAGCCACCCGGAGGGTCCCGCCTTCAGGCATGGCATCTCGCGCATTTAGGAACAGATTCAGGAAGACTTGCTGCAGACGGCCAGAATTACCGCTGATCAGCGGCAGATGGTCCGCCAGTTCGTCCTCTACCCTGATCTTGGTGATCTTGAACTGGTGCTCCAGCAGCGCCATGGTATCGCCAATAATCTTGTTGATGTTCACCTCGGTGAATTCTGTACCGCTGGTGCGCGAGAAATTCAGCAGGTTGTTCACGATCTCCGAGGCCCGGAAAGTCTGCCGCGTAATCTTTTCCAGCAATCCACCTTTTTGCGGATCATCCTGCAGTTGCTTCGACAGCATCTGCGCATAGGAGGAGATGACGGCCAGCGGGGTGTTGACTTCGTGCGCTACGCCGGCTGCGAGCAGACCAATCGAGGAGAGCTTGTCAGCCTGTGAAAGCTGCGATTCCAGATCAATGCGTTCCGTAATGTCGTCGACAATGATCAGCCGGCCGATCACATTGAACTTCCGCGTGACCAGTGGCGCGATGGCAACGTTCACCATGCGGTTCTCCCCCGTTGGCGTCGCCAGGCGGAACTTGTACAGGTTGTTGATCCCGGGATTCTGTCGCACCCGGTAGAACTCTTCCACAAATTCCGAGGGAAATACCTCGCTCAAAGGCCTCGTCAGCGCCTGCCAGCGGGGCAGCGCGTACATGACTTCCATCTGCGAGTTCCAGGACTCGATCCGGTCCGCCAGGTCGACGGCCATCACGCCTACGTTGATCGACTCGACGATATTTTCGTTGAAGTCCTTGAGGCGTTCGTACTCGGCGACTTTCTGTTCGAGCGACGCGTACAGGCGCGCATTCTGGATGGCGATCCCGATGTAGCCGGCCAGGGTTTCCAGCAACTCGATGTCTTCGCTGGTCAGGAAATCGCCTTCTACTGTCTTACCCAGGCCCAGGAATGCAATCGTCCGTTGCTGGGCCCGACAGGGAATGTAGTAATTCAAGTCCAGCTTGGCGATGGTCTGCTGGGCGCTGGCGGTCTCGCGTGGGACTTGGTGGACGTTCTCAAGGAAAAGATGTCCAGCTTCAGTCTCTGGCCGGGCGGCGCTCAGGAAGTTCAAGTCCAGTCCGCTGGTCTGGGTCATGCCAAAAGACGTCGCCAGCAAGAACTGGGGCGGCTCGCCCGCCGACAGGAAAATGGCCATGCGATCCACCAGCAAGGTGCGCGACAGGCGATCGACCACTGAACTCAGCATTCGGTCCAGATCGGTTTCCGAGCTGAGCTCGCGCCCAAATTCGATCAGCGTCTTGCGGTAGTCGTAACGGGTGCGATAGAAGAACTGGTCAATCCGCTCCTGGATCCATTTGCGCACGGGGTCGAACAGCAGTGCAGTCACCACCATCGCCAGGACGAGCCCAAACGGTCCCGAGCTCGGCACCTGGGTGTGGACCAGTTCGGCCACTCCGGCCACCACCGCGAAGTAGACTCCAACAATCGCGGCCGCCGCCAGCGTGTACACCATGCCGCGTTTGAAAATCAGATCAACGTCCATCAACCGGTAGCGGAAGATGGCATATCCAAACGTCAGTGGCAGCAGGCCCAGTGACAGAACGGAAACCTTCATGGCCGAACTCGGCATGGCGCCGGTCAGGTAAGGAATCACGTAGAACAGCGTGAAGGGCGCGATTGCCAGAATGGTGCCGCGCGTCACCCATTTGAGCTGTTGCCGCAGAATCGGCGTGCTGGCCCGGCGGTAGCTGTCCCACAACACCGCCGCCGCAATCACGAAGAACAGGGCCAGGTAGCCCATCTGCACCCGGTCGAGGTTCCAGCGCACCCGTTCACTCGCCTTCAAGACCCGGAGCGCGAATAAGTGCATTCCCAACAGCAGCATTCCCGGGACATAAATTGCAGAAACAATCCGGGGATGTTTGCGGACAAAGCCGCGTTTCTCCGGAAAGGTCAGGACAAAATGCAGGAACAACGCCGGCTGCAGCAACCAGGCCGTAACGTTGCCCCAGTAGATGATCCAGTCAAACTGGTTCAGCTTCCCGGTGAACTTGAAGGCGTAAAAGATGAAAGAGACCAGGCAGAAGATGTAGAAGTGCGTTGAACTCGGCGCGGTCCAGCGCCGCAGCAGCACATAAAGACCGATGCCCAGATAGATCAGGGCGATAAACCGAAGCCAGAAATTCAGCGAGCGTTCGGCGGGAATCAGGATGACGGTTGTATCCAGCGGGACAGACTGCCGTACCAGGGAATAAGTCGCCTTCGACCACGCGCCTACCCGGTAAACCTGCCGGATCCGGGCGGTGGTGTCCTTTACGTCATGCTGGTTGATCGCAGTCAGCCGGTCGCCTGCCCGAATGCCGGCCTTGTCGCCCGGGCCGTTCGGCTCCACGCGGTTGGCGACCAAGCCGCCGTCGTTTCCGGCCTGTTCCATCCACCAAACACCATCAGATGGAATCTGGAACTCAGCTTCTTTTTGGAAATTGATCCAGGCCAAAACTACTCCAGCCGTGGTCAAAAGAATCAGCAGGCCGGCTGTAAAACGGATTTGGAAGTCCCGGTTCATCGACCGCAACGGCTCCTGGTTGAGGGCGGGGGAAAGACCCGAAAAATGGTTAAGCACGTCGGGGGCCACGGTGGGGCGCAGGGGAGAACCTCTAACTTACTTCAATGAAAAGACTTTACTGATTATAGAAGCCCTGTGGAAGTAAAGCTATGTTTTTTGGAAGGCTTCTGTGGGGTTTTGTAACTCCATGCGTGACAGAACTTTAAGGCACTACGCTGGCCGCCCTCAGAGAAGCTCCGGAGGACGGATTTCTTTGCGACCTTTGCGGCTATGTTTGCGACCTTTGCGGTTAAAAGCTCTTGATCGCAAAGTGCGCAAGGGACTCTGCAAAGGACGCAAAGCGAGTCCCATACTAGGCCAAGTACGGCTAGAATTGCTACTTCCCATGGCCAAGACAGACGAAATCATCCAGCGTGAGCGCCGTTTCCTTTTGCCGACCTACAACCGCTATCCCATCGCTCTGGAACGGGGCAAAGGAGTGTTCCTCTACGACTGCGAAGGCAATCGCTACCTGGATTTCGTGGCTGGCCTGGGAGTGAATGCTCTCGGCCACGCCCATCCCCGGGTGGTAAAAGTAATTCGCGAGCAGGCCGCCAGGGCGATTCACTTTTCGAACCTCTACTACAACGAATACCAGGGACGCCTGGCCGAGAAACTCTGCCAACTGTCGGGCTTGAATCGCGCATTTTTCTCGAACAGCGGCACCGAGGCCATTGAGGGCTCGATCAAGCTAGCCCGGCTGGCCGGACACCGCGCCGGGGGAGAAGCCAAGAGCCAACTGGTCGCCCTCGAGGGTTCGTATCACGGACGAACTTTCGGCGCCATGTCGCTCACCGGGCAGGACAAATATCGCAAGGGATTCGAACCGCTCCTCGAAGACGTCAAATTCGTCCCGCGCAATGATCTTGAAGCCTTACGCCAGGCCATCAACGACCACACTTGTGCCATTGTGCTCGAGCCCATCTTCGGCGAAGGCGGTATTTATGAATGCTCGGTGGAATTTCTTCAGGAGTGCCGAGCTTTGGCCGACCGTCATCGGGCGGCCCTGATCTTCGATGAGATCCAATGCGGCCTCGGCCGTACCGGAACCATCTTTGCTTTTCAGGCGTTCGGTGTAACGCCGGACATCGTCGCGATCGCCAAACCGATAGCCGCGGGCCTGCCGCTGGGTGCATTTCTGGCGAAAGAGGAATTTGCTTCCGCGATTTCCGCCGGACAGCATGGAACAACGTTTGGAGGCGGTCCTCTGGCTTCTAGCGTCGCCCTCGAATACCTGGCGATCGTCGAAGAGGAAAGACTCCTGGAAAATGTGATGCGAGTGGGAACCTATTTGCAAGAGCAGTTGAAGGTTCTGGGCGAGCTTCATGGCGCGGTGAACGAAGTCCGGGGGCGTGGCCTGATCCAAGGGCTGCAGCTAGCTGTCCCGGCGCGCCCTATCGTCGAAGAGGCGCTGGCCGAAGGCGTGCTCTTGAACAGCACACAGGACACGGTCCTGCGTTTTCTGCCGCCATTCCTGCTGCAGGAGAAGCACGTGGACAAAGGCATGCGTGTGCTCAAGAAATTATTGCGGAAGAAACGGCCGGAGTAGCCGAGACAAAAATGCGGAGAGCCAAGGCTCCCCGCGGAAAAAGGCAATAGAGGCGATATCACTTACATAGAGGATTGCCGCGGTTACCGAGTTGTCCGAAGCGAAAAGAAACCCAGATGACTAACGGAACAGAAATCCAAACCAAGCTCCAGGATTCAACGCCGGGTGACGAATGCTGGTCCGTGCTCGATGGCTATCGCATGCGCTATCTACGCAGCGGTTCCGGCCCCCCGTTGCTTCTGCTGCATGGATTGCTGGGATATTCCTTCTCCTGGCGATTCGCCCTGCCCGCACTGGCAGAAAAAGCGACGGTATACGCGGTGGACATGCCGGGTGTGGGCTTTTCCGACCGGCCACGCAACGCGAACGGCAGCTTCCGAGGGCAGGCCGAACGTCTGCTGCATTTTCTGGACAGCGTTAGCGTCGATTCCTGCGATCTGTTGGCAACCTCGCATGGCGGCGCGACAGCCATGATGGCGGCGGCCCTGGCGCCGGAGCGGGTGCGGAGTCTGATTCTGGTCGCTCCGGTGAATCCATGGTCGGCTCACGGCAGGCGACTCGCTCCTTTTGTGAGCATGGCACCGGTTTCCTGGGTGCTTCTGCGCTTCGAACCGTGCTTGGGGATTGTCCACGACGTGTTACTGCGTCGCCTTTACGGCGACCCTCGGCGCATACGTCCAGGTACGCTCACCGGCTACTCTGCGCCTTTCAAGATTCCCGGTACCCTCAACTATGCGCTGGGAATAGTGAGGTCATGGAACCACGATCTTGCGGAACTGGAAGCGGCGCTGCCGCGAATCACAAATATCCCAACTCTTCTGCTCTGGGGCAGCAAGGATGCCGCAGTCAGTCCTGATTCGGCGGATCGGCTGCGCCAGGCGTTCAAGCATTGCGAGGTCGAAATATTTGACGGCGTCGGTCATCTGCCGTACGAAGAGGTTCCAGAGCGATTCAACTCATCGGTGATTGCATTCCTGTCCCGAACTTCCCGGGAAACCCTCTGACCCCCTGCTTTATTCCGAAGGTATTTCCGCCACAATTACGGCCCGCCTGATATTTTGAAGAGAGAACGTAACCGAGATATTGTTTGCCGTGAAAACTTACACCAAGCGAATTCTGCTCCTGGTCGTGGGCTGGGCATTCATCCTGTTGGGAATCCTGGGCCTGTTTTTGCCCGTCCTGCAGGGTGTACTGTTCCTGCTCGTCGGCTTAATCATCCTGTCGTCAGAATATGTTTGGGCGCACCGGCTGTTGACTAAGGTGCGAGAGCGCTTTCCGAAAATCGGCCGCACCGCGGACCTGGCGACTGAGAAGGCAAGTGCATGGTTACGGCGCATTATTGGTCAACCCAAAACGGATTGATGCTCAGTCGCGGCGGTGCTAACCTCGAAACAGCGAATCGTGCCTATGGCTGATCCCGTAATATCCGCAGCGCCGGCCCCGGTGGCCGCCATTCGATCGCGCGCCCGGTTCCTTCGTTTCGAGGTCCCGGAAATCTGGAAGCGGTTCCTGCTGGCCCTCCTGGGGCTAATCCTAGCGTTCGCGGCCGCGCTCTTCTCCAGCGTGGCGCGCGAATCGGGCAGCCTTTGGATCACCGTCATCCTGGCTTCGATTGCGCTGACGTTGGCCGTCGTCGTGGGTCTGACTACGGTGCCCTATCTGGCGCGCCGGGTCGCGGGCGGTCGGGTCCGCGACGCCTTCAACTACGACGTGACCGGAGTGGGCATTATCTACGTCGTAACCGTGCTTCTGATCGGGGTTGCGGCCCTTAATACCGGCAACAACCTGCTCTACGTGATCGTGGCGGCGATGCTGGCAGCCATCCTGGTATCGGGTGTGGCGTCGGCCATCGTGCTACGCGACCTTGAACTGGACATTCGTCTGCCCGAGCAGGTTTTCGCCGGCCGTCCCATCAGGGGGAAGATCGTAATCCGGAACCGCCGCCGGTGCCTCCCTTCATTCTCGATCAGCGTGGTTCCAATCAAGCAGAAGTCCTTGGCGAAGTGGCAATCGGTGCCTACGACTTTCGGTTTTCCGCCGGGGCGGCCCCCAGCCCAACAGTGGGTGAGACTGCCGGACCGTCAGTTTCGCCGCGTCGCTGACGGCGCCGCCACTCCGCCTGGAATCTTCACGGAATCGGCTTACTTTCCATATATTCCGGCGGGCGCCGAATTCGCGGCCGAGCTAGATCTATGTTTCCCGCGTCGCGGACGCTATCAACAGAACAGCTTTGGTCTGGCCACCCGTTTTCCTTTCGCCTTCCTTACCAAGACGCGGCGCGTGGCTCTGGCGCGCGAGGTCCTGGTCTATCCGCCGGTGGAGACGACAGACGAATTCTTTGAAGTGATCCCGCTGATCACAGGCGAATTTGAAACTTTTGCCCGCGGCCGCGGCGACGACCTGTATCTGATTCGCGAGTACATGCCGGAAGATTCGGCCCGCCATGTGGACTGGAAAGCCACGGCCAAGACCGGGTCGCTCAAGGTACGCGAATTCAGCCGCGAGGATGAACGCAAGCTGCGCATCGTTTTCGATAATCCTGGTCCGGGTGCAGTTTCCGAGCAGACTTACGAAAATGCAGTCACGGCGGCGGCTTCCCTGGCCTGGCACTTCGCGGAAGCGAACGCCGACCTGTCGTTTGTTGCGCAGGACTACCGGGAAGGAGCCGACATATATGACTTCCTCGAATATCTCGCAACCGCAGCTCCCGAACCGGCTCCGTCGGTGCTCGACAGCCTGGAAATCTCGGGAGACTACAACGTCATCCTCACCACGCGTCCGCGTGGAACGATTCCTGCCCATCTTTGGCCTTGTTCGTATTTTATTTTCATCGGAAATCAAAACTGATGTGCAGATTGCCGGCATTTTTCGTGCAGCCACATGGCATGCGGCTGCATCCCAAGAGTGAAACGCCGCTTTGCCTGGCCTGCAGAAACTTCAACGAGGTGAAAAGGACATGAATCGCAAGCATTTCTCGCTCGTAAGTGCTGGGCTGACGTTTCTCCTGCTGGCGCTTTCCCCGCTCTCTGCGCGAGGGCAGAAATCTCTGGAGATTCCTTCCGGTACATCGATCCGGGTGCGCATGATCGACAACCTCAGCAGCGAAAAGACCCAGGTGGGAGACACATTCCGCGGTACGCTGGACGAGGCGATTCAAGTGAATGGCAGGGAACTCTATCCCAAGGGCGCCGATGTCATCGGCCGAGTCACCGACGTGCATCCCACCGGCCGGCTCAGCGAACCCGGGGAACTCGACCTGGTGCTGAACACCGTGAGTTCGGGCACGGTGGCGGCTTCGATAAACGTGGAACCGCTGGTGATCAAAGGCGAGTCGCACGCCAAGAGCAATGCCACCAAAATCGGTGGCGGAGCCGTCCTCGGCGCTGTGATCGGCGCCATTGCCGGTGGAGGCAAAGGCGCCGCGATCGGCACGGTGGCTGGCGGGGCCGCTGGCACTGGTGCGGCCGCGGCCACCGGCAAGAAGCCGGCGGTTGTCGATTCGGAAGCGCTCCTGACTTTTGTGACTTCCTCGGCGTCGGTGACTGCTGCTACGCAACCGGCTGCGCCGCCTTCCAGTGGCGCGCCGCCTACGCCGGCACCGGCACCTGCCTCTCCGCCCTCCGATCCCCCTTCAACTTCGGATTCGACGACGCCGGCGGACGACAACACTCCGTTGTTTACGCTGCGCGATCGCAGGACGATCCGAAGTTGTGTCAACGACCATGCCTCCGACCTTCCTGCCGGCGCCACCGAGCGCCCTGAGCTTCCGTCCGGCTCAGAACGTCAGATACACCGCGGCGGTACCCTGCCTTCCGAGATTCAGAACCAGGCGCAGTCCCTGCCCTTGGCCTGTGAAGAGCAGCTGCCCCGGCTATCCAACGATCTGGAACGAGTCGTCTACGGCGGGCGGGTCTTGCTGATCGACAGCAAGAGTCACGTGCTGGATATGTTCTATCTCGATCAAAATCAATAAGTTCAATCGCGCCACCTGGATCATGTGGGGACAGCCAAGGGTGGCTGTTCCCAGGCAACCCGGTACGCCTGCTTCTTCGAACCAAAGCCCGCCCCGCATGTCTCGCAATTCAAACCACAGCTCCCTGCTAGGGGTGGTTACGGTAACCATTACTTTCGATTACCTTGGTACATTGACCCTTGGGGCCGACCTGCTAAGGTTATGCATAAGAGAAGTTTAATCGCAGCATTCCGTCAACCGTGGCGCCCCCGGCTGGCAGAAGAAATGGTTGATGACCGCTGATCACCAAACCGCGCTCTGGATCGCCCACCCCATACTTCAATTGGCGGTGGCGACGGCGATGTTTCGCTACAAACTGCATCGAGTCTTTCCTGTTTTCTTCGCATACATATGCTTCCAGATTCTGGCGTTTTGCATCCTGTTCCCGATGTCGTCGCAATGGGTAAGCGCCAGCTACACGGTATTCTTCTGGTCCTACTGGTCATGCGCGGCGGTAAATCTCGTCCTGGGTTTCATGGTCATCTACGAAATTTTTCTGGATGTGTTTCGCCCTTACTACACGCTGAAGGATCTCGGCTCGGTACTTTTTAAGTGGGCCGCTCTGGTCATGTCGCTGGTGGCCTTCGTGGTTGCGGCATCGAGTCCCACAGGCGACCAGGGACCAATCGTGCAGGCGGTAATAACCGTGACCCGTTGCGTGCGTGTAGCGCAGGTTGGGCTGGTTTTGTTTCTATTGGTTTTTTCCAGGTACCTCGGGGTGTCGTGGAAGCAACAGAGTTTCGGACTTTCGCTGGGCCTGGGTTTGTCTGCGGGAGTCGAACTGGGCACCCTGGCTTTCCATGTGAGCGGTCATGCGTCGGACAATTCGGTTCATGTGATCAATCTCGTGGCATACAACATCGCGATCCTGGTCTGGTTAGGTTATTCCCTGATCAAGAGCGCAGCACGAGCGCCGGAAGCAGAGTTGTTCACGTCGCACCGTTGGGAGAGGGGTCTTTCCGATATTCAGAGTCCGGCGCAAGCGGATTCACTCATACCCATGTTCGAGAGCATGGTTGATCGCGCATTCTCCCGCACTCAGGCAGACTATTCGCCCAAGATAGCCGCGCCCGACTCTGCGGCGGAACCGGCTCTCCCGGTCCGGAGCGGCATCCATTCTGTTCCCGTCCAGAGTCGCCGGGTCCACTAAATGTTTCACGTCGTGGCGATTTTGTTTCACCCCATCTGGCAGGCGTCTGTTTCACTCGGTCTGCACCTCACCTAATACTTGAAGAAGAGGCGTGATCGGCCGCCAATATCAGGGCAAAAGCGTCGAAAGAGAACTGCCGCGCTGCGCCTCGACGCGCTATGGCGAAGTCAACTCCAGCGTCTCAGATCGAGAATTCGCGGTTGCTCAACCGCCGCGTCGAGAAAACAGTGGACGGGCCGGCGCGCTTCTGTATAATGCCGCAACCGGCGAGGTTTCCTCCCAGGAGTCTCGCAGCGTAAGGAGAACACCATGAAACGTGCGGTCAGGATGTTGATCCTGATGGTAGGTTTGGCTTGCACGTACGTGGCAATCGCGACCCCGATACTCAA
>Ga0137403_10001679_pt1 | contig 27612 bp, 22 predicted proteins | sample CZOMad2_1_16fung_FD_122057 | JGI IMG/M metagenome (GOLD analysis project Ga0137403, IMG submission 122057) | Vadose zone soil fungal communities from Angelo Coast Range Reserve, California, USA - CZOMad2_1_16fungal (Hybrid Assembly) | ecosystem: Environmental > Terrestrial > Soil > Vadose zone... | reverse complement strand
CGCTTGATCGACCGCTCGTGGTCCTCCTGGAAGACTGCCACTGGGCCGACGACATGACGCTGCGCTTTCTCGCGTTCTGCGCGCGCCGCCTGCATTCGGCGCCCATCTTGCTGGCGATCAGCGTTCGCGATGAAGAGGTGCTTCCCGATTCGACGCTTCACCGCGCGCTCGAAGAGCTCGCCACCGAGGACCGGCTGTTGCGTGTGACCTTGAGTCGCCTCGGACACGACGCGACGCTGGCGCTGGTGCGCGTGCTGGCGCGGCCGAACACCGCCGCCGCCCTCCTGACCCAGCAGGGCGACGAGATCTGGGGCGCCAGCGAGGGCAATCCGTTCATCGTGCTCGAGACCATGCGGGCCATCAGCGAAGGCGCTGCCATCGCCAGTCCGGGGAGGCTGCCACTCCCGGCTCGCGTGCGGGACATGATCGCCCGGAGGCTCGACCGGCTCAGCGACCGCGGCCAGGCGCTCGCCCAGGTCGCGGCGGTGATCGAACGCGAGTTCGAGTTCGCGCTGCTGCATCAGGCCTCCGGGCTCGACGAGCGAAGCGCGGCCCACGGGGTCGAGGAGCTCGTCCGCCGGCATATCCTGATGGTGGCAGGAGAGCGCTTCGGTCTCATGCACGAGCGCATTCGCGAGGTGGTCTCGGATCGGTTGTTGCCGCCACGACGGAGGCTGCTCCACCGTCAGGTCGCCTCGGCGCTGGAAGCCCTCCACGGCGACGACCTCGAGCCGTCCTACGCCGCGCTGGCGACCCACTACGTGCAGGCCGAGGTGTGGCCCAAGGCCGTGCGCTACCTGGCCCGGGTCGCGGACCAGGCCGCGCGCAGCCATGCCCTGGAGGAGGCGGTGGCCGCCCGCCGGGCGGCGCTGGGCCACGCCGCCAAGCTCCCCGAAGACGGCCGGGACACGCTCATCGCGGACCTCGTCGTGCGCCAGGCCGCGTCGCTGAGCTTCCTGGGCAGGCTGCCCGAGAGCCTCGACCTCCTCATGCAGCACCGAGAGCGCGCCGACCGCCTGGTCGATCCAGCCCTCACCGCGCGTTACCACTTCCGGGTGGGCTATGTCCTGAGCTTCCTCGGCGACCACCCCCGGGCCGTGACCAGCCTCGAGCGCGCTCTGGACGAGGCGACGCGCGCCGGCGACGTGGTCCTCCAGGGCATGGCGCACTGCATGCTCGCGATCGAGGCCGCCTGGGCGGGACAGTATGCGCGTGGCGTGGACCAGGCCGAGCGGGCGATCACGCTGCTCGAGAGCCCGGCCGATCCGCGGTGGCTGGCGACCTCGTACTTCCACCTGGGCATCAACTGGTACCACGCCGGGGAGTTCGCCCGGGTGCTGGCGGCCGAAGGCCAGGCCTCGGCCATTGCCGAGACGCTCGGCGACCCGCGGCTCCGGAGCTGCGCGTCCTGGATGACCGGGATCGCCCACGGCATGCGCGGAGACTGGGGCGAAGGCCTGCGGGCCTGCGAGGGCGCCCTCAAGGTGGCGCCCGACCCGCTCAACCGCGCTGTCGCCCGCGCGTTCCTCGGCTACGTGTGGCTCGAGAAGGGGGACCCGGGGCGCGCGATCCCGCTGCTGGAGGAGTCAGTGCGCGCGCTGGCCCGGTTCGGATTCCGCCAGTTCCACGGGCTCTTCACGGCCATCCTCGGCGAGGCCGAGCGCAGCGCCGGCCGGCTCGAGAAGGCCCGGGCGCTCGGCGGGCAAGGCCTCGCGCTCTCGTGCGACGCGGGATACCCGCACAGCATCGGATACGCCGAGGGAAGCCTCGGCCGGACCGCGCTGGCGGCGGGCTCGCTCAGCGATGCCGCCAGCCACCTTCAACGGGCCCTCGAAATCTTCAGCGTGAGCGGCGCCCGCTTCGAAGTCGCGCGCACGCGGCTCGACCTTGCCCATCTCGCACACGCGCGCGGCGACCTCTGCACGGCCATCGCCCAGGCGTCCCAGGCGCGCCAGGAGTTCACCACCCTGAACGCCGCCGTGTACATGGGCCGCGCCGAAGAGCTACTCGACCGCCTGGGCGAGCCCCCCGCCGAGTAGACGAGGGACGGCATTGGCCGCGTGCAGAAGGATGTTCGTGAGGTGATCCCGAACGCATTCATTCCCCAGAAGGCGTGATCACCGGATCGCGACCGGCGCGGGACGGCGGGTCAGCGAAGCTTCTCCTCAGCGCTTCAAGAGATACGGGACGTCGGCGACGACCGTGTTCTTACGGAAGAGCAGCGCGCCCTTGATGAGCAGGGCCGCCTGGTGGACGCGGCGCAATCGCGTGGCGCTCGATGCCCTGAGTTGGTGCGAGTGCGCCGGCGCCACGGTCGCCATCCGCGTGATTCCGTCTCGCCGCCCGACGCCCGTGGGCATCGCGGAGGCCGACGAGCCCGGCCTGGGCGACGAGAAGCTGGAGGAAGTCGCCCGGTAGAGGCTGGGTCGGCCGGCCCGTCGCCGCCGGCTCAGGTGAGCCAGTGCAGGAGCGCGGTCGCCAGCGAGAGGAAGATCGTCACACCCAGCACGTCCTGAAAGGCCGTCTCGAAGGGGCCCGCCGTGATCGCCGGATCGAACCCGAGGCTCTTGGACAGCATGGGGATCGTCGTCCCCGCGAAGCCCGAAAGATTCACGGAGATGAACATCGAGAGGGCCACCACGCACGCGAAGGCCGGCGAGTGCCAGACCCACCCGACGACGCCCACGACGAGCGCGCAGATACCGCCGAGGATGCTCGAGGTCTGGACCTGGCGCCGGAGCGGCTCCCCCCAGTGGCCGACCCGCACCTGCCCGGTCGCAAGACCGCGGACCACCATCGTCACCGACTGGAGCCCGGTGTTCCCGGAGATCGCCTGAATCACCGGCATGAACGAGGCGAGCAGGATGACCTTGCTCAGCGTCTGATCGAAGTAGTGGATGATCACGCCGGCCAGCAGCTCGATCACGAGGGTGGCCAGCACCCAGGGCAGCCGCATCAGCGCCACCTGACGCGGCGACCGCCGCTCCAGCTCGGCGGCGTCCGATCCGGCCATGCGGAAGATGTCCTCCGAGGCCTCCTCGTGCACGATGTCGACGACGTCGTCGACGGTGATGGTGCCGACCAGGTGATTGTGCTTGTCCACCACCGGGATCGCCACGAGGTCGTACTTCGCCACGATCCGCGCGACCTCTTCCTGGTCCATCTCGGGGGTCACGCTGATGACGTTCTCGTCGCGGATGGCGAACACCAGGGTGGTGGGATCGGCGGTGAGCAGGCGCCGCAGCGGCACCACGCCCACCAGGTGCTTATGCTCGTCCACGACATACAGCTCGAAAGCCCGCTCCGAGGAGACCGAATCGCGGATGTGCTTGATCGCATGCTCGACCGAGGCGTCCGCGCGCACGGCCACGAAGTCCGGCGACATGAGCCGGCCCGCCGAGTGCTCGGGATACTCGAGGATCTCCTGGACCTCTTCGGACTTCGCCTCCTGCATGAGCCCGAGGATCTTTTCCGCCTGCGCGGTGGACAGCTCCTCGACGACGTCGGCGGCGTGCTCGGCGGGCATCTCGTCGAGGATCTGCGAGACCTCGACCTCGTCGAGCACCCGCACCAGATCGAGCAGCGCGCGGTCATCGAGCTCGGGGATGAGGTCGCCGGCTCGCTCCCGCGGCAGCGCGCGGAGGATGGCGACCTGGTCGGCGAGCGGGAGCTGGCGGAGCACGGCGGCGAGGTCGGCCGGATGCGCCTCCTCGAACAGCGCCCTTTCGCGGGCGTCTGCCGTCCCTCGGGCGAGCTTCCGCGTCGCGTCGAGCAGTCGGTCGGTTTCGGATTCGCTCATCGCAGTCCTTCAGTCTACAGGGACTGCGGGCGTTTTCAGACGACTTCGTCGCCGCGCTCGCCCGTCCGGATGCGGATGGCGTCGTCCAGCGGCGACGACCACCGCTTCTTCACGAGCTATCTCGCCGCACCCGCCCCGCTCGCGTCCAGTGCCAGGTTCAGGGCGAGCACGTTCACGCCCGGTTCGCCGAGCATCCCGAGGAAGCGTCCCTGGGTGTGCTGCGTCACCAGCTCCCGCACCGCCGCCGGGTCCAGCTTGCGTGCCTTCGCGACCCGCGCGACCTGGTAGAGCGCCGCGGCGGGACTGATGTGGGGATCGAGACCGCTCCCCGAGGCGGTGACGAGATCGACGGGAACCGGCGCCGCGTTGCCGGGATCGGCCTCGCGAAGCGCGTCGACGCGCCCCTGCACGGCCTTGATCAGATCGGGATTCGTCGGGCTCAGGTTCGAGCCCGCCGAGGCGCCGGCGTTGTAACCGAACGGCGAGGTCGCCGACGGACGCCCCCAGAAGTATCTCGGATCGTCGAAGGGCTGGCCGATGAGCGCCGAGCCCACGGCCTTGCCGTCCTTCACGATCAGGCTGCCGTTCGCCTGGTGGGGAAAGACCGCCTGGGCGATGGCCGTGACGACCGCCGGGTAGGCGATGCCGGTGACGACCGACAGAAGAACGAGCGACACGATCGCGGCGCGCACGTGAGCAAGCATGTCGTCGGCTCCTCTACACCAGGCCCAGGGCGACCAGGATCATGTCCACGAGCTTGATGCCCGGGAACGGGATGATGATGCCGCCGACGCCGTAGATCCAGACGTGACGGCGCAGGACGGCGGCGGCGCCGAGGGCGCGGTAGCGCACGCCCTTCAGCGCCAGCGGGATCAGGGCGACGATGATGAGCGCGTTGAAGATGACGGCGGACAGGATCGCGCTCTGCGGTGTCGCGAGCCGCATGATGTTGAGCGCCGCGAGCGCCGGATAGGTCGTCGCGAACGCGGCCGGGATGATCGCGAAGTACTTGGCGACGTCGTTCGCGATGCTGAACGTCGTGAGCGCGCCGCGCGTCATCAGCATCTGCTTGCCCGTCTCGACGACCTCGAGGAGCTTGGTGGGGTTGGAGTCGAGGTCGATCATGTTGCCGGCTTCCTTGGCCGCCTGGGTGCCGGAGTTCATGGCGACCGCGACGTCGGCCTGAGCAAGCGCCGGCGCGTCGTTGGTGCCGTCGCCCGTCATCGCGACCAGCCGCCCCTCGGCCTGGACGTCGCGGATGAGCTTGAGCTTCGTTTCGGGAGTCGCCTGGGCCAGGAAGTCGTCGATCCCGGCCTCGGCGGCGATGGCGGCCGCCGTCAACGGATTGTCGCCGGTGATCATGACGGTCCTGATCCCCATTCGCCGCAGCTCGCCGAACCGCTCCCGGATGCCGCCCTTGACGATGTCCTTCAGCTGGATGGCGCCGAGCACCCGGGCACCGTCGGCGACGACGAGCGGCGTGGCGCCCGACTTCGAGATGGTGTCGACGGCGGCGCGGACCTCCGCGGGAACCTCGCCGCCCATCTGCTTCACGTGGCTCTCGATCGCGTCCGCCGCGCCCTTGCGGACCCGGCGGCCGTTCAGGTCGACCCCGCTCATCCGTGTCTGGGCGGTGAACGTCACGAAGGTGGCGCCGAGCTTCTCGACGTCGCGCTCGCGAATCCCGTACTTCTCTTTCGCAAGGACGACGATGCTGCGGCCCTCAGGAGTCTCGTCGGCGAGCGACGCCAGCTGCGCGGCGTCGGCGAGATCTCGCTCGGCGACCCCCGGCGCGGGGAAGAACTGAGTCGCCTGGCGGTTGCCGAGCGTGATGGTCCCGGTCTTGTCGAGCAGGAGCACGTCCACGTCGCCCGCCGCCTCGACGGCGCGGCCCGACATGGCGATGACATTCTTCTGGATCATGCGGTCCATGCCGGCGATGCCGATCGCCGACAGGAGCGCGCCGATCGTGGTCGGGATCAGGCACACGAGGAGCGCCACCAGCACGGTCACCGTCACCGGCGTCCCCTGCCCGGCGGCCCCCACGGCGTAGAGCGAGAACGGCAGCAGCGTCGCGGTGGCCAGCAGGAAGATGATGGTCATCGCCGCCAGCAGGATATCGAGCGCGATCTCGTTCGGCGTCTTGTGCCGCTTGGCGCCTTCGACGAGGTTGATCATCCGATCCAGGAACGCCTCGCCCGGATTCGCACCGACTTCCACGATGAGCCAATCTGACAGCACCACCGTGCCGCCGGTCACGGAGCTGCGATCGCCGCCGCTCTCGCGGATGACCGGGGCGCTCTCGCCCGTGATCGCGGCCTCGTTCACCGAGGCGATGCCCTCGACGACCGTGCCGTCGGCGGGGATGAACTCGCCGGCCTCGACCAGCACGACGTGACCCTTGCGCAGTGCCGAGGCGGCCACGACCTCGTACCTGGCGCTACGCTCGGGCCGCGCCAGCCGTTTGGCCTGCAGGTCGCGCCGCGCCTTCCGGAGAGATGCCGCCTGGGCCTTGCCTCGCCCCTCGGCCATGGCCTCGGCGAAGTTGGCGAACAGCACCGTGAACCAGAGCCAGACCGACACCCAGAAGATGAACCAGGCCGGCGCCTCGCCCTTGCCGACCACGGCCTGGAACCACAGGAGCGTCGTCAGGATCGACCCGACGTACACCACGAACATGACCGGGTTCCGCACCTGACGCCGGGGCGTCAGCTTGCCGAACGAGTCGACGATCGCCTGCCAGACGATCGCCGCGTCGAAGAGCGCGCGCGCTTTCACCGTGCCAGCCATGACCCTCGTCACCTCACTTGGGCCGCGATCAGGTTGAGATGCTCCACGATCGGCCCGAGCGCCAGCGCCGGGACGAACGTCAGCGCACCGACAAGGAGCACCACGCCGACCAGCAGCCCGACGAACAACGGGGTGTGGGTGGGCAGCGTGCCGGCGCCGGCCGGGACGATCTTCTTCCGCGCGAGCGACCCCGCGATCGCGAGCACGGGGATCGCGAGCCAGTACCGGCCGAACAGCATGCAGAGCCCGAGCGCCGTGTTGTAGAACGGCGTGTTGGCGGAGAGCCCGGCGAAGGCGCTGCCGTTGTTGTTGGACGCCGAGGAGAAGGCGTAGAGGATCTCGCTGAACCCGTGGATCCCGGGGTTGGCGATCCCGGCCTTGCCGGCGGCGGTGACGACGCCGATGGACGTGCCGATCAGCACCAGCGCCGGCGTGATGAGGATCACCAGCGACGACATCTTCATCTCGTAGGCCTCGATCTTCTTGCCGAGGTACTCCGGCGTGCGGCCGACCATCAGCCCGGCCACGAAGACGGCGATCACGGCGAACATCAGCATGCCGTAGAGGCCGGAGCCGACACCGCCGTAGACGACCTCGCCGAGCTGGATCAGCCACATCGGCACGAGCCCGCCGATTGGTGTGAAGGAGTCGTGCATGGCGTTGACCGACCCGTTCGAGGCCGAGGTCGTGGCGGTCGCCCAGAGGGCCGAGTTCGCGATGCCGAACCGCACTTCCTTGCCTTCCATGTTGCCGCCCGACTGAAGCGCGGTGGCGGTGTGGTCGACGCCCTGCTTCACGAACACGTGGCCGTTCTGCTCGGCGACCACGCAGACGACCAGCAGGCCCACGAAGATGACGGTCATCGCCGCCAGCACCGCCCAGCCCTGGCGCGTGTCCCCGACCATCACCCCGAACGTGTAGCAGAGCGCGGCCGGGATGAGCAGAATAGCCAGCAGCTCGAGGAAGTTCGAGAGCGGCGTCGGGTTCTCGAACGGATGCGCCGAGTTCACGTTGAAGAAGCCGCCGCCGTTGGTCCCGAGCTGCTTGATCGCGATTTGAGACGCGACCGGCCCCACCGCGATGACTTGCTCGGTCAGCTTGGCCTTCTTGGTCTTCGGCTGCCCCTTCTCGTCGAGAACCGGCTTGCCGTCCTTGTCGGCAACGGGCTCGTCGTACTCGGTCGGCTGTACGACGGCGGCCTTGGCCGGCGGGCCGAAGGTCTGCACCGCGCCCTGCGACACGAGAACCAGCGCGAAGACGAACGAGAGCGGCAGCAGGATGTAGAGGGTGGTCCGCGTGAGGTCCACCCAGAAGTTGCCGATCGTCTCGGCCGAGCGGCGCGCAAATCCCCTGATCAGCGCCCCGACGACCGCCATGCCCGTGGCCGCCGACACGAAGTTCTGGACGGCGAGCGCCAGCATCTGCGTGAGGTAGCTCATCGTCGTCTCGCCGCCGTAGCCCTGCCAGTTGGTATTGGTCGCGAAGCTGACGGCGGTGTTGAACGACGAATCCGGCGACACCGCGCCGAGCTCCTGGGGATTCAGCGGCAGCGCGCCCTGCAGCCGCTGGAGCGCGTAGACCACCAGGAGGCCGGCGAGGTTGAAGAGGAGCATGGTCCCGGCGTAGGTCTTCCAGCCCATCTCCGTGCCGGGCCGGACGCCGGCGACCTTATAGATGAGGCGCTCGAGCCAGCCGAGCGCCGTGTCGAGCCCGCACGGTCGGCCTTCGTACACCCGCGCCATGAAGGCGCCGAGCGGCCTGGCCAGTGCCAGGAGAACGACCATATAGAGCACGAGCTGGAGGACTGCGTTGCCGGTCATGCGAAGAGCTCCGGCTTGAGCAGCGCCAGCACCAGATAGGCCAGGAGCCCCAACGACACGACGCCGCCGACTACGTAGAGCAGTGGCATGGAAGCCTCCTACACGCGCTCACAGAGCTTGACGAAGGCCCAGGTGAGCGCGAAGAACAGCACGCTGAGTCCCAGATAGAAGAAGTCGCTCATCGCCGCCTCCTGTCTTCACGAATCGCGCGCAATTCAGCTTGGGGCTGCCGGACGTCAAGAAGTCGTCAAAACCGGCATCGCGGGCGTCAAGCGCGTGTTAACCCGGTTATCCAGCAGGCTTGGGACTTCATAGCTCTTCTCCCGTGTGCTGGTGCCCTTCACCTGACTCGCTGTTTTGACGACCACATGGAACGCGGTGTCAGTTCGACGGCAACGAATTCCGCAAGAATGCAAAAGTCGTGGAGTCGGGCGAGACATTTCCACCGCGTTGACTCGCTCTTAACGCAGACCGCCCAGAGTTTGACGCCGGCTTGACCCCTCCCGGCTGTGTCATGAGGAGAGGAGGATCGTCCATGACACGAGAGCCGAGCGACAAGCGTCCGACCTGGTGGCTCCTGTACACCATCGGCGTGCTGCTGGTGGGCCTGCTGGCCCTGCTCGAGACCTACGCAGCCGGAGGCCTGCGCGGCGTTCTCCAGATCGTCGTGGTCATCGCGGCGTTCGCGCTGATGTCGCTCTGGCGGCGGCACAACCGGGTGGCGCTCGAGCTGGACGAATGGAATCGTCGCCGCGGCGCGCTGCGACGACACCGCGTCGTGAACCACGGCGCCCCGCCGCTCGGCGCCCTGCGTGAACGGCGGCCGGACCCAGCATTCGACCCACGCGGGCGGCGGGCGCTACACTATGGGCGTGGCGGGGGAACGACCTGATCCCGATGCGCTGCTGGCCCGCGTCAAGGAAGAGGAAGCGCGCAAGCGACGCGGCGCGCTGAAGGTATTCTTCGGCGCCGCCGCCGGTGTCGGCAAGACGTACGCCATGCTCGACGCCGCGCGCGAGCAGCGCGCCGACGGCGTCGACGTGGTCGTCGGATACGTCGAGACCCACGGCCGGGCCGAGACCGATGCGCTGCTCGCGGGCCTCGAGATCCTTTCCGCCCGGTTCGTCGAGTACCATGGGGCCACGCTGCGCGAGTTCGACCTCGACGGCGCGCTGGCGCGCCGTCCCGCCCTGATCCTCGTCGACGAGCTCGCACACACGAACGCGCCGGGGTCCCGCCACGCCAAGCGCTGGCAGGACGTGCTCGAGCTCCTCGACGCCGGTATCAACGTGTACACGACCGTCAACGTCCAGCACCTCGAGAGCCTCAACGACGTCGTCGCCAAGATCACCGGCGTGGTGGTGCGCGAGACGGTGCCGGACTCGGTGCTCGAGCAGGCCGACGAGTTCGAGCTGATCGACCTGCCGCCCGACGAGCTCCTGGAGCGATTCAAGGACGGCAAGGTCTACATGCCGGACCAGGCTCAGGAGGCCATCCGGAACTTTTTCCGCAAGGGCAACCTGATCGCGCTGCGCGAGCTCGCGCTCCGCCGCACCGCCGAGCGGGTGGACGCGCAGATGCGCGTCTACATGCACGAGCACGCGATCGGAAAGGTCTGGCCCACGGCCGAGCGGCTCCTGGTGTGCATCAGTCCCGGTCCGGACTCGGCCCGGCTCGTCCGGGCCGCCAAGCGCATGGCGGATCGGCTCGGCGCGCCGTGGGTCGCCGCGTACGTCGAGACTCCGGCGCAGCTCCGGCTCCCGGCCAACGTGCGCGATCGGGTCACCCAGACGCTGCGTCTGGCCGAACAGCTCGGCGCCGAAGTCGTCACGCTGCCCGGACAGAAGATGAGCGAAGCGATCCTGGCGTTCGCGCGCGACCGCAACGTGACGAAGATCGTCGTGGGCAAGCCCCGCCGTCCGCTGTGGAAGCGGATCGTGATCGGCTCGATCGTGGACGCGCTCGTCAAGGGCAGCGGCGACATCAACATCGAAGTCATCAGCGGCGGTCGGGAGGATGCCGCGCCCATCGCGCCCGTCCTGCGGCGCGCGATCCCGACCGACTGGGCCCCCTACGGCTGGGCGACGACCGTCGTCGCGCTGGCGAGCGGCGTCGCGTGGCTGACGCTCCCGTTCTTCGAGCTCGCCGATCTCGTCATGGTGTACCTGCTCGGCATCGTCGTGGTCGCGACGCGCTACGGCCGTGGGCCGTCGCTGGTCGCCTCCGTCCTGAGCGTCGCCGCCCTCGATTTCCTCTTCGTGCCGCCCGTCTTCACGTTCGCGGTCTCCGACGTACGCTACGTGTTCACCTTCCTGGTGATGCTGCTCGTGGGGATCGTGACCAGCAATCTCGCGGCGCGCATCCGCATGCAGGCGGAGGCTGCGCGCCAGCGCGAGCAGCGGACGGCGGCGCTCTACGCCCTGAGTCGCGAGCTGGCGAGCACGCGCGGCGTGGACGAGCTGTTGAAGATCGCCGTGCGTCACATCGGCGAGGTCTTCCGCAGCCCGGTGGTCGTGCTGCTGCCCGGGGACGCCGGGGTCTTGACCGCCTGGAGCGGCAGCCAGTTCGCGGTCGACGCCAACGAGCTGGGCGTCGGGCGCTGGGTCTACGAGCATCGCCAGGCCGCGGGCCTGGGCACGGCCACGCTGCCCGGGGCGTCGGCGCTGTACCTGCCGCTCGTCGCTCCGCGCGGGCCGGTCGGGGCGCTCGGGATTCGCCCCGCGGATCGCCACGCCCTCGACGCGCCCGAGCAGCTGCACCAGCTCGAGACGTTCGCCAATCAGACCGCGCTCGCCATCGAGCGGGCGCACCTGGCCGACGAGGCCCAGCAGGCTCAGGTCCGGATCGAGACGGAGCGCCTCCGGAATTCTCTGCTCAGCTCGGTCTCGCACGACCTCCGAACACCGCTGGCCACGATCACGGGGGCGGCCAGCACAATCCTGGAATCCGGCGAGCGCCTCGACGCCCGGACACGGCACGAGCTGCTCGAGTCCATTCGCGAGGAGGCCGACCGGCTCAATCGACTCGTCCAGAACCTTCTCGAGATGACGCGCCTCGAATCGGGCGCGCTGCAGCTCAGCAAGGAGTGGCACCCGCTGGAAGAGGTGATCGGCGCGGCGCTGAGCCGCCTGGGCAAACGGCTCGCCGATCGGCGCGTGGACACCCGCGTGCCGCCCGACCTGCCACTGGTGCCGATCGACGACGTCCTCGTCGAGCAGGTGCTGGTCAATCTCCTCGACAACGCCATCAAGTACACGCCGAGCGCCAGCCCCATCCGCATCATGGCGACCGCCACCGATGAAGCCGTCACGGTCGAGGTCGCCGACCGAGGGCCGGGGCTGCCACGCGGCGAGGAGGACAAGGTCTTCGAGAAGTTCTATCGCGGCCTGCCGACGGGCGGCCGGGGCGCCGGCCTCGGTCTGGCGATCTGTCAGGGCATCGTCAAGGCGCACGGCGGGCACATCTGGGCGCAGAATCTGCCGGAGGGCGGCGTGGCGTTCCTCTTCACGCTGCCGCTGGCGGGCAAGCCACCGGCCTCGGTGCCCGCCGATGCCTGATCCCGTCGTCGTCCTCATCGAGGACGAGCCGCAGATCCGGAGATTTCTACGTGCGACGCTGACCGGCCAGGGCTACCGGCTCTTCGAGGCGGCGACGGGAGCCGACGGCGTGGTGGAGGTCGGCTCTCGCCAGCCCGACGTCGTCATCGTCGACCTGGGGTTGCCCGACACGGACGGTCTCGACGTCATCCGCCACATTCGCGAGTGGACGGACGTCCCGATCATCGTGCTCTCCGCCCGCGGGCAGGAGCGCGACAAGGTCACGGCGCTCGACGCCGGCGCCGACGACTACGTGAGCAAGCCCTTCGGCGCCGGCGAGCTTCTGGCGCGGATCCGGGTGGCGCTCCGCCACACCGCGGGCGCTTCCCACGAGGGAGACGACGCCGTCTTCAAGGTGGGCGAGCTACGCGTGGATCAGCTGCACCGCCAGGTGCTGGTGAACGAACAGGAAGTCCATCTGACACCGATCGAGTACAAGCTCCTGACGACGCTCGTTCACCACGCGGGAAAGGTCGTCACGCATCAGCAGCTGCTTCGGGAGGTGTGGGGCCCCTCGCACACCGAGCAGGCCCACTACGCCCGCGTGTACATGGCGCACTTGCGTCACAAGCTCGAGGCCGAGCCGGCCCGGCCGCGCTATCTGCTGACGGAGCCGGGCGTCGGCTACCGGCTGGCGGCCGAGTAGTCCGGGCTACTGGTCCTTGGGTGCCGGGGGCGCCGCCGGCGGCGGGGGCGGCGGATTCGGGATCCAGACCCACTGATACGGCGTCCTGATCCCATCTCCACGAAGCTCGTAGCGCCCGTGCGGATACTGAACCACGTTGGCGTATTGCTGGGCCGGAGCCGGCGCGGGCGCCGGAGCCTGGACGTAGACGACGGTGGAATACGACGGGTACGCCGGATAGGCCGCGTACGCCGGATAGGCCGGATAGGTCGGATAGTAATAGGCCGGAGCCGCGTAGGCGTACCTCGGGTAATAGAAGCCGCCGACGAGCTGATTGAACACGGCAAACGAAGCGAGCCCGAGCGCGACGTTCGTCGCCGTCGAGCCGCCGGCTTCGGCCACTGGCGCCGTCAGGCTGATCAGAAGGGTCACGGCCAGAACGAGCGCGAGGATTCTGCGCATGGTCTGAGCCTCCTGCCATGACATTTGCCACCCCGCCGGGGGGTTGTCAAGCATTCCGCCGCCTTGACACCCTGCGCGCAGCCGCTGCTGCCGTCCACGACCACCCGCTAACCAACACCCCCTGCGATCTTCACTGAGTGTGGGAAGGTCGGGCCAGGACTGCGGCTGCGCGATGCCGGCGTTGCCTTGCTACCCGAACGCAAGATCTCAGCGGACTGTGCGGTCGGCTCGAAGGACCAACGACTCTGGCAGCGTCAATCCGAGCGCTCTTGCGGTCTTGAGATTGATGACGAGCTCGAATCGAGAGGGCTGCTCCACGGGTAAGTCGCGCGGATTCGTAGGGATCAAGATCTTCCCGATATAGGCGCCCGCGCGGCGATACATAGCGGAAAGGCTTGGCCCGTACGCCAGCAGGCCACCAGCGTCCACGAACTCGCTGGAGCCGTAGATCGCCGGCACCTTGGCTCGGCTGGCGAGATCGACGATCCGTGGCAGGTGGTTCAATATCTCGGGACCTCCCAGGACGATGATCGCCTCAGCCCGCTCGGCGGGCGGCCCTGCGAAGAGGCTCCCAAGAGCATCTCCCTCGTTGAGGGCATAGGGCTGGATTTTCGCGCCCGCATTTGTGGCGACGGCTTGGAGGTTCGTCAACTCCGCGCGACTTGTTGGGCCGGCATGATAGAGGACGGCCACACGAGAGAGCGTTGGACGAAGCTCTTTCAGCAGCTTCAACCAACTGCGGGCCAATTCCGTCGAGGAATAGGTGACTCCCGTAATGTTGCTGCTGGACTCATCACGGCGTGCGACCGCATCCGTCGCCACTGCGTCCGAGCCGCCGACCATGACAATTGGGATCGTGCTTGTCGCCTGCCTCGCCGCCTGGATTGCCCCGTTCCCTACGGCGAACACGATGTCGACTCTGAGGTGGACGAGTTCAGCCGCGAGTTCTTGGAGCCGATCGGCCCGCCCGTCGGCGGACCGGTACTCGAAGGCGACCTCTCGCGGATATCCGACGAGGGCTTGTATGACGAGTTCCCGATAGGGAGCGACAACCCGGCCTGAGTCGAGCCAGCCAACCCGGTACGTCTTCCTGCGCGGCTGGGCATCCGGGGCCAACGTCGCCACCGGCCCGACGCTACCGGACGCCACCTCGGCGACCCTGGATGGGGGGGGCACCGGCGCGGGCACCGACGGCGATGTCGCGCGGGACGCCCCCGACGCGCTCTCCGCTGGCGTGACTGGCGTGGCCAGCCCGACCGCGGGCGCCGCGCGCATGTCGGGAGCGAGAGCATTCGGCTTGGGGGGCGTGCGCACCGGCGTTTGCTCTGCCGCCGCAGGCGGCGCCAATTGTGCGAGCGGGCGTGGCGCGGGCGGTGACGCCGGCGCGGGTGTCGCCCGCGCCGCCGGCGACGGCGCCGCCGCTGGCGTGGCAGGCCCGACCGGGGGCGCCGTGCGAGTCGCCGTGACAGGAGCACTCGCAGGAGGGCTCGAGGCCAGGCGCCCGCTTGCCGGCACTGATTGCGCGGGCGGGCTCAAAGCCGGCCGCCGCGGCCCGAGCAACCCCCAGGCCGCGAGCACGATGATCGACGCCGCAAGGGCGGCGCCGGCCCCGATCGCGGCTGGTCGCTTCCACCCTGTCGCCGGGCCGTTCGCCTCCCCCCAGAGCCCGTTGAGTAGCTCGTGCATCCAGGGCCGCAGCTCCGGCTCCTTGTCGAGCGCTTGCATGACGATGCGCTCCACCGAGGCGGGAACGGCGCTTCGTCGGCGCAGTGGCGTCGGGGGCTCCTTGAGGTGCTTCGCAAGGACGGCATCGCGCGTCGGCGCCTGGAACGGCGGCCTGCCGTAGAACATCTCGTAGAGGATGACCGCGAGCGCGTAGATGTCCGTTTTCTCGGTCACCGGCTCCCGAAGGATCTGCTCGGGCGCGAGGTACTCCGCTGGCGGCCTCGCGGCGAGGACACTGTCCAGCGCCGGCGCGTCGCGTAGGCCGGCCAGCTCTACGTCCATCAGCTTGACGCGTCCGTCCGCGAGCACCATCACGTTGCTGGGGCGGAGCGCGCCGTGAACGAGGCCCCTGTTGTGAAGCGCCTCCAGAGAACCGCCGAGGTCCAGCGCCAATCGTCGCGCGGCGTCGACGTCGAGGGGCTTGCGCCCCGACAGCATCTGGCTGAGGCGACGACCCTCAACGAGCTCCATCGCCGCAAAGGGCCGGCCGGGCTCGGCCTCACCCACCTCCAGCACGCGGACCAATCCCGGATGAGTCGTCGACCCAGCGACGATCGACCGGCCCCTGCTCTGGAACGTTCGTGCGACGTCGGGTACGGCGGCAAGCCCGCGCGGCAAGAACCGGATCGCGACTCGCTGCGCGGTAACCTCGTCCTCGGCGAGACACACGGTCCCGAAGGCGCCGGATCCGAGCTCACTGACGATTCGGTAGCGGTCCTGAACGCGCAGCCCGATCGGAGCGCATTCCTCCGCCCCGACGAGCGGTGCGGCCGCCGGGACCCCCTGGCCATTCTGAGCGTCACTACTCATGATTGATCACGCAGGGCGGCTCAGAAGGGGATCTTCAGCCGCTCGGCGACTTCACGATGGATGTCGTAGTCAAAGTCGTTCGAAACGACGATCTCCTTGTATTGAATGGATGCGAGGAGGTCCTGCCCTTCCGGCGCCCAGTTGAGCTTGAGGAGAGCCCGCTGGATCTTCGTGACGACGCTCCGGTAGAGCCGCGGATGAACCGCAAAGGGCTGTGGAGCGACCTCCTCAGTTCGCATGAGAATGACGAGTCTCTCACGCTGTGCCGCATCGAGCGCGTTGAAACTCCTGGGGACACCGCCCGCCGCGTCCGCACGGCCCTCGAGGACGGCACGATAGGCTGAATCGTGGGAGCCAGTGTAAAGCGTCTCAACCTGGTCCGGCGCAACGCCGGCGCGGGCGAGGTAGTTCTGCACCAGGAGAGTCCCACCGATCGCGTCAGGCGCGGAATAGGCGATCTTCTTACCGAGTAACTCTTTCGCCGATTTCACCCCGCCCTCTTTGAGAGTCACCAGCAGACCGGCGATCCTGGTGGTGTCCCGAGCAATCGCCACATAACCGAGCCGCTTGCTCGCCTGGATATACGTCAGCGGGTTTCCCCACCAGATGTCGTACCGTCCTTCGAGGACTCGCTTCTGAAACTCCTCGATTGACGGTGCCGTTTCGAAAGCAAACGCATGCCCCACCTCGCGATCGAGATAGCGAAGGACGGGCTGCCACATCGCTTGGACCTTCGACGGCTCTTGCTGCGGCGCGATGCCGATGATGATCGGCTCGGCTCCGTGAGGGTGCGCCAGCACCGCGGGTGCGGCAAAGAGTACGATAGCTATGCACGCTGAGAAAATCGTCAAAGGGCATCCACGCATCGTCAGTCCTCCACAATACCGGTCGTGTTCGCCATCCCACAGCCGAGCGTTTCCAAGCTGGCGCGGCGTCAGGGCCGGAGGTAGATGTACCCAAGCTCCTGGAGCTCCATGACTCGGACGACCCCGCCCTGGGGCAGAACCAGCGACTTGGCAGGCAGTTGCTCAACCGTGATGCTGAAATTCTTCATCGTGTTCCCGCAAGCGCCGAAGGTCATGCCCTGCCCCTGCAGCATCTCCAGCGTCTGTTGGAGCGCGGGATCCATCGAGCCCTGTACGAACGACTTCAACGCCGGGCCGAAGACCACGAGCTCGAGGGATTCAATGTTCTGCCATCCGCCAACTCCGGCCACGTGATTGCGGATGTTCCCCACGACGAACTTCGCCTTATCAAGGCCCGCGTCATCGAGCTGGTAGACGATCCGGTGCTTTCGCGCGTTCTCCTTGAGGTGCGATGCATCTACCGACACCAGCGTCATCAGGACGATGGCTACCACGAAGCCTGGGACCCAGCCGCGCCAAACGTTCATTCGGCTCCTCCTCGGGGAAGCGCATGCGGCAAGATCTGTGCCACGGGCGCCGCACCTACGGGGGCGGGCGGACCCAGCGTCTCTCGCCTTCCCATGGCCAGACTTCCCTGTTGGTTCGCGTAGACACAGGTCGGCCTAGGGGACGACATCGAGAAGAGATTTCCGCGGATCCCATCGCCATCCGTGTCAACACTGAAAGTTCTTGCACACAGGGGTGCAAACGCGTGCATTGATCACGTCGAGGGCACTGCCAGGATGATGCGCTCGACGTGAAGCGCCGATAGAGGCACTCGGCGAGGGGCGCGACGAGCGCGAAGGAGAGAGTTCGCCGAGGCGTCCGTGCCGCAGAGAGAGAGCCGGCCTCAGTCGGCGGGACGGGCCTGACGAGGTCGTCGGGCTCGGGTAGAATCTCGAGCGGATGGACGCTCAGACGAGCCGCCTGAGAGGAGAACGACGATGCCCCGCTATCTGAAGGTCGCCGCTGCTCAGATGGGTCCCAACCAGGACGGCACGCCGCGCGAGGCGATCGTCGAGCGGATGCTGGCGCTCCTCGAGGCGGCGGCGCGCGACGGCGTGGAGCTGATCGTCTACCCCGAGATGGCGCTGACGACGTACTTCCCCAAGCGCATCCGCTCCGACTTCGACCAGTTCTTCGAGAGCGAAATGCCGCCGAAGGCGCTCGAGCCGCTCCTGCGTCGCGCCGCCGACGCGCGCGTCGCCGTGCACGTGGGCTTCTGCGAGAAGGCCGACGGCAAATACTTCAACACGGCGCTCCTCACCGACCGCGACGGGCGCCTGTGCGGAACGTTCCGCAAGATCCACCTGCCGGGCACGAAGGCCGCCGACGGCTTCGCCCAGGTCTACGAGCCCTACTACTTCGCGCACGGCGACACCGGCTATCGGGTCTTCGACGCCGTCGGCGCCAGGGTCGGCGTCGCGATCTGCCAGGACCGCCGCTACCCGGAGAGCTATCGCGCGCTGGCCCTTCAGGGCGCCGAGATCATCCTCATCGGGTACAACACGCCGATCTCGGCGCTGGCGCTCGACCTCAACGAGCTCTGCATGCGCGCCGGCGCCTACGCCAACCTCTGCTTCGTGGTCGGCGTCGCCAAGGCCGGCGTGGAGGACGGCGTCGAGCTGATCGCCGGCTCCTGCCTCATCGACCCGCAGGGCCAGGTGCTCGCGCGAGCGGCGACGCGCGGCGACGAGCTCGTGGTGGCGCGGATCGACCTCGAGCAGATGGGGCCCCTCCGGAAGCGCTGGAACTTCCTCGGGCGTCGTCAGCCGCAGCACTACGGGCGGCTGCTCCAGCCCGTGACCGAGAAGGAGCCGAATCGATGAGCGCCTCCGGAGTCGACGTCGTCGTCCGCGGCGGCCAGGTGGTGACGAGCACGGACGTGGTCGAGGCCGCGGTCGCGATCCGGGGCGACAAGATCGTCGCGATCGGGCCCGAGTCGGTGCTTCCGCCCGCCGACCGCGTGATCGACGCCTCCGGCAAGCTCGTGCTGCCGGGCCTCATCGACTGCCACCTCCACGTCGGCCCGGAGTACGACGACTGGCGGACGGCGCCGCTCGCGGCGGCGCGCACCGGGCTCACCACCCTCCTGCCCTTCGTCACCTACGACGAGGGCGAGACGCTGCCCAAGGCGGTCGCGCGCCTGCGCGAAGAGGCCGAGTCACTCTCGGTGCTCGACTTCGGCTTTCACTTCATCCTGAACCACGAGCCGTACATCCTCGAGGGGATTCCCGAGGCCTTCGGCATGGGCGTCTCGTCGATCAAGCTCTTCATGACGTACAAGAAGCGCGGCAAGCGCATGGTCTCCGACGAGTTCATCGCCAAGACGATGGAGCGGCTCGCCGCGCTCGGCGGCCTCTGCCAGCTCCACTGCGAGAACGGCGACGTCCTCTGCTACCTGGAGGACAAGGCGATCGCCGAAGGGCGCACGGCGCCGACCGACTTCCCGCCGACGTGTCCGGACTGGACCGAGGAGGAGGCGATCAACCGCGCGATCCTCATCGGGCGCCTCACCGGCTGCCCCGTGTACGTCGTGCATCTGTCGACGAAGCTCGGCCTCGAGCGCATCAAGCGCGCCCAGGCCGAGGGGCAGAAGGTGTGGTGCGAGACCTGCCCGCAGTATCTGCTGCTCACCGACAAGGAGATGGAGCGGCTCGGGCCCTTCGCCAAGATCGGCCCGCCGCTCCGTCCCGCCGACGGGCCGGACCGCGCCGCCCTCTGGGAAGGCTCGGTCCAGGGCTTCATCGCCAACCTCGCGAGCGACCACTCGCCGCGCGTCCCCGCCGCGAAGGAGCCGGGGCGGAAGAACATCTTCGTGGACGCCGCGGGCAAGCCGATCCCGTTCGGCGCGCCGTCGCTCGAGACGCTGGCACCGCTCGCCTGGAGCGAGGGCGTGGCCAAGCGCGGGCTGCCCGCCACGTGGCTGGCCCGCGTGATGTCCGAGAACCCGGCGCGCGTCTTCGGCCTCTGGCCCCGCAAGGGCGTGATCCGCCCCGGCGCCGACGCCGATCTGACGATCTGGGACCCGACGCCCGAGTGGACCATCCAGCAGGCGCAGCACCTCGGCATCGCCGGCTTCACGCCGTACGAAGGTTGGCGGGTGCGCGGCCGCGCGTGGATGACGCTCGTGCGCGGCCAGGTGATGCTGAACCCGTCGGGCGAGCTCGAACAGAAGCCGGGCTACGGCCGGTTTCTGCCTCGCCGGGGCCCGACTCCCCCGATCGCCGGCGCCGTCGCCTGAGCGGATCGAGCACGGTGGACTACCTCGACCGGCTCTCGGCCTTCGTCGCCGCCACCCGCTTCGAGGCCCTGCCCGCCTCCACGGTCGCGGCCGCCAAGCTCGTGCTGCTCGACACGCTCGGCGCCATCGTCGCCGGAAGCGCCTTGCCCGAGAACGGCGAGCTCGCGCGACTGGCCGCCGCCCGTTCGCCCCACGGCAGGGCGACGCTGCTCGGCCACCGCGCGAAGGTCGACTCGTTCTGGGCCGCCCTGACCAACGCCACCGCCGGCGTCGCGCTCGAGGTCGACGAGGGGAGCCGTCTCGGCGGCGGACATCCGGCGATCCACGTGATTCCCGGGGCGCTCGCCGTCGCCGAGGAGCGCGGCCTCGACGGCCGGCGGCTGGTCGAGAGCCTCGTGACGGGTTACGAAGTCGGCTCGCGGATCGGCGGCGCGACCACGGCGCGCGCGAACGTGCACTCGCACGGAACCTGGGGGACGATCAGCACCGCCGTCGCCGTCGCGAAGCTGGCCAAGGCACCCGCCGAGACGATCCGCGCGGTCATCAACCTCGCGGCCTCGATGAGCCCGGCCAACACGTGGACGCCCGCGCTCGAGGGCGCGACGATCCGCAACCTTTACCCGGGCCGCTCGGCGTTCCAGGGCCTCCTCGCCGTCGAGCTCCAGCGCTGCGGGTTCACGGGCCTCGCCGACGCGCCGTCGGACGTCTACGGCACGATCCTCGCAGATCGGTTCGACGCCGCACTCGTCGTCTCCGGCCTCGACGCGCTCGCGCGCGCCGATGGGGCGCGCGGGTCGTACCGGATCGAGCAGAACTATTTCAAGCTTCACGCCTGCTGCCGGTTCAACCACTTCGCCTTGGACGCGGTGATGGCGCTCCGCCGCGCCCATCGACTCGCGAGCGACCACGTCGAGAAGGTGGAGATCGTCACGATTCCGTTCGCCGTGCGGATGGGCGATCCCGCGCCGGCGAGCTCGCTCGCCGCCCGGTTCTCCATCCCCTGGGCCGTCGCGGCGGCGCTCGTCCTCGGCCGGACCGATCCCGCGGCGTTCGACTCGCCGGCGCTCGCCGACGACCGCATCCGTGATCTCGCGCGGCGGGTCGAGGTCGGCACCGACGCCGCGATGTCGCCGCGCCGGGCCGACGCGCCGACGGCGCGCGTACGGCTCATGCTGCGCGACGGGCGGACGCTCGAGGAGACGACGACGGTGGTTCGTGGTGACGCGTTGAGCCCCGTGCCCCGCGACGAGCTGACGGCCAAGTTCGTGGCGCTCGTCGCCCCGATCCTCGGCGAGTCGCACGCCCGGAAAATCGTCGATGCGGTGGACGAGGTCGACACGCTCGAGGACGTCAGCGCGCTGACCGCGATGCTCGTCCCCTGAGGGCTCCGCGGTGAGAGCATGGGTCGCCGTCGCGCTGATGCTGGCGGCTCTCTGGACGCCGAGCGCCGCGGGCGCCACGTGCACCCAGCCGCCCGTGGGCCGGGACGTGCCGACGGCGCTGATCCTGTCCGGAGGCGGCGCCAAGGGGGCGTACGAGGCCGGCGCGGTCGCGGCGTTCGCCGAGCGCGGGCTCCCGATCAGGATCGTCGCCGGCTCGTCGGCCGGCGCCCTGAACGCCGCGATGGTCGTCGCCGGACGCGCCGATCGGCTCGAGGCGATGTGGCGCACGCTCAGACGCGAGCAGATCTACTCGCTGCGCACACCCGTCTTCTTCGCCGGCCTCCTCCCGGGCTGGCTGACGCTTCGCGCGCTGGGCAGCGCCAGCTCGCTCCTGGACCCACAACCCCTCCGCGGGCTGATCACGGCGTCGCTCGATTTCGAGCGGATCCGCAGCTCACCCATCCGTCTCCTGGTGACCACCACGGACCTCGCCCGGCGGGAACCACGGGCCTTCGACAACCGCACGGTAACGGTGGAGGTGCTCATGGCGGCCGCGGCGGTCCCGGGAGCTTTTCCGGCCGTCGCCGTCGACGGAGCGCTCCTCGTCGACGGCGGCCTCACGAGCCGTGCGCCCGTCCTCGAGGCGCTCGAGGCGATGCCGGTGGCGCGCGCCCTGGTCGTGATGAGCTATGCGCCGGACGAACCGGGCGGCCCGCCCACGACGATCCGACGGGCCGCCGAGGAGGCGTTCGAGACCGCGATGCTCCACCAGATCCGCCGCGACGTCGAGCTGGCCCGCCTCAAGCACCCGGCGGTCGACGTACAGGTCCTCACGCCGTCCGCGCCCCTCAGGCTGCGCCCGCTCGAATTCGACCCCGACGGCATGGCACGCCTCCTCGACCTCGGCCGCGCGGACGCCCTCGCCTGCCTTCAAGCCTGGGGCGAGTGACGAGGCCGGACGCGACGCACTAGCCTCGAGTACTCACGAACGACAAAGCGGACCCGGACGGGTGGCGCCGGGGAGCGGGCCCGGGCCGGCGGCGGAGTGGGACCCCCGAGTCCCGCCCGCAGCTCGAAGAGCTGCGGAAAGCGGGCGAGTGGGTGACGGAGCCGCCGGCCCGGGCCCGCTCCCCGGCGCCACTCGTCCGCCGCTCGCTAAGCGACCCAGCGAATGATCGAAGCTACGAGCTTCGCGGAGGCCACGTAATGCCGAGGGCGTCGATGCGCCGTAGGCGGTCCTGGCCGAGGGCGGTGTCGTAGACGTCGGCCAGCGCCTCGGGCGTCCAGCCGTCGCGGCTGGTGATCGCGCGGACCGGTGCGGGGGGCGACCAGAGCGACACCTGATTGCCTCGGACGTGCAGGATCTGCCCGGTGATGTGGGCCGCGCGGTCGCTCGCCAGAAACGCGACGACCGGCGCGATCGCTTCCGGCGGCGCCGCCGCCTGCGCGCGGCGCCCGTCAGGGAGCCGCTCGGTCATCCGCGTCTCGGCGGTCGGCGAGATGCAGTTCACGGTCACGCCGTACTTCGCCATCGCGAGCGCCGTCGAGCGCGTCAGACCCACGATGCCTTCCTTGGCGGCCGAGTAGTTCGGCTGGCCCGGACTGCCCTCGAGCCCGGCGGTGGACGTGAAGGTGACGATCCGCCCGTAGCGCCGCTCGCGCATGTGCTTCGTCGCCGGGCGCATGACGGTGAAGTGGCCCTTGAGATGGACGGCGACGACGGAGTCCCACTCCTCCTCGGTCATGTTGAAGATCATCCGCTCCTTCAAGATGCCGGCGCAGCAGACGACGATGTGCAGGTCGCCGAAGGTGTTCAGCGCGGCGTCGATCATCCCCTGGCCCCCGGCCATCGTCGCCACGCTGTCGGCGTTCGCGACGGCCCGACCGCCGTGCGCCTCGATCTCCTTGACGACCCCCAGGGCGCGCTCGCTCGACGGGTCACGTCCGTCGACCGTCACGCCGTAGTCGTTGACCACGACACCGGCGCCCGCCGCGGCCAGGCCCAGGGCCACCCCGCGACCGATCCCGCTTCCCGCCCCCGTCACGACCGCGACCTTTCCGTCCAAGAGACCCATGGCTCTCGCCTCCGAGATAGTTTTCTGCCGAGAGACTACTCGATTTCGACCCGCCACGCTCCGAAACGGGGGCCTTCGGGGCCCCCCAAGTCACTCAGCCACGCCGACGAGCGCGGCGAGTCGCTCGGGATCGGCGCTGAGCGCGGCCGACTCGCCGTCGTAGACGATGCGGCCCTTGTCCATGACCACGGTGCGGGCCGAGAAGGCGAGCGCCACGCGGCTGTTCTGCTCGACGAGCACGATCGAGAGCGCGCCCTCACCGCGCAGGCGGAGCAGCACCGCGGTGAGCGCCTCGACGATCACCGGCGCCAGGCCCTCGGTTGGCTCGTCCATCAGCAGCACCGAGGGGTTCGTCAGGAGCGCCCGCGCGATCGAGAGCATCTGCTGCTCGCCGCCGGAGAGCTGGTTGCCCATGTTGGACAGCCGCGCTCCCAGGTTCGGGAACAGCTCGAAGACTCGCTCCGGGGTCCAGTGCCCCGGCCGGGCCCCGATCTCTAGGTTTTCACGGACGCTGAGCGAGGGAAAGATCTCGCGCTCCTGAGGGACCCAGCCGAGGCCGCTTCGCGCGCGGCGAAAGACCGGCACGCGATTGAGGCTCACGCCGCCGAGCGCGACCTCGCCGTGGTGCAGCGTGGTATGGCCCATCACCGTCGCCAGCAGCGTGGTCTTGCCGACGCCGTTGCGGCCGATCACGCTGATGCTTTCCCCCGGCGCCAGCGCCAGATTGATGTCTTCGAGCACGACGGTCTCGCCGTAGCCGGCCGACACGTGCCGCAGCGAGAGCGCCTCAGCCATGGCCCGCCCGGCCGAGATAGACGGCGCGGACGTCCGCGTCGGCCCCGATCTCCCGGGGGCTCCCGGTGGCGAAGACCGCGCCGCTCACCAGCACCGTGATCCGCTCGGCGAATCGGAACACGAGATCCATGTCGTGATCGATGATCAGGACGCCGATGTCCCTGGGCAGGCCGTCGATCGCGTCGAGAATGATGTGGCTTTCGGCACTGGGCACGCCGGCCGCGGGCTCGTCGAGCAGCAGGACCTCCGGCTTCAAGCCGAGCGCGATGGCGAGCTCGACCAGGCGCTGGCGCCCGTAGGGCAGCTCGGCGGTGCGGTGAGTCGCGTCGGCTGTCAGCTTGAGGGTGTCGAGCAGATGCATCGACTCTTCGACCACGTCCCGACGCATCCCGGCCGGCCGGAACATGGCTGGGGCGGCGCCGACCCGCTCGGCGACCGCGATGTAGACGTTTTCCAGCACCGAGAGCCGGCGAAACAGTCGATTGATCTGGAACGTCCGGGCGATGCCGAGCTTGACCCGCTCGGCCTGGACGACGCCCGTGATGTCCCGGCCCTTCATGAAGATAGCGCCCGAGGTCGGTTGGATGACGCCGGTCAGCAGATTGATGAACGTGGTCTTGCCGGCGCCGTTCGGGCCGATCAGGGCGTGGCGCGCGCCGGTCTCGAGCCGGAAGTTGATATCGCGCGCGGCGGCCAGCGCGCCGAAGTTGCGGCAGAGCGCGCGGGTCTCGAGGAGGGGCGGGGTCATCGCATGGCGCCCGGCGCGCGAGGGCGGCGCGCGAGCGTCTCGGCGAGCCCCAGGATGCCGTTGCGCGCGAACAACGCGATGACGACGAGCAGCAGCCCCAGCCCGAGCTGCCAGGCGGTGGGGTAGAGCTTCGACAGGAAGTGCGACAGCGCCATGTAGGCGATCGCGCCGACGAAGGCGCCGTAGAGCCGGCCGTAGCCGCCGAGCACGAGGATGATGAGCACCGTGGCCGCGCGGTCGAGGCCGAGCGTGCCCAGGTTGACGTAGGCGTTGGCCTGCGCCCAGATGCCACCCGCGACGCCGGCGATCGCCGCCGAGAGCGCGTAGCAGAGGACGAGCCGCCCCCGCACGGGCGCCCCGACGGCATGCATCCGCAGCGTGTTCTCGCGGATGCCCGTCAAGCTCTGGCCGAAGGGGGAATAGACCAGCGTGCGCACGAAGACGAAGCAAACGAACAGCACGGTGAGGACGTAGAGATACTGCGTCCTCGGGTAGAGCGGATTGAACTCGAACACCCCGAGTAGCGGCGCGATCGGCAGGCTGTCGAGACCGTCGAAGCCGCCGGTGTAGTCGTGGGCGATATTGGCGGCCTCCTCGAGCAGCGCCATCGTGCACAGTGTGAGCATCAGCAGCGTCAGGCCCTGGGTGCGCAGCAGCACCAGACCCGAGCCGAGGCCGACGACCGCCGCCACCAGCGCCGCGAGGATCAAGCCCGTGATCGGCTCGTTCCAGATTCCGTGCTTGGCCAGCACGCCCACCGTATAGGCGCCGGCACCGAAGAACGCGGCGTGACCGAGGGTCACGATCCCGGCGTAGCCGAGTACCAGATCGAGCGAGATCGCGAAGAGGATCGTGACCAGGAGCTCGGTCCCGAAGCCGAGATGTTTCGGGAACGCGAAATAGAACCCGAGGGCGAGGACCCAGGGGATCGGCTCCCACGCCCGCAGCCGGTGGCGCCCGGCCAGCGCCAGCGCCGCCGGGTGATCGGACCAGCCGGCCGGAGGCAGGGTCATGTGGCCTTGGCGCCGAACAAGCCCTGCGGCCGCCAGAGCAGGAGCAGGATCGTGAGCGCGTAGATGAACGCCGTGCCGCCCTGGGGCAGATATTTCTTGAGCGTGAAGTCGAGGACGCCGATCAGGAGTGCCGCGTAGAACACCCCGGTCACGCGCCCGAGGCCGCCGACCGCGACCACGATCAGGAAGTACACGAGGTATTTCAGCGCGTACTGGGGATCGAGGCCGAGGAACTCGGCGCCGAGCCCCCCGCCCAGGGCCGCCATGCCGCTCCCGAAGGCGAAGGTGATGGTGAACAGGCGCGCGATGTTGATCCCGAGCGACTCGGCCATGCGCCGGTTGTCGACCGCGGCGCGGATCTGCGCGCCGATCCGCGTGCGCTCGAAGCCGAGCCAGAGGCCGCTCACGATCACGATTCCGATCACGATGAGGACGACGCTGTAGGTGCGGTAGTGCGTGAATCCGAGATTGATCTGCCCCCGCAGCATCGCCGGGAGCGCCAGCGGCTGGTTCTCGGGCCCGACGAGCAGCGTGATCGACGCGATCATCATGAAGACCAGGCCGATGGTGAAGAGCACCTGGTCGAGCTCGGTCGCCCGGTAGAGCCGGGCGTAGAGCAGCCGTTCCAGCACCGCGCTCGCGGCCGCGGTGACGACGAAGCCGAAGACCAGGGCCGGCCCGAACCCGAAGCCCCAGTACCTCATCGCCAGCGCGATCGCGTAGCCCCCGAGCATGGCGAAGCCGCCGTGGGCGAGGTTGACGAAGCCCATCAGGCCCATCGTGACCGAGAGGCCCACCGACACGATGAACAGCACCATGCCGGCGGCCACGCCGCCCAGGAGCATGCTGGCGACGTCGACGCCGAAGATCACGGGAGCGCCGGTCGGTGGGAGGCGCTCACCTCACTTGGGAGCGCACGGCCCGATCTTCTGCTCCTTGCAGGCGTCCTTGACCCCGTCGATCTTGCCGATCACCTTCTGGTAGACGCGGCCGTCCTTCATCATCGCCTCGGACAGGTACTCGTTCATGACGATGTCGCGGGTGACGGGGTCGATCATGATCGGCCCGCGCGGACTGTTGAACTTCCACCCCTTGAGGGCCTCGAGCGCCTTGTCCGCGTCGACCTTGCCCTTGAGGGTCTGGACCACGTGGACGATCGCGGCCATCCCGTCGTAGCCGCCGACCGCCATGAAGTCCGGCGTGGTCGCGGCGCCGTACTCCTTTTTCCACGCCTCCACGAAGCGCTTGTTCTCCGCGTTCTCGAGATCGGCGTGGTAGTGGTGCATCGTGACCAGACCGACCGCCGCGGCACCCATGGCCTGCAGCTTGGTGTCCTGGGTGATGTCGCCGGGGCCGATCAGCCGGATGCCGGCCTCGCGCATTCCCAGCGCGGCGTAGGTCTTCACCACGGCGGCGGCATGGTCGCCGGCCGGCACGAACACGAAGAACACGTCGGGCTTCTTGTCCTTGGCGCGCTGGAAGAACGGCGTGAAGTCCGGCACCTGGGCGGGGCCGCCCATCGGGATTTCGTCGACGACTTTGCCGCCGCTCGCCTCGAACGCGCGCTTGAAGGCCGCCAGGCTGTCCTTGCCGGGCGGGAAGTCGCTGTAGCCGACCACCGCGGTCTTGGCCTTGAGCTGCTTGGCCGCCGCTTCGCCGAGCGCGAAGCCGGCATGCCACATGCTGAACGACGTGCGCACGAAAAACGGCGACATGGTGGTGATGTGCGCGGTGCCGGCGTTCATGATGACGCCAATCTTCTTGCCGGCGCTGACGACCGGAGCCGAGGCAATCGCGTTCGGCGAATAGATCCAGCCGGCCAG
>Ga0137403_10001677_pt1 | contig 27619 bp, 26 predicted proteins | sample CZOMad2_1_16fung_FD_122057 | JGI IMG/M metagenome (GOLD analysis project Ga0137403, IMG submission 122057) | Vadose zone soil fungal communities from Angelo Coast Range Reserve, California, USA - CZOMad2_1_16fungal (Hybrid Assembly) | ecosystem: Environmental > Terrestrial > Soil > Vadose zone... | reverse complement strand
GACCTGCTCACCGCCGTCCGCGAGGAGTTCAAGGAGAACGAAGACCTCCCCAACACCACCAACCCCGACGACTGGGCGAAGATCGCCGGGAAGAAGGGCGAGCGGATCGTCTACGTCAAGCCGCTCATGGGCGAGACGAAGGAAAAGCTTCGGAGCGTCGAGCGCGTCGTCAACACGGGCCAGTATCTGTAAGGAAGCGAGGGACGCCCAGCGCGTCCCTTACCGATCCGTTGGCAATGGGGGGGCGTCGAACCGCCCCCCCATTTCCCCCCCGGGTGCCCAAATGACCGGGGGGCGGTCTTTCTAGGGGACGGCATGGCGATCCCGAAAGTCATGGGCATCGAGACCGAGTACGGGATCACGGTCAAGAATCAGCCCGACTTCAATCCGATCCTCTCCTCGCTCCTCCTGATCAACTCGTACGAAACCTTCCGGTCCTCACGGGTCCGCTGGGACTACGAGGCCGAGAGCCCGCTGCGCGATGCGCGGGGGTTCGAGTACATGGAGGAGAAGGAAGGCACCTCGAAGGAAGAGTCGCGGCTCATCAACCTGATCCTGTCGAACGGCGCGCGGTTCTACGTCGATCACGCGCATCCCGAGTACTCGAGCCCCGAGACGACGAATCCGAGAGATCTTGTGATCTGGGATCGAGCGGGCGAAAGAATTCTCAATCTCTCTCGACAGAGAGCCGAAGCCGTGTCGCCGCCCGAGCAGCGCATTTTGATATACAAGAACAACACCGACAGCAAGGGCAACTCGTACGGCACCCACGAGAACTACCTGATGGACCGCCGGGTGCCGTTCGCGCGCATCGTGCAGCACATGATGCCGTTCTTCGTGAGCCGCCAGATCTTCACCGGCGCCGGCAAGGTCGGCGCCGAGAACAACGCCGACGCGTGCGACTACCAGATCTCGCAGCGCGCCGACTTCCTCGAGACCGAGGTGGGCCTCGAGACCATGCACTCCCGTCCGATCATCAACACGCGCGACGAGCCACACGCCGATCCGGAGAAGTACCGCCGGCTCCACGTCATCGTCGGCGACGCCAACATGAGCGAGATCTCGACCTATCTCAAGGTCGGCACGATGGCGATCGTGCTGAGCATGGTCGAGGACGATTTCATCGAGCGCGATCTCTCGGTGGACGGCCCGGTGGGCGCCTTCCGCGTGGTCTCGCGCGACCTCCGCTGCCGGGAGACGATCCGGCTCAAGGACGGGCGCAGCATCACCGCCGTCGACCTGCAGCGCGAATTTCTGGCGATGGCGCACAAGTACTACCGGGACCGTGAGGCCGAGCCGTGGGTGCGCGAGGTCCTCGCCCGGTGGGAAACGACCCTGGACCATCTCGCGGAGGACCCGATGCAGCTCGGCCGCGAGCTCGACTGGGTCATCAAGCGCCAGCTCATCGAGAACTACATGGCCAAGCACGATCTGGGGTGGAACGACTCGCGCGTGCAGATGATCGATCTGCAGTACCACGACATCCGCCCGGGCCGGGGCCTCTACTACAAGCTCGAGGAGTCGGACGCGGTCGACCGGATCGCGACCGACGACGAGATCTCGAAGGCGATCTACGACCCGCCCAAGGACACGCGCGCGTACTTCCGCGGCATGTGCCTGCAGCGGTACGCGGACGAGATCGTCTCGGCGAGCTGGGACTCCGTCATCTTCGACCTCAAGGAAGGCCCGCTCAAGAAGATCTTCATGCTGGAGCCCCTGCGCGGCACCGAGGCGCACGTGCGCCAGCTCTTGACCGAGTCGCCGACGGCCGCCGATCTGCTGCGCAACATCTCGCGCGCCTCCGGGATGTGACGATGGGCGATGGACGGTGGCGCTCGCTATTCAACGACTACTCGAACTCGAGCTTCGTCGAATTGCTCCGCCGCGAGTCCCCGCATCTGGTGCCGGGCCTCGGTCCGACGCCGACCGCCGAGTCCTTCGAGCCCGTGCACGGCACGACCGTCCTGTCGGTCCGCTTTCGTGACGGGGTCATCATGGCGGGCGACCGCCAGGCGACGGCCGGCTACCAGGTGGCGAGCCGTCGGATCGAGAAGATCTTCAAGTCCGACGAGCTCTCGGGCGTCGGGATCGCCGGCGCCGCCGGCCCCGCCATGGAGATGGCCAAGCTCTTCCAGACCGAGCTCGAGCACTACGAGAAGGTGGAGGGCGAGAACCTCTCGCTCGAGGGCAAGGCCAACCGCCTCAGCCAGATGATTCGCATGAACCTGCCGGCGGCGATGCAGGGCCTGGTGGTCGTCCCGATCTTCGCCGGCTTCGACGAGAAAGCGGGCACCGGCCGGCTGTTCAAGTACGACATCACCGGCGGCCGCTACGAGGAAACCAACTACGACGCGCAGGGCTCGGGCTCCAAGGACGCGCGCGACTCGCTGAAGAAGCTCTGGAAGCGCGACATGAGCCGCGACGAGGCGCTGCGCGTCTCGCTCGAGGCGCTCATCGACGCCGCCGACGAGGACGTCGGGACGGGCGGTCCCGACCTGGTGCGCGGCATCTTTCCGTCCGTGAAGACCATCACCCGATCCGGCTTCGGCGACGTCGCCGACGACGAGGTCCGTCGTGTCTGCGAGGCGATCCTGACCGAGCGCACCCGGACCGGAAACGGGGCCTAATCCATGCCGCTGCCCTACTACGTGAGCCCCGAGCAGATGATGAAGGACAAGGCGGAGTATGCCCGCAAGGGCATCTCGCGCGGCCGGTCCCTCGTCACCCTCGAGTTCGGCGACGGCATCCTCCTGGTCGCCGAGAACCCCTCGACGCTCCTGCACAAGATCTCGGAGATCTACGATCGGATCGCGTTCGCCGGGGTCGGCAAGTACAACGAGTTCGAGAATCTGCGCATCGCGGGCATCCGCCACGCCGACGTCAAGGGCTACTCATACAGCCGCGGCGACGTGACCGCCAAGGCCCTGGCCAACGCCTATTCGCAGGCGCTCGGCAACATCTTCACGCAGGACATCAAGCCATTCGAGGTCGAGGTGCTGGTGGCGGAGGTCGGCGACGGCAACGGCGCGAAGAGCGAGATCTACCACATCCTCTACGACGGCACGATCGAGGACGAGCGGAACTACGCGGCGATGGGCGGTCAGTCGGACGAGATCCGTCGCTTCCTCAAGGACCACTACAAGGACACCATGACCCTCGGCGAGGCGTTGCAGCTCGGCGTGCGCGCCCTGACGGTCACGCAAAACAAGACGCTGACCGAGCGCGACCTCGAGGTCGCCGTCCTCGACCGGAACAAGGCGCGGCGGAAGTTCCGGCGGATCCCCGTGGAGGCGCTGGGTCAACTCTTGGGCGCTGCGCAGTAAGCCGTGTTAGGCTTGGGCAGGACAGGCCCATGAAGCGGCGCATCTTCGGTATCGAGAACGAGTACGGGCTCACCTGCACCCTGAACGGCCAGCGCCGCCTGTCCCCCGACAACGTCGCGCGGTACCTCTTCGAGAAGGTCATTCCCGGCGCTCGGAACGCGAACGTGTTCCTGGAGAACGGGGCGAGGCTCTATCTCGACACGGGATTCCACCCGGAGTACGCGACGCCCGAGTGCGATGACGTCACCGAGCTGGTCATCCACGACAAGGCGGGCGAGCGCATCGTCGAGGACCTCCTGCACCAGGCCGAGAAGCGGCTGCGCGAGGACGGGATCTCGGGCAACATCCTCCTGTTCAAGAACAACACCGACTCGGCGGGCAATTCCTACGGCTGCCACGAGAACTACCTGGTCTCGCGCGACGTGTCGTTCCAGCGCCTGGCCGAGGCGCTCATTCCCTTCTTCGTCACCCGGCAAATTTTCGCGGGCGCGGGCAAGGTGCTGCAGACGCCGCGCGGCTTCCACTACTGCCTGTCCCAGCGCGCTCAGCACATCTGCCAGGAAATCTCCGGCGCGACGACCTCGTCGCGGTCGATCATCAACACGCGCGACGAGCCACACGCCGACGCCGAGCGGTACCGGCGCCTGCACGTGATTGTTGGTGATTCGAATATGTCCGAGATTGCCACCTACTTGAAGATCGGGACGACTGCACTCGTCCTCGACATGATCGAGGATGGGTTTTTCGACCGCGATTATTCATTGCAGTCCCCCGTGCAGGCGATCCGCGACATCTCGCACGATCCGACGCTGCGCGAGGCGATCAAGCTGAAGGACGGCCGCTCGATCACGGCCCTCCAGATGCAGCTCGAGTACCTGGAGTACGCGACGCGCTACGTCAACTCGATCAGCGCCGACAGCACGACCAAGGACGTCCTCGCCCGCTGGACCGACGTCCTCACCAAGCTCGAGTCGGATCCGATGCAGTTGAGCCGCGAGCTCGACTGGGTCATCAAGCGGCAGCTCATCGACAACTTCATGAACCGCCACCGCCTCTCCTGGCGGGACCCCAAGGTGTCGCTGCTCGATCTCCAGTACCACGACATCCGCCCCGACAAGGGCGTCTACTATCGCCTGACCAACAACGACCACGTGGACCGGATCACCGACGACGACACCATCGAGCAGGCCAAGCACGTGCCCCCGCAGACGACCCGCGCGCGACTGCGCGGCGAGTTCATCCGGCAGGCGAACCTGAAGGGCAAGGACTATCGCGTCGACTGGGTCTATCTGAAGCTCAACGATCCGGAGCGCGAGACGATCCTCTGCAAGGACCCGTTCCAGTCCCACGACGAGCGGGTCGAGCGCCTCATCCGCTCTTTCTAGCGGCCCGCGCTTCGCCCCCGGTTCCCCGCCGGAGTGCTGCACTGACGCCCGTTTCGCGGCACTAGGGAGCGAGCCTCCCCGAGGCCGACGCACCACCGGGAGTGGCAGGCAACAAAGGTTGACTCCCTCTGAATGGGGGTGCTACGCCTGATAGAGCCAGGTTTAACCCACACGCTCACCCGAGCGGTCTCACGGCGTAAGGAGTGCCCGATGTTCACCAACTCGAAGACGCTCGAGAACGGCAAGCCGGGCGCTGTCCCGCTGCTCACGGTCGTCGGCGACCGGGCCCGCATGGAGGGCAAGTTCGACATCGCGGACTCGATCCAGGTCGAGTGCGAGGTCGGCGGGGAGATGACGGTCGGCGGCAAGCTCGTCATCGGCGAGAAGGGCAGCGTCAGCGCCAACGTTCAGACGGTGGACGCGATCGTGATGGGAAGCTACTCGGGCAACATGATCGCGACCGGCAACGTCGAGATCACCGAGACCGGCCGGGTCACCGGCAACATCACGACCGACTCGCTCGTCATCTCGAAGGGCGGATTCTTCAACGGCAACGTCACGAAGATGAACGACTCGTCCAACGGCCAGCGTCCGGTGTACGCGGCCGACGACACCCGCGCCGCTTATGTGAGCGGCCAGAGGTAGAAAGGCCCGCGTCATATCGACATGCTCTGGAAAAAGAGCCCGCGCCCGACCAAAGGAAGTGATCTCACGGCCTTCATCGACGAAGGGTCGGAGATCGAGGGGAAGTACTCGTTCACCGGCACCGTCATGATCAACGGCAAATTCCGCGGTGAGATCACCTCCACCGACAGCCTGATCATCGGCGAGAAGGGCATCGTCAACGCCACGGTCCGGGCGGGGATCGTGCTGATCAACGGCGAGGTCATCGGCAATGTGTTCGCGACCGAGCGCGTCGAGCTGCGCGGCGCCGCGAAGGTCCAGGGCGACGTCGAGGCGCCGGTGGTGGTGCTGGAGGAGGGCGTGCTCTTCGACGGCCACTGCAAGATGCGGAAGGGGCGGTCGGGCGACGGCGCCGCCGAGGCCCGCGAGGGAACCGTCGTCGCGCTGAAGCGCTAGAGGTCTCCCCCGCTCACTCCAGCGGGCCGATCACCGTCTCGACGGCGGCCACGACCGTGTCCGCCTCGCAGAGCTCCAGCGCGGCATCGAGGTCGGCCTTGAGGTAGCGATCCGCCTCGAGCCGCGGGACCCGCCTGCGCACCGCGTCCCGCGCCGCCGCGCTTCCGCGGCCCGGCGCCAGCGGGGCCCGGAAATCCAGCGCCTGGGCCGCCAGCAGGACCTCGATGGCGAGCACCTGCCGCGCGAGCCCCGCGGCGCGCCGCGCCTTCAGCGCCGAGCCCGCCGCCATCGAGTTGTAGTCCTCCTGCAGACCCGAGGTCGGCACCGACTCCGCGCTCGCCGGCATGGCCAGCGTCCGGAGCTCGGCGACCAGCGCCGCGGCCACGTACTGGGCGATCATGTAGCCCGAGTGCACGCCGCCGCGCGGCGAGAGGAACGGCGGCAGCGACTCGTTCGTCAGCGGGTTCACGAGCCGGTCGATCCGCCGCTCGCTGATGCCGGCGAGCTGGACGAGCCCAAGCGTGAGCGTGTCGAGCGCCAGGCCCAGCACCTCGCCGTGAAAGTTTCCTCCGCTCAGCACGACGCCGTCCGCCGGGAATACGAGCGGATTGTCGGAGACCGAGGCGAGCTCGCGCTCGATCACCGAGCGCGCGAAGGTAACGGCCTCGCGCGTCGAGCCGTGCACCTGCGGCATGCAGCGCAGGCTGTAGGCGTCCTGGACCCGCGTGCAGTCGCGGTGCGAGGCGATGATCGCGCTCTCCGCGGTGAGCTTCATTAGATTTGCGGCCACCGCGAGCTGGCCCGGGTGGGGCCGGAGCGCGTGGATTCGCGGATCGAACGCGGCGTTCGAACCCATGAGGGCCTCGAGCGACATGGCGCCGGAGACGTCGGCCAGGCGGGTCAGGCGCGCGGCGTCGAGCACGGTGAGCGCGCCGTGACCGGCCATCAGGTGCGTGCCGTTGAGCAGCGCGAGCCCCTCCTTCGTCTCGAGGACGAGCGGGGCCACGCCCGCGCGGGCCAGCGCCTCGGCGGCGGGTAGCTGCCGGTCACCGACCCGGGTCGACCCTTCGCCGAGCAGGCAGAGCGCCACGTGGGCGAGCGGCGCCAGATCGCCCGACGCGCCCACCGAGCCGAGCTCGGGGACGACGGGATGGACCCGTTGATTGAGGCAGGCCACGATCGTCTCGACGACGACCGGCCTCACTCCGGACGCGCCGCGCGCGAGAGAAGCCGCGAGCAGGAGCATGATCGCGCGCACGTCCGGCTCCGCGAGCGCCGCGCCGACGCCTGCGGCATGGCTCAGGACGAGGTTTCGCTGGAGGTCGGCGCGCTCGCCATGCGGAATGACGACGTCCTTGAGCTTGCCGACCCCGGTCGTGATGCCGTAGATGGGCTCCGAGCCCGCCGCCAGCCGCTCGACGAAGGCGCGACCCGCGCCGAGGGCCCTGCGCGCCGCCGGAGCGAGCGCCACCGGCTCGCCACGGCGGGCAACCGCCTCGACGGCTTCGAGGCCGAGCGGCCCCCCGTCTAGATCGACCATTGCCGTGTCAGCTCGCGGACCCGGCCCAGGAGCCGGCCCGCGTCGACCGTCGCGAGGCGGCCCCCGTCGACCACGCGGCGCCCGTGGACCCACACGTCCGTCACCGCCCGTGGCGACATCGCGTAGACCACCGACTTCAGGAGATCGGTCGGCGGGTGGAGCGAAGCGTCGTCGAGGTCTATCGCGACGAGATCGGCGAGCCGGCCCGGCGCGATGACGCCCGCGTCGAGCCCGAGGATCTCCGCGCCCGACCGGGTGCCGAGGCCGAAGACGGTCGCCGCGTCGACCGCCGCGCCATCGAGGAGACGAACGCGCTGGAGCAGCGACGTCATGCGCATCTCCTCGAAGATCGACAGGCGGTTGTTGGTGCAGCCGCCGTCGGTGCCGAGCCCCACCCGGACGCCCGCCCGCATGAGCTCGGGAACACGCGTGATCCCGTCGCCGAGGAACATGTTGGAGCTCGGGCAGTACGCGAGCGCCGCGCCCCGGCCGCCCATCAGCTCGATCTCCCCGTCGTCGAGCCAGACGCAGTGGACGCCGATCATCCGCGGGCCCAGCACGCCGAGGCGGTCGAGATGGCGCAGCGGGGTGGCGCCGTGCTCGCGGAGCGTGCGCTCGCCCTCGTAGCGTCCCTCGGCCACGTGGATGTGAAACCGCGTGGCCTCCGTCTCCGCGATCTCCCACCCTGCCCTGATCATCGCCGGGGACGCGCCGTGCGGGCTGTGCGGCGCGGGCTGCACCACCGTGGTCTCGTCGTCGCGGTGCGCCGCGATCAGCTCACGGGTCCGGCGCGCCGCGTCCGCGACCGTCTCCCGGTAGCGCTTGGGCGCGCCCTCCCAGTCGTACATGCCGCGCGCCAGGACCAGGCGGATCCCGATCATCCGCGCGGCCTCGATCACCGCCTCGGCGTTCGCGTTGCCCGCGTCCTGGAGGTAGAAGAAGTCCACGCAGGTCGTGACGCCGCTCTGCAGCATCTCGGCGAAGGCGAAGGCGGCGCCGAGCGCGATCCCCTCACGGTCCAGCCGCTCGGAAAAGGGGTAGAGCACGCGATCGCGCCAGCCGGCGAAGTCGAGGTCGTCGCCGAGACCGCGCAGGAGCGACTGGAAGGTGTGGCAGTGCGCGTTGATCGTCCCCGGCACCAGCGCCCGGCCGGCAAGCCTGACGTCGTCCGGGGCGGCGCCGTGAAGGGGCTCGATCGACACGATCCGGCCGCCGTCGAGCGTCACCGCTCGGCCCGAAGCCCATCCCGACTCGGTCAGGACCAGATCCGGGACGAGTCTCACGTCGTGATCCCCGGCAGATCGATCCGGTGGCGCCGCGCCGCCGCGACGGCCTCCGGGTAGCCGGCATCGGCATGCCGCATGATTCCGGTGCCCGGGTCGGTCGTGAGCACCCGCTCGAGGCGTCGCGCCGCTTCCGGCGTGCCGTCGGCGACGACGACCATGCCGGCGTGGATCGAGTACCCGATGCCGACGCCGCCGCCGTGGTGCACCGACACCCACGTCGCGCCCGACGCGGTGTTGAGGAGCGCGTTGAGAACCGGCCAGTCGGCGATCGCGTCCGAGCCGTCGCGCATCGATTCCGTCTCGCGATTCGGCGAGGCGACCGAGCCGGAGTCGAGGTGGTCGCGGCCGATGACGATGGGCGCCTTCACCGTGCCGCGGGCGACGAGCTCGTTGAAGATCCTCCCGGCCTTCGCGCGGTCGCCGTAGCCGAGCCAGCAGATGCGCGCCGGCAGCCCCTGAAAGCTGACGCGCTCGCGGGCGAGACCGAGCCAGCGCACCAGCGACTCGTTCTCCGGCATCGCGTCGATCAGCGCCCGATCGGTCGCGTAGATGTCCGCCGGATCGCCCGAGAGCGCCACCCAGCGGAACGGGCCCATCCCCTCGCAGAAGAGCGGCCGGATGAACGCGGGCACGAAGCCGGGATAGCTGAAGTCGGAGACGCCCGCGTTCTCGGCCGCGCGCCGGAAGTTGTTGCCGTAGTCGAAGAGGATCGCGCCCGCGCGCTGGAGCTCGAGCATCGCCCGCATCTGAGCGGCGATCGATTCGTATGCGCGCTTCAGGTACGTCTTCGGGTCGCGGGCGCGCAGGGCCGACGCGTCCGCTGTCGAGAGCCCCGCCGGCACGTACCCGCCGATCACATCGTGAGCGGCGGTCTGATCGGTCACCACGTCGAATCGAACACCGCGACGGGCGAGCTCGGGGTGCACGTCGGCGGCGTTCCCGTGAACGGCGATCGAGAGGGGCTCGCCGCGGGCCCGCGCCGCGTTCGCCCACGCGAGCGCTTCGTCCAGCGACGAGGCGACGCGGTCGACGTACCGGAGCCGGAGGCGCCGCTCGATGCGCTCGCGGTCGACCTCGACGAAGAGGCCGACGCCGCCGTTGAGCGTGACGGCCAGCGGCTGGGCACCGCCCATTCCGCCGAGACCGGCCGAGAGCACGAGGCGTCCCGCCAGCGAGCCGCCGAAGTGCTTGCGCGCGCACGCGCCAAACGTCTCGTACGTGCCCTGCAGGATGCCCTGGGTGCCGATGTAGATCCAGGAGCCCGCCGTCATCTGGCCGTACATGGTGAGCCCCATCGCTTCGTACCGGCGGAAGTGCTCCCAGTCGGCCCACTCCGGCACCAGCAGCGCGTTGGCGATGAGCACGCGCGGGGCGTCGGGATGGGTTCTGAACACGCCGACGGGCTTCCCTGACTGGACGAGCAGCGTCTCGTCGCCCTCGAGGCGGCGAAGGGTCTCCACGATCGTGTGGTACGCCTGCCAGTTGCGGGCCGCCTTGCCCGATCCGCCGTAGACGACCAGGTCCTCCCAGCGCTCCGCGACGTCGGGGTCGAGGTTGTTCATCAGCATCCGGAGCGCCGCTTCCTGCGGCCATCCCTTGCACGAGATGACCGTGCCGCGCGGGGCGCGGATGGGCGCGATGGGCCGCTCGGCGGGCGAGGCCATCACGTCACTCTAGCGAGAGGCGCCGTTGAGTACAATGGCGACGCCACTGTCATGCCGATCCTCAACGCGCTGATCGCCGCCGCTGCCTTCGGGCTCAGCGCGCCGCTCTCGAAGCTGCTCCTCGACGTCGTGTCGCCCTTGATTCTCGCCGGGCTCCTGTATCTCGGAGCCGGGCTGTTTCTCGGGTTGACGCGTCTCGTCTGGCGCCGGCGCCCGACCGCCGGGCGGCCGCTGGCGCCGCGGGACCGGCGCATCCTGGCCGCGGTCGTTCTGGTCGGAGGTGTCCTGGCGCCGCCGCTGCTTCTCTGGGGCCTCGCGCGGAGCCCCGCTACCACCACGGCGCTCCTGCTCAATCTCGAGGTGGTGTTCACGGCCCTCCTGGCCGGTCTCGTCTTCGGCGAGCACCTCGGCCCGCGCGTCGGCATCGCCGCCGCCGTCATGGCGCTCGGCGGCATCGCGCTCGGCTGGACGTCGGGCGGCCCGGAGATCACCGCGGCGGCCGTGGCCGTCGCCCTCGCGTGCCTGCTGTGGGCGCTCGACAACAATCTGACCCGCCTCATCGCGGACAGCGACCCGCTGCTCATCGTCGAGGTCAAGGGCCTCGTCGCGGGAAGCGTCAACACGCTCCTGGCGGTCCTGAGCGGACAGCCCTGGCCCGCTCCCGGAACCGTCGGGCTCGGCATGGCGCTCGGCGCGGTGAGCTACGGCACGAGCCTCGTCCTCTTCATCCTGGCCATGCGCAATCTGGGCGCCGCGCGGGCCGGGGCGTACTTCGCGGCGGCGCCGTTCTTCGGCGCGGCCGGGGGCCTCGCGCTCGGGGAGCCGCCGACCGCCGGCCTCCTCGTCGCGGCGGCCCTGATGGCCGGGGCGACGTGGCTCCTGGTGCACGAGCGCCACTCGCACCGGCACCGGCACGCGCCGAGCACGCACAACCACCGGCACGTCCACGATGCGCATCACCAGCACGAGCACGGCGGATGGGAGGGGCCCGAGCCTCACGACCATCCGCACTCGACGGGCCCGCTCGAGCACGAGCATCCGCATACCCCCGACATCCACCACGATCACGGTCACCGCTGAGGCGGTATACTCGCGGCGCCCGACGAGAGAGCACACATGCGAGCCGATCACTCCCGCCTCGGCATAGTCCTGGCCCCGTTCGCCACGCTTTCGGCGCCGGAATTCGTCGCCGTCGCCCGCGAGGCGGAGGCGCGCGGCTACCACACGGCATGGACGGGCGAGGCCTCGGGCTACGACGCTCTCACCCTCATGGCGACGATCGCGAGCCACACCGAACGGCTGCACGTCGGCTCCGCGGTGGTCCCGGTCCAGACGCGCACGCCGGTTGTCCTCGGCCAGAGCGCGGCGACGCTCAACCACCTGTTCCCCGACCGGGTCGTGCTCGGAATCGGCCTCTCGAGCCGGGTCATCGTCGGCGACTGGCACGGGCTCGCGTTCGCGCCATCGGTCCAGCAGATTCGCGAGGCCGTGCAGATCATCCGCATGGTCGCGGCGGGCGAGCGCGTCAGCTTCGAGGGCAAGTTCTACCGGGTCAAGAACTTCCGCCTTGCCGCCCCGCCGCCGGCGAAGCCGGTTCGCATCGTCCTGGCCGCCCTGGGGCCCGAGATGCTGGAGCTCGCGGGCGAGATCGCGGACGGCGTGGTCCTGAACTGGATTCCTCCCGAGACCGTCCCGGCCTCGATCAAGCATCTGGAGGCGGGCGCCCGGACGGCGGGCCGGACGCTGGCCGGATTCGAGATCGCGTCGTTCATCCGCACCTGCGTCACCGACGACGTGCCGGCGGCGCGCGAGGCGCTGGCGCGCGACATCACCGGGTACGCGACGGTGGACTCCTACGCGAGCTTCTTCCGGAGCGCCGGCTTCGTCGACGAGGTCGACGCGGTGAACGCGGCCTGGCGCGCGGGCGACCGCGCCGGCGCCGTGAAGCAGGTGTCGTCGCGATTCCTCGACGGCCTCGGCGTCGTGGGGCCCGAGGCCTCCTGCCGTGAGCGCATCGCCGAGTTCGCCCGCGCCGGTCTCACCCAGCCGGTCATCGTGCCGTTCGCGCCCGGCGGCGCGGACGCCCGCGCGGCGCAGCTTCGCACGCTGCGCGCCTTCCCGTGAGCGCCGGGCTGCGCGTCCTCGGTGTGATTCCGGCGCGGCTTCAATCGACGCGCCTGCCCCGGAAGGTCCTCCGCGAGATCGCCGGCAAGCCGCTGATCGTCCACGTGTTCGAGGCCGCGCGGCGCGCGCCGGATCTCGGCGATCTCCTGGTGGCGACCGACTCCGACGAAGTGGTCTCCGCCTGCGCGGGGTTCGGGATTCCCACGATCATGACCTCCGCCGAGCACCCGTCCGGCACCGACCGCATCTGGGAGGTCGCGCAGACGCGCCCCGCCGACGTCTACGTCAACATCCAGGGCGACGAGCCGCTGATCACGCCGGATCACATCCGGCTCCTCGTCGGCCCGTTCCGCGAGCGTCCCGATACCGAGGTGACCACGCTCAAGATCCGCCTGGCGCCCGATGAGGCGCCCAACCCGAACGTGAACAAGGTCGTCTGCGGCGTGGACGGTCGGGCGCTCTACTTCTCGAAATATCCGATCCCGTACGACCGCGACGGGATCGGCGTGGTGCGCTACAAGCATCCGGGCTTCTACGCCTACCGCAAGGCGGCGCTCGACGCCTTCCACCGCCTGCCGCCGTCGCCGCTCGAGCTCACGGAAAAGCTCGAGCAGCTCCGGTTCCTCGAAAACGGGATCGACATCGTCGTCGTCGAGACCGTCACCTCCACGATCGGCGTGGACACGGAAGCGGATCTGAAGGCGGTCGAGGCGCTCATGACCGGTCGCCGGCCCCGGTCGAGATGATCGCGACCGGCCGGGCGCGCTATGCTGACGGCATGCGCGGATTGCCTACGACAGGATTGCGGCTCGTCGCCGTCGCGAGCTTCGTGGCCGTCGTCTTCGCGGTGGCGCCCCGCGCGGCGCTCGCCGAGCCGAGCTCGCCGGCCGCGGAGCAGGTCCGCCAGCCCGCTACCACGTCGCCCAGCGCCGACAGCGAGTTCAACCGCGGAGTGCGCGCGCGCCTTGCCCGGGACTGGCCGACGGCCGTCGACGCCTTCCGCGGCGCGATCGCGCTGCGTACCGCCTTTCCCGAAGCGTGGAACGAGCTCGGGTTCGCGCTGCGAAACCAGGGCCGCTACACGGAGTCGCTCCAGGCCTACGACGAGGCGCTCAGGCTTCGGCCGAATTTCCCGGAGGCGCTCGAGTATCTGGGCGAGGCCTACGTCAAGCTCGGTCGGCTCGAGGACGCGCGGCGAGTCCTGGAGCGGCTGCGACCTCTCGACGCCGGGCGTGCTCAGGAGCTCGCGGAGGTCATCCAGAAGGGGTCGTAGCCCGGAGCGGCGGCGCTCCGGGCTCCCCCGCGGCTAGAATCGGGACGCCGTCAGCTTCACGTCGGCCTGAGTCCAGGCCTTCTGGAATCGCGCCTCGACCTGCGTCGCCTCCGCCGTCTTGCCCTGCGCCTTCAGGCTCTGCGCGAGCCCGTACAGCGACCAGCCGTTCTCCGGATTCCGCCGCAAGTCTTCCCGGTAGACAACCTCCGCGTCCGCGGCGCGACCGGCCTGGAGCAGGACCGCGCCCAGCGACTGGCGCACGGGGAAATACCAGGGCGGCGGCTCCGTGAACCAGTGGGCGTCCTGCTCGGCGACCGCCGCGCGTAGCAACCGGTCGGCGGTCGAGATGTCGCCGCTCTTCGCCGCGATCTCGCCCGCCAGCAGATTTGCCGCGAGCTGAAGCATGTTCTTCGCGCGAAAGAAGAACGCCACCGTGCGTTCGGCCGGGACACTCTCGCGAATCGTCTCCAGCTCGCGAAGCTCGCGGGCCGCATCGGCGGCCTGTCCCTTTGCGTTGAAGGCGATCCCGCGCGCATAACGCCACACGCCGGACGTATAGGACCATTCCCGAGGCGGCGCCGGATAGGCGAGCACCTCGTCCCAGCGACCGAAGCGTGCCAGCGCCACAATCGGCGCGGCCGGGGCCGTCTCCATGTCCGGCATGGCCTTGATCATCTCGGCCGGCGCATTCTCGGCGAACTCTCGCGCGGCGCGATTCGTCACGGCGTTCCGGCCCTGCATGCTGGCCGAATGCCAGATGAAGTCGATGTTGTGCGGATAGTAGAGACCCCGATAGATCATGCTCGGCTGCGACGTCTTGAAATACGCGCGGTCAGCCTGCACCGCCGCCGCGTTCGAGTTGACGGCGTCCGTGTACCGTCCGACGCGCCAGTAGATGTGCGACGGCATGTGGACCATGTGCCCGGCCCCGGGCATCAGGGGCCGGAGACGATCGGCGGCCGCCTCGGCGCGCGCGGGCTGCGTGCTCGCCTCGACCGCGTGGATGTAGAGGTGGAGCGCGCCGGGATGATTCGGGTTCCGGGCGATGACACGCTCGAGGGTCTGCACGATCTCCTCGGTGCCCGGCTGAGGCGCACCCTCCGGCATCCAGAGGTTCCACGGCCTCAGATTCATCATGGAGTCGGCGAAGAAGGTCGAGGCCTCCAGGTCGTCGGGAAACTGGCGGGCGACCTCGCGCATCGCGTCGGCGTAGGCCCGGTCGAGCGCCTCGCGCTTGGCCTGGGGATCGGCCGAGTGGCGCTTGCCGACGGCCTGGATCATCGCGCGCTCCCCCGGGCGCGCGCCGGCCGCGAGCGCTTTGGCCTGCTTCACGGCGGCCAGCGCCCTCGTCTCGCGCTCGGCGTCGGTCGGGTGGTTGTAGTTGCCGCCGTCGGTCATGGCGATGCCCCAGTAGCACATGGCGCATCGCGGATCGAGGCGCGCGGCTTCCTTGAACGCCCGTTGTGCCTCGTGGTGGTTGAACCCGTACATCAGCCGCAAGCCCTGATCGAACCATCGCTGGGCGTCGGGAGAGGTCGTGGTGATCCGGTAGGAGTAGCTTCCGAGGGAATCGTAGAGGACGGGACGAGCATCGGCCGCATGGCCGCTATGGTCTCCGTGGGCCTGACCCTGCACGGCGGTGTCCTGACCCTGCATCGCGCAGCCGGCCACGACGAGCAGAATGGCGGACAAGATGATCGACCGATGTAGTCGCATGTGCGCTCCTCTCGAAGCTTCGGATTTCATCGCCGGGGTCTACGGGCCGTCCTGCCCCCAGCATGATACCGGCGGGCCCTCCCGTTCCCACCATCAACGATAGGCGCAGGGCGGGACCGGGGTACGGAATGGCGCCTGAGTGAGGTGCTCGCCCGGCGCGAAGAGGCGGAGCTGCTGCGGCCGGGGCGCGTGCGCGAGCCGGCGGCCGCCCAGCGTGAGGAACCACCCGGCCCGAGCCATGTCCACGCCCGCCGCCCGAAGATCTCCGGACCAGCGAATCACGCTGCGCGGGCGCGCGGCTACGAGGCTTCGCGCCGTCGCGGGGCCGATTCCCGGCACGCGCACCAGAGCCTCGTACGGCGCGCGGGAGACCTCGATCGGAAACCGCTCGGGATGGGCGAGCGCCCAGGCCGTCTTCGGATCGTCGTGAAGCGACAGGTTGCCGTCCGTGCCGAAGACGAGCTCGTCGTACTCGAAGCCGTATTGGCGCAGGAGATGCTCCGCCTGGTAGAGCCGCAGCTCGCGCGCTGCCGGCGTCGCACGCTGCCCCTCCAGCGGGGTCCCCACGACCGGCTGGAAGGCGCTGAAGTGAGCGTGATGAAGAAGGCGTTGCCGCTCGAGCCGGGCCACCAGACCGAGGATTTCGCGATCCGCCTCGCCCGCCGCGCCGACGACGAACTGGGTCGTCGGTCCAATCGCCCCGGATCGGGCCGGTGACTCGAGACGCCGGCGCTCGAGGGCGAGCCGGCCGGCGAGCTCGAGCTTCGGCAACAGATCTCCGCCGAAGTCCTTTTCTCGGGCGAGAGCCCGCACGTAGCGGTCGCCGGGCGCCTCGAGGTTGATCGACACGCGGCTGGCGAGCCGCACCGCCTCCTCGACCTGGGCGCGCTCGGCGCCCGGCAGGAGCTTCAGGTGAACGTAGCCGCGGAAGCCCTCGCGGCGCCGCAGGAGATCGACCGCAGCGAGCATCCGGTCGGTCATCTTCGAGGGGCGGCCGGGGACGCCGGAGGTGAGGAACAAGCCGTCGGCGAGGCCGCCGCGCTGAGCGCTCATGAACACGCGCGCCACTTCCTCCGGCTCGAGATAGGTCCGCCTGACCTTCCCGCCGCAGAACGTCGGACAGTAGCCGCAGGAGAGCGAGCAGGCGTTGGTCTGCATGACTCGCATGAGGCGCGTCGACCCGTGGCCCGGGTGGGTCACCCTGGTGATGCCTACAGGGGCCCCAGGCTGCGATGAGAGCTCGCCAGCGCGCGCGGGCGCGGGTACGCCGGCGGGGCCGTCCCGGTCCGCTGACTCGGAGAGGAGCGTCACTCGCGTTCTCAGGTCCACAGGGCTCATATACTATACACAAGACGAGTAGTCCAGCCCCGACGGTGATCCGCCGCGAACGGGACGGCAGGGCCCTTCAGGCGCTCCGATCGCCCCCAGCTCGGCGCAGCTCGGAGGCTCGGATGGGGATCTGGACTCCCTCGGCCGCGAGGCGACGGAGGATGCGCTTTCGGAGCTCGTGCTGGACGACGAACTGGTCCGTGAACGAGCTGACCTGGCAGGCGAGCGTGAAGTGCCTTCTCGACGAGAAGGCGCTCGACCAGGTCCGGGTCGGCACCGTAGTCGACGCCGACGCGAATCAACAGCGCGAGCCGCGGCTCCGGCATGTCGTAGTTCGTGATGATCGACTCGGCCACCCGCTTGTTCGGGATGGTGACCACGACGTTCTGGAGCATTCGCACCCGGGTCGAGCGCCACCCGATGTCCTCGACGTGGCCCTCGACCGTGTCGGCGAGCTTCACGTAGTCGCCCACGCGGATCGGCTTGTCGCCAGCAGGTGGATGCCGGCGAAGAGGTTCGACAGCGTGTCCTGCAGCGCCAGGGCCACCGCGAGGCCACCGACGCCCAGCGCCGTGAGGATCGGCGTGATCTCAATGCCGAGCGCCGCGAGCAGCACCAGGAGGCCGACGCAGTAGACGATGCCGCGGGCGACGGACTGACCGAGCCCGGCGATCGGGCGGCCGAGCGCCTTGCGCTCGCTCACGCGCTGGATGAGCGTGCTCAGGACGTTGGCGATCGTGATGGTGACCGACAGGATCACCGCGACCTCGAGGATGAAGCTCAGCGGCTGGGACAGACGCGACGACAGCCGCTCGGTCTCGTTCGCCACCACGATGCCGACCCAGAGGCCGAAGACTGCGGACCACAGGATCGACGGTAGCCGGATTGCCTGAGCCAGCGACGACCAGCCGTTCGGCGAGCCCGACCACCGGCCGAGAACCGAGAGTAGGAGCCCGCGAAGGAGCAGGGAGAACAGAGTGGCGGCGACGAGCGCCACCGCCGGCCACGCGAGCGGCCACATGGCGCTACATGCTATCGTAATCGGGCTCATGAGTCAGCGCGGACTCTTCTACGGCTGGGTGGTGCTCGCCGCCGCGGCCACGGTCGTCGCCTTCGGACAGGGATCGATCTTCTCGCTCGGCGTGTTTCTCAAGCCGCTCGAAGAATCGATGCACTGGAGCCGGAGCGCCATCTCGACGACCGCGCTGATCAACTGGTTCGCCATGGGTGCCGGCTCGTTCTGCTGGGGCGCGCTGTCGGACCGCCTCGGTAGCCGCCTCGTGACCATCGCGGGCGGGTTCCTGCTCGGCCTCGGGATGGTCCTCTCGAGCCAGGCGACCGCGCTCTGGCATCTCCACGTGACGTTCGGGGTGGCGGTAGGGTTCGCCGCCGGCGCGTTCCTGACGCCGCTCTCCGCGACGGCGACCAAGTGGTTCACCACCAACCGCGGGCTGGCGGTCGGGATCGTCTCCGCGGGCGGCGGCGCCGGCATCTTGATAATCTCGCCGCTCATGCGCTGGATCACGTCCTCCTACGACTGGCGCGTGGCGATGATCGTCCTCGGCGACCTCGCGTGGCTGGTGACGATTCCGGTCGCTCTCCTCATCAAGAACGCGCCGGCCGACATGGGCGCGGTCGCCCTCGGCGGCGCGGCGGCGCCCCATCGCCACTACGACACGATCCAGGTCCTGCGCGCCCCGCAGTTCTGGGCCATCGCGCTCACGCACTTCGCCTGCTGCGCCGCACACGCGGGCCCGATCTTCCACATGGTGACCCACGCGATCGATCAGGGCGTGGCCACGATGGTCGCCGCGACCGTCCTCGGCGTCTCCGGTCTCTCGTCGATCGCCGGACGCATCGCCTGCGGCTTCATCGCGGATCGGTTCGGCGCCAAGCCGACCCTGGTGGCGGGCCTCGCCTTCCAGGCCGCGATGGTCTTCGCCTACCTCTTCACCCGGGACGCCTGGAGCTTCTACGCCGCCGCGGTTCTCTTCGGCCTCTCGTACGGCGGCGTGATGCCCCTCTACGCGCTGGTCACGCGCGAGTACTTCGGCGAAAAGGTCATGGGCACGGCGTACGGCGCCGTGTTCCTGATCTCGACCCTCGGTATGGGGCTCGGCTCCTGGGCCGGCGGATGGATTCACGATGCCTTCGGCAGCTACGCCTGGCTCTTCATCAGCTCCGCCGCGATCGGCGCCACGGCGATGGTCCTCGCGCTGACGTTCCGGGCCCCGCACAGCGCGGTCGTGCGCCGTCCGGCCGTGGCGGGGGCTCGCTAATCGGCCCACACCCGGTTCGCGGTTGACACCCGCGAGCCCGTAATGATACTTATTCGTCGCCTTTCCCACAGGTTAGGCCGCATCCAGTACCCGCAAGCCTGATCGAGGAGAATCGCGCGATCAAGGAGGCTCACGCATGGATCGGATGAATCGCAGAAAGTTCATCGCAGTGTCGGGCTCGGCGGCGGTCGCCGGCCTCGGCATCGAGGGAATTCTCGCTGCGCGGCGGGCGCCCGCCTACGCGCAGGGGACCAAGCTCCACCTGCTCCGCTGGAACGACTTCGTTCCGGCCGCGGACGAGGTTCTGGCCAAGCAGATGCCGGAGGCCTCCAAGGCCCTCGGCGCCGAGGTCACGCTCGAGCGGATCAACGCCAACGACCTGCAGGCGCGGATCACCGCGGCGATCTCCTCCGGGAGCGGCCCGGACATCATCCACGTGCTGAAGAACTGGCCCCACCTGTACGAGAAGAGCCTGGTGGACGTGAGCGACGTCGCCGAGCCGCTCGGCAAGGCCCAGGGCGGCTTCTACCCGGCGATGACGGAGCTCTGCAAGGTCGCAAGCGCCTGGCGCGCCGTTCCCCATGCGATCGTCGGCGGCCAGATCGCCTATCGCAAGTCGCTGTTCGAAGAAGTGGGCGCCAAGGAGTTTCCGAAGACGTGGCAGCAGTACCGCGAGGTCGGCAAGAAGCTCAAGACCAAGGGCTACCCGATCGGCCAGACCGCCGGGCACACCTTCGGTGACGCGCCCGTGTTCTGGTACTCGTTCATGTGGGCGTTCGGCGGCAAGGAAGTCGAGAAGGACGGCAAGACCGTCGCCCTCAACTCGAAGGAGACGCTCGAGTCGGTGAAGTTCGCGGTCGCGTTCTGGAAGGAGGCCTGCGACGAGGGCGGCCTCGCCTGGGACGACTCGAACAACAACCGCGCGTTCCTCTCGGGCACCATCTCGGCCACCATCAACGGCGCGTCGATCTACGTCGAGTCGCTACGCAACAAGGAAAAGTACAAGACCGAGAAGGGCGCCCTGATGCACACCGACATTCTCCACGCGCCGAACCCGGCGGGGCCGGCGGGCGTCTACCATCTCCACGCGCCGTTCAGCCACGCGGTCATGGGCTACTCGAAGAATCAGAAGCTCGCCAAGGATTTTCTGCGGTGGCTGCACGGCAAGGAGCAGTTCGAGCAGTGGTTCGTCGCCCAGAAGGGATTCAGCGTCGGGTCGACGACCGACTGGGAGAAGCACAAGATGTGGGAGATCGACCCGGTCATGCTGCCGTACCGCACGGCGGCGCGCGCGTTCCGCCTCTACGGGTACGCGGGACCGCCCGGACGCGCCGCGTCCGAGGTCGAGTCGAAGTACATCATCACCGACATGTACGCCAAGGCGATCCAGGGCATGAAGCCCGAGGACTCGCTGCACTGGGCGGAGTCCGAGCTGAAGAAGATCTACGCCTAGGAATGATGTGATGTCCAAGGCGCGCTCCCGGGTGATCGCGGGTGGGGCCGGCCCGGCCGCGGAGGCAGCCCGCCTCACCGCGTTCCCCCGGGAGACGACGAAGCTGGGAACCTTCGCGCGACTCCTCGAGGACGAGCGCGTGCTCGGATCTCTGCTCCTCCTCCCCACCGTCGTCCTGCTGGGGCTGTTCATCGCGTATCCGTTCGTGAAGGGCGTGTGGCTCAGTCTCACCAGCGCCACTGTCGGCAACTCGGGCGAGTTCGTCGGGTTCGGCAACTACGTCAAGATCTGGAACGACTCGATCTTCCAGCGCGCGGCCGCGAACACCTTCGTCTACACGGGTGTCGCCACCGTGGGCAAGCTCGCGCTCGGCATGTGGCTGGCGCTCCTCCTCAACCGGCATTTTCGCGGCAAGCGCCTGGTCCGGGCGTCAATGCTGCTGCCCTTCATCGTGCCCACGGTGCTCTCCACCTTCGCGTGGAAGTGGATGTTCGACCCGACCTTCAGCGTGCTGAACTGGAGCCTCTACCATCTGGGCCTCATCCAGACCCGGATCGGCTGGCTCACCGATCCCACGATGGCGCTGGGCTCGGTCATCCTCGTCAACATCTGGCGCGGGATGCCCTTCTATGCGATCACCCTCCTGGCCGGCCTGCAGACCGTCAATCCGGAGCTGCACGAGGCGGCGGCGATCGACGGGGCCACCGGATGGCAGCGCTTCTGGCGGATCACGTGGCCGCTTCTCCTGCCGGTCACGATGGTGGTGACGCTCTTCTCGGTCATCCAGACCTTCGCGGACTTTCAGCTCGTCTACGTGCTCACCGGCGGCGGGCCCGCCAACGCGACGCACCTGTTCGCCACCTACGCGTACCAGATCGGCATCAACACCGGGCTCCTCGGCGAGGGCGCGGCGGTCTCGCTCGCGATGTTCCCGATGCTCTTCCTCATCGTCGTCATCCAGCTCTGGTACATCCGACGCGTCGAGGGCGCGTGATGGCGGGCCGCGCGGGCTCGGGCGCGGGTATGGTCGAGGGCAGCCGCTGGCACAAGTGGGTGTTCTTCCACGTCCCGCTGATGGTCTTCGTCGTGGGCACGCTCTTTCCGTTCTACTGGATGCTCGTCACCGCGTTCCGACCCGACGGCGAGCTCTACCGACCGTGGCGCGCGGTCAACAACACGCCGTTCTGGACGACCCAGCCGACCCTCGAGCACGCGATCTATCTCTTCAAGCAGACGATGTTCGCGACCTGGCTCTGGAACACGATGTTCATCGCGCTCCTGTCCACGCTGATCTCGCTCTTCTGCGGGCTCCTGGCCGGCTACGCGCTGGCGCGGCTCCGCTTTCCGCTGGCCGGCGGCCTCGGGACCAGCATCTTCGTGACCTATCTGGTGCCACCGACGCTCCTCTTCATCCCGCTGGCCAACATCATCCGCGACTTCCGGCTCGGCGACACGCCGTGGTCGCTGATCCTGACCTATCCGACGTTCCTCATCCCGTTCTGCACGTGGCTACTCATGGGCTACTTCAAGACGATCCCGAAGGAGCTGGAGGAGTGCGCGCGGATCGACGGGGCTACGCGGGTGCGGGCCATGATCCAGATCATCTTCCCGATCGCCACGCCCGGCATCCTGTCGGCGGGCATCTTCGCCTTCACCCTGTCCTGGAACGAGTTCATCTACGCGCTGGTCTTCCTGTCGTCCCCGCAGCAGAAGACGGTACCGGTCGGCGTCGTCTCCGAGCTGATCCGGGGCGACGTCTTCTTCTGGGGTCCGCTGATGGCCGGGGCGCTGCTGGGCTCGATTCCGGTCGCGCTCATCTACTCGTTCTTCGTCGAGCACTATGTCGCCGGCCTCACCGGGGCGGTGAAAGGCTGAGGCGCGTCCCGGTCGAGAATGGTGTACCATCGGGCATTCTGAGCAAGGAGAACCGTTCATGGCCCAAGTGATGATGAAGGACCTGAACAAGAAGTACGACGAGGTGCACGCCGTCAAGGACGTGAACCTCCACATCCGGGATAAAGAGTTCATCGTGCTGGTCGGCCCGTCCGGGTGCGGCAAGTCGACGACTCTTCGAATGGTCGCCGGGCTCGAGGAGATCACGGCCGGCGAGATCACGATCGGCGACCGGGTCGTCAACGACCTGCCGCCGAAGGACCGCGACATCGCGATGGTTTTCCAGAATTACGCCCTGTACCCGCACATGACCGTGTACGACAACATGGCGTTCGGCCTGAAAATGCGGAAGTTCCCGAAGCCCGAGATCGCCAAGCGCGTGGGGGACGCGGCCGAGATTCTCGGAATCCAGGAGCTCCTCAAGCGCAAGCCCCGGCAGCTCTCCGGCGGTCAGCGGCAGCGCGTCGCGGTGGGCCGCGCCATCGTGCGCCATCCCCAGGTGTTCCTCTTCGACGAGCCGCTCTCGAACCTGGACGCGAAGCTGCGCGTGCAGATGCGGGTCGAGCTCAAGCGCCTGCACGAGCGGCTCGAGACGACGGCCATCTACGTCACCCACGACCAGGTGGAGGCGATGACGCTCGGTGACCGCGTCGTGGTCATGAAGGACGGCTGGATCCAGCAGGTCGGCGAGCCGCTCGAGCTCTACGGCAAGCCCGCCAACCGGTTCGTGGCCGGCTTCATCGGCTCGCCATCGATGAACTTCGTCGACGTGACCGTCGCCGACGCCAGCGGCGCCCTGTGGGTCGAGACCGCGGGGCTGCGGGTGAAGGTGCCACCGGCGCTATCCGGCCGGCTCGGCGCCTACAAGAGCCAGCATGTCACGCTGGGCATCCGGCCCGAAGACCTGCGGGTCGCGTCCGGGAGCGACTCGGCGGATTACAGCTTCGACACCGTCGTCGAGGTCGTCGAGCCGCTCGGATCGGAGATCCTGCTCGACCTCAAGGCCGGACCGAACGTCATCGTGGCGCGCGTCGAGCCGACCGTGCGCGTGAAGCACGGCGACAAGATGCGGCTGGCGCTGCACCCGGAGCGCGTGCGCTTCTTCGACAACAAGACCGAGCTGGCGATCTGATCACGTAGAGGTCCTGAGGCCGGTGGGGCGCGCCCGGGACATCCGCCTCGCGTATCTGCTGCTCGCCCCCGCGCTGATCCTGCTCGTGACGGCGCTGGCCTATCCGATCGGATGGGAGATCTGGACGAGCCTCACCGATCTCTCGCCCCTCAACGAGGGGCCGACGGCCTTCGTCGGCCTCGAAAACTACCGGCGGCTTGCGGCCGATCCCGCGTTCTGGCGCGCCGCGACGATCACCGTCGTCTTCGCTGCGGTCACCTGCGCCGTCAAGCTGGCGCTCGGTCTCGGGCTCGCGCTCCTGCTGGCGCGCCCGTTTCGCGGCCGGGCGCTCGTCTTCATGGCGATCTTCCTGCCCTGGGCGTACCCGGCGAGCGTGAGCGTCATCGGCTGGTACTGGACGCTGAGCCCGCCGATCCCCACGGCCTACAGCGTGTTCATGGGTAACATGAAGTACGCGGTGGACAGCGCCCTCGGCGGCGGCGCATGGGCGTTTCTGAGCGTCACGCTCTTCAACATCTGGCGCGGCAGCTCGTTCGTCGGCGTGTTCCTGCTGGCCGGCATCAACGCGATCCCGCCCGAGCTGTTCGAGTGCGCGGCGCTCGAGTCCAAGAGCGCGTGGCGCCGCTTCTGGCTCGTGACGGTACCCCTGCTCAAGCCGTTCCTCGCTCTCGCCGTGTTCCTGGCGCTGACGACGGCGTTCGCCGATCTCGCCAACGTCTGGATGCTCACCGCCGGGCGCATCGTCTATCCGGTGATCGGCACCCACGCGTACTGGCTCGCGATCCACGGCGGGCAGTTCGGCCCGGCGTCGGCGCTTTCGCTCGCGCTGGCCCCGTTCCTCATTGCCGTTCTCTTCCTGCTGTTCCGCATGTTCGATCCGCCGGAGCGGGAGCCCGCGTGAATCCGCGATCGTGGTGGCGCAAGCTCGGTCACGGCAGCCTGCTCCTGGCGGCCACCGTGTACTGCGTCTTCCCCATCTATTTCATGCTGGTGCAGTCGCTCAAGACCGCCCAGGAGGACGTCTTCGGCAACCCGCTCATCGTGATGAACCCGACCCTCGAGAACTTCGCAGAGCTGTTCGAGCAGCACGGCGAGTCCCGCGGCTTCATCGGCCGCACGCTGCGCCGCTCCTACCCGGTGCTCGACTGGATCGAGAACACGATCATCGTCTTCGCCGGATCGGTGGCGGTGACGCTGGTGGCCAGCCTGCTGGCGGCCTATGCCCTGGGCCGACTCCGGCCGCCCGGGTTCCGCTGGTGGCGCCGGATCATCTTCGCGAGCTACGTGATCCCGCACACGATCCTGTTCGTCCCGCTCTACCAGGTGGTCATCACCCTGCACCTCGAGAACAACCTGCTGGCGCTGCTCGCCGTCTACCCGACGCTCGCGCTGCCGTTCTGTGTGTGGATCCTCTCGGCGTACTTCCAGCACCTGCCGCGCTCGGTGGAGGAATCGGCGCTCGTCGAGGGCGCGAGCCGCGCCACCGCCTTCTTCCGGATTCTCCTGCCGATGAGCCGGCCCGTGATCGTGGCCGCCGGCATCTTCGCCCTCGGCACCATCGCCAGCGATTTCACCCTGGCGTCCGTCTTCCTCCTCGACGCCCACAACAAGACGATCCCGGCGGGGCTCGCCACGATGGAGGTGGCGCTCGACGAGCTCCTGGCGGTGGCGGGGATCAATCTCATGGCCATCCCCGTCGTGCTGATCTGCGCCGTGTTCGCCCGCGGCTACGTGCGCGGCCTCACGGCCGCGATGGTCGAGGGCGCCTGAGCGTCAGCGGTCGAGGCGGATGCGGATGATGCGGTGCAGCGCCGTCTCGGCGACGTAGAGGTCGCCCCCGCGATCCACGACGATTCCCTGCGGATCGCCGAGATCGTGGGCGACCGATGTCACGACGCCGGCCGGTGAGACGCGGTAGAGCTCGCGGATGTGGAACCCCGCCGAGACGAACACGCTGCCGTCGGGTCCCACCGCCATGTTGGTCCGGTGAAAGTGTCCCGACGGAAGCCGGGCCAGGCGCTTGAGACCACCGTCCGCGGGCAGGACAAGGACTTCGCCCACCGAGTTGAGCAGCACCAGTCCGTCCCGGCCGAGCGGGGCCACCGCGATGAACTTGTGCAGCGGCTCGCCGGGCACCCGTCGCGCGGGGCGTTTCGGAAAGATCGGCGCGACGACCTCGAGGTTGCGCGGGAGCGGCACGTCCTCTCCCGGATCGATGCGGTACACCAGCGGGCCCGTGTAGTCCTCGACGGCGAGCGACTCCAGCGACGGCGGCATGGGCGATTCCGAGCGGAGCTGGCTCTCGAAGCTCGCGTAGTCGAGCACGACGAGACGGCCCTGCGGGTCGAGGGCGATGCTCGACCCGCCGAGCAGGTGGTTGAGACCGACGGCGAGCGGGCTCAGGCGCCGGGCGGCGGCCAGGCGATAGATCCGGTTGCCGTTCTCCTCACCGAGGTACAGATCGCCCGACCTCGGCTCGACCGCGAGGCTGCCGAGCGCGGTCTTGCGAGGCCCTTCCGCGAACGGGATCACGAGCCGGGGCGCGAGGGCGGCGTTGATGGGCGGGGTAGCGGTGGGATCGAGCCAGTAGATCTCCGCGGCGGAGTCGCCCCGCCAGCCGTGGCTCAGGACAACCAGCCGCCCGGTGCTGGTCAGGGCCAGCTGCGCGGGCCGCGGCACGGCGGTCGCCACCACCTCGATCTGCGCGGCGCGGACAGGCTGGGCGTCGCTCACGCGGACACCCCCGAGGCACGTCAGCAGGCCGAGAAGGACGAGGCAACTGAGCCTTGACAGGTTGCGAGGGGCGATGCTAGCTTTCGCCGACGATCGAGAGTCCGTGGTGCTCACATCTTCTCGCCGGGAGTGTGGCCAATGATCATGAAACTGGTGGTTGGAGTTGGAGCGGCCCTGCTCATTGCCCTGGCCGGTGGCTCGTCCATCGCCCAAGATGAGAAGCCCGCGGAGCCGAAGGGGGTCGCGGTCAGGAACCTCGTCACCTCGCTCGGCGGCTTCAGCGCGACCGTCAACGCCCCGCTGTTCGTGACTGGCTCGACCGTCAGTCTCGAGCCAGGCGGACAAACCGGGCGCCAGCAGTTCAGGGTGCCGACCTTCGTGTACGTCGTCGAGGGGATCCTGACCACGTTCTACGAGGCTGGACCCGTCGGAATCGCCGGCGCCCAGTACCATGCCGCCGGTCAGGCGTTCATGGACAACGGCGGCTGGTGGCACAATCACGCGAACAAGTCCGACAAGCCGGTCAAGTACCTGCTGCTCCATCTCGGCTATCCCGGCCGGCCGAATCCCGTCGTGAAGCCGGAGGCCGAGTAGCTCACCCGCTGGTCCATCCGGAGGGCGCAGGATAACGCGCTCTCCGGCTGAGCTCTACTTGCCCACACCGCCGGTGATGCCCTGGATGAAGCGGTCCAGGAAGAAGTTGTAGAGCACCGCCACCGGCAAGCCGACCAGCAGCGCCGCGCCCATCAACGAGCCCCAGTAGTACACGTCCCCGCGAATCAGCTCCGTCGGCACGCCCACGGGCACCGGTTTCTGATCGCCCGGCGCCACGAAGGCGAGACCGTAGAGGAAGTCCTGCATGGAGAGCGTAAAGGCGAAGATCACCGCGGTGAGCACGCCGGGAAGGCTCACCGGGAGCACCACGCGGAGAAAGGCGCCGAGATAGCCGCAGCCGTCGACGCGCGCGGCCTCCTCCATCTCCATCGGGACCGTCTTGAAAAAGCCCATCAGGAGCCAGGTGCCGAAGGGGATCGTGAAGGTCGGATAGACGACGACGAGCGCCCACCACGAGTCCTGGAGCCCGAGCGTCGCCACCACTCGCGACAGCGGCAGGAAAAGGATGATCGGGGGGACCAGGTACGTCATGAACACGGAGATGCCGATGTTCTCTCCGCCCGGGAGTCTGAGCCGCGCCAGGGCGTAGCCCGCCGGCACGGCCGTGACCAGCGTGATGATCGCGACCCACACGGCGATCGTCATGGTGTTGATGATCCAGGCGCCGTAGTTCGTTTGGAAGAACAAGATCTTGAAGTGTCGGAGCGTCGGCGCCATGTTGAACCAGAACGGGATGTTCTCCATCCGGTAGAGGTCCGGGTCCTGCTTGAACGCCGTGATCAACATCCAGTAGA
>Ga0137403_10001148_pt2 | contig 27625 bp, 27 predicted proteins | sample CZOMad2_1_16fung_FD_122057 | JGI IMG/M metagenome (GOLD analysis project Ga0137403, IMG submission 122057) | Vadose zone soil fungal communities from Angelo Coast Range Reserve, California, USA - CZOMad2_1_16fungal (Hybrid Assembly) | ecosystem: Environmental > Terrestrial > Soil > Vadose zone... | reverse complement strand
CATGAGAGCTACGGTACGCAAACCCAGGAAGTGACCATCAGCGGCAGCGAAACGAAGACCGTTAATTTTTCGTTTGTCGCTAAACCCTATTAAGCCCGGCCTGGCAACGCCCTGTCGGCTTGTTTTCGGGCAAGCCGGCAGACGCTACGATAAATTAGTTTTTCCGCGAGGAGTCGCCGCATGGGCAAGCTTCTAGCCGTTGTCTTGGTGCTGATCGCGATCGCTTCGGCTGTCCCCATCTTGATGCACACCTGGTGGATGCCCGAAGATATCTCGACCCACGGCCACATGATCGACCATCAAATGTCAGAAACGATGGCCGAATCGGGGATTGCTTTTGTCGCAGCGCAATTGGTGTTGGCCACCTTGGTGGGCATGTTCGGCGACAAGAAAGACGGACGCAAGGCTAAGCATTTGCCGGGTGGCGCCAGACTCGTAGTCATCGCTGCGGTTGTGCTGGTCGGAACGGAAGTCCTGGCGTTGGGGGTGTTCGGTAAAGATGCCTGGGCTGAGGTCTATTTCAAGAAGCCCCCAGCGGACGCGCTTCCCATTCAGGTACAAGCCGAGCAGTTTGGTTTTTATTTCCGCTACGCCGGCCCAGATGGAAAATTAGGCCCGATGCATCCGGACAAAATTGACGAAGGGAACCAGAATTTCTTCGGACTCGATCCAGCCAACGACGTGGATTCGCGCGATGACATCGTTTCCGCGTCCCTGGTGATACCCGTGAACAAACCAATTTTGTTGATGATGCATGCGAAGGATGTGGGCCATTCCTTCTACGTTCGCGAACTGCGGATTCAACAAGACTTCGTGCCGGGGCTGGATATTCCAATGCATTTTACGGCCACCAAGGTCGGCAGGTATGAAATCGTCTGCACGCAACTGTGCGGACTGGGGCACTTCAACATGCGCGCGTTTCTGGAGGTGAAGTCGCAGGACGATTTTGAGCAATGGTTAAAACAGCAGTCCCAGTAGAACCATAGTGCGGTCTTTCGTACGCACCGAACCCGGGTACCTCAACGATTTCCGCCCGCGTCGGTTTTTTTCGGAGAAGCCATCAAATGTCGGATGCCTCTGCCCCGGTCGTTCATCAACACGCCGCCCCTAGCAAATTTATTTGGAAGTATGTTTTCAGCACGGATCATAAGGTTATCGGCAAACAATATTACGGGCTCGCCTTGGTCTCGGTTTTTATCGGCATGATGCTTTCGTGGCTGATGCGGTTCCACCTGGTGTGGACTAACGCCGCCATCCCGGGCCTGCAACTGCTTTCGAAAAATGGTGCTCCGGGCGGTGTCATGACTCCGGAATATTATCTTTCGTTGCTGACCATGCACGGCACACTGATGGTGTTCTTTGTTTTGACCAATGCGCCTTTCGCCGGCTTTGGTAACTACTTTCTGCCAATTCAGATTGGCGCGGAAGATATGGCGTTTCCGCGCTTCAACATGATGTCCTTCTGGGTGACCTTGGTCGGGTTTCTGGTTCTGATTGCGGCATTCTTCATTCCCGACGGGCCGCCAATTTCCGGTTGGACCGCTTATGCTCCGCTGAGCGCAGTCGGCAAGGACGCCGGCCCCGGGCTGGCCTGGGGACAAAATCTGTGGGCAATTTCCATTGGCCTTTTCTGCGTCGGCCAATTGCTGGGTTCCTTGAATTTCATCGCCACCACGCTGGACCTGCGTACCAAAGGCATGACCCTTTCCCGTCTGCCCATTTCCACCTGGGCGTGGTTCATTACATCGTGCATTGGGCTGCTGGCGTTTGCAGTACTTCTTCCGGCGTGCGTGTTGTTGATTCTTGATCGCGTCGCGGGCACTAGTTTTTTCATTCCGGCCGGCCTGGTGATCAGCGACCATTTGCAGCCGCATTCCGGCGGCTCGCCACTGCTGTGGCAACATCTTTTCTGGTTCTTCGGACATCCCGAGGTTTACATCGCCATCGTTCCCGCGATAGGCATCGTTTCGCACATTCTGATGGCCTCAATGCGCAAGCCGCTGCTTAGCGTCAAAGTGGTTTACGGCAGCATGATCACCATCGGCTTCCTGAGCTACATGGTTTGGGGTCACCACATGTTCCTGAGCGGAATGAATCCATTTTCCGCTCTAGTGTTTTCCTTTCCGACTTTGATCATTACCATTCCCGCGACCATCATTACGATGATTTGGATCGGTTCGATATACGGCGCCAACCTTCGTTTTCACACGCCATCGTTGTTTTCGCTGGGATTTATTTCCGTGTTCGTGGCAGGCGGCGTCAGCGGATTTTTCCTCGCGCAGCCCTCGCTCGATATCTACCTGCATGGCACCTATTTCGTGGTGGGACATTTCCATTTCGTTATGGGGGTTGCCGCCATTTTTGGCATCCTTGCCGGAAGTTATTTCTGGTTCCCGAAAATGACCGGCCGAATGATGAACGACACTTGGGGGAAGGTGCACTTCTGGTTTACGTTTATCGGTGTCTACTGCATCTTCATGCCGTTCCACTATCTTGGATTTGCGGGGAATGTCCGTCGCTATTCGAGCTTTGTGGACGATTATCTGCAACCGCTCTTGCCGGTGCACAAATTCATCACCATAGCAGCGCTGATCACCGGTGCGGCGCAATTCATATTTTTGTTCAACTTAATTTACAGCCGCTTCAAAGGCGCGCCCGCATCGGATAATCCCTGGGACGCGACATCTCTGGAGTGGTCAACTACGTCTCCGCCGCCGTTCGACAATTTCGGCGGGCGGCACATGGTCGTCAGGCATGGTCCTAACGAGTACGGCGTGAACGGCGCTCATGGCGATTTCATCATGCAGGATTCGCCTGAACCGGAGCCCGCTGGCGATTAGGCCGCTTCATTTTTGATAAAGGAACGAGACGTTAGAAAATGTCCAGCACAGCGTTACAACCCGGTCAGGGCTCGCAGTCGCCGGCCCCCGCTCTAAGCGGCATATGGGTTGCGGTGGCCGCGATTACCATGTCGTTCGCGGCGTTCACCAGTTCGCTTATCATTCGGCAAGCTTCCGACGATTGGCGACATCTGGTTCTTCCCGGAATTCTGTACTTGAATACGGTGATTATTCTTGCGAGCAGCGTGACGCTGGAAGTCGCGCGGAAACGCATTTCCGACCTGGCCGCTATGAGGTCGTGGCTTTATTTCACTCTGGGTCTGGGCGTAGCGTTCCTAGCCGGACAGGCTTTCGCCTGGCACCAACTGCGTGCTCAGGGACTGTATCTGGCGTCTTCGCCGAACAGTTCGTTCTTTTACCTGTTGACGGCGCTGCACGCGCTGCACGTTATTGGTGGCTTGATGGGGCTGGCGTATACGATTCGCCGCGCCACAAGCGTCGCAGTGTGGCGAGTAGCTACGATCGAGGCGACCGCGGTTTACTGGCATTTTCTAGCGGCTCTGTGGGTTTATCTTTTGCTGGTGTTGCGCACGCGACTTTAGTCAGTGGAGGATTTGTGAGCGAAACCAATCAGAGCATGGCGCTCGGACACGCCGCCAACCTGGAGCCCTCTCCGTACGCCATCCCTTCCCGCAAACTCGCGATGTGGCTGTTCATTCTTTCCGATGCCTGCACTTTTGGCGCGATACTTTTTGCCTATGGTTATTTGCGGACTGCCAGTGCGGATTGGCCAACCCCGTTCAAATTTTATCCGTCGATCCTGAACGTCATCATCATGACGTTCGTTCTTATCACCAGCAGTTTGACCATGCTTGGAGCAGTGGACGCATCGAAAGCCGGCGACAAGGCCAAAACCATGCGCTGGATGGGCATCACCATGGTTCTTGGCGCTCTTTTTGCAATACTGCACATCCGTGAGTGGGCGAGCATGATTGGCGAAGGTGTTCGGCTTTTCCAGAATCCCTGGGGATCACCGTTGTTTGGCGCCAGTTTTTTTGGCATCACCGGGCTGCACTTGCTGCACGTGATTAGCGGAGTAATTGCTATTGGCGTTGTCGCCCGTAAATTTTCCAGCGGCAGCTTAACTGCAGGCCACGTGGAATCCACTGCTCTGTACTGGCATTTCGTTGATCTGGTCTGGATGTTTGTCGTGCCGCTGGTGTATTTGATGAGCATCGCCAGGCCGTAAAGACAGTGAACCGAATCGGGAGGAGAAATTCGTCGAATGGAAAATAGCCCAAACATTTATAAGGGAATCGGCCGTTACATTCCGGTGTATGTGATTTTACTCGCGCTGTCCGGGGTGCAAATCTTTCTCGCCTATTCGAAACTGGATCGCAACCGATTGCTGGCAGCTTTTCTCGCTGTCGCTATTTTCAGCGCAGCACTTGCGGTGATGTACTTTATGCACATGATCGATGAACGTCGCAGCTTTTTCTGGTCGCTCATTCCGGCGACCATTTTTGTGCTGTTGATGATGAATATGATTTGGTCGGACAGCTTCCGCTTGCTGCACATGAGGCCGTATTAGTTTTGCTGCGGACCGTACGTTTTTCGCGTGATCTTGAACAGTTCCGTTAATTCGGCCACAATCTGGCTGCAGGATGATCCCGATGAACCGTCACGGCAAACTCAAATTCGCTTTCCCCATCGTCGCAATGTTGGTTTTGTGTATGCTGCCGTCCTTCGCGGCGGCGCAGGGATGTGCCCTGTGCGCCACGCAGGCAGCTCAAGCTGGACATCGCTTCATAGACGCGTTGCGCTCCGGAATTCTGGTCCTGGTTTTTCCACCGATGGCCATCAGCATTGCCATCATTTATGTTTCATGGCGTAAGCGCAATCAATTCCGCTAGCCCCCCGTTTTTTGTAAGTGTCACTCCTTCGGGAATGGTAGGAACTTCTTGGCCTGCAAACATTGAGCACAACGAAACAGACGGGATGTTTTCCATGGATTCCTGTCCTTCAGATTTTCGGACGCAACTGCAGTATTTCGTCAAAGTCCTGAGCCGGCGATCTTCAAAGTGAAAGCATAGTTGCCGGGAAGTTTCCGGGGCAGCGAGATCGTTGTGCCAGATCCCCGAGCAGACCAGTCGAGCGGCTCCGCTTGACCGAGGACAGTGATTTTTGCGGCTGGATGTAGAGAGAAGGACTGAATGGTGATTGACGAAGATTTCGGCTGGCCGAGGAGAATCGCGTACAGCACGGCGCCTTTGCGGGTGAAGCGTATGTCGGTGCCATCGGCGGTGGCTCCGCTGGCTCGGGTCCAGGGAGTTGTGCCGTAGATGGCTTCGCCATTTTGCCGAAGCCAGCTGCCGAGGGCTCGCAACCTGCTCAATTGGACGGGCGGGATCGTTCCGTCGGGCTGTGGCCCAACATCGAGAAGCAGGTTGCCATTTTTGCTGACGATATCCACCAAAAGATAGATCAGGTCGTTGGGAGAGATGGTTTCGGCTTCACCTTCGGCGCGGTTGAAACCGAAGGAACGTCCCAGCCCACGACATTCTTCCCACTTCACCGAACTGATTTTGTCTAACGTTTCATATTCGGGAGATTTGAAATCAGAATGAGCGACGCCGAAGCGATCGTCGATCACGCCGTCAGGAACAGTGTTGTAATAGTTGGCCATGATTTCGAGCGGGTGGCCGGATTTTGGGTAATCAATGTCATTCCAGAGAAGCGAAGGGTGGTAACGAGCGATGAGTTCGCGCATTTGTGCGTCAACGTATGCGCCGTAGGCGGGAGTTTGCGGTTTAACTGACCGGTAGTCTGCCGCGACTCGGATCGGGCCGGGAACGAATGTCCAGTCGTAGCCACCGGAATAATATAAGCCCATGCGCAAATCTTGCTTACCAACAGCCGCGGCGAGTTCGCCGACCAGATCGCGCGTTGCGTGCTGCCGATCCGCGGGAAGGGACGGATTGGGGGTAGTGCTGGGCCAGAGCGTGAAACCATCGTGGTGTTTGGAAGTGAGCACAACATATTTTGCGCCGGCCTGCTGAAAAATCGTGGCCCACTGATGGGGATTCCACTTTTTGATCTGTGCGTTAAACGCCGTAGCAAAGTTGTAGTAGTCGTAATTGGCGCCGTAATGTTCGCGATGGTAGGCCTGAGTGGGCGACCCTTCGAGGCGCATCGAGTTCAAGTACCACTCCGCGTAAGGATTGTGGCTGATGTAATCGGTGGAGGCGAAATCGTGATTGGGGTGAACCAGCGGGGCCCAGCCGGGCACGGAGTACAGGCCCCAATGAATGAAGATGCCTAGTTTCGCGTCGGCATACCACTGCGGGAGGGGATGGCGATTCAGTGATTCGATGGTGGGTTCATAGTGAATGCGCGGAGGCGCGCCCAGGGCAAACGCAGCGAAGACTATTGTTGGCAAGAGCGGCCGAACGATTTGTGAAAGGCGAAAGCGACAACGAAAAGGTCTGGACAACATTCGCGCTGCATGGAAAGCCAGGGCCATCAGAGGAGAATACTCCGGCGGGAAGATTAGCCAAGATTTGGCGGGCCGGTCAATTCAAGCGTTCGTTGGAAATGGGCAATTAGCGTTTAAGTGGTGTGGCATTTTCTGACTTGATTCCGATGAAGCGCCAGCGACCGAGACCGAGTCTGCGGACGACGGCGCCGCAGGCGGTTTCCACAAGATCGTTCGAACCCTGCAAATTGATGATTTGCTGGCTGGCGTGTGCATAAAGTTGCGCGACTTTGCTCATGCGACGACGGATGCGTTTTTGGAATGTGAGAATTTTGAGAGCTTGCCTCGGAGATTTTTCTGGATACTGACGAACCTGGACACTGACGGCTTGTCCTCGGGCCAGCCCGCAAAAGCGCATCGTAAACCGAGTAAAAGCTACACAGTTAATCTTGCCGCACTCCATGTTTTCGTGTATGGGCTTGCGCCCAGCGGAAAGCGATTATCTCTTAAAACTGGGAACCGCGACCAGGCGCCCGGCAGAAAAATACTCAGTTACACGAATTTTGTCTTTCAGGCCCAGGATTCGAACGTCAGTGTTCAGATCGGGAAGGCCGGTCTTTAGGACAAAAACTGAACATGCTCGAGAGTAAATCAAAAGCTACTCACTCGAACCAGCCCGGGAAATTGAGCATGGCTCGCATCATCCGGCCGCACTGGAAGGCCCTGAGTCTGGCCTTCGTCGCAATATTGGGCGAGACATTCAGCGACGTCCTGGAACCGTGGCCGATCAAAATTGTAATCGACAACATCCTGCAGTCGAAGAAATTGCCGGGCTGGCTGCAAGGATTCGTTACCTGGGCGTTCGGGAACGATAAGCTTGCCGTCTTAAACTTTGCGATTGCCGCGGTCGCCGCAATTGCCGTCATCGGCGCAATCAGTTCCTACACCGAAAAATATCTGACCACCAGCGTCAGCCAGTGGGTCACGCACGATCTGCGCCGCACTCTTTACAACCATATTCAAAGAATGTCGTTGGCGGAATATGACCACGCGCAAACAGGCGACTTGATCAGCAGGGTGACCAGCGATATCGGCGCCGTGCAGGATTTCATCAACTCCGCACTTCTCGGCATGATCGTCAACGTGTTGACGCTAGTCGGGATGATCGGAGTGATGCTGTACGTGAACTGGCGTTTCACGCTGATCGCACTCTCCATTGCACCGGTACTTTTTGCGCTGGTGTATTCATTCACGCGGCGGATCAAGAAAGCCTCGCGTCAAGTACGAAAAAAAGAAAGCGAACTTGTTTCCGTGGTACAGGAGGTGCTGACTTCTGTCCGAGTGGTTAAGGCGTTCGCGCGCGAAGATTTTGAAGTATCGAGGTTCGAATCGCAAAGTTTGGAAAATGTGGAAACCGCGCTGGAAGCGCGCAGCCTAAAAGCAAAACTTTCACCCATTGTCGACGTCATGGTTTCCATCGGGACCTGCCTGGTCCTTGCATACGGTGCGCGTTTGGCGCTCCGCGGCGAATTAAGCGTCGGCGTGCTGATCGTCTTTCTTTTGTATTTGGGCAAGATGTACAAACCGATGCGCGAGCTTTCCAAGATGACCGACTCCGTTTCCAAATCGATCGTAGGGTACGAACGCATACAGGAAGTGCTGGAAATCGAGGCCCGCGTGAGCGATTCGCCCCGCGCTAAAAAAGCTCCGCGCTTTAAGGGAAAGATTGAGTTTGAGCACGTTACCTTTGCTTACGACCAACAGTCACCCGTTTTGAAAGACGTAAGTCTCACGATTGAGGCGGGACAAGTGGCGGCGGTCGTCGGCCCATCGGGAACGGGAAAGACCACCATCATCAGCCTCATACCCCGTTTCTATGAGCCGCAATCGGGAACCATAAAAATCGACGGAACAAGTATTTGCCAGTGAACGCTGAAGTCATTGCGCGAGCAAATAAGTTTTGTGCTGCAAGATACACTGCTGTTTCACGCGAGCGTGTGGGACAACATCGCCTACGGCAAACCGGATGCGACGCCGGAGCAGATCGTGCGTGCTGCAAAACAAGCCAACGCACACGAATTCATTGAGAAGATGGCTGATGGCTACGACACCATCGTCGGCGAACGTGGGGCTACGCTCTCCGGCGGGCAGCGGCAGCGTATCGCGATTGCGCGAGCTGTCATTCGCGATACACCCATTCTGATTCTTGATGAGCCCACGACGGGCCTGGACTCTACCTCCGAGCAGGCGGTACTGGAGGCGCTGGACCGCTTGATGAAGGCCAAGACCTCTATCGTCGTCGGGCACCATTTAAATTCGATTCGTCATGCCGACGTGGTGTTTGTCATTAAGGATTCCGAGTTGGTGGAACAAGGCACGCACGATGAATTGATGGCGGCCGAAGGCATTTACTCGGAGCTGTTCAGGACCCAGAGTTCGGAGAATGCCGGAGAACTACGCGAGCCGACGGCTGCCAAATGATCTTGTGTGAAAAGGCCAATTAAGAATGAGACCGACACAACGACCGACAATGGTATCGAAGGTGCTGCTAGTGGTACTCATCTTCGGCGTCCTGCCTCCTATGCAAGCCCAGAAGCACATAAAGCAAAAACCCCAGGAGGGGAAGTCCGATCTCCCCGCGGTTATTTGGCGCGATCCCGGAAATATTTCGGCGCTGAATTTGATGTACGGAATCGGCGGCAAGGAACATGCACCGGACCCCAACGGGCGCTATACCTTCGAGGATGAGGACATGAACGGGACCAGCCCCAAGTTTTATGTGAAGGATTCGAACGGTGTGAGGTGGCAAATCAAATTGGGCGCGGAGCCGGAATCCGAAACGGCGGCCACACGGCTGGTATGGGCCGTGGGTTACTTCGTCGACGAAGACTACTATCTGGCGGAGGTGAAGATTGAAGGATTGCCGCAACTTCAGCGCGGTCAAAACTATATCAGCAACGGCGACCTGGTTCGCGGTGCGCGCTTTAAACGAAAAGACAAAGAAATCAAGAAAATCGGGAACTGGGATTGGTTCAAAAACCCTTTCCATGGCTCTCGGGAACTAAACGGCCTGCGGGTCATGATGGCGCTCGTCAATAACTGGGATTTAAAGGAGGTCAACAACGTCGTTTACGAGGTCGATGGAGAACAACGTTACGTAGTGAGCGATTTGGGTGCGACTTTTGGCAAGACCGGAAACAGTATCAGCCGCTCGAAGAGCGACCCTAAAGACTTCGAAAAATCGACGTTTGTCGAAAAAGTGGCTGGTGATGAGGTTGATTTTGAAATGCACAGCCGACCCTTTTTCCCGACAATCGTGAATGTTCCGAACTACCGCGAGCGCGCCAAGATGGAGGACATCACAAAAAAGATACCTCGCGCGGACGCCAAGTGGTTGGGGCATTTGCTCGGGCAACTTACTGAGCAGCAGATTCGCGACTGCTTTCGAAGCGCAGGCTACACACCAGAGGAGGTAACTGGTTTGGCGGGCGAAGTACAAAAGCGTATCGGGGAATTGAACGCGCTGTAGGAAGCAAGCTGGCGACCGCACGGAAGCACGAATCTTCGATGCGTGCGGCAGGCGACAGCCATTAAGGGGAACGCAGGATGAAATTGATCATTGAGCCGGACGATGGCGCGGCGCCTCTTCACGCCGCGTTGAAGAGCGCCAGCAAAACGCTGGAGATTGCAATTTTTCGCTTCGACCGAAGCGACATAGAGACGCTGCTGAAAGCGGCGGTCGCCGATGGCGTTAAGGTTACGGCGCTGGTCGCGGAGATGAACCGTGGAGGCGAGAAAAACTTGCGCGAGCTCGAGAAGCGATTTCTGGAAAACGGAATTACCGTTGCGCGCAGCTCCGACGATCTGATCCGTTATCACGACAAATATCTCATTATTGATAGGCGGGTTCTGGTGGTGCTTTCGTTTAACTTCACGCACCTCGATATCGAACACAGCCGCGGATTCGGTATTGTCACCAAGAATAAAGTATTGATCCAGGAAGCGGTACAGCTCTTCGAAGCCGATTGTGCGCGACGTGCCTATGTCGCAGGCTCGGACAACTTTGTAGTGAGTCCCGCCAACTCGCGAAAGGTGCTGCGCAGCTTCCTCAAAAGGGCCAAGAAACAGTTGCTCGTTTATGACCCGCAGATCTCGGATAAAGAGATGATCCGCGTACTGCAGGACCGGAGCAAAGCCGGAGTCGACGTTCGAATCATTGGAAAAATCAGCGGGCGCTCAGGAGTTGCCGCGCAAAAACTTACCAGAATGCGTTTGCATACCCGCACGATAATCCGTGATGGTCGTCAAGCGTTCGTCGGCAGCCAGAGCCTACGCCCGGCAGAATTGGACTCGCGCCGCGAACTGGGGCTGATGGTGCGCGATGCGAAAATTGTCAAGAAGCTTCTAGCGACTTTCGAATCCGACTGGAGTACCACGAGCTCGGCCATGCAAAAGGAAGATGTGCAGGAGGAAGAAATGCCGGAAGCCACCAAGAACGAAACCGAAAAGGCGCTGGCAGTTCTTGTCCATGAGTTGCAGCCGTTGTCCACCACCGTGAAGAAGGCGGTGAAAAAGGTGGTGGCGCAGACGGGTGGAGAAGCTTTGCCTAACAAGATGGTGAAATCGACGGTAAAAAAAGTCGTGAAGAAAGCGGTAAAGCAGGCGGTGCGGGCAGCGGCGCGGGACGCCAGGAAGGCGCACGGCTGAAGAAGCAACTTTGGGCAATCCGGTTGAGAAGCACAGATTATGACCACCAAGCGACGACTCAAATATCTGCTGAAAACAGTGATGCTGGGAATGTTTCTGGCGACGGCCGGAGCAGCGCTCGGCACAGGACAGGCTGCGGTTTCGCCATCGAAGGAGGCGAAAAATGCGGTCGGCTTCAACGAATTTTTGCATCGCGTGCAAGCGTACGTCGACCTGCGCAAGTCGATCGATTCTTCTCTGCCGGCGCTGAAGCCTACGGACCAGCCCGAGAAGATCGCCAATCATCAGCAAGCGCTGGCGCAGAGGATCCGCGAAGCTCGACGACGCGCCAGGCGCGGAGATATGTTTTCCGAGGAAGCGCGGAAAGCGTTTGGCCGTACGGTGCGCGAAGAACTCGGAGGCCCGCACGGCCATAGCGCTCGCACTACAATCCGGCAGGGCGAACCGCTCAAAACGATTCACTTGCACGTGAATGAACCGTATCCAGATGGCGTGCCATACACAACTTTACCTCCTACTTTGCTGCTTAAATTTCCTAAATTGCCCGATCAGGTGGCGTACCGGATTGTGGTCCGTGACCTGATCCTTCTGGACGTGGAAGCGAACCTGGTCATTGACAGAATTCCCGACATTTTCCCAGAAACTATATAAGGCCCGTTGAGCTCATGCCAAGACCACGTATTTTTGTTCTTGCCTTTATAACCTTGCTGGTCTTCTGGGTGCGCGCGGACGAATTCAAATTTCCGCTCAAGATGGGTTCAGTCAGGTTTGCGGCGATCGGTGACATGGGAACTGGTGAAGCTCCACAGTACGAAGTGGCGGAACGAATGAATACTGAGCGCCAACAGTTTCCGTTCGATTTTGTGATTATGCTCGGCGACAACATTTATGGAGGAAGCAGCCCGAAGGATTTCGAAAGAAAATTCGAACGACCATATAAGGGGCTCCTGGACTCCAGCGTTAAGTTCTATGCATCGTTAGGCAATCACGATAATCCGAACGAGCGTTTTTACAAGTTTTTTAACATGAACGGATCGAACTACTACAGCTTCAAGAAAGGCAACGTGCGCTTCTTTGCGCTCGACAGCAATTACATGGACGCCAAACAGCTGGCGTGGCTGCAAAAGGAGCTGCAGGATTCGGGAACCAGCGATTGGAAGATATGTTTCTTTCATCATCCACTCTATTCGTCTGGAAAAACGCATGGCTCCTCAATTGAGTTGCGGTCGTTGATCGAACCACTGTTTATCAAGTACGGAGTGGACGTCGTATTTTCCGGGCACGATCACGTTTATGAGCGCGTAAGACCTGAGAAGGGAATTTATTACTTTACTGAAGGGTCCTCAGGACAGCTGCGACCAGATGGCTTGGCAAGTACCGCTATGACCGACAAGGGCTTCGACAGCGACCGGACCTTTATGCTGGTCGAAATCGCCGGAGACGTTTTGTATTTCGAGACGCTTTCGCGCACCGGCGCAGTCGTGGACTCTGGCGAACTGCGACGGCCGGTTCGCACTCCAGAATCGGGGCCACAGAATAAGTGAGCTTGTCGCGCACCGTACCATTAACCACTCCAGCTAATCGGCAGTTCCCCCGATTTGCACCAGGCGGGAGTGGGGAGACGATCTAAGCGACCTTTTCAACCGAACCAGTCGTCTCAAGATAAGGAGGGATACCGTGGACTTACTTTGGACCATAGCAGTGATTCTCGCAGTCTTGTGGCTCCTGGGAATGGTGTCGTCCTATACGATGGGCGGATTCCTGCACCTCCTGCTGGTGTTAGCGATCGTCGTGGTTTTGATTCGAGTGATTCAGGGCCGTCGAGTTGTCTGAAACTAGTCGCCGCGGCATCGAGCAATTGCCGGCATTTGTGCCGGGTTGCCGCGAAAGGTGACGGCACCCTTCGAAGAAATGAATGAAGTTAATATCTGTAGACACGCTTATCGGGATTGCGCAACAGGTCCAGGTCGCCAATACTCGTTAAATGGATGCTCTGCGCGAATATCGCCGGAAAAGGCCCAAAGGCGCCAGCCCTGAGCCGCGCGGCGGAACCCCAACCAGTGATCACAATTCGTTCGTTATTCAACGCCACGATGCGACTCGCCTGCACTACGATTTTCGCCTGGAAATGAACGGCGTCCTGAAGTCCTGGGCTGTGCCTAAGGGGCCCTCTCTTGATCCCTCAGTCAAGCGTCTCGCGATTCATGTCGAAGATCATCCGCTCGATTATGGCGGCTTTGAGGGGACCATTCCGGACGGGAATTACGGCGCAGGTGAAGTTATTCTGTGGGATAAAGGCACTTACACCACCGAAGGTTCTCTGTCGGCCGAAGAGCAACTGCGAAAAGGCGATCTAAAGATCGTTTTGCATGGACAGAAGCTTAACGGAAGCTTCGTTCTGGTCAAATTGAAGAACTCCAGCAAGCAAAACGAATGGCTGTTAATTAAACATCGCGATGAATACGTTCGAACCGATTGGGACATCGAGGAACATGGAACGTCCGTGAAAAGCGGAAAATTGCCTGGCCGGCCACGGCACGGCTATCGAAAAGGTGCTGTCGCATTTTCCAGCGGCGTGCAGAATCTCACCAACGCCCGGAAATCTCCGGTGCCCGCCGAGGACAGTCTACGACCGGCGCTGGCATCGCTAAGCGAAAAACCATTTTCGAGCGACGACTGGCTCTTTGAAATCAAATGGGACGGAATTCGGGCGCTGGCAGTGATAGAAGATGGCACGACCAAGCTGGTCGCCCGTTCTGCGCGGTCCATTTCTCTGGAATATCCCGAATTTCGCGATCTAGCGAAGCACATCCGCGCGCGGACCGCCGTACTCGACGGAGAAATCGTCGTACTGGACGACCAGGGCCGCAGCAGTTTTCAACGACTGCAAGGCCGATTTGGCGTAGAGAACCCATCCGAAAAACTGCAGGAGCAGCTCCCGGTCACCTACTATTTCTTCGACGTTTTGTATTGTGACGGCTATGACCTGCGGCGTTCGCCTCTGATTGAACGCAAGCAGCTGCTGCAGAAACTGGTAATCACGAACGAACGTATCAGAATCTCGGATCATCAAATCGGAAACGGTATCGAGCTCTTCGAAGCGGCCATCAGCAACGGCCTGGAGGGTTTGCTGGCCAAGCGTCTAACGAGCCCGTATCCGGAAGGCAGAACTTCCGATTGGCTCAAACTTAAATCGGTGAAAGAAGTGGATGCGGTGGTGGGCGGCTGGACTGATCCGCGTGGCGGCCGGCAATATTTCGGCAGTCTCTTGGTGGGGCTTTACGAAAAATCCGCGCTGCGATTTATCGGGGGAGTTGGCACCGGTTTTCCGAACGCGGTCGAACGGGAACTATTTGAAAAGTTACAGCAGATCCCAGCCAAGAAGTGCCCATTCTCGCCACTCCCGCAAACTCGTGAACGCGCTCATTGGATTCAGCCAAAATTAGTTGCCAGGGTCGGTTACGCGGAGTGGACTTCAGACCATCACCTGCGGCAGCCCAGATTTCTTGGTCTGCAGCCGGATCGCGATCCGCGTGAAAGCACTTTCGCAAAGGAAACAAAAGCCAGCACAGTCGCGCCCGATCCTCCGAAAACTGCCAAGCCCGCGCACGCTGCAACTGTAAAGACAAGAAAGTCCGCGTCCGTCCAATCTGCAGATCCAATTATCAAAGCTCTCCAGCAGCATCAAGAACAAGTGCGAGCGGAAATTGATCGACGTGAAGTAACGCTCACCCATTTGAATAAGGTTTACTTTCCAAAGGCCGGCTTTACCAAACGTGATGTCCTGCTGTACTACGCCACCGTAAGTCCTTACCTGCTGCCATTTCTGAAGCATCGTCCGCTCGTGCTTCATCGCTATCCGAATGGTATTGCAGGCGGCGCGTTTTATCAGAAAGAGGCGGGAGAATACATTCCCGAATGGATTCGCACCGTAGCAATCTTTTCCGAAACTAAGAAACGCGATGTCTCCTATTTTCTAATCGACGACCTCGCATCGCTTTTGTATCTAAGCAATCTTGGATGTATCGAGCACAATCCATTCTCGGCTCGGGAAGATGACCTCGATCAGCCCGACTATATGTTTGTCGATCTTGATCCGACTGAGGGCACGCCATTTAGCCGAGTGGTGCTTGCGGCAAAAGTCATCGGTGAAGTCCTGAAACAGGCAGGCCTTGAATTCTTTATAAAGACTTCCGGCGCCTCCGGTTTACACATGTACATTCCGATTGCCCGCAAGTATGGATTCGACCAGGTACGCGCGCTACTCGAAATTATCACTCAGCTTGCCGTTGATCGCGAAAAGGGGCTGCTGACCAGGATTCATCGAGTTCACGATCGACCCAAAAATTCGATTTTTGTGGATGTGCGGCAAAACTCTCACGGGCAATCGCTCGCTTCCGTTTTTTCCGTCCGGCCGCGCGAAGGCGCTCCGGTTTCTACGCCCCTGGCCTGGAGCGAACTGAAGCCAGACTTGCAACCGGAAATGTGGAATATTCGTACCGTCCTAGCCGACCTACCACGCCGGTCAAAATTGTGGGCGAAATTCTTCGATCACGCTCAGACCCTCGAAAGCGCTCTCGAAGCGCTGGACCGATCACGCGTGGTCTAACCACCCAGGTTGCGCGCGGTAAGGGATTTTGGATTCATCGCGGAGTGACTATATGTCTAATTCAACTGCCGCGAAGCCCGTCCTCGATGAACCAAAACATACCCGCGTCGAAAAATTATTGGCTCGATTGGGTCCGGGACTGGTTACCGGAGCGGCCGACGATGATCCCAGCGGAATAGCCACATATTCTCAGGCCGGCGCGCAATTTGGCTTCGCCATGCTGTGGGTCATGCTGTTTTCTTTTCCATTGATGGCCGCCATTCAGGAAATTTGCGGACGCCTGGGCCGAATTACCGGATTGGGTCTGGCCGCGAATCTGGCGAAATGCTACCCCAAGGTCTTGGTCCGCTGTTTGGTTTTATTGTTGTGTCTGGCCAACATCTTCAATTTAGGCGCCGACGTTTCGGCGATGGCCGCTGCGATTCAACTTGTGGCGGGCGGAGCGGTCGCTGCGTATGCGTTGATCCTTGCAGCCGTTTCACTCCTGCTTCAGATCTACGTGCCATATCGCAAATACGCTCGCTATTTGAAGTGGCTGACATGGAGTCTTTTCGCGTACGTAATCACGGCCTTCCTAGTCCACATACCCTGGGCGCATGCGCTGAAAGCCACCGTGATTCCCTCAATTTCGTTTCATCCCGACTATCTGATGGCTCTGATCGCCGTACTGGGCACCACCATCAGTCCATATCTATTTTTTTGGCAAACTTCGCAGGAAGTGGAAGAGGTGAGAGTCAATGCGCATGAATCTCCGCTCAAGAAAAAACCTCTTCAGGCCCTTAAGCAATTTCGCCGCATTGCGTTTGACACCCGCGTCGGGATGGCGCTGTCAAACATCGTGGCCTTCTTTATTATTCTCACGACCGCTGCCACCTTGCACGGCGCTGACCCGGGCGCCGCAAATCACATTCGCACCGCAGCCGATGCCGGCAAAGCACTCCAACCTCTCGCAGGACATTTCGCGTTTCTGTTGTTCGCCCTGGGAATCGTGGGAACGGGAATGCTGGCGATTCCGGTGCTCGCGGGCTCGGCGGCCTACGCGGTCTCCGAAACCTTCGGCTGGCGAGCCAGCCTGGAAAGCAAACCGCATCGGGCAGGCAAGTTTTATGGAGTGATTGCGATGGCAACCGTTCTAGGAGTCGCTTTAACTCTCATCGGCCTTGATCCCATTCGCGCGCTATTTCTGTCCGCGCTAGTCAATGGACTCGTTGCTGTGCCCTTGATGTTTTTGTTGATGATGATTTCCGTTAAGCCCGCAATCGTTGGCAATTTCCGGCTGCCCCTTTACCTGAAGGCAGTGGGCTGGACCGCTTCCGTGCTAATGGCCGCCGCCTCGCTTGGATTTTTGCTCAGCACTCTTCAGCAATCCCTGGGCCACTAGCTTTCTCGTTCTGTACATGAATGTCAGTTCAGTTTTACAGGATGTAGCCCATCGCTGCTGCTGCTCCCACAGACGTAATCTCAGATTTGAGTCGGCCCGGCCAAACAAGGAGAGATGATGGCTCGATATGGAAAAGCAGCACAAAAATCAGTGCAGAGCGCCATGGACAGACGGAAGCATGGCACCCTGAAATCTGGCAAAGGCGGCAAGGGCGGTACCGTAAAAGATCGCAAGCAGGCGATTGCCATCGGGCTTTCCGAAGCTCGAAAGAAGGGCGCCAAGGTACCGAAGAAAAAATCCAGCTGACGCTTATCGGTTCGAACTAGAAACCATGTTGATTGCGAAAGTCGCTGCAAAGACTCAGAAGGAGGTGTCAGAAATGGCTGTTCGCCGTGCCAGGCGCCATCACAGGAAACGAAGAATCGCCATGAGCAAAGGACGCCCGCGAGAAGGCCGGGAGCCGTCCGAAACGGAATTCAAAGGACCAAACGTGAATAAACGTCATCGCAAGCCCGACGAGATTTATGGCGACACCTCCATACCGGACTCGGCCCGTAAAGAGTGAACGCATGGCCGTAGGGGCCTACGTCGCTAGCTGCATTTATTGACGATGAAATCACCGAGAGCTAGCATCTCGTTGCGCTTGTAAAGCGCGCGCGCCCTCATGTCTACACTTCCGACGGAACATTTGCGGCACAACGCGGAGCCGGGTATATCAGCGTTGCGAGAACTATTTGACCGGCAACGGAACGCGTCGCGCAGCGCGATCCCGGACTATGCCAGCCGGATATCGTCGCTGAAACTTCTGCAGGACGCTGTACTCGGGCGGCAGGTCGATATTGTCCGCGCCGTGAACGACGATTTTGGCGGCCGCGCGCGACAAGAAACGCTCGCGCTGGAATTGGCGCCCCTCGTGGATGCCACTCGCCACGCCAAGCGGCACCTGGCCAGTTGGATGAAAGCGCGCAAGGTGCGGGCCGGCTTGAACTTCTTTCCCGCCACCGCCCGCATCGTCCACCAGCCACTGGGAGTCGTCGGAATTATCGGAGCCTGGAATTATCCCGTATTTCTGACGTTATCTCCGCTGGTCGATGCCATTTCGGCAGGAAATCACGTCATGATCAAGCCCTCCGAACTGGCCCCGCGAACCGCAGATCTGCTCCAACAAATAATTGCTGCAGTCTTTCCCGAAGAATACGTCGCCGTGGTCACCGGCGATGCGCAGATCGCAGCGGCATTTGCCTCCTTGCCGTTCGATCACCTGTTGTTCACCGGCTCAACTCGAATCGGCAAATTGATCATGCGGGCGGCCAGTGAAAATCTCACGCCCGTCACGCTGGAGCTGGGCGGCAAGTCTCCCACGATCGTCCATCCTGAATTTCCATTGCGCACCGCGGTTGAAAGAATTCTCACCGGGAAGTTGTACAACGCTGGACAGACCTGTCTCGCTCCGGACTACGTATTCATCCATGAAACGCAGCGCGATAGTTTTGTCGAGCTTGCGAAAGATGTAGCACTGGAGCTGTACCCAACGTGGGCGAACAATCCCGACTACACGCGAATCATCAATCGCTCACACTACGATCGTTTGAACCATTATCTACTGGACGCAGCAGCCCACGGAGCAAAGGCAATTCCACTGGGCGCAAGCGCAGACAGTTGCACCGCGGAGAATCGCATTTTTCCGCCGGCGATTCTGCTGGACGTTGACGACAGAATGCGCGTCATGCAGGAAGAAATTTTCGGCCCCCTTCTGCCCGTCAAAACGTACCGCCAGCTGGACGATGCTTTAGGCTACATCGCCAAGCATCCTCGCCCGCTCGCGCTCTATTATTTTGACGGCAACGCCGACAGGATCGACGAAATCTTAAATTCCACCATTTCCGGTGGAGTAACCATAAACGATGTCATCTATCATGTAGCGCAAAATAATTTACCGTTCGGAGGCGTCGGTTCCAGCGGGATGGGTTGCTATCACGGGCAGGCAGGATTTGCGACGTTTTCGCAGAAAAAAAGCGTCTTCCTACAGAGTCGCTTCAGTTCGCTGTCCTTCTTAAGGCCGCCCTATGGACCCTGGTCCGAGCGGGTGATTCGATTTCTTCTGCGCAGGTGAATGCCTGCTCCCGGTTTGGGTATAACTGTGGGCATGAAGATTCCGTTGACGCTGGGGATTATTCCGCGTTGATGATGACGAGCGTGCGCAACCGTTAAGCAAGAAGCAGTCGTAGATCTACGCTAGCTCGATCGCCAGCGATACGCCCTGGCCCACGCCGACGCACATCGTGGCCAGCGCGCGCTTCGCTCCAGTTTTCTGCAGCTGATGAACTGCCGTCATCACCAGGCGTGCTCCGCTCATTCCCAGCGGATGGCCGAGCGCGATGGCTCCGCCATTGGGATTTACGTGCGCCGCGTCATCCGCGATTCCCAACTGCCGCAGACATGCAAGTGCTTGACTGGCGAACGCCTCGTTCAGCTCGATGAAATCAAAATCGCTGATGGATAGCTGCAGACGCGCAAGAAGTTTCTTGGTCGAAGGCACCGGCCCGATTCCCATGATGCGCGGCGGAACTCCTGCCGCCGCCATTCCTAATACGCGCGCTCGCGGCGTAAGTCTGTGGCCCTGCACCGCGTCTTCCGAAGCGAGGATCATCGCCGCTGCACCGTCATTGATTCCAGAAGCGTTTCCGGCGGTCACGGTTCCCGGCGTGCGAAACGCCGCCTTCAGCTTTGCCAGCCCCTCGATCGTCGTGTCTGGCCGCGGGTGTTCATCCGTCGCAACCGTACACGGTCCCTTCTTGCCCGCTATTTCTACCGCAACGATTTCCTCCGCAAAAAAGCCCGTGGCCTGTCCGCGCGCCGCGCGCTGCTGGCTCCGCAATGCAAACGCATCCTGGTCCGCGCGCGAAATTGCAAATTCCTCCGCGACATTTTCCCCGGTCTCTGGCATGGAATCCACTCCGTACTGTTTCTTCATCAGCGGATTGATGAACCGCCACCCAATCGTGGTGTCGTAAATTTCCGCACTGCGCGAAAAAGCCGCATCCGCCTTGCTCATCACAAACGGCGCACGCGACATGGACTCTACTCCGCCGGCAATCGCGAACTCGATTTCGCCTGCGGCGATCGCCCGCGCCGCGCTACCGATCGCTTCCATGCCCGAGGCGCATAGCCGGTTCACCGTTGAGCCCGGTACGCTTTGCGGAATCCCCGCCAGCAGCAGCGCCATCCGCGCGACATTGCGATTATCTTCGCCCGCCTGATTCGCGCATCCCAGCGTCACCTCGTCCAGCTGTTCCCAGTCCGCGTTCGAATTGCGTTGCAACAGCGCTCGCAGCGCAATTGCAGCCAGGTCGTCGGTTCGAACCGACGAGAGTGAACCACCGTAGCGCCCAATCGGAGTTCGTATCGCGTCGCAGATAAAGACTGTTTTCATTTCATCCCGCCGCTAGAGTTCCATGCGCCAATTTCGTTCGCCGCTCCAGATCGCGCAATGTTTCCAGCTCCAGCAAGTTTGGTAGCGGAGTTTCCTGCAACTCCGCGGCAAATCGAATCTCCCACTCGGTTGCCTTCCTGACCTGCTCTCTGACTATTCCCGGATGAAGCTGCGTAACCGTAAGTTCCTTGGTCACGGCATTCGGCTCCATCACGCACAGATCCGTTACCACCGCCACCGGACCCTTCCCGGGAAGCCGCAGACGAGCCCTGGCCTCGCCGCCGTTCAGATGACCCACCGAAGTGACGAAATCCAATTTTCTCACAAACGCTCGCGCCGATTGTTTCAACACCAGCACCACTTCGCCAGCACAACTCGCGATTTCCGGGGCGCCGCCCGCGCCAGGAAGGCGGGTGCCCGGTTTCCTGTAGTCGCCGATCACCGTGGTATTGATGTTCGCGAAACAGTCGACCTGCGCTGCGCCAAGAAATCCCACATCCACACGCCCGCCCTGCAGCCAGTAGCGAAAAATCTCCGGTGTCGAGACCACTGTATCCGCCGTCTCGGCAAGGTTTCCGTCGCCAATCGAAAGTGGAAGCACCGCCGGTTTTGCGCCAATCGGCCCCGATTCGTAAATCAGCACGATGTCCGGCGCATGGGTCAGCCGGGCAAGATTTGCCGCCGTGGATGGCAATCCAATTCCGACGAAACAGACTGCCCCATTCTTCAGCAGTCTCGCTGCCGCGATGGTCATGATCTCGCTCGTCGTGTAGTTGTAGTCCGTCGCTGTCATGGTCTGACCCGCGGAACCGAATCGCTTAGCACTTTCCGGAACTCCGCAAAGTCATTGGTCTCGATAATGTGCATCTTAATCCAGCTCTGAAAAGTCTCGCGATTCCGCGCAATTGCATCCCACGCCTGGTAAAAACGGTTATCGCGTTGGTAGTAGCCGTGTGCATAGGACGGAAAAGCTCCGCCCGGTACACAGCACACCGCCGAAATTGTCCAACTTGGCAGAATGCACGCATTCGGCCAGGCTCTTAGATCGTCCACAATTTCTTCCACCGTAACGATTGCTTTCTTCGCTGCCAGCACCGCTTCCTTCTGTACTCCCAGGATTCCCCACAACAAAACATTCCCTTTGCGGTCCGCTTTCTGCGCGTGGATTACCGTTACGTCCGGCTGAATGGACGGGACGGCGGCAAGCGTTTCTCCTGTAAACGGACAGTCTATGAATTTGATTTTGTCGTTGTGCTTCGGTAAATCGGAGCCCGCATAGGCGCGCAGCACTGCAAAAGGAAGCTTCGACGCTCCCGCAACATACGCATTGGCCAGATCCCCGTGTCCATGTTCTTGGATTTCAAGCGGCAGCGGCCAATCGTGTTCCACCGCGTCTCTTAAACGGTGCAGAGAACCAACGCCGGGATTCCCACCCCATGAAAAAATCAGTTTTCTCGCGCAACCGGCGCCGATCAGTTGATCGTAAATGACGTCCGGCGTCATCCGCACCAGGGTCAGATTTTTTCGCCGCTGCCGGATTACTTCGTGGCCCGCGGCGAAGGGAATCAGGTGAGTGAACCCCTCCATCGCCAGTACGTCGCCATCGCGCACCAGTCCGGCGATTGCTTCGCTCAGGGATGTAATTTCCGCCATGGTGGTCATGAATTTCCGGCCCGCTCCGGTCCCGGTTGGTACCGGCGGCTGGCTCTATATATAAATGATACACGGACCAACGGCGGGTTCCTGCTTACGACCCTCAAAGTTGCGGAGTGCTTCAAACCTTCAGCGTCTTCACCAGCGCGCTCAGTCCGTTCCAAAAAATCTGTACTCCGATGCACACCAGCAGGAATGACGACAATCGTAGGATCACATTCATGCCGCTCTGCCCGATGGCGGCGGCTAGCCGGTCTGCATATCCGTAGCAAAGGTAAATCGTCAGGGCGATCAGCGCCGCTCCGATCGCCGCCGAAATCAGCGCCAGTACGTTGGCCCCCAGATGGCGCGGTTCGTTCGCTCCCAGCGTGATGGCGATGGAAATCGACCCCGGCCCAACCGTCAGCGGCAAGGTCAGTGGGTAGAAGGCATTTTTCAAAACGTCCTGTGTGGTCACTGTCTGGTGTACTTGGCCGCGATCCACCTGGTCGCTTCTCGTTAGCATTGCCCAGCCTGTCGAGACCACAATCAAGCCGCCGCCCACTTGCACCACCGGCAATGAAATTCCAAAAAAAGAGAGAATGTGCGTTCCCACGACCATGGAAACAATCAGTAGGATGAAGCTGTTGATGGCTACTCGGCGTGCCAGCAATTTTCTCGATTCCCTCGAGTAGTCCTGCGTCAACAGCAGGAATACCGGACTCCCTCCAATCGGATTCACGATCGGAAACAGCGCGCTCACCATCAGCAAAATGCTCTTCGCAATCTCAAAAAACATGTTGGTCGCTGGAGTATACCCGAATCTGCGCGATTTCTTCGGGTCCGACCGAACTACCCCACGCGCGCCGCGCGAACCAGTTTCGCTGTGGTAATGGCCTGCCCTACATGCCGCTGCGTATGCTCAGCCACATGAGCCAAAAGCCCGCCTAGACTTGTCGGCAAAAGTTCTCGTCCAACCGCTCTCGCCGCTTCCAAATCCTCGCCGATTAGCGCCCGTACCCGTCGTGCCGCGTTCTCCAAGGCGCTGCGTAATTCCGCCAACTCTTTGTCAATCGCGATACACTCGGCGCCCTCCGTCTTAAGTTTCGCCGCCTGTTCCTCGTTTAATGAGCCCCCTTCCGCATACGTTAGCAGCCGGTCCAGGCTTCGCGCGATATGTCGTACATGAAACGCCACACCAGGCACTCCGCCAGGACGCGAATTCCACTCTTCAAGGCTAAGCTCACCGCACCAGCGGCTTAGGTCCTCTTCCGCCATCGCAAAAGAATGCAACACCGCGCGATGCACCGCTGGAATTTCCTGGAGCGTTCCGCGCAGCCACGGTTCCCTGGTCTCCGCATTCGCCATCATGCGTAATTCCTCCGATCATGGGGACGTAAAAAATGTTGCCTTGCCGCAAAAACCCTCGTGCGATAGAGTCACCCATTCGGCGAGGAAGAGATGCCAAAAAAAAACAGGGCCGCAAAAGCTAAGGACACCACGGCGGCGCCGCTCGGCACCGAGCGAGTAAAGCTCCTTCTCTCTCGCAACAAAATCCAAAAAAGAATCCGCGAAATGGCCAAAGCCATTCGCATCGATTTTCCCACTGAGCCACTCCTGCTACTCGGAGTGCTGAAAGGCGCCGTACTTTTCCTGGCCGACCTGTCCCGCCAAATTCCTGGTGAGGTTACCTTCGATTTCATCGCTGTTTCCAGCTACGGCAAGGATTCTCGCACCTCCGGCCAGGTAAAGCTCAACAAGGACATCGACTCCAGCATCGAAGGCAAGACCGTAATCGTGGTGGAAGACATTTTGGATACCGGCTTGACCCTGCGCTATCTTCTGCGCATTTTGCAGCAACGCAAGCCCAAAAATCTCCGTGTGGCCGTTCTATTGGACAAAGTGGACCGCCGTCTGACCGATGTTCAAGCCGATTATGTCGGCTTTGCAATCCCAAACGAATTTGTAGTCGGTTACGGACTTGACTACGCCGAGCGGTATCGCAATTTACCCGACGTAAAAATCTTGTCACTTCCCGGCGAAACGCGCTGAGTCTCGCGCAGCGCGGCCACGATTTCAATACACACTGTTATAATAGAACTACGAATGAATCCCGCACAATCATCAACAGAATTGACTCTCGCTCAGCCCTTGGGTGAAGTGTCGGCGGAAGTCCTCTCCACCCTCGCCGAAATCGGCGAAGAAGTGAACGCTTCACTCGATTTGGACGTGGTGTTGGCCCGCACTGCCGCCCTCATCAAAAAACATATTGATTATGAAATTTTCGGCGTGCTTCTTGTCGAACCCGGTGACGGCGCGCTGAAACACCGCTTTTCCATCGGCCATCCTCCTGACTTGGCGGAGAACCTGCGCATCCCGATCGGGCAGGGCATCACCGGCACCGCGGCAGCAACCGGCCATTCGGTTCGCGTTAGCGACGTGACGAAAGACTCCCGGTACATCAACGCGATTGATAGTGTTCGCTCCGAGTTAGCGGTGCCCTTGATGATTCAGGGCAAGTGCATCGGCGTCCTTGATATTCAAAGCAACCGCCCGGACTATTTCACGCCCGATCAGCAAAACATTCTGACCCTGCTGGCAAGCCGGCTGGCAGTCGCCATTGAAAATGCCCGGCTTTTTGAACGTGTTCGCTCTCAGGCCGCGACGCTGCTGCTGCTCAACGAAGTCAGCCGCGAAATGAGTTCCATTCTTGACGTCGAAGAGCTGCTCCGCCGCGCCGCCGAACAGGTCAAGCGCGTCATCGACTATCAAATCCTCAGTATCATGCTCTATGACGAAGAACAGAAAATTTTCCGCCACCGCCTGGATGTAAAACATGGTCAACGCGTTCAAGGCAAACTCCGCGTCGCCGCCAGCGAAGGCATCGTCGGCGCAGCGGCCACTCTGCGTGAGCCGGTGCTGGCTCCGGATGTCTCCGTCGATCCGCGCTACCTCATGGTTAATCCGGAAACCCGCTCCGAGCTCGCCATTCCCATGCTTCACAAAGGCAAAATTATCGGCGTGCTGGATTTGGAGAGCGCGCAGCTCAACGCCTTCAGCGAAGAACACGTCCAGACACTTTCAATTCTCGCGGCCAATCTTGCCGTCTCGCTGGAAAACGCCAGGCTTTACGAGCAAGTGGCGCGCGACGAAGCCCGCCTCGATCGCGACCTGCAAGCTGCCAAGCGTATTCAAGGCGCTCTGATCCGTCCGGTACCCACGGAAGATTACGGCCTCGATATGGCCGCACGGTACTTGTCTGCCCGCGAAGTCTGCGGCGACCTCTACGAATTTCTCCGTTACGGTCCGCAACAGCTCGGCATTGCTCTGGCCGACGTGAGCGGAAAGGGAACCGCGGCGGCGCTTTACGGCGCAGTCGCCATCGGCATCATGCGCAGCCTGGCCCCGCAGAAATTGCAACCAGCGGAATTGTTGCGCCAGATGAACCAACTCATCGGCGAGCGTCGTGTCGAGGGCCGTTTCATGACCGCTTGTTTCGGAACCTGGCAAAAAGGCCGTCGCAAATTCCGTGTAGCCAACGCCGGACAGTCACAACCACTTCTTTACAAAGATGGCCGTTGCGGCAAAGTCGAACTCACCGGATTCCCGCTCGGCATCTTTGAAGAGACCAGCTACGACGACTGGAGCGTCACTCTCGATCCCGGCGACATCGTCATTTTTCATTCCGACGGCATCGCTGAAACCATGAACAGCGAAGGTCAGTTCTTCGGAACCGAGCGGCTGAAAAAACTCGTTGAAGCGCATCACCAGCTCACCGCCACCGAAATTTCCGATCTCATCCTTCGCGAAGTGGATTGGTTCGCGCAAAGTGCTCCGCTCTCCGATGACCGCACTCTCGTGGTACTTAAAGTTCGATGAGCGCGCAGTCGCCGCAATCCACTCAGCTTCTTCGCTTCGTGGACCCGGCGGAGTTCACTCCATGTTTTTCCTGGCGCAAGTCAACCCAGCGCCCCGGCAAAGAAGTATTCTGCGAAGATGTGTCGCTCGCCCAAGCCGCCGAGAAATTTGCCACTCCCGCTTACCTGTACAGCAGCGCCGCGATCGAGTCCGCTTTTCTCGAACTGAAAAAAGGCCTCGGCTCTCTCCCCAATACGCTCTGTTTCGCCGTCAAGTCCAACGGAAATCTCACCATCCTCAAGCAACTGGCGAAACTTGGCAGCGGCTTCGACATTGTCTCCGGCGGCGAACTGGAGCACCTCGGCCATCTCGGTATTCCCGGCGATAAAATTGTTTTTTCCGGTGTGGGCAAATCGCGCGAGGAAATTCGCGAAGCCCTGCATTACCGCGCCAACGCGCGCTCCAAATCTCGCGGGCTCTTGCTCTTCAATATTGAATCCGAAGCCGAACTCGATGTCTTGCTCGATGAATCATCCAAACAAATGAAACGCGGCGGCGCTGCTCCCAATGTCTCCATCCGCGTCAATCCCGACGTCCGGGCCGGCGGCCACCCTCACATCTCAACCGGCCACCACCAGCACAAATTCGGTCTCGATTGGTCTGCCGCGCGCGAGCTCTACATCAAGCACCGCGATCCCAGGTCGATTCAGTGGCGCGGTCTCAGCGCGCACATCGGCTCGCAAATCACTGCTCTTCGCCCATTTCAGCAGGCGCTCACCCGTCTCGTCGCGTTCGTTCGCGAACTTCGCGAATTGGGAATCGATCTGAAATATCTTGATTTCGGCGGCGGACTCGGCGCCCGCTACACCGATCAAAAGCCGCCCTCCAGACTCAACTACGCTCGCATGATTGCGCGCACGGTCAAGCCGCTCGGCGTCCATCTCCTGCTTGAACCGGGCCGCACCATCATCGCCCATGCCGGCGTTCTCCTCACTCGCGTGCAGTATATAAAAACCAATCGCCGCAAAAGTTTCGTTGTCGTGGATGCCGGAATGAACGATCTCCTGCGCCCCGCGCTCTACGGCGCAATCCATCCGATTACTCGCGTCACGCGCACAAAAAACGAAAAATCATCCGGCGCAAAGGTAAATAGCGCAACAGTGGATATCGTTGGCCCGGTTTGCGAAACCGGTGACTGTTTCCTACGCAATTGGCCGCTAGGTACGGTCAAGCCCGGCGAAGTATTGGCGATTTGGGCCGCCGGCGCCTACGGCATGTCGCTCGCTTCGAACTACAACGCCCGCCGCCGTCCCGCCGAAATTCTCGTCAAGGGGAACCGCGCCCGCCTGATTCGTCGCCGCGAAACCGCACGCGAACTCCTCCGCAGCGACGTCCTCGCTTAGTTGGCGATATGGAGTGCGGCAGCCGAGCTGCCGCTTTTTTCCAGAATTGACGATCGCTTTCGACGCTGGCGCGCCGGCCGTTATGAACTCTTCGACCGCTCCTGCCCCTCGCCCCACTTCAATTTACTTCGCAGAATTTCATAATACGATTTCCGATGCGGCTGAATCAGTTTCAGCCTCTCCTTGGCACGCACGATCGCCACACGATCTTCCGATTGCATCAACACGCCTTTTTGTCCATCCAACGTCAAATACACCGACTCCGCCGTTCCCCGCAGCCGCATCTC
>Ga0137403_10001676_pt1 | contig 27627 bp, 25 predicted proteins | sample CZOMad2_1_16fung_FD_122057 | JGI IMG/M metagenome (GOLD analysis project Ga0137403, IMG submission 122057) | Vadose zone soil fungal communities from Angelo Coast Range Reserve, California, USA - CZOMad2_1_16fungal (Hybrid Assembly) | ecosystem: Environmental > Terrestrial > Soil > Vadose zone... | reverse complement strand
GACGAGATCGTCCCGGCTGTATCCCACCATGTCGAGAAAGGCGTCGTTGGCCTCGCTGATCCGGCCTTCGACATCCCAGATGACGATCCCGATGATGTTCGCGTCGACCAGGCGTCGGATCTTCGCTTCCCGTGCTTGGAGATCGCTGTAGAGGCGGGTGTTCTCCAGCGAGATGGCCGCCTGCGCCGCCAGCAGCTCCAGCAGCGCGATCCGACCCAGCGTGAAGGCGTGCGAGGTCAGGGTGTTTTCGAGGTAGAGCAGCCCGGCCAACCTCCCCTGCCTCAGCAGTGGGAGGCAGAGGATCGACCTAGGTGGCCGGCGACGCAGATAATCGTCCTCAGAGAACAAGTTGGGCCGGGAGGCGTCGTCCAGGATCACGCGTTCGTGGGTGCGGATGACATAGCGGAGGAGGGCTTCTGGACAGGCGGACCCCGTGATCGCCGCCTGAGACAGTCCGACCTCGAGCTGGTCGCCGCTGGCCCGGGCCTCGGCCTCGATTCGATACGACTGCGCTTGCGGCAGGATCAACAGGCCGCGATCGGCGCCGGCGTTCTGCAAGGCTATCGTCATCAGCGTTTGGATCAGCTGTGGTAACACGATCTCACTGGAGACGGCCTGAGAGGCTCTGACCAACGCCGTGACGTCCAGTTGCTGGAACCGAGAGTCGCTCGTCGCGGCGGCACGATCGGGCGCCGCCAGGTGCGGATAGAGCCGCTCGAGGTGCCTGACTTTGCCAGCGGCACCCCACAGGGCATAGCAGGCGCGTGCGTCGCGCAGGTGGGCATAGCCGTTCGTCTCAAGGCCACGGTCCAGATAGAAGCGACCGGCCAGCTCGTTGGCGATCGCTTCATTCTGAATAAAACCGTGCTCGCGCGCCGAGCGAATCGCCTGCTCGTAGAGGCGCATGGCTTCCAGATCCTGGCCGTCGATCCGCGCTACCTCCGCTGCTAGCAGGGCGTATCGATTCTCGAAGTTCGCCGGGCAATTGTCCGCCCACAGCCGATGCCGGCGCAGCTCCTCGCCGAGGGTCTGCCTGAACGCGTGCTGCAGGGCGGCAGTCGCCCGTGGATAGAGCGCGGCCAGCGTCAAGGCATGGTAGAAATGGTGGGTGGCGACCAGCAGAAAACTGCGGGGGGCAAACAACCCGAAACTGACGGTGCTGCGCAGCACCTCCGCGGCCAGCCCGGCGGATGCGAGTGCCTCGTCATAGCGGCAGAAAAGGAAGCAGACGATCTGTCTCAGCGTGTGAAAGCGCACGCCCGCAATGCCCGCGGGCCTGTCCGCAGTGCTGAAGCCCGGCCCCTCGAAGTTCGTCGACTCGTAGGGCGAGCCTTTCAGACACGCCATGAAGTGCTGCTGGAGCCGCAACGTGTAGCGGTTCCTGGGATTCTGTGTGACGACATCCGCGTACTTCCGGCACGTCTCCAACACGTCGTCCAGCCGGTCTCCCTTCTCGAGGGACAGCTCAACCGCGTCGATACCTGCATAGCCGGCGTACAAGAAATCGCCCGCCTGCACCAACTCGGTAAGTCCCTGATGCAGATAGGGAAGGCTAGTCGCGATGGGACTGCGCCACGGGTTGATGAAGAAGCCATGACGGAAGCGCACAATCGCCTGCAGGCGCGGGTTCTCACACTTCTCGGCCAGACGGAGCGCCAAGTCTGCAAACTCGAAGGCCGACTGAAAATCCCCGGCGTCCACCCGCGCCCGCGCATACCCCTCGTACAGGCTACTGGATTCGGCGGTATGGCCGTGGCCCAGGCAGACGTTCACCCCTCTGGCGGTGAGCCAGGGAAAATACGAGTGTTGCCCCGTCCACCCCGCCGAGGATATGGACTCGGCGAGCAGGCTGATGAGCATCTGGACGGTGGGGTCGGTCGCGGCCGGCGTGTCGACCAGCTCGGCGACGCGCCGGCCGCGCAGGTTACTGGCCACCTGACGGTGCTCCGCCTCGCTCGCCGCCTGGATGTCCGCAGCGGAATCCGGCAAGATCATCCCGAACAGCCAGAGGGCATCGCGCAGGGCCGGCAGGGGGTCATCCAAGCGCCCGGCCAGCCCACTCAGCCTGATGCGCAGCCGATAGACCTGGGCGCGGTCGAGGTCGGAGCGGGCGTGCTCGAGCATCAGATGGGACAGATCCTCGGCGACGTCGAAATTGCCGGTGAGATACTCGCACTCGTACCGCTCCAGCTGGGTCGTGAACGTGTCCTCGTAGTGCGTGCGCCAGGCATCCGGACGCAGCAACGCGGTGGCCTGGAGCAGATAGCCGCGAGCCGACGCATAGGCGGTGGCGTGCTTCGCTCGGCGGCCGGCCTGCGCGTTCAACTGCCGGAGCGTGTCCCTTTCCGACAGGTCCGTGATCAATCCGACGCCGCGATTCAGCTGGTTGACGATCTCGAACACCCGGTCGCTGACGGCCTCCTGCGGCAGATGCGACAGCAGCCGGCGGCCGATCCGCACGTGTTCCTCTGGCCGTCGGGCCTCGGGAATGAGGGCGTAGGCAGCCTCCTGCACACGATCGTGCAGAAAGCGGTAGGAGTCGCCGCGGCGAGACACGAGCCCCTCGCGCAGGGCTTCCCAGAGAGCCGCGTGCACGGCCTCCTCGCCGCCGCCCAGCACCATGGCCAGGGTAGCGACATCGGCGCTGTTTCCCACACAGGCGAACAGTTGCAACGCCTTCTGGGTCGCGGCGGGAAACCGCTTTAGCTTTGCGACCATGAGGTCGGCCACATTGTCGGTGAAGCCCCTGGCGCGGATGGCATCGATGTCCCAGGTCCAGGCGCCGTGGGCAGCGTCGAAGGCCAGCAGGCGTGCCTCCCAGAGCGCCGTGAGGAACTGGATGACGAAGAAAGGATTGCCCGCTGTCTTCTCGTGGAACAACTGCCCAACAGCCTCGACCTGGCTTGCCTCGCAGCCCACGGATTCTGCGACCATACGGCAGCAATCGTCGCGCGACAGCGGTCCGAGCACGATCTCTTCAACCAGCGCGCCGGCCTGCCGCACCGACTCCAACATGAGCTGCAGTGGGTGGGCGGGGCCGACCTCGTTGTCGCGGTAGGCGCCAATGGCCAGCAGGTAACCGCTGTTGGGGTGCATAACAATGTACTCAAGGAACTTCAGAGTCGCGGCGTCAAGCCACTGCAGGTCGTCGAGGAAGAGCACCAGCGGATGCTCCCGGCGCGCAAATACTCCAAGGAACCCGCCACAGATGGCGAGAAAGCGATTCTCCGCCTCGCGAAGGGGCAGCTCGGGCACTGGCGGCTGCGGGCCGATCAGCAGTTCAAGCTCGGGCACAAGATCCACCACGAGCCGGCCGTTCGCGCCCAGCGCCTCGAGAACGGCCTCGCGCCAGCTTGCCAGTTCCTCGTCGCGCTTGACCAGGAGCTGGCGGATCAGAACCTGGAATGCCTGCGCCAGGGTGGCGTACGGGATATCTCGCTTGTATTGGTCGAACTTGCCGAAGGCGAACAGGCCGCGCAGCGGCATGATGGCCTCGTGCAGTTCGTTGACTACTGAGGACTTGCCAATGCCGGAGTAGCCGGAAACCAGGACCAGTTCGGGCGTGCCGCGCGTCACCACCCGCTCGAACGCGGCGCGCAGCGCGCGAACCTCCGGCTCGCGCCCATAGAGTTTTTCGGGAATGCGCAGCACATCGGGGACGTCGTGGGCTCCCAGCGGAAAAGGCTCGATGCTGCCGGTCTTTTCCCAGGCACTGAGGCAGTGTCTCAGGTCCGCCGCCACGCCAGCGGCGGTCTGATAACGGTCCTCTGTGGTCTTAGCGAGCAGTTTCATGACGATGGCGGAGATTGCTGGAGACAAGCCGGGGACGCGCTCAACGGGCGGTACCGGTCGGAGCGCGATGTGGCAGTGCACCAACTCCATCAGGTCGGGGGCAGTGAACGGCAACACGCCGGTGAGCATCTGGTAGAGCGTGACGCCAAGCGCATACAGATCGCTTCGCGCGTCGACCGAGCGGTTCATGCGGCCGGTCTGCTCAGGTGCCATGTAGGCCAGCGTGCCGGCAATCACCTCCGGCGGTTCAGGGGCCGGGTGCTCGCGCGGCAGGCGCGAGGCGATCCCGAAGCCGGTGAGCCGCACCACGCCGCTCGCCCCACCCACCAGGACATGGGCCGGCTTGAGGTCCTTGTGGATGAGGCCCCGCTGGTGAACCTTGGCGAGGGCCGTCGCAATGCCGCCGGCGAGGCGCAAGAACGTTCGCACGTCCATGGGGCTGCCGAGGAGCCGGTCCAGCGGTTCACCACCAGGATCCTCGAGCACCAGCAGGGTGCGCTCGTGTTCGCGCACGAGCTCCAGCGGCCGCGCCGCCCACGCGCCGTCCAGTTCATCCTTCAGTCCGTATTCATGAGCAAGGCGTTCCAGATTACCCGGCGTGGAGTGCTCCGAGGCGGGAACCACGACCAGCACGGCGGTCCGGTTGCCGTCACCGGCATCACGCCATCCTCTACAGAAGAGGACTGCACCGTCCTCCCACAACACTTGCAGCTCGCTACCCCAACCGGCTCGTAATCGCGAGGACGTTTGCATCTCAATCTCCGTCAAGACGACCGACCACGTATACCCTGATCGCTCGTCGATTGTACCTGAGGCGACCGTCCTGGGGAAGTGGCGGGCCGGGATCTGCCGCAAATCTCTCGTTGGCGCGCTCGGGCTATGTGGGTGCAACAACACGTGCCGCAGGACTGATTTCCCCGCTATGGCCTCCGGTCCGACCAGACACGCCTGCCGAAGGACGCGAGCAAACGCGCGGCAGCCGCGCGTCGGTCGCGAGGGGTTCCGCCGCTGGGTTGCGACCGCGGCTTCCCACACATAGTTAGTCAGCCGCCCACCTTACTCAGGATGAAGGCCGCCAGGAAACCGGCGACGGTGATGAGGCCAGTGAGATCGTGGGCTTGCTCGAAGGCCTCTGGAATCATCGTATCCGCCAGCATCGCGAGAATGGCCCCGGCCGCGAAGGCGGTGGTTCCGGCGATCAGCCGTGGGGGCACATGCACCCAATAGGCCACCGCAGCTCCGATGAGCAGTGCTCCTCCAGCCACGCCCCCCTACAATCGCGCCTGGAGCCAGATCGGTACCATATGTCCCTCCACCAACAGCATACCGCTCCGTCCACAGCCTTTGTTGCAGCCCGTTCCCAGCGTGACCACTGTGGGAAGTCTCTCAGCATCAAAGGGTACCACACGCACACCTTGCGCACGCTGTATGGCACGGTCACCCTCACCAGTCCGCGACTGTATCATTGTCGCTGCTAGCAGCGCAAGACGACCACTCGTAGGAGTTCGGCCCAAAAAATCCATTGCGCTCCAAGGCCGATGTGTAGGCGCACAGATCCTCCTCCGTGACCACGTCCGGGTCCCGGGGCAGAGCCGGCGCGGCCCCGGCACCGTTAAACCACCCGCCGTCGCTGCGCACCCTCGCCGTGGCTGACGGCTGCCGCTGCCCTGCCGGATTACCCTTCCGAAAGAACAGCTTGACAGTGTTGTAAATGTTGGCCTCCATCACTGCGGTGGCCCGCGCAAAATGCTCCTGGTAAAAAAGCTGGTACTCCCAGTTCCCGGCTGGATATTGCTCCACCGGATACATGTGGCGATCTACCAGTGCCACACACGCCTCCAGACCACGTTCCAGGGTATAGTAGGGCACGCACAAATTGGCGACTGCCGCGCAGCGATCTGGGTGATGGCTCGCTAGGTTCCATACCACCGGGCTGCCCCAGTCGTGCCCCACCCAGATGGCCTGGTCTCTGCCCAGAGCGTCCAGCAGGTGGATCATAGCTGCCACGATCAGCTCCTGTGCATACTGGCTGTGCTGGTCGTAGACAGAGGAGCGCCCGTATCCCCGCATGTCCGGTGCAATAGCCCGGAAGCCCAGGCTGGCCATGCATGGCAGCTGATGCCGCCAACTGATCGACAGCTCCGGCCAGCCATGCCCAAAGACGATCAGTGGTCCGTCAGCAGGTCCGGAGGCCAGGAAAACGGTGGTGTGTGAGCCCGGTTTCACGGTGTGCTCGGTGACGTGGATAGCAACCATATTGCTGATCCTTCCCCAAAAAATCGAAGGTGGCGTCATGCGACTCGCACGTTGTCGCCCTTGCGTGCTGACCGCCTCGAATTGGTTACTCGACGCCCCTGCCCAGATCCCGGCGTGTGACGCCACTGCACCGGGCTCCTACTTTAGTCAGCCGCTCATCCCTCCCCCGGGCAGTAGCGCCTGGTGCCTTTCACCCAGCATGAGGCAGGACCTGCACGTCAGCCGTCCTGCGGCCTGCGGGGCTGGCCCGCCGCGCCAGCGGCGGGTGATGGCTCGCGGTGGTGCGGGGAGAAAAGTGCGTTTAAACTTCCTATCCGTACCGTCTTCCACTGCACCGGTCCTGCCTCATCGCCGCGCCTCAGGTGACATGTGCGACCGTCACCACGAGCTTTCCACGCCCCTGTCTCTCTCTCACTTCTCCTGTGTACGCCGCGGAGGCCTGCGTAAGCGGCAGCACCGCATCCACCACCGGATGGAGATCGCCAGACTCCAGCAGGTCTCCAATGCGGATCAACTGTTCATGATTTGGCTCAACGATAAAAAAGGCCTGCTGCACTCGGCTGTCGGTGGTCGTCTCGCTCTCCGCGGCGATCGTGATCATCCTTCCGCCAGGGTTGAGGACGCCCCAGGAACGCTGCAGCGTGTCCCCGCCGACGGTGTCGAAGACGACGTCCATTCCCGAGACATGTTCCTCAAAGTGCACGGCTCGGTAGTCAATCACCTGTTCGGCTCCCAACCCGGTGACGAATGCAAGGTTTCGCGCGGACGCGGTCGCCGTCACGCGCGCGCCGCGAAATCGGGCGAGTTGGGTCGCGAAGATGCCTACCGCGCCTGCTCCGCCGTGTACGAGTATGCGTTCTCCAGCCTGAAGTCGCGCGTGATCAAACAACCCCTGCCACGCCGTCAACGCGCCAACAGGCACGGAGGCAGCCTCGACATGTGTCAAATGGGGTGGTTTGTGGGCAACGCTGCTCGGCTGCGTGATGCAGTACTCCGCCATAGCGCCATCCGCAAACCAGTCATTCATGCCGTAGACTTCTTGGCCGATCTCGAAGCCGACGGTCTCCTCGCCTACTGCCGTAATGATGCCGGAGAATTCGTGTCCTGGTACGGCGCGGCTACGTTTCTCTCCATCTTTGTTATGAGTGGTAGGATACCACACCAGCTCCGTCGGCGTCACACCAGCCGCATAGATCTGGACAAGCAGTTCCCCTCGCCTGGGTTGCGGCCGAGGAATGTCTTCCTCGACTAGCACAGGCGGCTGGCCGGAATCAGACAAGCGCATGATTTTCATGCTTCACCTCTCCCCGTTGCTCTGACTTCTGGGGTCGATGGCTTTCTCGTTTCAGACCGTTGCCAACCAAGCTCACGGTCAAGGAGTCAACTCGGTGCGTTTCAGACCGTGGCGGCCTGAGATGCGTTCGCGTTGCGCTCGACCCAGTCGGCGAACGCGGTCATGAACTTCTGAAGGAAGTTGCGGGTGCTATGATCCGAGAGCACGCCCGTCTCGTCGAACATGTTTGCGATGTCGCTGATATACGCCTCCGGCATTTGCAGGCACGGCACGTTGAGAAAGACGAGGGATTGCCGCAGGCGGTGGTTGGCACCAAAGGCGCCGATCGCGCCGGGCGAAACGCTGACCACCGCGCCCGGCTTCCCGTCCCATACACTGTGCCCGTAGGGATGCAAACCCACGTCGATCGCGTTCTTGAGTGGAGCGGGGACGGAGCGGTTGTACTCCGGCGTCACGAACAGCACCACGTCGTACGCCATCTCTGTATGGCATCCAGTAGTTGACGTGGTCTACATTCGCCAGGGTCGCTGCCTGCGTCAGCACAACGCCCTTGAGACGGCCAGTTGTGCCGCTCGGGAAGACTAGAGCCAAGATCGCTTCCGAGTAGTAAAGAGCGTCAGGATAGGCATCGCTCCGAAGGTCCGAGGGTTCTTCATCGAGCACCCGCTGCCACGAAAGCGGCACGGTCGGAACCGGCAGTGATGAGTGCCGAATCAGGCCTCGCGGACTTGCATCGGCGAGCACGCAATCGATTTCTATGGCCGAGAACCGTGTGTTCAATGAGATCGCGATCATCCCTAGCCATCTACACGCATACACCAGCTCGATGTACTCAGGTTCATTCGGGAGGAGAAGGGCTAACCGGTTCGCCACTCCAAAACCGTGTTTGCTCAGCGCTGTGGCTATGCTCACAACGCGAGCGTGAAGCTCCCGAAAAGTTGAGCGCGTCCTGCCTGACACAAACGCTGTCCGCTCTGGATAGTATCGAGCAGCTCGACCGAGGGAGCGTGTGTGGATCATCTCCTATGGACTCTGCTTCGCGCCTCCCTGCATTAGCTGTTAGCGTGTTCATCAGGTGTTTCTCCTTCAACTGGCAACCTACAGGTTTCTGCAGGGATCTCAATTCTGACTTTGTTTGGCCGTGGCAAACCTACCATGTCTTACCTCGGTGGAGCAATGGGCTCCACTTTACCCGGACCAGCGCAAGTACCGTTACGAACAGCATCGTGAATAGCGAGACGAGCGCCAACCAGATATTCTTGAATCCGGCATCACACACGTGCGATAGAGTTTCCGATGATGCAGGGCTCACTCGCAAGCCTCGAAAACAAAATCCCCTCAGACCAGCCGACCGATTGCACGCTCAAGCTGTTTCTGGACGGTTCAACACCGCGTTGAAAACGGTCCGTGAGCCCGCCATCGCGTCGTAGAGAATTCCTCATCGAGGAGGGGAGTGAAAGCCGCCTTGAGCCCATCCGACGCCACCTGATAATAAGCCGCTCCGCCGCGTGATGATCGTTCCCCCTGTCTGTCCAAGTTCTCCCCCGGATTAGCTGTCGAGGAACACCACGTTCTTTCCGATGGCCTCGCGGCCGATGTGCAGGCGATTGGCGGGGAAGTCTGGGTGGGGGTAGCCGACCGCCAGGCCGCACAGAATCGACAGTTCCGCCGGGATAGCCAGCTGCGCGCGGACGATCTCGGGATACCCCGCGATCGAGACCTCGACGCAAGTACCCAGGCCTCGTTCGGTCAAGGCCAACAGCAACGTTTGCAGGAACATCCCCACGCTGAGGGCGTCCGCTGGGCCGAGATCCCGGTGCATGCAGACAATGCCGGCCAGCGGCGCGCGGAAGAACTCCCAGTTGCGCAGGACTGCGGCCGCATGTCTCGCCGTGTCCTCAATGGCGATTCCCATCGACCCGTAGACTTGAGCGCCCAGCTCGATGCGGTAGTGCTGGAACGACTCGGGCAGGGGAGGGATGTTGGGTGGTCGACGCTGGGCCTCGTCGAGCAGGGCGGCGACGAGGCGGTCCCGGGGCGCTCCGGACGCGAACACCATATGCCACGGCTGGATGTTGGAGTTCGACGGCGCACACACGGCCAGGGCGAGGGTCTCCTCCACCAACTCCCGCGGCACCGGCTGGGGCAAAAACATCCGCGTCGAATGGCGCTCTCTGATCGCTTGATCAAGGTCCAACATGGTAGCGCCTCCTTTCCTTGCTTTTTTTTCTTGCATCAAACCAAATTATCCGTACGTATTCGAAGGCAAACCCACGCAAAGGCCTCGGCGTGATCATGGCTGTTCCTTTCTTTGTTGACGTTCGCTCAGAATATGCTAGGCGCTTTCTACCTGGTGTGCTTGCCATCTCACGATTAGGTTGAGTTGGCGTGCTGCGCCGGCAGCCACGTTAGCGAGGATCCCTGTGTAGGTAGGAAACGAGAGCGGAACCTGAGCCAAGTCGTCCACTCGCATTCCCGCGGCAATGGCTATCGCCGCCACCTGGGCAATCTCCACGGCCCGCTCGCCAACCACGTGGCAGCCTAGTATTTTATACGTCTTGCGGTCGGCGATCAGTTTGCAAAACCCAGCCTTGCGCCCGTCGATAATCGTGCGCGTGGTCGAGTCGAAGTGTACAACGTCGGTCACGATATCGTGTGTTTCACGGGCCTTTGCCTCGGTGAGGCCCGTCTGGGCATACTCCGGCTCCGTGAAGCTGGCGCTTGTATTCACGTGGTCCCCAAGCGGCATCGTCCGGCCTCGCACGGCGTTGGGCGCCGCGACGAATCCCTGCTGTATCGCCGGCGGGACAAGCATCAGGCGACCGGTAATGTCCCCAGCGGCGAAAATATGGGGCGCCGAGGTCCGCAGATACTCATCCACCTTCACAAATCTTCGTTGATCGGCCTCAACGCCTGCCGCAGCGAGGTTCAGCCCGGCGGTATCGGCCACCCAGCCCACCGCCACGACCGCAAGCGTCGCCTCGGCATTGTCCCGTCTATCGTCCTTGGAGAAATTCATCCGCACACCCGTCGGTGTCTTCTCGAACGACTCGATGGCGCCGAAGTTCTCACGCACCACCATGCCCGACTCACGGAATGCCGTCCTGACTGCTGCCGCTACATCTTCATCCTCAGTTGCCAGGATGCGCGGGCCTGCCTCGAAGAGTTGGATGCGTGAGCCAAATGCATTGAAAATCGACGCGACCTGCACCCCCGTTGCCCCAGCGCCAATGACCAGCATCGACGGCGGGACGGAGGTCAAACCCCAGGCGTCGCTATGGGTACTGGTCAACTCGAAGCCGGGGATGGGGAGCCGCCGGCTCACGCCGCCAGTGCAAATGATGATTTTTTCAGCCTGAAGCCGTAGCCCGCTCTCGGTTTCGATGGTGTACGGGTCTATGAAGTGCGCGGTGCCGGCCTGCTCGTGGACGGTCACTCCCGCGGAATCGATCTTCTGGCGCACGGCAGAATGCACACGCACATCGTTGACGACCTCGCGCACACGCGCCAGCAGCTGGGGATAATCCAGCACCGGCTCGCTCACGGCGACGCCGTATTGACCTAACTGTCGAGCATCGTGGATCAGCCGGGCGGCATGGGCCAGAGTCCGCACCGGAACGGGTCCGTCGTTGGCTGCCATGCCGCCAAACTCAGCACGAGATACCAGGACGGTGCGCGCGCCAAGGTCGGCGCCGCGGAGCGCGGCGAGCATTCCCGCCGGCCCCGCGCCAATCACGATGAGGTCTGTCATCTACTGTTCTCCCTTTATGTAGGTCTTCGCTTCTGACTAGCCTTAGCCGTGCTGATCACGCAGACGAAGAAGCCCCACCAGCAACTCGTTTTCTTCCTTCGCGAGCTGCTCCACGGAACGATTTGCCGCCTCCGTCATGACCCCGTCGATGATCGTTTGCTTGAGGGCGGGCGTGATTTCTGGATTCCCGAGGACTTTAAACATGCCGGCCATCGGGTCCATCGGGTGTTCCATGAAATGGTGAATCCCGCCTGCGCCACCGCCGAGGTGCCACTGCAAACTGGGGCCCATGACTCCCCAACGAAGTCCCGGCCCCCAGCTCACGGCATCGTCCGCATCCGCGACACTCAGCACACCCTGCTCAATGAGATACATGACCTCTCGATAGAGAGCCGCTTGGAGTCGGTTCGCGACATGGCCGGGAACTTCCTTCCGCAGAAGGATGGGCTTCTTTCCGATGGACGCGTAAAAGGCCATCGCCTGTTGGGTTGCTTCAGGCGATGTCTTGGTCCCCCCGACGACTTCTACTAACGGAATGATGTGCGGGGGATTGAAAGGATGCCCTATGACGCAACGCTCGGGACGCTTGCATTCGGATTGCATGACGCTAGGCGTTATTCCCGATGAACTCGATGCGATGATCGAGTCCGGAGGAGTGGCATCATCCATATCGGCGAACAGCTTGATCTTGAAATCCGGTCGCTCGGGACCGTTTTCCTGGACGAAGTCGGCCTTCGGCAGTGCCTCGTTCATATTTGAAGCAAAGGTGAGCCTGTCGCGTGCTGCGCCAGGCGAAAGGCCGATGACCGTGAGTTGCTCCCACGCCTCGTCAATATACTTGCGCAGATTGGCTTCCGCGTTTGGGGCGGGATCGGTGGCGACCACGTCGAACCCGCGCGCCAGATATTGGGCCGCCCAGCTGGCGCCGATGACTCCGGTGCCAACGATCGCGATTCGGTGAATAGGTTTGTTGAAAGACATAATCATTTCTCCTTCACGGGTATTTCAGCGTACGCGACGCCAGTGAGGTTCCCCTGAGCTACGAGTAGTGTCTGCTTCTCCGATCCATCGAGCTTGGCGGAATAAATAGAGCCGCCAAAATCGGTCATGAACATCCGATCGCCTCGCAAATCCAAAGCGATCCCGATACCCTCCATCAAATGGGTAACCAGGATCTCCGGATCTTGCTTGGTCTCTGCATCGACTGATGCGCGATTGACGGTGTTGCCGCGCGGAGGATCTCCGCGATCCGTCCAATACAGGACGCGATTTTTGAGATCGAGCTCCAGATCAATCGGTTCCGGCAAGCTGTCGAACAACACTTCGATATCGGTGCGGTTGGCCGCGTTCTCACCCTTCGGGATTTCGATATTCGCGCGAAAGATGCGGCCCCGCTCCGCGTTGTCTGGGCCTTTCTGCGTCCAGTAGATTTGTCCGCGCGCAGCATCGACCGTTATTCCGACGCACCATTTCGTCGCGTCGGCGCTGTCAGCGTCCCCCTTGCCTGTCTCTACGAGGGTTTCAATCTTTGAACCATCGAGATTCGAGCGCATCACGCGCATTCCCTCGCGATCCGACCAGTACAGCTTGCCGTTCTCTTTATCGAGATGGAGTTGTTTTGGCGTGTGCGTGCCGCCCGAGGGAACGATGATCTCGCGATTCTGGCCGTCGATGTCGGCGCGCTCGAAGGAATAAACGACCAACCGCGGCTTTGCCGCCGGATGCACGTCTTGAGTTGGAAGCCTGGGGTTCGGTCATATTTTCTCCTTTCATATTCATTCGTGTCTCAATCCTCGACCTGAGCACCTCGCTTAGGACCGCTCACCTATTGAGCCGGGGGGAGAAAGGCGAGAAGGGCATCGGCAACCGCTTCTGGCTGCTCCTCCGCGACCCAATGACCGGAATTCTCGATGTTGACAGCTCGGACGTCGGTTGCGACTTGCCGGAGGTGATCACCAATAATCGGTCCGAAGCTGCCGGAGCCGCCAATGCCGAGCACCGGCATGGTCAACTTCTGCTTGGCAAAGTCCCTGTTGGCGATCACGTCGGCCGGGAAAGCCCGGTAGTATTCGAAGCCTGCGCGGAGCGCGCCCGGCATGCTGTAGGCGCGAGCATAGGTCTCCTCCGCCTCATTGGTGAAGGCGCGCGAGTTGACTGCCTCGCTGTTATGGAACCACGTGAGGAACTGCCGCTCGCGCCCAGCGATCAGCATCTCAGGCAGATCGCGCACATCATAGAAGCCGAAATGCCATGTGCGCTTGGTGCGAACGATGTCGTCCCAAGGCGTGATGCCGGGGAGCGGCACATCGAGGATAGCGAGGCGGCTCACTTCGCTGGGGTACTGGGCGGCGTAGGCGTAGGTAACCATGCCGCCCATGTCGTGGCCGATGACACTGACGCGCGGCCCCAAGCCGAGCTTTGCAACCAAGGCTCGGATGTCGTTCGCGACCGTGACCTTGTCGTAGCCCGAGGTCGGCTTTGCCGTGTCGCCAAACCCACGCAGATCGGGCGCGAGCACGGTGTAGCCCTTGTCGATGAGCCGTGGCATCACGTAACGCCACATGTATGAGGTCGAGCCCCAGCCATGCAGCAGGATCACCGGCTCGCCGCGACCCCTGGCGATGAGGTAGTGGTAAAGGACGCCATTCACTTCCGCCTTGCCGTCCTGGATCGCTGCACTTGTGCTCGTCGCGAGTGGTGGGCTGGACTGCGCCGCAGCGGGGATGGGCGTCGCCAATGAAACTGCAAGCGCCATGAGCTTGCCGATGAGATGAATACGCATCTTCAGCTCCTGAAAGGTTGGTTTGCAGACACGCACGCTCGGGCTCAGAGAGTGCTCATGCCGCCTATGCTACCGTCCCATGTTCCTTTGTTTTCGGGATGGCGCCGCTCGCGCGCAAGCCCTCGATTTGGTTCGCGTCGAACCCTAGTTCTTTGAGAACCTCTTCGTTGTGTTCTCCAATTTCCGGGGCGCGCTTTGCAGGTACTTTAGTGACGTCGTGCACCTGCATAGGACTGCTGATCGTGAACTTCAGGTTCCCTCCAGCGCCCTCGAGCGGAACGATGACGTCGTTCTCCCGTAACTGCGGGTCGCTGATGACTTCACTTGGTTCACGCACAACGCCGTATGTGATGTGGGCATGATCCAAGACTTCGCGCCAGTGCGCCATCGGCTGTGAGCCAAACACTTCGTCCAGAATTGCCGTGAGCTGGGCCGAATTCGCTGCTTGCTTCGCTGCATCAGTGAATCGCGCATCCGACAGTAGATCCGGGCGACCAATTCCCGTGGCCAGAGCCGGCCACCTGTCGGGCACGACGATAAGCAGGAACCAGTTGTTATCGGAGGTCCGATACACATTCATCGTTGCGTTCGGCGGATTCTTCCGATCGTGCAGCGGGAAGAACCTAGCGTCGCAAAGCGCGGCCTGAACCGAGACACCGCAGGCCCAAACCCCTTCTGCGAGGAGCGACGTCGTGACATATGAACCCCTTCCCGTGCGCTCACGCCGGTACAGGCCCATGACGATCGCGGAAAACAAGCCAACCGCTGTCGCATGATCTCCGCTGCCCGCTACCGGCAGCGTCGGCGGGGCGCCCGCATCTCGCGTCAGCGACAGCAAGCCGCTTCGGGCCCAGTATGCAGTGATATCGAATCCCGGAAGATCGGCATCGGGCCCCTTATCGCCGTAGCCGGTGAGGTCGGCATAAATCAGACGGGGATTCCACTGCACAACATCCTCATACATCAGCTTGAGTCGCTTGCGTGCAGGATGTGGAGTGTTGACGATCAGCACGTCTGCCCACTTGACGAGCCGTTGGAGAATCTCCCCGGCGTGGGGCGATTTCAGATCGACAGCCATTCCCCGCTTGTTGCGATTGTTCAAATGCCAAGGATAGTTATCATTGGGCCGGGTTGCGGCGGGACCTTGTACGCAATCCTCCATAGGTCGCCCGTGGGCGGTTCAACCTTGATCACGTCAGCGCCGAAGTCGGACAAGATCACCGCTGCGCCTGGACCCGCGATGAAGCTCGCCAGGTCCACGACCTTCAATCCCGAGAAGATATTGTCAGTTGCCATTGTTGCCTCCTTAATTAAGGCGAAATTTCATCCGACCGAAGGGGCCTCGGGCCAACCTTCTTGTCTTTCCAGCACCGCAGAGATCCAGCCAAGTAGGTGTGCCCGGACTTCGCCGCGGTTGATCTCATTGAGCATTTCGTGTCGTCCACCGGGGTAGAAATCGTGGGAAGTGCCGTAGATGCCCGCTTTGTGATAGCGCTCTATCAGGACCTGGACTCCTTCGAGGTGCTGGCCCACGGGATCTTCGCTGCCCGAAAACAGGTAGATGGGCAAATCCTCGCGTATCTTGCGAAGACTGACCGGATCGGACAGTCGGGGCGCAGCCCCGAAAAACGATGCATAGGCCACGGGCTGAAGTTCTGCAAAGCACAGCGGGTCGTTGATGAATGCATCGACAACTGCGCTATCGCGGCTCAACCAATCGAACGGGGTCCGCGCCGGCTCGAAGGGGGCGTTCAGGATGCTGTTCCCTGGTGGCGCTGAGCTCGCCAGACGCGCGAGTCCGTCGAGAGCGCCTGATCCGGAGAGGATGAGTCCGTCGATCTCCCGGCTGTGGTCGAGCACGTATTGTTGCGCTGCGAAGGAACCCATACTGTGCCCCAGCAGGATGAATGGCTGATTGGGGTTTTCTTCCTTGGCGATACGGCTTAACCGAATCATGTCCTCCACCAGCAAGTCAAAGCCGCCCTGCCCGAAATCTCCGAAATGTCTGGCGGAGGGCGCGGTGCGGCCGTGTCCGCGGTGGTCGTTGCCGTAGACAGTCAAACCGGCTGATACCAGAACTTCGATCGTGCCGACGTACCGCCCGATGTGTTCACCCATGCCATGCGCAATCTGGACCACGCCGTGCACGGGGCCGCGGCTATCCCACCGGGCGCACGCGACGCGTAATCCGTCTGCGCTGGTCAATCGAAACTCGGTGGAAGGAAGCGTTGCGGCATAACCGCTGTGAACTGCCATAACACCTCCTAAAACTACTCACACACTCGCACACTTCACCGCCCCTGGAACTGTGGCGCGCGCTTTTGGAGAAACGCCTGCGTGCCCTCCTTCTTGTCTTCTGTCCCAGCGCAAAGCCCGAATAGAGACGCTTCCAGTGACAAGCCCTCGGCCAGGCTCGTCTCCAATCCTTTGTTCACCGCCTCGAGCGAGAACTTCACGGCGATCGGGGCGTTGGCAAAGATGTGTTGCAGGATGGCTTCGGCGCGTGGGATCAGATCAGCGGCTGGTACGACTTCGTTGACGAGCCCGATGCGATAGGCCTCCTGCGCGCTGATCATCTCTCCGGAAAGAATGAGCTGCAGGGCCCGGCCCTTCCCGACCAGCCGCGGCAGGCGTTGCGTTCCACCGCCGCCCGGAATGAGTCCCAAGGTAACTTCAGGCTGGCCAAACCTCGCGTGCTCTGAGGCCACCCTGATGGTGCAAGCCATGGCCGTTTCGCAGCCGCCTTGGCGAGCGCCGCATGATGGTCCCCCAGCTTGCCTTCAGCGTGGAGTTGCGCCGTGCGAACCACCATGCACTGGCAAGCCGTGACGTTGGCGAGCATCTTTGCGAGAAGGTCCTGAATGAGCTGGAACGAGCCGATCGGCTTTCCGAACTGCAAGCGCTCCTGAGCGTACCTGAGCGCATGCTCGTAGGCGCCCATCTGGCATCCCGTCGCCTCCCACCCGACGAGATACCGCGTCATGCGCAGCACTCGCGCGGTGTCGCGGAACGATTTGCCGGCCTGGAGATGGTTCTCTTCGGGCACTCGGCAGTTGTCCAGCGTGATCAAGCCATTCTGGACCACGCGGAGCGCGATCTTGTTTTGAATCTTCTCGACGCTGAAGCCAGGCGTGGTCTTGTTCTCGACAATGAAGCCTTTGACCTGGTTGTCAGCGACGTCGCGTGCCCAGATGACCGAGAGGTCGCACCACGGAGAGTTACCGATCCACTTCTTCTGGCCGTTGAGAACCCAGGTGTCGCCTTCACGCTTCGCCGTCGTCGTCAGGCCGCCGGACGCTCCGGAACCCACCAGCGGCTCGGTCAGGCCGAAACAGCCGATCTTTTCGAAGCGAGCCATCGGCGGCAGCCACTTCTGCTTCTGTTCTTCCGATCCGGCTTCATAGATGGAGCCCATCGCCAGGCCGTTCTGGACGCCGAAGAAGGTCGCGATCGACGAGTCGACGCGCGACATCTCCATCGCTGCCAAGCCGAATCGCAGCGCACTTCCGCCTCTGCAGCCGTAGCCCTGAAGTCCAAGGCCGCTAAAGGTCGTAGTAATTGTCGAAATAGTGCTGCATCAAGGGCGTGCCGGCATTGGCTTCGGCGAGCAACCGCTCGTAGAAGCTAATGATCTTGCTCCGGTACTTGGTGTCGACCAGATCCGGCGTCGTCGCCGTCATATAGATCTTCTTGCGCTCGTTGTTCGGCCCGCGATTCTCGTAGCCTTGCAGGAAGACCGTGGTGCCCTCTTCGTCCGGGTTCGGCACCCAGCCTTCGTACAGCATGCCCCACCACTGAACGGGGCAGGCCCCCTCCTTGCTCAAGGTGATATCGATCATGGGGAGCGACGGCGTTTCACCGACATAGCTGCTGGCCATGAAGAACGGCGCCACAGAGCCGGCGACATAGTCCGGTGGGAACGTGGGCGGCATCAGCCCGACGGGAAGGGCGTCTTCCGACAGTTTGATCGTGATGGATTCCTCCGATCGTTTCGGTTCTGTTTGCACTTGCGGTTGCTCAGCCATCTTCGTCTCCTTTCTCATGGTTGTGTCCGTTTAGCCTGACCTTGAAAACTGTTTCACCATTACCTGAGAGCTTTAAATCCCCTCAGGTCAACCGGCTACTTGCGATCGGTCCCTTTTCCTTCGGGAACAGCGACTGTCACTGGAGTCGCGTGGTCACAAACAAAAATCGCCAGGAGCATGGCGGGCTCGGTCTGGCTGGCGTTCGCGGAAACGCGATGTACGCCATTCGGGGCCTCGTAAAACGCCTCCCCTGTTTTGTAGATGGTTTCCGGCTCATCGTTGACTTGACTGCGAACCGTGCCTTCGGTGACGTAAGCGATGACGGGGCACGGATGGCTGTGCGCGGCGGAAGAGGCTCCCGGCGCGTAACTCACTTCAACTCCCTTAAGTTCCAGGTGGCCGCCATCCAATCGAGGCAACGCCTGTGAGAAGGTGGGGCGAACACGTTCACCCCAGGTGGCTTCTTGGGAAGCCACCTGCGATAGTCCCCACGTGCCGGCGAGTGCAGCACTCAACATTGCCAGCATCAGCGTCATCAACGTTCCCTGTCTTTCCATGTGTCCTCACTGACGCATTGCACCGAGCGAACCGTTGACGACTTCATCTGAGATCTGGTCATTGGCCTGGCTCGATCACGATGACAAGGCCAGTTTGCTCTCATGGTCTTTCCGAGCATAAGGACCAGTCGCGCTGTCCGCCTCATCAATCCAGACTTCAATGGCGTCTGGTCTGTCCCGTTTCGCTGGTTCTTTCACGCACGCCGTTGCCCATACCTGCTGAACGCCTTGCGCAACGCATCGTTGGCTTGCGCGATCGCCGCGCGCGCGGCCGGCGTGTGGGTGAGCGCATTCAGCATGACGAAGTCGTGAATCGTGCCGAGGTAGCGGGTCGCCGTGACCTGCACCCCTGCCTGCATTAACTTAAGGGCATATGCCTCCCCTTCATCACGCACCACGTCCGACTCGGCCGTGATGACCAGTGCGGGGGGCAGCCCCTGGAGTTGCTCCATTGTAGCGTGCAAGGGGGACGCGGTCGGCTCGTGACGCACGCGCGTGTCTGGGGCGTAGTGGTTCCAGAACCATTGCATCGCCCCGCGTGTCAGCCACGGACCATCGACAAACTGCTGGTAGGAAGGTGTGTCAAAGGTGGCGTCTGTGACCGGATAGAAGAGCAGTTGGAAACGGATCGGTGGACCACCGCGCGCCTTGGACAGCAGTGTCACGGCCGCAGCCATGTTGCCGCCCACGCCGTCGCCCACGACGGCCAGACGAGCCGGGTCGACTTTCAGTGTCTGGCCATGATCCACGACCCACGTGGTCGCCGCGTACGCCTCCTCGATCGGGATCGGGTAGTGCGCTTCCGGCGCCGGGGTGTAGTTGACGCAGACCACGGCGGCATGCACCCCGTTGGCGAGCTCCCGAATGAGGCGATCATGGGTGTGCATGTCGCCGAGCACCCACCCACCGCCGTGAAAGTACATCACGACTGGGAGCGTCGCCAGCCCGTCGTAGGGGCGGACGAGGCGAATCGACAGCTGGCCGCCATCGACGCCGGGGATCGTGCGGTCCTCGATCTCGACCAGGAGCTTCTCCACGGGGCCGGCCTGTAGGGCGGCGAGCAGGCGGCGTGCGTCTGCCACCGACCGTGGGGAGAGCGGTGGCCCCTCCTGGGCAAGGAGCGTCGCAAGGAACGCCGCTGTGCTCGGTTCAAGGGCAGGGTGTGCTGTGCCGTGCATGGCGTGTTGCCTCACGGTGTGCTCCGGTTGATGGGCCATGCTATCTTGTGAAAATTCTCGCTCCTCTGCGTCATCATGATGATAGCGCACGCCCGTGCCGAGAGGAATCAAGGAGATGTGGGACGGTGCTGTCAATGATTACGGGGGTGGGCTGCACGGTTGCGGGAGGGGGCATGTGGATCGCTGGTAGCGCGGCTACGTAGTCTATGGTAGACGGTCTGGCAGGCTGTCTAGGCAGTCGCTAGGAACGCACCAGCTTGTGACGCACCGCGTAATGCACGAGTTCGACAATCGACTTGAGCTCCAACTTGCGCATAACACTGGCGCGATGCGTCTCTACGGTCCGGACACTGATGCCCAGCGCCGTGGCCACTTCCTTGTTGCTCTTGCCTTCGGCCAGCAGTCGCGTCACCTGCCGTTCGCGCTCCGTCAGTGGGGCAGGCGCAACGCCAGAGACCTCCGCGGCAGGGGCACGCAGCAGCGCGTCCCGCAGGGTCTCTGAGACTCGCGAGGAAAAGTAGATGTCGTGGCGCAGGAGGGCTTCCACCGCTGCGAGCAAATGTCCCTCGACGTCGCTTTTGACCGCCACTTCCCGCACCCCGGAGGCTAGCGCGGCGCGGATCAGCTCTTCGCTCTCATGCATCGTGAAGATCAGAATCTCGGTGGCTGGCACCGTCGCACGAATGTCCTTGGCGGCTTCCAGCCCGTTCAGCTCCGGCATGGTGAGATCGAGCACCACGACCTCCGGCGCCAGCCGGATGGTCATCTCGACCGCTTCCCGTCCATTCCCCGCTTCGCCGCACACGTGCCAGCCCGCATGGGTTTCTAGGAGACCATGTAGTCCCCGACGTATAATTGCATGGTCATCTGCCACGAGAATGCGAATCATGCCTCATGCCCCTCCCAAGGGCACGGTCGCGATGATCTCCGTGCCATGTCTGCCCGTCTGAATATCCAGCGTGCCCCCAAACTGGCGCACCCGCTGGCGCATGCCGAGGATGCCCATCCCTAACATCTGCACACTGTTAAGGGTCTCGCCACTGGCCTCGTCGAGCATGCCTGCACCCTGGTCTTTGACGGGCAACCCGATGCGCTGCGCCGTTTTCTCTAACGTGATCCTGGCGCTGGCACTGCCGGAATGGCGGTGGATATTGGTGAGACTCTCCTGCACGATCCGGAACAGCGCGGTCTCGATGTCCGGGGACAACCGCTCGATCTCCGGCGCGATGGCGAGATCGACGTGGATCCCACTCCGTTTCGTGAAGCCTTCGATATACTATCGTAAGGCGGCGGCGAGACCGAGTTGATCAAGCAGCGGGGGATGGAGGAGATAGGAGAGCGTCCGAATGTGTTGGAGCACGCCTTCCGCAAGAGCGACGCTCTCCGTGACTAAGGTCTGTGCCTCCGGCGTGAGATCGGTCACCAACCTGCGCATATGGGCAAGGTTGACGGCGACAGCTCCCAGGTCTTGCGCCGTCACATCATGCAGGTCGCGGGCGATGCGCCTCCGCTCCTCATCCTGGAGCTGCAGCAAACGGGTCGTCAGCCGCTGCATCGCGTCATTGACGGCTGTCAGCTGTGTGGTGCGTTCCACGACCCGCTGCTCGAGCGCCGCTGCGGCCCGCTGCTGGCCCCGCATGCGTCGCGCCTCTTGCAACCCGTTCGCGGCCTGGTTCGCGGCGACGCCTCCAAGGAGCCTTTCAAACTGTGTGGGGAAATCGGCCCGCTGCGCACCAGCCACGACGACGCCGACGGCATCCTCAAGCCCCAGCCGGAAGCACGCGATCGATATCTCGCCTGGTCCGACGGGATTCGTGATGACGAAGGGCGCAGGGCATGGCTCGGTGGTCAACCAGCGACTGAGCGCTTGACCGACGGCACGGGGCTGCGCAGCCGGATGACGCTGCTGAGCCACACGGACCAGCTCGATGGGCGCGCCGTCCATCGCATCACGCAGCCGGACATAGGCAAAGTCCAGGCGCAGTAGACGTAACAGGACGTCCAGCAGCGTGTCCGCCATCTGGGAGGACTCATGGCCATTCCAGATGGCGGGAAGTGCCAGCACACTGAGCAGATCAGTGATGCAGCCCTGAAGGCTCTTGATCTCATCCGCTTGCGGGTCTCTCTGCACGGCTCTTGTCCTCCACTCGTGACGGGTGGAAGTCTTCTTGATCGCAACATCGCCTGCACACAGGGATGCCTACCGCTCCAAAGCCTGTACAACAGAGCACAGAGGAGTGCGGGACACGATCCCTCCGTTATGCTGGGGGTGAGCACTCGCCTTGACGACGCATGACCCGCTGTCCCTCCTGCAGAGGTAACAAACAATTTTCCCTCTTTTTCCAATAGATCTGCAAGTCCAAAGGGGGCTCACCCGTTACTGGGGAGTCTCCTCGGAAACGCGGCGTGTGTGCAGCTCCGGCAAGAACTCCTCCGGGGGCACGAAGAACGGGTTCTCGTAGAGACTGCCGCCGATGATGAGCATCGGATGGGTTCGCATGATGTCAACCACAATCCCCCCGCCAAACTTGGTGAGATCGTAGGTACAGATGACCGGGTCATCGTCGCGCATCCGTCCATGGTTCGCCTTGGCCTCGTACTCCAGGAGCGCAGGCATACCGACGCGCCCTTCCAAGGCCCATTCCATATGGGTGACAAACCGCGTGCGTGGGAACCCATGCTGCCGCGCGCGTGTGACGACCTCCTCGATCAGCGCACGCATCCGGTCCTGATCGAAGTAGCCATCACGCAAATGAGCCTCTGTCCAATTATACAGCTCGAACTGGCCGCGCTGTTGGGCGGCGGCTGTATCGATCCCGGCCGCTGCCAACCGCTGGAGGTGTGTGTCACGTCGAGCGGGATCGACGATATGGAAGGCCTTCTCGCCGCGCGCGAACCCCTCTTGGATGAACGGCAGCAGCACACGGTATTCTTCATCATGACTGTGAAAGAACGCGCAGACATGCCGTGACGCACTCAGAAAGGAGCGCACGAGCGGCATCGGTCGTGCGCGTGCACTCCACGCTTCCTTTCGCGACTGGTCTTTGCCCCGGTCTGGGGCCTGACTGGTCTGGTGGGTGGGGTCCATCGGGGTCTCCTTCTCAGAGGACATAAGGGCTGCCTTGTCCATGGCTGGCCCGCGGTTCTCTGGGTAATGCTACACAGGTAATGCTGTCGTTCTCGTGAGATTGTAATGGCAGATGAAATACTTAATGGCGCCGATATCAGCGACCCTGGCCACAAACTGGCGTCCGCACGCCTTGCACCGATGATGCTGTTTGCCGCTGTGCATGTGGTCGTTTTTCTTTAACCGTGTCGATCCACACCCTGGGCACGCGTCTCTGACGACCATGGCTGCTGTTGGCCTCCCTGCTTGCGGGTCTGTTTTTACCGACAGTAGCACAGAATCGGGTCACGAGCATTACCTGTGTAGCACTACCGCACGTTCTCCCTTCGTGTCAAATGTTCCCAATCTGGTTTTGCCCTCAGCGTTAAGGCGGTTGCGTCCCACGGTTCTCCGCGACGATCCAGGTGCGAACGTAATCGGGGCAGTTCACGATCCGAACCCCCGCTGCTTCAACCCGCGCGAGAAACTGCACCGCTGCCTGACCAACGAGAGTGACGCCCTTCAGATCGAGGAGGATGCGACTCTGCTTCTCGATGTCCAGCAATTCTTGCAGCCGCTCCGTATGTTCATTGTCCATTTCTCCACTTAGGGCGAAGACAATCGCGTCGACTTTCATTGAGCGTTGAATTCTGTATGTCAATGGACTCCTCCCTCGACGGATAGGAGAGCAATGTGAGTGCCAATCTTAAGTTATCGATTTTATTCGGGGGAGGATCTATGTTCGTGAATTTCTTGCGAAGGGCCGCAAGAATATTGCCTTGAGGCTTGGCTGAACGTTGAACTAACGGTCCAGTCGGTGATTATTGCGGCTTGAAGCGGCGCTTGTCGATATTCAGCACTTTAATTTTCGATTCCAGCGTCGAGGAAGGGATGCCTAGCCGCGATGCCGCACCAAACGGTCCGGCGACTCGGCCCTTGCTTTCCATTAACGCCGCTTCAATGGCGTCTTTCTCTTGAGTCGCCAGTGTGCGTGGGGGTGGTGTGGCAGTGACACGAGGTCTCGACCGCGGTCCGGAGAGCCACTGCTCGTCAATGTACAGCGCGTCCGAGTCGGAGACGATGACGGCCCGCTCGACCACATTCTGCAGCTCCCGAACGTTGCCCGGCCAGTCATACAACCGGAGTAGGCTCAAGGTCTTCTTGCTGATCCTGTTGATCCTCTTGCCGGCGCGCTTGGCGAACCGGTGAGTAAAGTACTCGACAAGAAGGGGGATGTCCGCCCGACGTTTGCGCAGGGGAGGCACTAGCAGCGGAAACACGTTCAGTCGGTAAAACAAATCAGATCGGAACGTCTTGTCCGCGATGGCAGTTTCCATATCTCGGTTCGTGGCTGCAATCACCCGGACGTTCGCGCGTATCGGCCGGCCGCCGCCGACGCGCTCGAACTCACGCTCTTGTAGGACGCGTAACAGCGCCATTTGAATCTCAGCCGGCAGTTCGCCGACCTCGTCGAGGAAAATCGTCCCGCCGTCCGCCAATTCGAAGCGGCCTTGTCGCCGTGCCACGGCCCCGGTAAACGCCCCCTTTTCGTGACCGAACAGCTCAGAAGCCATGAGCGTCGGCGGAATAGCGGCCCAGTTCACGCTAACGAACGCACGCGCGGATCGCGGCGACCGTTTGTGGATCGCTCGTGCGACGAGCCCCTTGCCCGTACCAGTCTCACCGGTGATAAGGACGGTTGCATGTGTCGGAGCGACTTTGGACACTTCGGATAGTATCGAGCGTAGCGACGCCGAGACGCCGACGATTTCCTCGAACATAGACGTCTTGTCGATCTCCTCACGGAGGACGAGGTTCTCTTTCTGCAGCTGATCCCGCAAATTCTTAACTTCCTTGTTCTGCTGTTCCAGCTCTGCAGTCCTCGCGCGAACTTGGATCTCCAGCCCATCGGCTAGTTCACGCCCCGCTGTTTCCGCCTTTTCGCGCGCGACCATTTGGAATTTGAGGTCGTCAATTGACGCCAGAGTTTGATATGCCAAGGAAGCAAATCGCCCTAGGGCACTCATGAGCCGCTCATCTTCCGCGGCGAACTTGCGATGATCATCGTGCATAATCGCCCATATCGTCCCGCCTGCTTTGCCGCCTACGTAAAACGGAACCAGTAGGCACTCTTCTACCGGAGGCGTGATTGGTTGGAAATAGGTGTAACGCCGCTCGACGTGCCGGAACAACAGTGGAATATTACGATCGAGCACGTCTCCACAGGGACCGAAATCGCGCGGGGTCCCGCCGCCGATGTGCGGTTTCCATATGCCAGCGATGGCCGGCCAATAGAACCTTTTCCCCCATCATCCGTCGTTAGCAGACTGACGCCAGATGAGTCGGACTGGGTGACGTCCAGGATCGTCTCGGCCAGTGTCTGAAGAATGGTGTGCGGCGAGTCGGCCAGCGCGCCGGAAAGCGCCACGAGCGCGCGGTTCTCCTTCTTATAATCGGGCCGACGCCATGGGCGACGACGCAACTCCTCCGTGGAGAGGATCGACTCCACGGAAACCGCGCCCTCTGCAGCTGAAGCCTCCTGAGGAACGTCATTTGTCGAAATGGCAGACTCGGTCACATTCTCACCTCTAGGCCAGGTTCCGCTGCTGATTCCGCGCGGGCTGCATGCTCCTGAGCGGGTCCATCATAGCATACGCGACAGGGACGGTGCTGGAGCAATGACATAGTAATCGAAGGTCTCGCCCTGTGCAAACCCCCACCCACCGTGGCCTTTGTGCATAGACAAGTGTGTGACGTGGCACTCCGCAATAGATGGCCAGCCCCCCCTACTCAAGTGTCTATCGGGTCGTCAAGCGCCTTGACCCCGCGCTTCGTACACTGGCCCACGCCTGCGCCACACGCTGCACGAACGCACACGCCCGGTCGAAGCGCTCTTGGAGGCCCATCGCGGCTCTTACCAAGTCGACGCGCCTCTAACCAACGCACCTGCCAGCATGCGGGAGAAAGACACGACACGTGTGGACACCCCACAGCTCAAGCGATACTTCAACGAATAACGTGCCCGCAGATTTTGTGGTCACTAAAGAACACCGGCGCTTTGCCGAGTTTGTGAGGCCTGTCGCCGCTACCGCGCTCCTACACAAAATAATGTGCAAAAATCCCCGCCACTGAATTTGAAAAGCTACACTCTGATGTCCTACCAGGTCTGAGATCTCCGGGCAAATTCTAGGTTGTAGTTGCACGCGGGGAGAAACTGGTTGTACGAGATGCGTTTATACCGCGCGGGAGCTGTACAAGTGGGAAAAATAATCTGACAACGCCACCAAAATTTCACCTGCGCTTGTCACAGACGTAACACACACCCCGTATATCACACCTCACAGTTTTCGTCTCGGCAGGGGCCACCTGACGGCGCACCGTCGGGTGACACCCTCCATCGACATTGGCGCTGTTACAATCGGAGGTAGAAGACGCGTATGGCCACCACCCCCCCTCGCCTCAATGCTCCGATCCTCGGGCTAACGCTGGCCTTGGCGGCAGCACTCATGGTGCTCCTAGGCGCCGTGACATCCGCCCGCGCGTTTACCATGTCCCCCGCGGACGTGTTCATCAACGTGATCCACTATGACAATGACAGCACAGATGCCAATGAGGCCATCGAGATCGCTGGCCCGGCGGGAACAGACCTCTCGGGGTGGACTCTGGTGCTCTACAACGGCGCCAATGGGCAATCCTACAACGTACGAGCCCTCAGCGGCGTCATCCCTGACCTGCAGAACGGGTTTGGCACCCTGCTCTTCACCTACCCAGTGAATGGCATCCAGAACGGTTCCCCCGACGGCGTCGCGCTGGTCAATGGCGATACACTCGCGCAATTCCTCAGCTATGAAGGCAGCTTTACTGCCGTGGGTGGCCCCGCTGAGGGGGTCGCCAGCACGGATATCGGCGTCACCGAGACCGGCTCAGAGCCGCTTGGTCAGTCGCTCCAGCTCCATGGTAGCGGTAGCATCTACCAGGACTTCACCTGGGCTGGCCCCTCCCCTGTCTCTCCTGGGGCGGTCAATGCCGGACAGACGTTCCAGCTCTCTGCGAATGCGCCGATCGTGACGACCTGCCAGACCGAGCTCATCACGACAGCGGGCACGCCGGCAATGGCCGAGATCAGCGCCACCGACAGCGACAGCACCATCAACAGTGGCGCTATCACCAGCGGCGGAGCCGTTGGCATCACGCTGGATGGTGTCATCCCCGCCCCCGGCGACGGCGGTGTGGCGGAGGCAACCCTTCAGGTCAGCGACGCCGTCGAGGCGGGGATCTATCAGGTGACCATGACTTTTGGCAACGACAGCAGTCAGAGCGCGTCGTGTACCGTGGCGGTCCTGGTGGCCATTCCTGCGCCGGTTTATACAGTCCAGGGCCAGACCACCGACCTGAGCACCCTGACCTCGCCGCTGGAAGGTGCTTTGGTAACGACCGAAGGCGTGGTGACCGTAGCGCTGGCCAACGGCTTTTTCATACAAGACCCCATTGGCGACGGCGACAGTGCGACCTCAGATGGCCTCTTCGTCTTCACCGGCAGTATACCGACTGTGTCGACGGGCGACTTGGTGCAGGTGTCCGGCACCGTGATCGAGTTTCAGCGCAGCGATCGGCCGAATGATCTGACGCTCACCGAGATCGGTGATCCCGGCCGACGGATCACCGTGACCGGCAGCGCGCCGCTGCCGACCCCCGTGGCGATCGACGCCCCCGGTGAGTTGATCAACCCGGACGGCATCGTCTACTGGGAGCGACTCGAAGGCATGTACGTCGAGCTGGACCATCCCGTCGTAGCCGGCCCGACTGCTAGGGTGCCGGCATCGTCGCCCGGCCTAACCGAATTTTACGTGGTGGCAGGACCCGACGCGGTGCCAAGCAGTGGGTTC
>Ga0137403_10001675_pt1 | contig 27630 bp, 24 predicted proteins | sample CZOMad2_1_16fung_FD_122057 | JGI IMG/M metagenome (GOLD analysis project Ga0137403, IMG submission 122057) | Vadose zone soil fungal communities from Angelo Coast Range Reserve, California, USA - CZOMad2_1_16fungal (Hybrid Assembly) | ecosystem: Environmental > Terrestrial > Soil > Vadose zone... | reverse complement strand
ACCAGATTATAGAGATCAGCCCGCCACCAGGTACGTGCCTCGCTGATGTCCTCAGCACAGTCCACGTCCATGCCAAGCTTGCGCATGATCTCAGCCCGAAGGTCCCGCTTGGCCCGCGAACAATCCACGAGCAGAACCCGCTTCTTCTTGACTGGAGGCGGTATTCGTTCAGTAAAACGCAAGTCGAGGATAGATGTAGTCATACCTTCACCGCGCGTGCTTTGGAGCCGGAGGCAGGGCTTGCAGATTTGGAAGTTTCAACAGGATTCAACAGTTCGCGTGTACGCTGACGTTTTGCGATCTTCTTCTTGCGGTCCTTATGAAACCGCGCTTTGTCGCCATTGATTCCTGACATGTTCCGCTCCTTTTACTTGCCATCCGTGTGCTGACTCTTCAGTAAATCCGAACGGAGCTTCAGTACGATCCACCTGTCTGAGCTACGCGATTCGAACTTGAATTGAGCACGCTGTGCGCCTCCGCGGACGAAAACTTCTCAATCGCGAAGGCGTATGCGTTAGGGTCTTCGAGGTTAAGCACTTCCAGTATATACGCTGCGCCGGTATGCTTCCCGAAATAAACCTGGGTTGCCCATCGACGATTGCCCATTCGATGATTTTTAGCAAATTCCGCAACTTGTCTGCTAAAATGGAGTTGCGTTTGATCAGAATCGGTTGTTGAGCAGCTTCTTGCCAACCAGCTAGCACCTGCCCTTAGTACCTCCGAATCCCTTCCAGCGTAAATAAATTAAAAGGAACAAGTAACAACATGGCAGAACAAGGAACAGTAAAGTGGTTTAACGACGCCAAAGGCTACGGCTTTATCAGCCGGCAGAGCGGCGAAGATGTATTTGTCCACTTCTCGGCAATCCAGGCAGGCGGATTCCGCAGCCTGCAGGAGGGTCAGAGTGTGGAGTTCGATGTGACCAAGGGGCCAAAGGGCTGGCAAGCTGAGAACGTCCGTCCGCTGTAAGCAGAGCGGAAACTCTCGATAGAGAGAGCGTGCCCGTAACGGAAACCAACGTCCGGGCACGCCCTCCGACCAACCAAACGCTAGTTTTCCACCAGCCAGAAGCGGGGTGTCTCTGACACGCGACGAAACTAAAGCTTCATACGCTATCATCCGCCACAACATTCGGACTTACGAGTCTGGTGGCGTGGTACTGGTGGTCAAAGGCAAGGAAAACGCCGAACTAAGAGTAAAACACTTCGAAACCGGACAGAGTTCGGAAGACCGTCACGCTGGCTGGCGCTACTTTGTGGAGAAATCCGACCTGAAGGCCGGAATGGACCCCGCCGAAGCGACCAACCTCCGGCAGATGAAGCTGGAAATCAGAGAATCACAGGCGCAACCGGATCCTATGTCGGCCGCCAACCCTCCGCGGCAAAATTAAGGCCCATCATTAGAAGATTGCGTAGTCCCGGACGCCCTCGTCCGGGTGGACGAGCGAAGCTCGTCTGGCTTTCAGTGCAGCAACCAAACCCTTGCCGAACTCTGCTCAGCTGGGCGGACCAGGGCGTCCGCACTAGGCGGTTCGTTCTAATGGCGCCGTTCTGTCTCTTTCAACACGACCGCGAAGCTGCGGCCTCCGAAACTGAAGCCTTGCGAAACCGTTCCTCTGACCCCAACCTTGGCGCCGTTGCCTGGCACGCCGTATCTCTGGCTGTAAACCCAGATCTCACCCGTACCGTCATCCACCTGGTAGACGCCGGTGCCGAGAGCTCCAAATGAATTGCTCACTCTTCCGCCGATCGCCACTTCCCGGCCGGCGTAGCGCCCCGGATCACGAAGGATCTTCCCGATGCTGGTGCGTGTAGGACAAGCCGCCAGGAGCAGCGTTCCTGCGATGAGCAGTAGAGTGAATGACAGCCTGCTAGATAGTCTGACCACGCAAACCTCCGGAGACCATAAAGTTTTGAACTCCAACCCAGCAGAAGCTCTTACCCTATGATGCAGGTTGAAATTTTCTTGATGGCCGCTATTTTCCAGAGTATATTCGGGCAGCGGTTTTACGCACGAATTCGCAGTCCAGGGGAGCGCCGGCCGTGGCGCTCCCTTCGCTTTTTAAGGTTCGCTTAACATTTGTCTTTTAGTCTTTCGTCAGGGAGAAAACCATGCCTGAAACCCCACAGGAGTACACGCAACGCATGCTCAACCACAGCCAAGGGAAGGACCCGTTGCGCCTGCAGCAGGCCGCTCCCAGGAAGTTTGCTGCTCTGACCAAAGGGCTCAGTAAGAAACAACTGTCCCGGCGGCCGGCGCCGGGCAAATGGTCCATCGGCGAAATCCTCGCCCACATGGCGGACGCGGAGCTGGTCATCGGCTATCGCGTGCGTCTGATTCTGGCGTCCAACGGTACGGCTATCCAGGCCTTTGATCAGGATGCCTGGGCTGAAACGTTCAGCTACAGCCGGCGCGACCCGAAGATTTCGTTGGAGGCGTTCCGCGTGCTCCGCGAAAACAATTTACGGCTCTTGAGTTCCGTGCCCCGACCGTCGTGGAAGAACTACGGGGAGCACCAGGAGCGCGGCAAAGAGACCGTCGACCACATTGTAAAACTGATCGCGGGGCACGATCTGAACCACTTGCAGCAAGTGGAGAAGATCGTCAAGCAAAGGCGGTAGACGATGCTTGTGGCGTCGGCGTTCCGCCGGACAGCCGGCGGAACGGCGGCGCTACAACTACCTCAGTGTTTCCGCGAACAGCTGGGTCAGCTTTGCAAAAGCGCGGTCGGCTTGGGGCTGGTTGTAAACCGGGCTGTCGGGAACGGTCCAACTATGAAAGGCTTCGTAGATCTCACTTTGATATTTGCCTCCCCAGGCTTCGAGGGCACGGTTGAGCCTCTCGATCGCCTCGGCGGGCATGCTCTTGTCGTTCACGGCGTGTCCGACGTAGAGCTGCGCCTTAATGGAGCCGAAAACGAGGTGCGGACTACTAGGCGCGTCGGTCGCGAGCTCACCCCCGTGGAATGAAGCCGCTGCCGCTATCTTGTCCGGTCGGGACATGGCGGTATACAGCGCCATTTTACCGGTGAAGCAGTATCCCACCACGCCCATCGAACCTGCTTTGACGAAGTCGTGTTGACGGAGAAAGTCGACATAGTTTGAAGCGTCGCTCACGATGGCCTCGGGAGTCAGGGGACCGGAAAGCTCCGCCAGCCGCTTCGTTGTGCGCGCGTCGCCAAATTTCAGGGGAAAATCGAACAGTGGCAGCGGTCCGGTGCGGTAGAACACATTCGGCATGAGCACAACGTAGCCCTGCCCCAGCCAGTCGCCGCGCCATTTCCTGTTGGGAGGCACGAATGCCGCCAATGTCAGTGTATTGAATCACGCCCGGCCAGCGGCCATCCTCTTCCGGACGATAAAGAATACCCTCGGCGGTCAGGTTTAATGTCGGAATCTGGATCTTGTCTTCAATCATCGGACCTCCGGGATCTCAACTGCTTTCGAGGTGCCGCGTCCAAGCTTTTGCTTGGGCGGGGATTGTGTCCCGCATGCGAAGGTGAACTCTCACGGAATCCTCGTTCGACGTTCTACCAGGGCAGTGCTGAACCAAAACCCCGCCCAAGCGGAGAGTGTTCAGTCCCGGAGAGCTTGGACGGGGCACCCTCGAGAGTTCTCAATGTTCAAGCTTTTGTAACCCTTGCGCCTCGGTCAAACCTCGCTGCGCCTCTGTACTCTCCGGCTGCAACAGGAGTGCGGCTTCAAACTGGTCTTCGGCTTTTTTAGGATCTTTGAGGCCGAGATAAACCTGGCCCAGCAGCAGCCGGGCGGGGAATTGTCCCGGGGTAAGTTTGAGGCTGGCTTCAAGAGCATCGCGGGCCCCGGCGAAATCACCCGCCTTCTCGCGGGCCTGACCTTCGTGGAATGCGGCAGTAGCGTCATCGGTCCCTGCCTCTCTGGCCAGCTTCAGATGTTCGGCGGCGCGGACATATTCTCCGGCGTGGAGCTCGAGTTCTCCCAGTTGTCGTGAGGCAGTGGGCGACTTGGGATCGAGTTGCAGGACTTTTTCCAGCGCCTGCCGCGCCTGATCGGCGCGATTGTCGTTCGACGCGATCATCGCGCTGTGCAACAGGTTCTGCTCTTCGATCTTGTCCTTGGGGTCGGGCAGTCGCGAACTTTCGGAGCTGTTTGCAGAAATTGCCAGCCCAGATTGACCTTGGTAGCCCAAGGCCTTGAGGGCGTCGCTCGAACCCGGGGAACTTTGGGCCTCGTTGACGGAAGGCGGCGCAGATGCTCTGGCCTTGATTTCGGCCAGCATTCCGCGGAATCTCTGTACGGTGACATCCGTGGCCTGGTAGCGGTTTGCCAACTCTCCGGGATCGGCGTGCAGGTCGTACAACTCCGGCCGAGGCGCTTCGATGAACTTAAACCCCCCGGCGCGAACTGACCGTAGTGGGGCCCAGCCGAAGCGCAGCGGATAGTCGGTCTCGCTAAAGGCGGTCCGGTCTTTTTCTTCCGCGCCTTCCATGTAGGGCTTCAATGATGTCCCATCCAGACGCCCTGGCGGCGGGACGCCCAGCCAATCGACGATCGTCGGCAAAATATCCGTGGTTCGAACCTGGGCCTTGACCACCCGATCGGAATGTCCCGGAGCCTCGGGTTTCGCTGGCGTCTTGATGATCATGGGCACGTGAGTGGTGGAGTCGTAAAGAAAGATTCCGTGAGTGTCTTCGCGGTGCTCACCCAGACCTTCGCCATGATCTCCGACGACGACGATGAGCGCGTTGTCGTAGCGGCCAGTCTTTTTCAGATAGCCAACAAATCCGCCTAAAACGGAATCGGCGTAGGCAATCTCGCCGTCGTACAGGCGATCCTTATAGGTCTGCGAGTAGGGCGGAGGCGGTTCGTAGGGATCGTGCGGGTCGTAGAGATGGATCCAGACAAAATGCGGGCCGCCGGGATGCGCGGTCATCCAGGTTTCCGCATGTTGCACAACGTCTGAACCGCGGCGTTCTACTCGTCCCCAGCGCGATTTGCTCTGCGAATGCTCAGGAAAGTTGTCGTAGAAATCGAATCCGCGGTCAAGGCCAGGGGCAAGCGTCTGGCTGTCAAGAATGACCGCGCCGATGAACGCAGCGGTGTGGTACTCGTTCCTCTTCAACAGCTCTGCCAGGGTGGGATGGCTGGGTTTCAACGGCACGGCAAAATCGGTCACGCCATGCGAACTGGGCAGCAGGCCGGTCAGGATACTGATATGAGAAGTATTTGTGATCGGGCTGGGAGTGAATGCCTGAGAGAAGCGAATGCCGTCTTTTGCCAATCCGTCGAGTGCCGGCGTCTGAATGCTTTCGTAGCCGTAGCAGTGAACGTGGTCGGCGCGAAGGGTATCGACGGTGATCAGGAAAACGTCGGGCTGGGGCGTCTGCTTCCGCGCCTGCCCTGCCGCTAGGGAGGCGTTTACGAGGCAGCAAACCATCAATATCCGGGCGGCCTTCACGCATTTCAGACTAGCATAGGCGCCTCCGGTAGACGGGCGCCCTCGAGAGTTGGGAAACTTTAGCCCCTATCTACTAATGGCCCACCCGTTCTAGAATCTTCTGCGATGAAAAAGTGCTTCGGATTTATCCTCCTTATCCTTCTGGGCGGGTTTTTGTTTGCCGCTGACCAGCCAAAGTTCGAGCCGCTGCCGGTTCCCCTCTCCAACAATGCCGTCGCCAGCGTAAAAAGTCGCGGATCGCTGCTGCTGTACTCGATGATGGGTATCGGACCAAAGAAGACGTGGGATGCGACCTCCAACTCCGCCTACATGCTCGACTCCGAGGCCGAAACCGGCAAATGGGTTGAGGTGCGCTCAGTTCCGGGGACGGTAGGGCGTCTCGCGGCAACCGCAGTTGGCGCCCGGGAGCATATTTTTCTATTCGGCGGCTATGTCGTGGATGCGCAGGGCGGGGAAACTACCTTGCGCGACGTCAACGCGTATGAGCCGCTAACCGATCGCTGGTTCCGTGCTGAGGACATGCCGATAGCGGTGGACGATTCCGTCGGCGGACTCTATCGTGACCGATACATCTATCTTGTGGGCGGCTGGTCGAAAACCGACGCAGTGCATGACGTTCAAGTGTACGACGCAGAGAAGAACACCTGGGCACAAGCCACGCCGATCCCCGGAACGCCCGTGTTCGGACATGCCGGCGCCGTGGTAGGTGACACCATTGTGTACATTGACGGCGCGTACAAGAACCCGGCCGGAGGCCAGCCGAAGTACATAGCTTCCGACGAATGCTGGATAGGCAAGATCGACCACCATGATCGTTTGAAAATTCAGTGGACAAAATTGCCCAGCCATCCTGGACCTGCTCGCTACCGCATCGCGGCGGGGGGCGCGGAAAAAGACCAGAAGATTTATTTCTCCGGCGGGACCGACAATCCGTACAACTACGACGGCATGGGATACAACGGAGTGCCCGCGGAGCCGTCCCCGGTGACCTTTGCCTTCAACCTGCGCAGCGGCAAGTGGGAAACCATCAACGAACATACCCCTCAGCCCACCATGGATCATCGCGGGTTGATGGTCCTGCCGGACGAATTGGTGATTGCTGGCGGTATGGAGAAGGGTCAGCAAGTGACGTCCCGAGTGGCTCTCTTGCCGAAAGCAGGGAAAGCAAAATAGGGGTGGGTAGCGTAGTTAAATGGTAGTGCATTTTGATATGGGGGGAGCGCTGCATTAATCGCGCGTGGGTGCGGCTTCAGCCGCTGAGGTATCTCGGGGCTAAAGCCCAGAAGCAGGACAGCAGGTTGATGCAGGCCTTAAAGGCCTGCTCCACCCCCAGAGAGAGAGCCCTACCCCATAGAGAGCGCCAACCTCTGACGTATAACTGCCGCGTCGAGCCTCCGTCAAACCCGTCCTACTCCCCGGACTTGCTCCCAATTGACAGCGAGCATGGAGAGGAGTAATTCTTGGTTGGACAAGTTGTGTCCCATGAAGCGTTGGCAATTTTCAATCCTGATTTTTGAATTGGCGTTGTTCGCCGTCATCCTGGTATTGCCTCAGGTTGCATTGCCGGACTTTACCTTCCACGACGGCACAGCCCCAGTGACGGCGCACTCACGCCTCTGTGACCGCGCGCCTGCAACTATTGTTGCGATTGCGCCCGAGATTCTGCCCTTTGAACCGACCGCCCGGGTCGGTGGTGAGATACCCGATGTCTCCGCTTCTCCTGCGGTCCATTCCCAGCTTTCACGGTTGTGCGTTCTGATCTGTTAGTCCTTCCTGCCGTTCTAGTGCACCAGACTAATTTCTTAAGTTTGCTCCGCGAGGGGCGTGCCTGTGCAGCATTGCGGGTCCGCGGAGCTTCGGAGGAAGGCGGCGGTGCCCAGTGCCCGGCCCGCAGCGGACGCCGGGACGGATGCTGCCGCCAGCTCCGAACATATCAGGACCTTGAGTTCGTTAAAAATCTTAGCTAGGGTTCTTTCGGGGGACGCACGAGCGGGACGCTCGTCCCCACATTCGGCTCTCCCTCTCCCACATTCGGTTCTACTGTCCTCGCGCCAGCACCAGGGTTATGTCGTCAGGTTGCTCGTTGGCGCCGATCCAGTCGGCAACCGCCCCGGTCACGATCTCGCTGATCCGTGCCAGGGGCTGGTCGCGATGCTCCCAGACCAGATCAATTAAGCGCTGTTCGCCGAATTCGCCGAATTCGTTTTCCGGCTCAGTCACGCCGTCGCTGTAGGCCACGAAAAGCTCTCCCTGCCGTAAGGCGACCGACGCTTCCGGATAAGTTCTGTGAGCGAACAGGCCGACCACCGTGCCGCCCTGCTCCAGCCTGCGCACCGACCCGTCTTTCCCCAGAATGATGGGCGGCAGGTGACCACCGTTGCTGTACGTGAGTTTGCGCTCGTGGCCATCGTAGATGCCCAGAAAAAGCGTGGCGTATTTTTCCGACGGGGTGCTCTGGTAGAGCTGATGATTGAGCAGTGAGAGCATGGCGCCGGCTGACGCCTCGGCTCCGTTCAGCCCGGAGGCCGGCAACCGACTTGAACCAGCCGCCGCGCCCGCCCCTACCGGCTGGCGCAAAGTGGGCGTGCCTTCCAGACTGTAAGCGCGGACCGCAGAGTGGATGGTGGCCATCAGCAAGGCCGCCGAAATCCCTTTTCCGCTTACATCACCTACCGCCAAGATGAGCTTTTCGGAGTTTATGGTCAGAAAGTCGTAGTAGTCCCCGCTCACGGTGCGCGCCGGGCGGCAGAAGCCGAAGACTTCGAGCGAGGCCAATTGCGAGATGTGCTGCGGATAAAGCTGCTCCTGCACCTCCTGAGCGATAGTCAATTCGTTTTGCAGGCGCTGCTTTTCCTTTTGCTCTTCGATCAGGTTCTCGATGGATGCGGTCATCGAGTTGAACGAGTTGGCCAAGGTAGCCAGCTGGTCGTTCGACTGTACCGAAATGCGATGGCTGAAGTCTCCGCGATTGATGTGTTCAGTGGCGTTGTAAAGCTGGGCCACGGCAGCAGTCACAGTGCGCGTCAGGCGGGTCCCGATGAACAGCGCCAGCAGTTCGATGATGGCAAAGACTACTGCGGCGAAAAGCAGCGTGTACTCCACGCCGGTGGCGAAGTCACCGAGGGCAGCGAACAGGCGGGCGTAGAGCACCGACGGTCGGGTCTGGACCCGAAGCACGGCTCCGGCTTTCTGCTGCTCGCCGCTGGCCCAATCCACCACGGGAAGAGGTGTCCCGAAGGTGATCTCAGTATCGAATCCGTTGTCTGCGGGAGACAGTGTGCCGGCGGTGAAGGCGGGGCGAAGCTCGTCGCGGCCGCTGTCTACCCTCGTGCCGCTCTTGCCTGGGGGAAGTGCGAGTTCTTGTTTGTCGGGAGCATCCAGGGCAATAAGCGGAGCCGAGGCGGGTGCCGGAAGGATGGTGCCTTTGGAATCGAAGGCTGACGCGTACAGCGTGATCTCGCCCAGATCTTTCGCCAGTTTCTCCAGCAAATTTCGATCCAGTGATTCACTCGAGACGACGGAAAGTTTTTGCGCGCCCGCGCCGAGTTCCGTGCTTGCCCTTAAATACAGCTGACCCTGGTCCCGAACGATCGCTGCGAAGCCGGGCGTCAGGAATGACGGAAGCGCAAACGGAGTCTTCCCGTTTGTGACGGGGTGGCACACAGCGAGAGGGGCCCCGTTTTTCCAGGCGCAAAACTGGCGGGACGCCCAGGCCCGATCATTCCGCTTCAGGCCTTCCAGAGACTCGGCAACCGCCGGCTGCCCATGTTCCAGACGAGCCGCCAGTTCATGGGCGATGGCTGCATTTACCGATTGCAGGCTGCGCAGTCGCGAATCCAACTCGGATGTGACCACGAAGTTCGCGAACTGGCCGGCAAACAAGTAAATAGTGATGAAGGCCATCGCCACCAGCAGCCCGACCGGGATCACGCCGATGAATACATATGTCACGATAAGCCGATTGCGCAGGCGCCAGAGCAGTCTGGCCTTCAGCCACCGGTAGGCGAGAATCGCAAGCAATACGATGGCAAGAGCACCGAGAATTCCTACCCATCCACTCAGGGCGTTTCCGTAGGAAACTTTGAATATTCCGAAGAGTCTTTGCAGAGCGAAGAGAAGCAGGTCCAGTCCCAGTAGATAACAGGCGGCGCGGGCCAGCCGGGTGCGAGGCAACACACCCTTTGCCAGAAGGCGAAAACGCAGTGTGCGGAGGGACAGGTCCATGCGCAAGGAGATTATAGAGCGGATTCCGGGCGTCGGACTTCGGACTTCAGACCTCGGACACTTGGCGTCAGCTTACGAATCAGGGGATGACAGCTGAAGTCCGACGCCCGTTTTCAAATCTCCGGGTAGAAATCGAAGAACGCTTCCAGGCTGGTCTTTAGTTGCTTCTCGATTTCTTCCTTGCTGCCTTCGAGGACATGCATGGTGACGTATGCATCGCGTCCATTCTTGAGCTTGAGGGTCGCGTCACCGAGCTCCGCGACTTCGTCCGACGGCAGCAGCCGCATACCATAAACCAGGGTCAGGTTTGCCATGAGCTTGATTTTAAGCTTCAGCCCCGGGCGTCGTGTATTTCCCGGTCGTGGTGGGCCAGTCTGAATTTCTCCCTCAGGGTGACGCCGGCGCAAAGCGGGCCGCTGCCTCCCATCCCCCGCTGACGATGGCGGCGAAATGCTACAGTAAAAGAGTTAATGTCTGCCCCCGAATCCCGCTTCGTTAAGGCTTGCCGGGCGCTTCCGGTTGATCGGACGCCGGTCTGGTTTATGCGCCAGGCAGGCCGCTACATGCCGGAATACCGGGCCGTCCGCAAGCAATATTCACTGATCGAAATATGCAAGCGTCCTGCAGTAGCGGCCGAGGTGACGATCACGGCTGCAGAAGCCCTGGGCGTGGATGCGGCCATCATCTTTGCCGATCTCCTGCTTCCGCTCGAAGTCATGGGGTTGCCGTTTCATTTCTCTCCCGGCGAAGGCCCAGTGATCGAGAAACCGGTGCGCGATCAGGCCGACATTTCACGATTGCGCACTGACCGCGCCGCCGACCTGGGATATGTCTCCGAGGCGGTGCGGATGGTGTGCAAACACTTCGGACCACGTCTGCCCGTGATTGGCTTCTGTGGCGCACCGTTTACGCTGGCCAGCTACATGATCGAGGGCGGAAGTTCGCGTAATTACGTGAACACCAAGAAGATGATGTATTCCTCGCCTGCGGCCTGGGATGAGCTCCTGGGCAAGCTGGTGACGGTGGTCTCACAGTACGCGGCGGAACAGGTGCGCGCGGGCGCCGACGTGATCCAGGTATTCGACAGTTGGGTGGGCTGCCTTAGCGTGGATGACTATCGCCGTTACGTGGTGCCGCGCGCCACCGAACTGGTGAAAGCGTTGCAGAAGGCTGGAGCGCCGATCATCTATTTCGGCACCGACAGTGCCACGCTTTTGTCGTCGATGAAAGAGACCGGCGCTGAGGTGATCGGCCTGGACTGGCGGATTCCGCTGGATCAGGGCTGGAAGGAGGTCGGAGCCGGAGCGGTGCAGGGAAACCTGGATCCAGTTCTGCTTTTTGCCGGCTGGAAGGAAATAGAAAAGAATGCGAGAGAGATTCTTCGGCGGGCCGACGGACGGCCCGGGCATGTTTTTAATTTAGGGCATGGCATTTTGCCGGAGACCCCGGTCGAGAACGTTAGAGCGCTGGCGAGGTTTGTGCAGGAATACTGAAGTAGCTTGAGTAGGCATTTCGCGGGCGAGTCGCCCGCGACCACACGAGCAGAGCAAGGGAGTGATGGATTTGTCAGTGGCTGAAAGAAATGCGGTTCTGCTTTTAGCGCATGGCAGTCCCGATTCTGTGGACGAAATCCCGGAATTTCTGAGCCAGATTACCCGCGGCCGGGCCGTTCCTCCGGAAGTGATTGAGGAAGTGAAGCATCGCTACGGACTCATCGGGCGGTCTCCGCTTACTGCGCTCACGTTGCGACAGGGCGAACTGCTGGCGGAAGAATTGAAGCTGCCGGTATACGTTGGCATGCGTAACTGGAAGCCGTTTATTGCTGACACGATTGCCACTATGAAGTCGGATGGCGTCGGGCGCGCCGTGGTCATCTGCCTGGCCCCGCAGAACTCACGCACCAGCGTCGGACTCTATCGCGCGGCGTTGAATGTTCAAGGCGGTGTGCCTTTTGCCGTCGACTTCGTCGAGTCATGGCATGATCATCCACTGCTGATCGCAGCTTTTGTCGAGAAGTTTCGTGCCGGATGGAGTCGGGCCTGCAGCGAAATGGCGGTGAGGGTGCCGGTCATCTTCACCGCGCATAGCGTTCCTCAGCGCACCATCACCGAAGGCGATCCCTACGAAACTCAGACCAAGGAAACCGCCAGGCTGGTGGCTCTTGAAGGGGGTCTCGCGGCGGAAGACTGGAGGTTTGCCTTTCAGAGCCAGGGGATGTCGGGCGGGGCATGGATTGGACCCACGGTCGAGAGCACGATTCTGGAATTGAAAGAGAAGGGTCATCGCGCGGTGTTTGTGCAGCCCATCGGATTTCTCTGCGATCACGTCGAGGTGCTCTACGACATCGACATTGGCTTCAAGGAGTTTGCCGGGAAGGAAGGCATCCGGCTATGTCGGGCGGAGTCGCTGAATGACTCGCCGTTGTTGACGGCGGCCCTGGCCGATGTGGCGCGCCCCCGCAACGGACAGTGATGGGGCGATTCGGGCTAAGGATGCTCCGATGAAGTCGAAGCCACGCCGGCCGCGCCATTGAAAGTATATGAAACGCATCGCCATAGTCGGCGGCGGCATCTCCGGGCTGGCGGCGGCGTTCGCGCTCGAAGAACGCCGCCAGGCCGGCGATTCTTTGGAGTACGCGCTCTACGAATCCGGCCCGCGCTTCGGTGGCGTGCTTGCCACCGAACGGGTGGACGGCTGCCTGGTTGAGGCGGGCCCGGATTCCTTTCTCACCGAAAAGCCCTGGGCTGCGGATCTCTGTCGCCGCCTCGGCATGGAAGACCAGCTTATTGGGTCCAACGACAGCGATCGCAAAACCTACATTCTGCTGAAGGGCAAGTTGACTCCCCTGCCCGACGGGCTCATGTTCATGGTTCCCACCAAACTTGCACCTTCGCTTTTGTCCACACTTTTTTCCCCGGCCACAAAGTTCCGCATGCTGCGGGAATGGCGATTTGCCCCGCGCCAGTCGCGGAGCGACGAGAGTGTTGCCGCGTTGGTGGAACGGCATTACGGTGAGGAAATGGTGGAGCGTTTGGCCGATCCGCTGCTCTCTGGCGTCTATGGCGGCGACGCCGCGCAACTCAGTGTGCGCGCGGTACTGCCGCGATTTGTTGAAATGGAGTCGAAACATGGCAGCCTGGGGCGCGGGATGCTGGCGGCGCGCAAAAACCTGAAACCTGCCCAATCAGTTCCGCCGATTTTCACCTCTCTCAAGGGAGGGATGCAGCAACTGACTGACGCGTTAGTGCTCAGACTTTCGCCGGAAGCTCTGCGGATGAGCTCTCCAGTGCAGGCAGTCCAGAAGCAGGATCGAGGATGGGTCGTATCTGCCGGGTATGCCTCAGATCAGTTCGATGCCGTGATCGTCGCCACATCGGCGACGATGGCGGCCCCTCTGTTCGAGATTACTGGCGCTGCGCTCGCGTCGGAACTCAAGGCCATTCCATACAGTTCCTCAATAACGGTTGCGCTGGGCTTTGACAAAGAAGTACGAGCCGCTTTGCCTTCTGGCTTCGGCTTCCTGGTGCCACGCAGTGAAAACAAGCGCATGCTGGCGGCGACTTTTGTACACAACAAATTTCCGCATCGTGCTCCGGCAGATCGGGCGTTGATCCGCTGTTTTCTTGGCGGCAGCCGCGACGAGCAAGTCCTGCAACTTACTGACGAAGAAATCCTGAGCATTGTGCGCGAGGAGCTTCGGCAGATCCTTGGGCTGCGGCCGGAGCCGCTTTTCACCCGCGTCTATAGATGGAAGGGTGCCATGGCGCAATACGTCGTGGGGCATCTCGAACGGTTACAACGAATCGAGGGCTTGCTGAAGCAATGGCCCGGACTGGTTCTGGCCGGGAGCGCTTATCGCGGGATTGGTGTCCCCGACTGCGTGCGTTCGGGCGAGGCAGCGGCCCAACAGGCATTGGCTGCAGAGTAGCGTTTGGTAGTGCCCGCACGACAGCCGTCGGAACGGCGGCGCTATCACCAGCGGCCCCGCGTTTTGTTACGGCCGTAACGGTGGTAACTCCTCTTCTATTGCAGAAACTAACCGGCTGATTCAGGGTTAGTACAATCGGAAAGTCCTATGAGCAAAGGGATTCTGGCCGCGGTTTCGCTCACTCTGTTCGCGCTCCTGCCATTGTCGGCGCAGGAACAGAAGTCTCCGGATGACACTACGAATGCGGACAAGCCAGCGCAATCTTCTCCGGCTGAGGTTCCACATGACCAATCGCCAGAGCCGCTCTCGGCCGAGCCCCTCAAGGCGCCAGCACCGAACATGAGCGGCATGAGCATGCCGGGCATGGCGGGAATGAACAACGACGGCAGCGCCCACGCGATGCTTTCGATGGCAGATCGCAAGATGGACATGGGGCCGCACATGAAGATGACGACCCTGCGCGATCTGAAACCCGGAGACCAGGAGAAAGCGGACCAGGTGGTGAGCGCCGCTCGCAAAGCGGCAGAGATGTATACCGATTACAAAGTTGCCTTGGCCGACGGTTACAGGATCTTTCTGCCCAACGTGCCGCAGAAGCAATATCACTTCACCAACTTCCGTTATGCGTTTGAGGCGGCGATCGAGTTCAATCCCGAACATCCGACGTCGCTGCTTTACGAGAAGAATGGCGACGAGTACAAGCTGATGGGGGTGATGTACACGGCACCCAAGAATTCCAACTGGAACGAGCTCGACCAACGAATCCCGCTGAGCATCGCGCAGTGGCATGCACACATCAACCTTTGCATGCCGCCCGCTGACAGAAAGAATGAGGCCTGGGGGCCCCGCGCAAAGTTCGGTCTCGCCGGCTCAATCACGACCAAGGATGCTTGTGAAGCCGCAGGCGGAAAATTCATGCCTCAAATATTCGGCTGGATGGTGCACGTCTATCCGTTTGAGCAGAAGCCGGAAGATATCTGGTCGGTCGAACGTCAGGCCCCCAATCACATGAACTGAGGTTCCGTCCGATCTGCCCACGGGTGCACGGACTGCAACAGTTCTACATCTTGGCTGCGGGAATGTCCGTCCTGACCGCCCCTCGCCGGGTCGCGGTGCCCGCCGCCAGAGTCTTGATGGCTTTGAGTTCCTTGGAGTATTTCTTTCTGGCGTGATACACCGCAAAAGCGTCCTGCAGGTTGAGCCAGAACTGCTCCGAGTTGCCGAAATACTTGGCCAGGCGAATTGCCATCTCCGGCGTGATTCCGCGCTTCTCGTGGACAATGTCGTTCACCGTCGGGGGCGAGACCCATGGGCGAGACCCCAGATCCACCGCCAGCCGGTAAGGAGAGATATTCATCGGCTTCTCAATCGTTAAATAGTGCCGCGCGGGTGGGGGGGCCGCAAATACAAAACCATCACTGACCAGGAAATTGACGACCGAGCATCCCGTGATCGCGATTCCGTTGGTCAAGAGATAATTCATGTGCCCAAGTCCCACCAGCAGCTTCATCAACACCAGGGTTCCGGCGATGGACAACAATCCAGTAGTCAGATTGAACTTGATGAAACGGGCGGCGCCGGTGCGGTCCACCCAGGTGAAGCGTTTGTGCCACAGAAAATTGTGGACCACGGCGGCCTCGACCGCCAATGCCGTTGCGACCAGGTAATGAAGGTGCAGCCCTGTCTTCAACACAACCAGCACAAGCACCTGGACGACAATACCCATGGCGCCGACCAGGTTGAACTTGATCCAGCGAGTTGCGATGGAACGCCATGGGTTTGCCGTCATCGCATCCGCTCTTCCATATAAAGACGGCGCGTATTGCGGACGGTGAAGAAGATCAGCATGGCAGCCATGACAATGAGTCCAACCGCGCCCCCCACGTCGAACAAACGGAAGTGTCCGTGGAATACCATGGGGTGATACAAGAGCGCCACGTTGCCAATGGACAACAGGATGCGGAGCTCTGTCGGCCCGAAGTTCCAGAACGAGAGTTGAAATTCTCCCAGAGTGTAGGTGGCCAGGTAGGACTGGATGGAAAGCAGCAGGAACCCTATCAGCAGGCCGATCGCGATCAACGCGTGCATGTATCCCGAAAGCGCCAGACCGCCCATCAGCACTAATCCGCCAAAGCTGTCGACGATGTGATCCACATAGAAGCCGTAGCGCGGACGCTGCTGCTGACGCACCCGGGCCAGCGTGCCATCCAGGCTGTCTCCAAGCCAATTAAGCGCAAGGAAGAAAATGCCGGCCAGAAGCCAGTAACGGTTCCAGGCGGACAAGGCGTAACTGACCCCGGCCATCACCTGGGCCAGAAAACCCAGTAAGGTGAGGTGATCGGAGCTGATCCAGCGTGGGGTGCGTTCCGCCATCCAGATCAGGGTGTGCTTTTCCGGGTCACTGGTCAGGGCGTTGTGGACTCGGGCTGCGTTCTCGAAGCGCTTGATGCGGCGCACTTCGGTCAGCACGTTCGGGTTAGCCTGTTCGCAGAAATCAGTCATCGGACTCGCCATGTTTTGCTCCCGTGCGGGACAGTTTGTCTCCGGCAGAAGGCTGGGGCAATGCATTGCGGGTAAATTGCGAATCAACTGCGGATCAACCCGAAAGTAATTGACGCAAAATGGATTATCAGGCCGGTTTAGGGCGGATTTCCGGGATCATCCGCTTGCCGGAGGGGCGGGACGCCCCCACGACAGCCGGCAGGACGCCGGCGCTACTTGGATGCTTCTTCGATGGAATTCTTCAACTGGTCAACTGCCCAGTCGATTTGGTCTTCGGTGATGACCGCGGGCGGTGCGATCAGCAGGTGGTCGCCGGAGACGCCATCTACACATCCCTGAATGGGATAGACCAGCAGGCCGCGCTGCAGGGCGGCAGTGGTCACCCGTCCTGCGAAATTCAGTTCTGGAGCGAAGGGCCTTTTGCTGTGCTTGTCGGAAACGAACTCCACGCCGCGCAGCAACCCGATGCCGCGGACTTCGCCTACGGTCTCAAGATCGAGCAACGTCGATAGTGCGCGCTGCAGCTTGGCGGCGGCAGTTCTCTCGCGTCCAGAGTCGGCAGCCTGCACCAGTTTCTGCTGCTGCAAGCGGTGCAGCACGGCGCGTCCCGTTGCCAGCGAGATCGGATGAGCGTTGTAGGTGAAGCCGTGCAGGAATGATCCCGAGGCCAGGCCGTCGATTATTTTCTTCGTCGCAATGACCGCACCTAGCGGGGCGTAGCCGCTGGACAGGCCCTTGGCGGCGATCACAATATCGGGCGCGATGTCCCAATGTTCGACGGCGAAATTCCTCCCGGTCCGGCCCATGCCGGTCATGACTTCATCGGCGATCAGCAGGACGCCATGGCGGCGGCAAACTTCCGCGACCTTCTGCAAATATCCGGGCGGCGGAACAACCGCGCCCAGCGTGGCTCCGCTGACCGGTTCGAAGATGAACCCAGCCGCTTCACCGTTGGCGGATTCAATGGCTCTCTCCAACTCAGCTGCGTACTCCTGACCGCAGTTCCGGCAGCCATCCGTGCAGTCATAGTTGCAGCGATAGCAATATGGAATTCCTATGTGCGCGAACTCACGCACCATGGGCAAATAGATCTCGCGCCGCCGCTTATTGCCCGAGACCGCGAGTGCGCCAAGAGTCGAGCCGTGATAGCTCTGACTTCGGCTGAGGATCTGGTAGCGTTTGGTTTGTCCTATCTCCACCTGATATTGCCGTGCCAGCTTCAGGGCCGTTTCGACCGACTCCGACCCACCGCAGGTGAAGTACACGGCGCCACCCCGAAAATTCTCGCCGGCAAAGTCGAGCAATTCGCGCGCGTAGCCCTCCGCTACGGGCGTGGTGAAATGGCTGGTGTGGACGAACTCCAGTTGTACGGCTTGCTCCGTCATTGCGGCGGTGATCTCAGGAACGCCGTGCCCGATCAGATTCACCGCCGCCGAGCCGGAAAAATCGAGGTAGCGCTTGCCTTCGGTGTCCCACACGTACACGGCTTCGCCGCGGACCGCCGAAGGAAAAGTCTTGCGGAAAGAGCGACGAAGAACGGAGGAGCGAACGGAGTTCTGCGCTGCGCTGGGATCAGACACAGTGTGGATTATCCGGTGTCCTCACGACAGTGTCAAAATGCGCACAGGGTTGTGGGGGACCGGGTCGGAGGCTGCCCGGAGCGAAGTCGAAGGGACCCGGTCGGGTCGGGCAACGCCCGGCGAAAAGCCGGTCGCGACTCTTCGTTCGCCTCTTCGGGGCTCTCTCGTTTCTCGAACACCCCCACGGCTTGCGCCGTAGGTTCCAATCTTGCGGCGCTTCGCGGCACTTTCTTGAGTGCTCCATAAACGCGCCCGTGCCCGCGAGGCGCTTGACAGCGACTAAGTGGAACCATGAGACTTCTCTGTCCAATTCCGAACCTAACAATTCCGAACCAGGAGCGGCTCTTGAAACACGCCATCTTGAGAAAGAAACTCTCTCCCCTGCTTGTACTGCTGATGCTTTCGTCTATCGCGTTTGGGCAGGCGGCCACTCAGGCCGCCGATAAGACCGCTCCCGCAGTCAGCTATATCCTCGCGGGCCGTCTGTTTGATGCCACGGGCGACAGTGATCGTGAAAATGTGATCATCGTAGTTGAAGGTGAACGCATCAAGCGCGTTGCCTCGGCCGCCGACCAGAAGATTCCGCAGGGCGCCAAAGTGATTGACCTCTCGCAGGCCACGGTGCTACCAGGTCTGATCGATTGCCACACCCATCTGGATTCGCGTGCGGACCGGTACAACGAAATCTACCGGTTCAAGGACACTCCCTTCAGCCACGCCTTCGCTGCCGTCCTGAATGCGCGCAAGACCTTGGAGGCCGGTTTCACTTCGGTCCGCGACGTGGGGTCAGATCCCTTTCTTGCGGTCGACCTGCGCAACTCCATTAATGAAGGCTTTCTGGTGGGTCCGCGGGTAGTGGCGAGCGGCCCTGGAATTTCCATTACCGGCGGCCACGGAGACCTGAACAACTTCTCGCCTCAGACCCGGGTGACGATGTTTCCGGAAGAACGTGACTTCAAGATTGCCGACACCGAGGACCAGATTCGCCACGTCATTCGCGCTCAAGAGAAGTACGGAGTGGATGTGATCAAGATCCTGGCAACCGGCGGTGTGCTTTCCAGAGGTGACAGTCCCGCGGCGCCCCAATTCACCCTGGCCGAGCTCAAGGCAGCTGCCGAAACCGCGCACATGGGCGGCCGCAAAATCGCCGCGCATGCCCACGGTACTGAAGGCATCAAGAATGCGATACTGGCGGGTATCGACTCCATTGAGCACGCCAGCCTGATTGATGACGAGGGCATCCGGCTGGCAAAGGAGCATGGGACGTATCTGGTGATGGATATCTACAACGACGATTACATCCTCAACGAAGCGCCCAAGTACGGACTGCCCACCGAAAATCTCGACAAGGAGAGAACGGTGGGCCGCTTGCAGCGCGAGAATTTCCGCAAAGCAGTTCAGGCGGGCGCGAAGATGGCGTTTGGCACGGACGCGGGGGTCTATCCCCACGGCGACAATGCCAGGCAGTTCTTTTACATGGTGAAGTTTGGGATGACTCCGGCGCAGGCAATCCGCGCCGCCACTTCAAGCGCCGCCGATCTGATCGGGCGGGCCCAGAGTGTTGGTACCATTGAGGCTGGCAAGTACGCGGATATCATTGCCGTCAATGCCGATCCCTTGGCCGACGTGCGCGCGCTGGAGCATGTTGATTTCGTGATGAAAGGCGGCGTGGTCTACAAGGACACGCGAGTTCCGCATCCCGCGGGAGACTAAAGTGAGGGTGGGGCGGACACTCTTGTCCGGCGCCCTTGCGGTTTGTTTTTTGTCGGTGGCATAGCCTCTCGAATCGGTTTGAATAACAGAATCAAAGTCAAAGGCGTCGCACAGGAGTGTTCGCCTCACACACGAACCATTTGGCGTATCAGGTGAGCGGAATGTTTGCGTGTAGAATCGCCCCTTGATGGCGAATTCTGCAAATTCTCCCGAAGCGCGCCCGGTTCGCGGCTTCGCCCGCCTGATTCGACTTTTTCAGCCGTCGCACCAGCACACCGCTTTCTCGGCGACGCTGCTGCTCATGACGGCGGTCATGCTTTCGCGCGTGATCGGCTACGTGCGCGAGGCCTATATTGCCTACGCGTTCGGCGCCGGACCCGCGACGGACGCCTACGTTGCCGGCTTCACCATCCCCGACTGGCTGAATTATCTGGTGGCGGGCGGCACTGCTTCCATCACTTTCGTTTCCATCTACACCCGGTTTGTCGCAGCGAACAAGGAAGAAGAGGCGCAGAAGACATTTTCGGTCATCATCACGGTGATGACCACGGTGTTGGGAGTGGGCGTCCTCCTGGCGGAATTGTTTACTCCGGAGATTTCGCGCCATTTCTTTCCCAACTTCAGCGCGGAACAAATGGAGCTTTGCGTTCACCTGACCCGCATTCTGCTGCCAGCCCAGATCTTCTTTTATGTCGGCGGCGTAGTTTCCGCGGTGCTGCTTTCGCGGCGTCTGTTTCTCTTTCCGGCCTTTTCGCCGCTGCTCTATAACGCTGCCATCATCGTGGGCGGCGTGCTGCTCTCGCATCGCTTTGGCATCGCGTCCCTCGCCTACGGCGCGCTGGCGGGGAGCTTTCTGGGGCCATTCCTGATCAACGCCGTCGGCGCCGCCCGCATTGGCACCGGTTACCGCATTTCGTTCGACGTGCGCAATCCGGCATTCCGAGAATGGGTGCGGCTTTCGATTCCGCTGATGCTAGGCGTGTCGCTGGTTACCGCCGATGATTGGATCCTGCGCTACTTTGCTTCCGGAGTGGCCGGCGATATTACGCGCCTCAACTATGCCAAGCGTTTGTTCGCGGTGCCGATCGCGGTGCTCGGGCAGGCCACCAGCCAGGCCTCGCTGCCGTTTTTTGCCAAGCTCTTTGGAGAGAAACGGATGCGAGAATTTGCCGACACGGTGAACGGTTCAATCTACCGCATCGTGGCGACGTCCCTGCTGGCCACCAGCTTCATGATGGCGGCAGCGCTGCCCCTGATCGACCTGGTTTATCGTCGCGGACGCTTCCAGTTTTCCGATTCTCGGGAAACTGCGCTCTACTTTTTCTGGTTCGCGCTTTCGCTTTGCTTCTGGTCAGCGCAGGGTCTCTACTCGCGCGCTTTTTACGCCGCGGGTAACACGCTTGTCCCCATGGTGGCCACCAGCCTGATTACGCTGGCCTCCATTCCTGTGTACTCGGCGTTGTTCCACCGATTTTCGACAGTAGGGTTGGCGATGGCATCCGACTTGGGGATTGTGGCCAATACTCTCGCACTGGCGCTGCAGCTTCATCGGCGTCAACTGATTCGAATCAATGAACTGAACTGGGCAGAGATTGGGAAGGCGGGAATCACGTCCTTGGTGGCAGGCTTGCTCAGCTATGAAGTCGCTCGCGTCCTGCTGGTAAACAACAGCCGGATCACCGACTTCAAGGCACTTGGTCTGATTACCGTCACATGGGCCGGGGCGGTGGCGGGGGGACTGTGGCTGACGCGGTCTTCGCTGGTTGCCGACCTTCGCCGCCGCAAGGCAACTTCCTTTCCTCGCGTCGCGGAAGCGCAGGCTGAGGAGTTGAGCAAGGGTGCGGAGCCTTAGGGAATATTTCAGATCTCAGTTTCTGGTTCTCTGTTTCTCAGACAGAAAAACGGCGGACACTCTGGTGTGAAACCCAGAGTGTCCGCCATGATCTTTCCGAAAACTCTATACGCGGGCTGCGGTCGCTGCCTCAGCCGAGGCTTTGACTTCTTCGCCGTTGGGTTTCTGGCCGGCTTTCCGGATATCGATGCCGCCCTTGAAGAAGGCCCCGTCTTCGATGGAGATGCGGGCTGCCACGACGTCACCGGTGAGCGAACCGTCGCTGCGGATATCAACCCGGTCACTGGCAGTGAGGTTGCCGCGCACTTTTCCCAGGACAACGATTTCGCGGGCATTGATGTTGGCCGAAACCACGCCGTTGCGACCCACGGTAACGCGGTTACCCGACAGGTTGATGGAACCTTCCACCCGGCCGTCGATGTAAAGCGACTCAGAACCTGTGACCTCGCCTTTGATCACCAGCGATTTGCCGATCGTGGCCTGGTCCGCGGTGGTGGTTGCGACCGGACGCGGCGCCGCCGGAGCGGGTTCGCTCGCGGCAGAGAAAGTTGGGGCGGGGGCGGGCGCCGCCGGGCGCTCCGGCTCACCTGGCCGGCCTGGAGTCGTAGGCTGATTCGTGGGTTTCCACATGTGGCAAAAGTCCTTTCCTCTTATGGATTCTGGGTGAAGGCCGCACTTCGGTGACCAACTCGCATTTTACTCCAGCAAGCGGCAAACCCGGCCTGTGAAAAACGCCTATTTGATGAAACGGCGGGACATGCACGCCCGAACTGAAAGACGATCCGATGTGACCGGTTACGCCGCCCTTACAGCGCCACTTCTAAACCATGCAAGTTTTGCCCGGGGTGGCATTTTTTCCCGGCGCCACTCGACATCATGGTTGCATTTACGAAGGAATGACGACAGAGGATGGCGAGGGGTGGAGGTTACTAGTGTAATGCGGTCCCTCGAGAGCGAGGCCTGAAATTCATTAGAGTCCTTTAATCTTTGACGGGAAGCTAATCGCTGGAGACGCAACCGTCCTTGCTCCCGGGGGGGAACAAATGAAACGGAATTGGCGCTATGTGGTGGTGTGCCTGCTGCTTATAGCCGGCCTTGGTCTGGCTGGGCGAGCCCAGGAGGCTCCCGAAAGGCACGTCGGACGGGTCGCGGATTGGACTTACCACCACGTCTTTGTGAGCGGTCCCCTAAGCACGGCAAACATAGATCATGCCCGGAGCGAGCCCCGAATCCTATTTCGACTGGCGGAGCGCAATCTCCCCCGGGATGGCGGAAGGGAGGAGCGGTTCGGGCGGGATGGCCGAGGCCCGGCATTTCCACCGCGGCCCAAGAAAAGCAGCATGAGCATCGACTGGAGCATACCTTTGGGTGCGGGTATCGTCGCGCCCAATATGTTCCCGGCCAAGTACAACTTTGATATCAATGCGGCGCCAGACTGCGCCAACGACTATGTGGTCTTCGGTTTGAACGTCGCTGGAGCGACGCCCGGTCAGGCCAATCTCGTCGGCGTGAAGAACCTCTACAGCGGCTCCGGCGGAATCTGCGGCGCTAATCCGACCGTGAACTGGGCGTACAACGGGAGTACAGCCGGCGGCGTGGTCCGTACTTCCCCGGCAGTTTCGCTGGATGGCAAGAGGATCGTTTATGTGGAGAGCACTGCTGGAACTGCTATCTTCCACGTGCTGGCCTGGAAGGCTGGAGAAGGAACTGCAGCCACGGTGGCCGCAACCCCGACGCTCAATGGCGCCTGCACGGGTAACGTCGCCGCTCCCACCAGTTCCTGTCTCAAATCTGTGACGTTCTCGACCACTGCTACGGACACGCTGGCTTCTCCCTGGGTGGACTACCAGACCGACAAGGCTTTCGTGGGCGGCGACGACGGAAAGATTTACCGGATCAGTTGCGTCTTTAACTGCGCCCTCAATACCAACCCCACGGTGGACTGGACCTTCACCCTGCCCGTGGCCGGTACTGGCGGCGCAGCGGCGAGACCAAATGGTCCGGTGTACGACTTCCCCAGCGGGCGCCTCTTCGTAGGTGACCAACTCGGAGAGCTCTGGGTCATCAATGCCGGCGGAGGCAGCCCGACCCTCAACGCGGGCCCGGTGATGATCGGTGGCGGGGGCTGCACCACGACCAACCCGCCCGGTCGCACGGGAACTCCGGCTCCTTGTGCCGCGAGCGGTGGATCGTTTGGCATTCCCGATTCCGTCATTATGGACAGCTCTGGCGTCAGCCAGCGGATTTTTGCTTTCTCCGGCAACGATGGGACTGCTGGAGCCAGCGCGGTCGTAGCGCAGCTCACCATGGCCCTCACCGGTCTGGTCCGGGCCCACATCGGTCTGGGCAGCATCGGCAACGCGACCACCAACGTGGATATTCACACGGGCACTTTCGACAACAATTACTTCGGCGCGACTCCGAGCACGGGCGAGCTTTTCGTGTGCGGGACGGGGCCGGGCAATACCAATCCTTTTCACTACTGGATCGGGTTCACGGCCTATCCGGTCATGAACGCCACTCCGACCGGCTCGATTGCACGCAACCCCACGGCCGCGGGGCTGGCCTGTGCTCCGTACACCGAAATTTTCAATCCCAATCTCAACCTGAGTGGCAATGCGACTCATCACGATCTGCTGATCAGCGGGCTTATGGGTGCGGGCACGAACGGGCAAATCATCACCAACGACATCAGCACGGGGGCGATTGCGATCGGTCTAAGTAACGTCAGCTACCCCGGGGGCGTCAGCGGGATTATTGTGGACAACACGAGCACTTCGGGGCAGGCTTCGAGCGTGTACTTCAGCACCCAGGGCGTCGTCAATGTGGGCAGCTGTGCGAATGCGCGCTGCGCCGTAAAACTGACGCAGCTCAATTTGCAATGAGACCCAGGTCGGGTGGAGCAGGGCTTCAGGCCTGCATTGAGGAGCAACGCATTCCGACCTGACCTACTACCACGCCCTCGCTGCGGTCTTCCGCCTCAAACTCAGGTATCCTGAAGGCGAAGGTCCCAAGCGGAGGGTGTGCATGAAATCCAGCCAGTTGATCGCAGCCCGACCCGAGTCGAACGAGTACGCCTCCTACTACGGCAAGTACGTTTCCCTGGTGCCAGACGGCGATATTTTGGTCACGCTGGAAAAGCAGTTGCCCGCCACACTGGCGTTATTGGCGCGTCCGGAGGCCGACGGAGATTTCCGCTATGCCCCGGGAAAATGGAGTGTGAAGGAATCGGTCGGGCACGTCATCGACGCCGAACGAGTTTTCAGCTACCGGGCACTGCGCATTGCTCGCAACGACAAGACCCCGCTGGCTGGCTTCGAGCAGGATGACTACGTGAAGTATGGACCGTTCGGCCGCTGCACTCTGGCCGGGCTAGTGGAGGAATTCGCATCAGTTCGCCAAGCCACCGTCTTAATGCTGCGTGCGCTGGATAAAGCAGCGTGGGCCCGGCGCGGGACCGCCAGCAATTACGAAGTCACGGTTCTCGCGCTCGCCTATATTATTGCCGGTCACGAACTGCACCATCGCCGGCTGTTTCAGCAGAATTACTTTCCGGCCTCCGTTTCCTGACGGCCCAGCTTGCGCCGGGCCAGCTCCCGTATCCTTTAACAGTTACTTCTGAAAGTGACACCCGTCATTGTGCTTTCCGATTCCGACATCCTGAAGAAGATCGAGCAGCAGCCCAAGCGCACCGCCGGCTTCAAACAGATGACGCGCGAGCTTGGCGTCCACGGAGATAGTCGCCGCGAACTGTTCGAGCGCCTGAAACACCTGGTGGCCAGTGGACAGCTTCAGCAGGTTGGGCCCGACCGCTATGCCATTCCGCAAGCCGCTTCCGGCAAAAACATGGCCGTGGGACGGCTGAGCATGCACCGGGATGGCTTCGGATTTGTTATTCCGGAAGCCAGTTCGCTCGAGCTGCGTCTGAAAGCCCGGCTGGTGGGAGACATCTTTATTCCGCCTCCGGCTGTGGGATCGGCTATGCATGGCGATCGCGTGATCGTCGAGATCGGCAATATTCGTCCTGATGGCCGCGCCGAGGGGCGGATCGTGCGTCTTGTCGGACGGGCGCACTCGACTGTCGTGGGGAAATTTCACTATAGCAGCCGGGGGAACTACGTCACTCCGATCGATCAGAAGATTACACAGGAGATCGTGATTCCTCCCGGGATGGAGTATCCGGATGGGGTAGAAGCGCCGCCGCCCTCGGCGGCTGTTCCCTCGACAAACTCGGGACAGGCTGTGGGGGTGTCTCGCCCGCACAGCCGAAGTCCGCACCGAGTGCTGGGACAGGAAGCTTCACGGCGCGCCGATTGGAGCGATCTGGAAAACGTCGTGGTGGACGTTGAGATCACCGACTGGCCCACGGCCACGCAGAACCCGCGCGGGCGGGTCGTGGAGATCGTCGGCTACGAGGACGACTTTGGCGCGGACGTCGAGATCATGATCCGCAAGCATCATTTGCCGCATCGTTTTCCGCCCGCCGTGCTGGCAGAGGCCCAGGATGCTGACCCTGTCATTCCAGCTGCCGAGATGAAGAAGCGCCGCGACTTCCGCGCCCTGCCGATTGTCACCATTGACGGAGAGACGGCGCGGGATTTCGACGACGCGGTCATCGTGCAGCACTTGGAGAATGGAAACTTTGAGCTTCAGGTGCACATCGCCGACGTGGCCCACTACGTTACTCCGGATTCTGCGCTCGATCAGGAGGCCCGCCTGCGCGGCACCAGCGTCTATTTTCCCGATCGCGCTGTACCCATGCTTCCCCTCGAACTATCAACCGATATCTGCAGCCTGCGTCCGCAGGTGGACCGCCTGGTGATGTCGTGCGTCATGGAGATTGATCATCACGGTGAAATTCTGGGTTACGAATTGAGCGAGGGCATCATCCGCTCCGCCGAACGCATGACCTACACCGACGTGGGTTTGGTGCTCGAAGGCGACGCCGGCGCACGCGAGCGCTACAGCAAGCTGGTGGCCGGGTTCGAGCTGATGCGCGATCTTGCCCTGATCCTCAACCGCAAGCGCGAACGCCGCGGCTCCATTGATTTTGACTTGCCAGAGCCGGTGATTGAGTTCGACGAAATGGGACTGATGAAAAGCATCACCCGTTCGGAGCGCAACATCGCGCATCGACTGATTGAGGAGTTCATGCTCTCAGCCAACGAATGCGTTGCGTCGTATCTGGAAAATAAGCGGATCGCTTCGCTCTACCGGATTCACGAAAAACCCGACGCCAAACGGGTCTACGACTTTGAAGTGATCGCGGCGACGTTCGGTTATTCGCTGGGGGTGGGGCCGCTGCCCATTCAACGGGTGCAACTCAAGACTGACCGCCGCGCCGGACATGGCAAGGGCCGGCAAGCGCGAGAGATTGATATTCCGAAAGAAGTCCACATCACACCGCGCATGTATCAGAAGCTGACGGAGAAGATCGCCGGCAAACCAGAAGAGCGCATTCTTTCCTTCCTGATGCTGCGTTCGTTGAAGCAGGCGCGCTACTCCGAGGAGAACCTGGGCCATTTTGCGTTGGCCGCGACTGCCTATACCCATTTCACGTCGCCGATCCGTCGCTACCCAGACCTGATCATTCACCGCATTCTGAAGGAAGTCCTGCGCGAAAGTAGCGCCGGCGTCCCGCCGGCCCGAGGGCGGACGGACCGTCCGCTAGGCGAGACTGCTTCCGCAGCAACCGAAGAAGAAGGATCGAAGGCGTCTTACGGAAAGCAGACCGCCCCCGAATTCAAGCGGGCTTCCAGCCCGCCACCGGGCCGGCAGGATGCCGGCGCTACAAGTTCGCCATGGTCGAAACGTCGTGATCACTCGGCCGATCACGAAGCAGTCAAACCCGAAGGCGGCCCCATCCCGATCGAGGAGTTGCACGGCATCGCCGAAGAATCCAGCCAGTCGGAGCGCCGCGCTGACGAGGCTGAACGCGAATTGATGGAGTGGAAGAAGGTCAAGTTCATGTCTGACCGCGTCGGAGAGGATTTCGACGGCCTGATCATCAGCGTGACCAAGTATGGATTCTTCGTGGAACTGACCGATCTTTTCGTGGAAGGCCTGGTGCCGCTCGACTCGCTGGCCGACGACCGATACACCTATCACGAAAACACGCGCGAAATCATTGGCCTACGCAGCCGCAAGATCTACAGCATGGGACAGCGGGTGCGGGCGCTGGTCGACCGGATTGATCCGGTAGAGAAGAAAATCCAGTTTGCCGTTTTGGAGGAAAAGCCCGCCCGGAAGCCCAAGAATCGCCGAAGCTAGTGTAAAATCCCTAAGTCAACCCCACCGCCGCGTTTGCAAGATGCGGCCGGTTCCTTCCAGTCGGGACGTGGCTCAGCCTGGTAGAGCACTCGCTTGGGGTGCGAGGGGTCGGCAGTTCAAATCTG
>Ga0137403_10001674_pt1 | contig 27636 bp, 20 predicted proteins | sample CZOMad2_1_16fung_FD_122057 | JGI IMG/M metagenome (GOLD analysis project Ga0137403, IMG submission 122057) | Vadose zone soil fungal communities from Angelo Coast Range Reserve, California, USA - CZOMad2_1_16fungal (Hybrid Assembly) | ecosystem: Environmental > Terrestrial > Soil > Vadose zone... | reverse complement strand
TCGACCGGGGGCATCCCGGAAACTGGCGAATCCGTGGTGATTGATCCAACGGTTTCGGGAACCGGCGTGTACACCGTGCACGTCGTGGATTCCACCGTCGCTCCCGGCGACCCGTACAGCGGTGTGGCCACCATCACCACTCCGCCGACCGACTCGCCAGCTCACGGTACCGCGCCCACTTATGCGAACTACCAATCGCCGCCAGGTCTGGGTGACAGCTCTGGCGAACCTTCCATAGGCGCCAACTTCAACTCGGGCCGCATCATGACTCAGGCGGTTTTCGACACCTTGCAGGTCACTTTCAACACCAAGACTTCGCCTGCGACGGCGACTTGGCTGCTCAAGGACGGACCGAACACAAACATCACTACTCTAGATCCCATTCTCTTCACGGATTCCCACACCGGCCGCACAGTCGTCGCCCAACTCTTCGGCACCACCAGTCTCTCTGCGTTTACCGACAACGATGGCGAAACCTATACCGTAAGTCAGGGCGGCGGCATCGCGTCAGGTGTCGATCATGAGACCGTCGGCGGCGGGCCGTTCCGCCTTTGCACCGCCGATCAGTTGCTGGCTACTCCCGTGCCCTGCGCCCAATTGGCTGTTCGTGGCCCACTCACGCAGTATCCGCACGCCGTCTACTACGCGTCGCAGGACATCGGCGATGCGGAAATGGCGCTGAGCCAGGACGGCGCCTTGACGTATGAAGCAGCCCACCCCATGTACACCTTGGTGGATTGCGGCGGCTTGCATGGTCACATCAAGGTCTCCCCAAGCGGTATCGTTTATGTTCCCAATAAGAGCTGCGGAAACACCCAAGGGCTGATCGTTTCCATGGATAACGGACTCACGTTCAACGTACAGCCAGTTACCGGAAGCACTCCCAATTCTAGCGACCCATCCGTGGGCATAGGCTCCAAGGGACGCGTCTATTTTGGCTACGTCGCCGGCGATGGACATCCGCATATCACCGTTTCCGATGATCAAGGCCGGTCCTGGCACCATGATTGGGATGTTGGAGTGCCCTTCGGTATCCGCAACACCGTCTTCCCCGAAGTGGTCGCCGGCGACAATGACCGCGCGTCCTTCTTCTTCCTGGGCACGCCCTCGGCCGGCGATGGCACTGGAGCAGACACCGGCCCAACACCATTCAACGGCGTGTGGCATGGTTATATCGCAACTACCTACAACGGTGGCCGCACCTGGTTCACCGTGGATGCAACGCCCAATGATTCCGTGCAACTTGGCGTCATCTGCACCCAAGGCACCACCTGCCCCAACGGGACCAGAAACCTCCTGGACTTCAATGACCTTACTGTGGACCAGGCCGGCCGTGTCTTCGCCGCGTATACGGATGGGTGCATCAGCGCCGCTTGCATCGCCCGCGGCAATAACCCCACCGCCAGCCACACGCGCCTGGAAAACGACCAGGCAACCAAGGCCACCATCATTCGCCAATCCACGGGGTTGGGTCTCTTCAAGAGCCAGGACGCCACTCGCTTGCAACCATAACCGTGCGCATGTTGTGGAGTGGCGCCGCTTCCCGAGCCGCGCCACTCTCCCCATGGAAATTGACCTATTCAAATTGATTGACGAGGAGAACCGCCGTGAGAAAAGTTGTACTTCCAGCCTTTCTGCTCTTCAGCACCGCTCCGCTAGCCGCCGCCAGGCACCCTGCTCCGCAGATTCTCGGGCTCCGCCTTGGAATGTCCTATGACCAGGCGCACTCGCGCCTCAGTGAGATTGGCCAGTTCAAGTCCGAGGATGAAGGCCAGCAGGTTTGGATTCTCACCCATGACCAGCGCTATCAATACGTCATCATTGGTTTTGACCGCGACCGCCAGGCGCGCTACGTTACCGTGCTCGCTCGCCCTGATGGCAAGCCGGTGAGCTACGCGGCGGTCGGAGATCTTGCGCAGGCCACGCGCTCTGGCAGCCCAGGCAATCTCCGCTACACATGGAGAGCCAGCGACAAGCGGGGCGGCTTCGAATACCTTGTTATTGCAAAAGGCAAAGACCGGCACAACCTGGATCGCTATGCCATCAAGCGCTTGGGCGTGGAGTCCGAGCGCGAAGATCGCGATTGAGACAGCCGCATCGATCCCGTCCAGAGCGGCCCGGCTTTTTCTTGCGGCCGGTTGGGGGCCGCCGGGTCGCGCAGCGAAACCGAACCACCATTCGGTAGAACAACGTCCAACCAGCTCTCGAACTCTCCGCTGTCGACTGTCCGCCGCTTCTTCCTCTACAATCCCTCCGACGCGCCATGGCCATCACCTTCCGCTCCCACTACTCCATCCCCCGCACCATGGCCTTCGAAAAGGAATACCACCCCAATCTTCGCCTCTCTCTCCCAGAAAAAGAACATCTCCTCAAACATGCCCTCACCATATGGATGCTCGAAGACGGCAAACTCGTCGGCGAAACCTACGGCATTCCCCTCGACGGCAAATTCGAAATGCCCGAGGGCTGCCCCAAAGATCCTGAAGCTATCTACTGCTACTCCACCACTGTCCTGAGCAAGTACAAAAACGAGGGCTACGGCCGCATTCTCAAAGCCAATTTCCTGGGCCGTGTCGCTCACGATTTCCGCAGAGTCTACGGCCACGCCCGCCCCGGCCCCAGCCAACGCCTCAATCAATCGTTCGGCGCCAAACTAGGCAAAACCTACAAAAACTGGTATGGCACCAACGAAAACTACCGCATCTATGTCCTCCACCTCGACAAATGATTTCTTCCGTTTCTGTCTTGCGTGCCCCAGCCTTTTCTCAATCAAGCTCACGCACATAACACGGATAATCGCGCTGCGCGGAGACAACCATTTCTGCATCAAGCTCCACCATCTGCACGGGACTCGCCGGAGTTGTCACCGCCAGCAGCCGCCCGTGCGGCGCATAAGCGAACCCGCCACCGCCAAATTCCGTGCCGCCCACGGATCGCCCGACCCGGTTCGAACTGACCACGTAAGCGCCTGAAACCAGCGATGCCATCGCGCCAGCGAGTTTCCACGACTCGTTGTCCGTCCCGGACGCGCGAGGTATCACGATAAGCGAAGCCTTTTGCTTTCCGTAAGCCCGCGCGCGCTCGTTGAACATCGCTTCCGTACACAAAAGTACCCCAACCTTGATCCCCAGCACCTCGGCCACGCCAAAGCCCGAATCATCACCCGCATACCATTCGCTCTCAAACCATCCCGGTTCGTTCGGAAAATACTGCTTTCGGTGCAACGGACGCGGGACTCCGTTCTCCAGCGCGAAGGCTTCATTCGCCAGCCGTTTTCCGTTCCACACGGGCCGCGAGGAGATGACGGCGCGAAGACCAAGATCAATCAGCCCTGCGAGCCCCTGCTCATGAGCGTGGACGCTGAGGCGCGCCAGGTCCTCCGAAAAGTCAGCGCCCTCGGCAATCCAGCGCCCGAACGGCAACTCATTGGTGACCAGAATGTCCGGACGCGCAGCAGTCACCGCGTCCTTTAACCCACGCCACTCCGCCTCGCCCGCTGACAAGCCTTCGGGCCATTCCACAAAAGCTACGTGCAACGCCATCACCAGATCCGAACGCGATCTTCGGGCTTCAGATAGAGCTTGTCGCTGGGCGCAATCTCGTAGGCTTTGTACCATGCCGCAACGTTGCGCACCGTATCGCTGCGATATTCCCCCGGCGCATGCGTATCGGTTTTGATCTGCCGGCGCAACGCGGCTTCAGGCTGGTTCTTCCGCCATCTCTGCGAGAACGCCAGAAAAAACCGCTGTTCGCCAGTCAGTCCGCCGATGACCATATCGCTCTTGCCCTTCAGTTGCAGCACGTATGCGTCGTGCGCCACCTGCAACCCCGCCAGGTCCGCGCTACTTTCGCTCAGAACCTGCTTGCCATTGACGCAAAGATCGGCAAGCGGGCAGTACCCGTCGATTTGCGCCGCCAGCTTCGCCGCCGCCGCGTGATACTTGGCCGCGTCCTCCGCAGTCCACCAATGAACGAGGCGGCCCTGCTCGTCGTAAATATTGCCCAACTCGTCCAGGATGTGCGTGATTTCGTGGGCCATCCCGGCTCCCGCCGAACCGTAATTGGAAGCAGCGTCGACCTGATAGTCGAAATAAGGCGGCTGTAGCACGCCAGCCGAAAAAGTCTCGGTATTCGGGGTGAACACGATCACCGCGCCCACGATTTGCGGATCGATCCTCCACTCATCCGGATCAGCCGGTCGCTTCAGCTTGGCCAGATTGTAAGAACGATTGAACGCTTCCGCCCGCCGCAGATTGCCGAATGCATCGCCTCGCGCCACATCAAGCGTCGAATAATCGATCCATTTGTCAGGGTAGCCGACACCCATTCGAAGCGAGGCCAGCTTGGTCAACGCCTTCTTCTTCGTTTCCGGCGACATCCAGCTGACATTTGCAATGCGCGCGCGATACGCGGTGATCAGGTCGCCGACCATCGCTTGCGCCTTCGCCTTAGCTTCAGCTGGAAAATAACGTTGCGTATAGAGTTGGCCCACCACCTGCCCTAAAGCCGCATTTGTAGCGGCGATACCACCCGCACTGCGTTCTGGCGCCTGCTGCGCGCCCGAGAGAATCGTCCCGTAGAACGCGAAGTCTTCCGCACCCACCGCCTTGGGCAGCACGCTCGAATAATGTTCGATCAGGTGAAACCGCAAATAGTCTTTCCACAGCTCGATGCTTTCGCTGCCCACCAGCGCGGAAGTCCCGGTCACCGCAGAGGGCTGCCAAACGATGAAGTCCGGCTCCGCGGCAATTCCCGCCGACTTGAAATAAGCGCCCCAGTCCATCCCCGGCGCCTTGATGCCAAACTCCGCGCGTTTCCACGAATTGTTTTGCTTGAACACGTCCGCCGCGTCGGCGTCTGGCGCATGCGCTTGCGCCATGCGAATTTCCAGGGACAAAATCCTCGTCGCCTTGCTCTCCGCCTCCGCAACGCCTGCCAGTTTCAAAATCGCCGCGATGTGCGCCTGATACTGCCCGCGCAACTCCGCCATTTTTGGCGATGCGTCTAGGTACGCGTCGCGATCCGGCATTCCTAACCCGCCCTGCAACAAGTGAAAAATGTAGTGCTTCGATTCCGCAAAACCCTGATTCACGAACACACCGAAAATATGGTCAGCGTTCCCGGTAAGTCCATCCACCTCACTATTCAAAGTCCCGCCAAGATAAGCGGACAGCGCTGCCTTGTCCTGGATCGTTCCAATCGCCGCCAGCTCCTCAGCCAGCGGCGCCAGCCCCTTGGCCTCAATCCCGCTCTCGTCCACAAAGCTCGCGTAGTAGTCGCCAACCTTCTGCGCCGCGCTGCCCTTCCCACGCTCCCTGCCCGGCTGCGCAGCAGCCACCTCTTGAATCAGCTCCCGCACCCGCTGGCCAGTTTTCTCATTCAAGATCGTGCGCGTATCGTAGCTCGTCCGCTCGGCGGGCACCGCCTTGAGCCAGCCCCCATTCGCATACCGGTAAAAGTCATCGCCCGGCTTGACAGAGCGATCCATGTCCTGGGTGTAGACATTTTGCGCAATCTGTGCCGCCCCCAGCAAAATCCCGGAAGCAAAGACCACAACCGGCGCCATACCACGAAAACGAGACATGAAGCTCCTTTCAATCGAGCCAAACGAATCAATCTAGCCCAAACCGCGGCGCAAAACTCCGCAATTCGGCAATATCTAAGCGTGCAAACGAAATTCAACGCCCGCAGACCGCGCCCTTCCGCAAATCCACGCAAGCGTCATCCTATAAATGGGATTCCGTCCGTCAAAAACAACGAATCATCACACCCGTTCTTCCCGACAGCCCCGACCTGCTTTGCCCGTGAGATGACCGCCCCTTAGCCAGGGTTGCTTCTAGGCGTTCTTCCAATTCCGCCGATCGTCTCTTAGCCTTCCAACCCTCAAACCTGCTTGCCCAGAGCCTCGAAGGGTAAACCTGCCAACCTTCAAACGGACTCTCGCCCTACGCCGCGTCCTCGTCGTCGTCCAGCTGCACGTCCAGCTTACCTTTGGTTTTCTTGGCCATCAGGTACGAGCGAATAAAGGGATCGAGGTCGCCGTCCAGCACCTTGTCCACGTCCCCGGCGCTGAACTTCGTCCGGTGATCCTTGATCAGCCGGTACGGCTGCATCACGTACGACCGGATCTGGCTGCCAAACGAGATCTCCAGCTTCGTCTCATCCAGCTTGTCCGTATGCGCCTGCCGCTTCTGCACTTCCAGGTCGTACAGCCGCGAACGCAACATCTTCATCGCCAGTTCCCGGTTCTTGTGCTGGCTACGCTCCGCCTGGCACGCCACCACCACTCCGCTCGGCAAATGTGTCAACCGCACCGCCGTCTCCACCTTGTTGACGTTCTGCCCGCCCTTGCCCCCGGCGCGGAACGTGTCCAGTTTGATGTCTTCCGGACGGATATTCACTTCGATCCGGTCGTCCACTTCCGGAATCACGAACACCGAAGCAAACGAAGTGTGCCGCCGCGCCGCCTGATCGAAAGGCGAAATGCGCACCAGCCGGTGCACCCCGGTCTCTCCGGTCAGCAATCCGTAAGCGTTCTCGCCGCTGAACTGGATCGTCGCGTTCTTGATCCCAGCTTCTTCGCCCGGCGTTTCGTCCAGCACGATCGCGCTCATTTTCTTGCGCTCCGCCCAGCGCAAATACATACGCAGCAGAATCGAAGCCCAGTCCTGCGACTCCGTCCCGCCCGCGCCCGGCTTGATCGTCATAATCGCGTTCAGGTGATCGTTCTCGCCGGAGAGCAGCGTTCGCGTCTCCATCTCGCCCACATAATTTTCAGCGGACGTCAACTCGCGGTCGAGATCCTTCAGCAGATCATTCCGCTGCTCGGCGTTAGTCTCTTCTTCGGCCAGATTGATGTACGTCTCGATATCGCCGGCAAAGCTCGTCAGCTTTTCGTCGGCGCCCAGCTGTTCTTCCGCGCGTTTGCGGTCGCGCAGCACAGCTTGCGCGGTTTCTTGGTCATTCCAAAAACTGGGATCGGCGACGCGGGCTTCCAGGGATTTCAAGCGCTCGCGGTTCTGCGCAACGTCAAAGATAACTCCGGACGAGTGCGATACGCGGATTCAAAAGCTCGTAGCGATGCTGCAAATCTTCAAGAATCATATGCGGTTGCGGGCAACGAACGCAGACTACGCGGGAACGGCAAGTCCTACGGGCTGTTCGTTGCGAACGATGGTTCCTTTCCGAAAAGTCGACCCCACCAGAATAACGGAAACCATCACGCACAGCCAAGCGAACCAGTCTCCGAATCGCGCATACAGCGTCATGTCCGCGCGGAAATCGTACGGCAAATCCGCCGAAGCACGCACGTCCGGCGGAATCAGCTGAAAGATGCGTCCATAAGGATCAACCGAAGCCGTCAGGCCATTGTTCGTAACCCGAATCAGCCAGCGGCGGTTCTCCACCGCGCGCACTCGCGCCATCCGCAAATGCTGCTCGGGAGCGGCCGAGCGGCCGAACCACCCATCGTTAGAAATGTTCACCAGCAGGTCCGCGCCGTTAGCCACAAACTGGCGCACTTCGCCCGGATAGATCGCCTCGTAGCAGATGAACACGCCGAAGGCCTGTCCGCTCGGCAACTTGCCCACGGCGTACGTCGGCGCGCCCTTGCGAAACCCGCCAACGTCGTCGGAAACGCTGGTCACCACCCGATGAATCAGCGGAAACGGCTCGTACTCTCCGAACGGCACCAGGTGCGTTTTGTCGTATACGAATTCCCGTTGTCCCTGCGAATCGAAAAGCAGCGCGCTGTTGTACGCAACAGGCTTCTTGGGAGCGGCCCCGTTCGTGCTTGAATCCGCCGGAAGTCTCCATTCGATCGTGCCGGCAATAAATGGACCGTGAAAATCCGTCGCCAGCGCCGATGCCAGCTTGGCGAATTGCGTCTCCTGAAAAGAGAAAGGCGCGGGCGCTTCCGGCCAAATCAAGAGATCCGGCTTTTCACGGCCGGGCGAGGGTCGCAAGCTCAGCCTGCCGATTTCCTGGAGATCGCGTATGTGCGCCTGGAACCAGTTCCCCTGGTCTGCCTGCACTTCCGGAAAATTCGTCTGCACGGCCCTGGCAGTGTGGTTGGGCACAGGGCTGGGCACCAAGCGCGGACCAACCAGCGTCACCAGCAAAAGCAGCGCCGCCGCGGCCGCGAGAATCGCTACACGCTTGCGCGGACGAGGCTCGGAAGCCGCATCCGCCCAGGCCAGCACCGCGTTGAACGCCACGACCAAAAACGACAATCCGTAGATTCCGGTGACCGAGGTGACTTGAGCCAAGCCAAGATTGGCGGAGGCCGGATAGCCCAGCAAGTTCCACGGAAAACTAATCTCCGGCAAATGCGCGCGCACAAACTCGAAGGTCACCCAAATGAATGGCGCACCGACGCACGCCAGTTCGATACTGCGCCGCGACAACCGGTTCACCGACCAGGTAAACGCGCCAATGAGGATTCCCCAAGCCGCCGCAATCAAAAGCAGCACACCCCACCCGCCGGCCCGCGAGAGCCCGCCATGCGCCGAGAGCACCGTGGCGATCCACGGAACCGAAGTCAAAACGAAACACAACGCGTGTACGAATCCGCAGGCAAATGCAATCGACGGACGCGCGCCAAAAACCACTACCATCAGAACGCCGATGCACACCCACGAATAAATCGCGAGATAAAGACCCGTGAAGGAAAGCGAGAGCGCCGCGCCGGTGACTGCGGCGATGACCAGCCGCAAAGCAGCTGGCGTTTCACTGCCGGGATGAGGACGCAGGTAACCGAGCCAATTTGCGCGGGTCCAACTTGCGCGGGCCGAGTCTGCGCGCGCCATCAATGCTTCACGAACGCTTTGAAGCCTACGGCCTCCAGGCCTTTCTTGGCAGCATCGGCGGATTTCTGATCGGCGTAAGGGCCGACCTGCACGCGATAGAATTTGTCACCCTGCGGAGTCAACACAACTGCAGGAAATTTTTTCTTTTGCAGCCGCGAAGCCAGATCGAAAGCGTCGGCTTCCTTGGTGAGTGCGGCCACCTGCAAAGTGTAAGATCCCGCGCTCATCGGTGCGCTAACCGGCGCGTTGTTCGATTTCGACGGAGTCGCGGTCTTCGCGGATGCGTCGAGCGGCTTCGCCGGAGCGTCGCCCTTGGCTACAGCAGGCAAGGCTTTGTGAGAGCCGACAGAGCCGGCCGGCTTCAAATGGTCTTCGGTGGTCTTGGGCTTTCCGGCGTTGTAAAACTCCCAATCCGAATTCGGCGCCGCCGAAGTTTCCTTGGGCTGTGCAACTTGTGAAATCTTTTCCGAGCGTTTGGCTGCCGCGGCTGGTTTCGGGAGCACGGCATCGAAGGCGCTATTGCCGGTGGTGGCGGCGCGCACTTGCCCGTCGTACTGATTGCGTCCCATGACGTAACCCAGGGTAAAGAACACGCCCGAAAACAGCAGCATCAGCATGAATAAGCCGATGACGTGCCGTCCTTCGAGTACCCGTTCTCCCGCTCCTCGTTTTCCGCCAGACGCCATTCTTACCTTTGCGGCCCCCCCAGATTCTTAGTCCACTGATTAATAATATCGATGGGCAGCGGGAAAACAATCGTTGTGTTCTTTTCGACACCTATCTCGGTTAACGTCTGCAGGTAGCGCAGTTGGATGGCGGAGGGCTGGGTCTCCAGGACTTTGGCGGCGTCGGCCAGTTTTTGCGAGGCTTCGAATTCGCCTTCCGCGTGAATGATTTTGGCGCGACGCTCGCGTTCGGCTTCGGCCTGCTTAGCGATGGCGCGCTGCATCTGCTCGGGAATGTCGACTTGCTTGACCTCGACTTTGGACACTTTAATGCCCCAAGGCTCGGTATCGGTATCGAGAATGATCTGGAGTTTGGCGTTTACTTTGTCGCGCTGCGAGAGGATTTCGTCCAGTTCGAACTGGCCGACGATGCTGCGAAGGGTGGTTTGCGCGAGCTGTGAAGTGGCGTATTGATAGTTCTGCACCTGCGACATGGCCAGGTTGGCATCCACGACGCGGAAATAACATACAGCGTTTACCTTAACCGAGACGTTGTCGCGGGTGATGATGTCCTGCGGCGGGACGTCGAGAGTCTCCAGCCGCAGATTGATGCGATACAGCGTTTCGATTGGCCAAAGCACGAGGTTGATGCCCGCACCCTTAGCCGTGGGCAGCAAACGACCCAGGCGCAACACCACGCCGCGCTCCCACTCCTTGATGATGTAGATCGAATTCCAAAACCAGATCAAGCCGAGCCCCAATACCACAATGATGGGAAGCGAAACGAAACCAACTTCCATGGCCACCCTCCTCCACTGGCAGACGCGTTGCTAGATTCCGGCGCAGCATGCTGCACCACTGCAACGGCACTGCGGCGTGCGACGTAAAATCAGAAAATTTGCCCGAGCCTTCAGGGGCTAAAGCCCGAGTCGCTGCAAGGTGCTTGCGCCGGGGCTGAAGCCCCGGCCTCCTAAAGAGAAATAGGGGAATGTTGCGTGAAATGTGCATCAGGCCGTTACCGCTTCCACCGGCTCGACGGCGAGCTTCAAGCCTTCGACACGCAAAACCTTGACGGACTTCCCTGCCGGAACCGGCTGCGACGAGACTGCTTGCCACAATTCTCCGTGCAAGCGAATCATACCTTCGACGCCCGCACCGAGCCCGGATTCGGCGATACCCTGTTCGCCCACCAATTCTTCCTTGCCGGTGGCGGGCTTCCACTTGCGGGAGCGCAGCACCAGCCGCATCAAGACTACAGTGAGCAGCGCGAATGGCAGGGTGGCCGCCAATGCAATGCTCAAGCTTACTCCGCCCCCGGTAATGGGCGAGCGGATTAGAAACATCGCGCCGAGCAACATCGAGACGATGCCGCCGGCAGCCAGTATCCCGTGGCTGGTGAATTTCGCTTCCAGAATAAAAAACGCCAGTGCCAGCGCAATCAAAAACAATCCAGCTAAACTCACTGGAAGAAAATGCATCGCATAGAGCGCAAGAATCATGCATACCCCGCCGACCACACCGGGCGCGATGACGCCGGGATGGGTGAACTCGGTGTACAGACCCAGGACGCCAACAATAAGGAGCACAAAGAAAAGATCCGGTTCAACGATGCGGGCAAGAAACTTCTGCCGAGTGGACAGCTCGAACGGAACTCGCGCAGGCGCGTCTAGCTTTAGTTTGACCTTGGTTCCGTCAAATCGCGTGATCTCGCGACCGTTCAATTGCCGCAAAAGATCGTCTGGCGAGCTGGCGATCAGATCGATCATCTTGCCTTCGAGAGCTTCTTTCTCGGTGAACGCCTTCGCGTCAATGATCGCCGTCTCGGCAAGCTGTGGATTCCGGCCGCGCTTCTCGGTGAAGCTGCGCAGAAAAGCCGTAGCATCATTGTTGATTTTTTTTCGCATGGCCTCATCGATTTGCGGCACATAGCCGCCAATCATAAGGACGGTAGTCGCCGCGCCGGTGTGAGTTCCGGGCGCCATGGCTGCGATATCGGCGGACAGCAAAATGTAGAATCCCGCGGAAGCGCCTCGTGCCCCGCTCGGCGCAATAAACACCGCGACCGGCACACGGGAGGCCAGGATGCGTTGAATAATCTCCTTCATGGAGTCCGTCAGGCCGCCCGGCGTATCCATGGTGATCAAAACCAGTTGTGCGTGGCGCCGCTCGGCATCCGCTATGCCCTCATCGATATACACCGAGAGGATTGGCGCCACTACGCCGTCAATCTTCAGCTCTTGCACGAGCGAGCCGCCAGGCTGCTGGTCCGCGGCGCGCGAGGTCCAGAGCGGCGCCGCAACGGAAATGACGATTCCAAACGCGGCAGCGCACAACGCGAAGACGGAAAGCATGCGCCGTACTCCGTGATGTTTTTTCATTGCGCGCCTCCGTTCGGCTTCTTGTCCGCGGGTTTGGGAGCCTGCAGATGCTCGAGCAATTGCTTGGCTTCGGTGTAGTTGGGGGCCAACTTGAGCGCCTTTTGCAATTCGACACGCGCCAATTCCGGTTTCTTCTGTTCTAGATAGACCCGCGCGAGCGTAGTGCGCGCCACCGCTGAATCCCGAGCTTGCAGAGAAGCTTGCAGTTCTTTCACCGCATCATCGAGCTTGCCTTGCCGCCGATAGACTTCCGCCAGACCGCGATGCGCGGCGGAATTGCCGGAATCGCCAGCAAGGGCGGCACGAAACGCGCGGTCCGCATCCGAAATCCGGCCCGCCGCCAGGTTTTGGCGGCCCCGGCGAATCCAATTGGCTGGCGAGTCCGAGCCCGCCGCGGCGCCAACAGCCGTGGCTCCACTCATTTCCGCAGGCTTCAACTCCAGTTGCAGCTGCGTGGTATCCAATTCCATCTTGATACGATCGAACTTCGCCGTGGCAACCGAATCTTTGGGGTCCCAGCGAACGGCCGGCAGACCCTTGGGGCCAAACGCTTCCTCGGCGGAGACTCGCTCTTCGTCCGCTTCTGATTTCTTTCCGGCTTTTTCGAGTGCAAGAATCAGGAAGGCGCGATCTTCGGGATTGTCTGGTTCCCTGCCGGAGGCTTCGCGAAAATGGGCGGCGGCATCGGCGGCGTCGTTGGCACGAAGCGCCAGCAGGCCTTGATTGAAGGGATAATCGTCCTCGTCCGGATCCATTTCGGTGGCTTTGCGCAGATCCACCTGAGCGTCCGGGATTTTGCCATCCTCCGCGCGAGCCAACGCCAGGTTATTGAGGATTTCCGGGAGGTCCGCGCCGGAAACGCCGTCTCTGTGGAGATTCTGCTGAATCGCGACGAAAGTTTCCTGGGCTTTGTCCGGCTGCCTGGAGAGCAACTGGCAAACACCGGTGGCGAACATGGCTTCGGTGGAGCGGTCGTGGGTTTTCGGAACGCGCGCGTACCACGGCAGGGCGGCGGTGCAGTCACGGCGAGCGAAGTACACTTCGCCTAGCGCAAAATCAGGATCGGGCCACTCCGGCTCAAGGCGCGCCGCTTCGCGGAGATTGCGCAGCCTGGCGTCATCGTCAGTGGCGATGAGCCCGCGAATGTAGTGCTCGAAAGCATCGAGGCGCACGGGGCGCTGCATCTTGGAGAATTCCGCGAGGCTCAGCGGATAGGATCGACCGCTGGTGGAAACGGCGCGCCAGGCGAGCTTGGTGGCAACATCCATCAGGGAATCGAGCGGGCCGGTCTCGCGGATCGGGGCAAGCAACTTGGTTGCAGCAACCCGCAACACTCGGGCCTCGACGAGCAACGATGTTCCGTCCGAGGCGAAACTACCGAGTACGACATAGTCCGCGTCAAGATCCTCGGCGATGCGCAGCATGGTGGCGCGGCTGAGTTTTGCGGTGGCCGGCAAGCCATAGCGTTCCAGTTCGTTCATGCGCCCGGAATGCGAGTAAACGGATTCGCCCGCCGCCGAGAGCCGTTGAATGGCTAATTCTTCGAGGCCTTCGCCGAGCCAATCCAGATGCGGGGATGCTCCGCGGTTTTCGAACGGGAAAACAAGATAGACGCCTTGCTGCGATATGGCAGTTTGTTCAGGTTGAGGCCGGGCGGAGGAGGTTCTCGCGAAAGGAAAGGCTGCCAAGAGCGTAAGCAAAAGCACCACGGGGGCGCCCGCTAAAACACGCGTGCGAAGCACAACGGCCAGCGATTCCATGCGAACTTCATTGTAACAGAGGATGCCACCGCGAAGGCGGGCGCGAAACGCCGAAATGCCTGCAGGCGCTTACTGCTGGGGCGCTTCTACAGGCTTGGGCGCCAAAATTTCCTGCATTCCCGGGTCTTTCAGAACAGCGGAGAATGCCGGATCGGTCTTGACGGCGGTGAGGGACAGGAAGCCTTCGTCCTTGGCCTTGCGCAAATAGTGCATGCAGCGATCGAGGTCGCCGGCTTCGGCAAAGGATTTGGCCAGCAGGAAATAGAAACGGCCACGATCGCCCACCGAACGGTCCTGCAGGAGCGAGCCGGCCCGGGAACCATTGCTCTCGAAGAGCTTGGGATCGAGGGCCAGCGCCTGGCGAAACGCGGAAATGGACTGCTCGTATTTCTTGTCGCCGAAATACGCGTACCCGAGGTTGCTGTAAAGCACGGCCATGTCGGTGCGAATGGCCAAAGCCTTCTGATAGGCGTGAATCGCCTTGCCATATTTTTTGCGCTGATACCAGATGGTGCCGATGTTGTTCTGGGCATCGGCGTACATGGGGTCCATCTTGGTGGCGCGTTCGTAATACTTCAGCGCAAGATTCAGCGCGGTTTGCTGATGCAGCGCGATTCCCAGCTTGTTCAGGTACACGGCGTTGCGCGGGTCCTGATCCGCCAAATGCTTATAGAGACCAGCCGCTTCGCGGTATTCCTTGCGGACCATATAGAGGTCGGCAAGCTGCTCGTCGGTCAGCTGTGGCTTGACGACGATGACCGAAGGATCAGCAGCGGCCGGCGATTGCGGTGGCCCGCCTGACTGCATGCCCCGAGGCGCGATGAACGGCGTCAGGGCAGTGTCATCAAAGGATTGGCCGGTGGACTGGCCCGCGGACGGAATAGAGATCGCAAAGAGGAAAATGCCAACTGGAAGCGCCACCGAATACCTGGACATGGCGAGTCACCCTTACTCCGGCTTGGGCGTCGGTTTAGCCTTGTCGGAGTCCTTCTTCTTGCCTCCAAAGATACCAAATATCCTCTGTAAAGGATTCTTTTTCTTTTCGCCGGGCTTGGTTGTGTCACCTGGCTGGCCACCCTGGCCGGTGGCGTCCGGGGGACGGTTGGGATCGTAAGGCTTGGCCGGCTGGCCATCGGGACCGGGTTGGTCCGGCTTCTTGTCGCCGCCGCCAAAGACATGCGAGAGCCAAGAACCGCTGGAGGAAAGCAAATTGTGGCCACCGTGCAGCTCGCAATACTGAGTGGGAGCAGAGCCGGCAACGTAAATTTCAGAGCGGGTGGTCGGACAATTGGCGGTGGCTAGTTCGAGGCTTTCCGGATCGATGAGCACGGATTGCACCCCTTCGGGCATGACGAAATCTTTGACGTCGCGATACGCCGCGAAGGACGTGGCGGCCTTCATGAAATCAGCGAAGATCGGGGCGGCGGTTGAACCTCCGGCGAGCCCCAGGTCGCGATTATCATCGAAGCCGATCCAGATGACGCAGACTAGATTGGATGTGAAACCGGCGAACCAGCCGTCGCGGGAGGTTCCGGTTTTTCCGGCAGCGGGCAGATCGAATCCGCGGGCGCGCACGGCTGCCCCAGTGCCGCGATTCAAGACGTCTTTCAGCAAGCTGTCTACAAGAAAAGCCACGCGAGGATCGAGCACCTTGTGGGTTTGCGGGGTGAATTTCTCGAGCACCGTGCCGTCTGCGCCGACGACTGAGTGCAGGAACTCTGGCTCCGCGCGTGTGCCCACGGTTGCGAACGTGGTGTAACCCGCGGCAACATCGACAGCGGTCATCTCATAGGCGCCGAGCGCCACTGCCGGAGTGGCTTGGATATTGTTAGTCAAGCCCATCTGCTTGGCCATCTGGACGACGCGGCCGTAGCCGATGAGCTCGGCGACTTTGACGGTGGCGACGTTCAGCGAGTTGGTGAGGGCGTCGCGCACGGTAACGCGGCCGAGAAATCTCTCGCCGTAATTGTTCGGGGTGTATTCCTTGCCGTCGAACTCGAAGGTGGTGGGCTCGTCGTCAATGGTAGTGGCGGGTGTGATGACTGGCTGGACGCCGTCGACGGCGTTCTCGAATGCCGCGGCATAGACGAACGGCTTGAAGACCGAACCGGGCTGACGATGGGCCAATGCGTGATTCAACTGGCTCTGGCCGTAATCGCGGCCACCGATTACGGCCTTGATTTCGCCGGTGCGCGGATCGAGGGCCACAAGCGACACTTGCACTTGCGGAATCGGTTCGTTTGAACCTTTCTTGGCGTTTTCTTTTTTCCACTTGTCGTAGCGCTTGGCCAGCAGCAAATCAACGCTTTTCATGCCGGCATCGACCGCGACAGCCGCGGCATGCTGCAGAGCTGGATCGAGCGTGGTGTACACGCGGAAATTCTCGCTGAGCAATTCGTTTTCGGAATATTTATCGAGGAGGTGATCTTTGACCATGTCCACGAAATAGGGGGCCTCGCTGCCGGAGATGGAAGAGCGCACGAGTTTCAGCGGCGCGTGCTTAGCGTTCTGTACGTCGGCTTCGGCGATGTACTTGTTGTCCAGCATTTGGGTCAGGACGCGGTCGCGGGCTTGGGCGGCGCGCTCGGGACGGCGGTCCGCGGAGGAGTAGTAATTGGGCGCGCGGATGATGCCCGCAAGGAACGCGCATTCCGCGACAGAAAGCTGGCGCATGTCTTTTCCGAAGTAAGCCACGCTGGCCTCGGAAAATCCGCGAATACCAAAGCTGCCGCGATTGCCGAGATAGACTTCGTTGGCGTACAGCTCGAAAATCTCCTGCTTGGAGAAGCGCTTCTCGATCTCCAGGGAAACCATGGCTTCGGCCAATTTGCGCCGCCAAGTGCGTTCGTTCGAAAAGAAGAACGTGCGCGCTACTTGCATGGTGAGCGTGCTGGCGCCCTGAAAATGCTGGCTGGTGTGCCGCAAGTCGGCCCAGGCAGCGCCAGCAATGCGCACAAAATCGAAGCCACCGTGTTCGAAGAAACGTTTGTCTTCGGCGGAGAGAATGGCGTGAACGAGTGTCGGCGGGAGATCATCGTAACGCACCGGGCGGCGCTTTTCTCGGGCGCTGTCAAAGAGATTGGTGATGAGCTCCGGCTCGATTTCGGCGGTCTCGAGAGCGGCTCCACCCGAGAGCGGGCGAATAGAGCGGACGCTTTTGGAGGAAAACTGCACGGCGAGGGCATTCGAGCCGGCAAAGTAGGAGAGCTTGGAAGGACGGACGTCGACCGTGTTTCCCTCGATCTTGAATTGTCCCAGGGCGCTGGGATCGTTTTCCGGGCGATAGCCGACGCGGGTGAGGTAGGTGGCGAGGTCCTGCGGAGACCAGGCCTGGCCGACAGAGATGTGTTCGGGCGCGGAGAAAATCTGCGTGGTGTTCTGCAGCACATGGCCGGAGAGGCGCGCGTCGATCATGCGGGAATATTTGACGTAGTAATAAGTGAAGACCGAGGCGGCGGTGAGGAACAGAGCAGCGACGACGCCCAGAATTGTCAGGCCGACGATAGACGTGAAAAAACCTTTTTGAATGCGAATACGCAAAGAGCGGCTCCCCGTGGGCGGACTATCCATTCTCTCGCATCGTGCCCCGCTAGGAAAGCTGGCGTTCGGGCACGTCACTGCAAAGCTGCCGCTAGATCAGCGACTTGCCCTCGCTGCTCGGTGTGAAGTGGAGTTCCATCTTGTAGACGATCAGGTCCACCGGGACGGTGTAATCCAGCGCGATTTTGACGGCGGAGCGGTCAACGGATACCTGGATCTCTTCTCGCTTCACGGGAATGTCCAGATCTTTGACGGTCTTGAAGACTTCGTCGCGAACCTGATCTTGCGTATAGCGATTGACCACGCCGAAACGCGCAAGTTCTTGCATCTTGTCGGAGAGTTGATAGTTGGAGATGTAGGCAGGCAGTATTTTGACGGTAGCGAATACAGCCGACACCAGGACGGCCGTGTAGATAAAAGCTTTGAGCTTGCCTTCGCCACGCTGGCCGCGCAGGCTCGCTCTATTCCAGCAACGCCGATAGTCGCCTTCGAGCACAAAAGTCTCCCGGAATCATCTGTCTGGCACCAGCCGCATCAGCTAGAGGCAGTGCAATCAACCGATAGGAAAACGTAACATTCCGGCGCAGAGGTGTCGACGGTATCGCTCTGCGGATGTTCCAGAAACGCAACGGGAACAGGGGTTTTTGCTGAAGATTTGACTAGTAGGCTCGGCCGAAAATGGCTCGTTCGTTGGCGGCTTGGCCGCAATAGACGCATTTGCCGGTGCCGCCGGGCTGGTCCAAGGGGATGCAGCGCATGGTGGCGCGAGTCTCTTCCTTGATTTTGGCTTCGCAGTCGGCGCTGCCGCACCAGAAGGCGAAGGCGAAACCGGTTTCAACGGCTTTCTTTAGCTCTTCGTAGTCTTTAGTGCCGTGCGTGTTGCTTTTGCGGAAGGCCAGGGCTTTGTCGTGTATGGATTGGTGGATCTCGCCGAGAAGCCGCTGGATGGTTGAAGGCAGGTCGGCTAAAGGCGCGCTGATTTTACCTTCTTTGCCGGGGCGGTCGCGGCGTGCAAGCACGGCGGCTTGCTTGGCTACGTCCTTGGGGCCGAGTTCGACGCGCACGGGAACACCGCGCATTTCCCAGTCGTTGAACTTCCAGCCGGGGCTTTGACCTTCGCGCTCGTCGAGCATCACGCGGATTTCCGCTTTGGCAAGCTCGACCCTAAGTTGTTTCGCGGCCGCGAGCACTGAGGCTTTTTCTTCGTCGGTCTTGAAGATGGGCACGATGACGGCTTGATACGGCGCGAGCTTGGGCGGAAGCACCAGGCCCTGATCGTCGCCGTGGACCATGATTACGGCGCCGATGATTCTGGTGGAAAGCCCCCACGAAGTGGTCCAACAATGCTGCAGCTGGCCGCCTTGATCGAGGTAGCGGACTTCGAAGGCTTGCGCGAAATTCTGGCCGAGGTAGTGCGACGTGCCGGATTGCAAGGCTTTGCCGTCGCCCATCATGGCTTCGATGGAATAGGTAATGTCGGCGCCGGCAAATTTTTCGGCTTCGGATTTTCTGCCGGGAATGACCGGGATAGCGGCGTCGTTGACGGCGAAGTCGGTGTAGACGTCGAGCATCTGGCGCGTTTCGTCCATGGCTTCTGGCTGGGTGGCGTGAGCGGTGTGGCCTTCCTGCCAGTAAAACTCGAGGGTGCGCAGGAATAATTTGGTGCGCAGTTCCCAGCGGACCACGCTGTTCCACTGATTCATGAGCACGGGCAAATCGCGGTAAGACTGAATCCACTTCGACCACATGTGGCCGATGATGGTCTCGGAGGTTGGGCGGATGACCAGCGGCTCAGCTAGTTCTTCGCCGCCACCAATCGTGACCACCGCCAGTTCGGGCGAAAAGCCTTCGACGTGATGCTTCTCCTTGTCGATGAAGCTGCGCGGAATGAGCAATGGGAATGCGACGTTCTGGTGCCCGGTCGCTTTGAAGCGGCGATCGAGACCCTGCTGGATGTTTTCCCAGAGCGCCCAGCCATAGGGACGTACGACCATGCAGCCGCGCACCGGCGCGTAGTCCGCTAGCTGCGCTCGCAGCACCAGCTGGTTGTACCACTCGGAGAAATCCTGTGCCCTTGTTGGAAGCTTTTCTTCAGCCATGCGCCGCGTTGTCCGTTCCCAGCGAGGAAAAACCGCCGCCCGTAAACGAAAAAGCGTATCGGACGCGCTGCATCGTGTCAACGAAGCAGCTCCTGTACCTCTGAAGACAGCGGAAAATGCTGGAAGGCTATTCGCGATACCAGCGGAAGCCGTGGCGCTGCTCTTCGGCGGCTTTCTTGAGGAGATCGAGATTTTTCCGCGGGTCCAGGTGGCCGCAAGCCGTGAGAATTCCGTTCAGCAGGCTCATCGGAGCGGAATAGGAAGCGCCGAACGATGGCGTCTCTACCGATGCCACGAAACACTGGTGCGAGAAGCGCGCGATCGGCGACACCAAGGTGTCCGCAATGCCCACGCAGTAGGCCCCATTCGCGCGCGCCTGCTGCAGACCTTCCACGGTCTGACGAAGACCGCGCCGGAAGCTCAGCGCGATAATCAAATCCCCTTTCCGCGCGGACCGCGTCAAATGGACTGCTTCGCCGGAGGTAACCGCGCTGATCGATGGCAGCCCCAGCAAGAGCAGGTGGTAGTGAAAGTAGCCGACCAGGTTCGCTGCCAAGTCTCCGCCAAGAACAATGATGCGGGTCGCCTTCTGAATTCTCTTAGCCAGCGCCGCCAAGCGATCGGGGTCCAGGGTGTTGCGAAAGCGCTGCACATTCTCCACGTCGCGGTCGACGGCTTCGCGAATGTGCGCCGCCAGGCTCGAGCCTGTGGTTCGGCTGGTCTGCATGGTGTCCATCGAAGTGGCTTGCGACACGGACAGTTCGTGCAGGTAATGCTGGAATTCGCGATAACTGCCAAACCCCATCTTGAGGATGACGCGCACGGCGGTCGCCGGGTCAACGCGCAGGCGTTTGGCCAGTTCGCGCACATTGAGCAGCACAAATTCGCGGGGATTCTCAAAGACCGGCCGGAACAGCTCCTGGCGCTTCCTGGTAAGGGAGGCGAAGGTCTCGGCAAGATTGGGTGGCTTGCCGGGGGAAGCGCCATTCTTGCGGCTCATGGGCAACACAAGTACTCTGACGGAACGCAATTGTCAACACGGGAAAAGACTAGATCTTAGAAATTGGCTAACAGCTTTCTTAGAATGCAACACTTGTTGTTGTTTCAAACAGGGTGAGAAATGCCTGTAGAAACTGCTTGACAGCCACATTCTGGCGTCCTAGAGTGTGCGGCAATCGTGCAGCGAGTGAAACAATGCACCAGTTGTTGCAGAACGGGTACAGCCGTCGAGGCGCTTCTGCAGGGGCCGGGTACGTCCCACAAATTCACATCGAACTGCCTTCAGCAGGAGGCTTTATGAAATACGATTTTCGCGGCGCGGTTTCCGCCATTGCGATTGTAATTTTGTTCTTGTTGGGTGGCATCGCCTTCAGCTGTCCTGCTGAAGCGCAGACTACGTCCACGATCCAAGGTACGGTAACCGATCGCCAAGGGCTAGCCGCGAGCGATGCCGACTTGCAATTGTCCGGCGACATCCTGGGAACTCTTCGCACGACGAAATCCGACGGCAATGGCGCTTACCAGTTTCCCGGTGTTCCGGCCGGCAACTACAAGCTTACCGTCTCTCAGGCCGGCTTCACCACGCGCGTGCTCACCGGGCTTGAAGTCACACTCAATCGCACGTTGACCATTGATGTTGTGCTCGAAGTCGGGCAGGTCCAGGAACGTGTGGACGTCTCCGCCGAGATTCCTCTGCTTGAGACCAACGCTTCGTCCACCGGCAGCACCATCATGCCGCAAGACATCGCCAACATGCCCCTCAACGGGCGCAACTACCTCGATCTTCTGCAACTCGTTCCCGGCGTCGCCATCAATCGCCAGGCCGACCTGAACAGCGACAACGCCACTCCTGTGCTCGGAGAACGCGCCAACAACACCGGCTTCCTGATCGACGGCCTCCCCAACCAGAACCAGCTCAACGGCGGAGCCGCCGCTCAGTTCAATCAAGATACTATCGCCGAGTTCCAGGTCATCACCACGGGCTACAAAGCAGAGTTCGGCCACGCTTCAGGTGGCGTCGTCAACGTGATCACCAAATCCGGCGGCAACGACCTCCACGGAATTGCCTCCGTCTATCATCGCAATAACGTATTCGATAGTTCCGATGTCCCTGGTGATGACAACGTTCCGTACTTGCTGCGCTGGGACTATGACGTCGCCGCGGGTGGCGCCATGATCCGCGACAAGGCCTTTTGGTTCGCGTCCGCTGAAAACATCCACGAGAATCGCCAGATCAATTTCATTCCTCCACCGAATACCCCGGACTTCCTTCTCGCTTCAGAGTCGGCCTTCAATGAGCCCACCACCACTCGCGAGGCTCGTACGTTCGCCAAATTCGATCAGATCCTTGGTGCCCACCACTTGACCGAGCAGTTCAACTACACAAACCTGCATGTCAACAGCACCAATCCTCTGTCCGCGTCAATTAACCTTCCCTCAACCCGCACCAATCTGGGCGACCGCCTGCTGCTCCTCGGCTTCAGTGACTCGGTCACCTTTGGCTCGTCCGGCAGCCCCTTCATCCTGAGCCTTCGTGGCCAGTATCGCGAAGAGCCTACCCTCACTAGCCCAGCGCACCCGGACGCCGGCCCCAATACTCTCTTCAACCTCTTCAGTGGCTTTACAGCCGCACCAAACCTTACCGGGGGCATTTTCGGCGATCTCGGCCAGTTCAGCTTCGGTGCCTTATTTACGCCCTCCACCCTGGAACAGAAATACGGCACCTTCGGTGCGAGTCTCTCAAAGTCGATCAACCGCCACACGCTCAAGTTTGGCTGGGACTACCAGCGTACTCACGTCGATGGCATCGAAGCCAACGGCGTGAACAACCAGCTCTTTACTACCGAGTCCGACTTCCTGAACTTCGGCCCGGTCAACTCGGGCTTTTTCCTTCTGCTCACCATCGGCGGGCTCACTCCGCAAGCTAACGACATTCACCTCCGCAATAACTACGATGGCTTCTGGATTCAGGATGACTGGAAAATCCGCAAGAATCTGACCATCAACGCCGGCCTGCGATGGGACTACGACTCCGCGTTCGACCAAAAGAAAAACTTCTCTCCGCGCCTCGGCTTTGCCTGGTCCGTTAATTCCAAGACCGTCGTTCGCGGCAGCTTTGGCGTTTTCTACGATCAGTTCCGCCTAGGCCTCGTTCGCGACATCCCCGGCTTTGGCGGCGCGGATATTCGCGAAAGTCAGCCGCTCTCTTTCCCGCGTCTGTTCTCGGGAATTCCAACCATCGCTCCGGGACTGTTCGGCATTTGCACTTCCCAGACCTTGACGGACGCGCAGTTGGCTACACAACCTGATTTTTGCCTGCCGCCTAAATCATTAGGTCCAACCTTTCCCGGCGTACCCGCCAAGTTCGGAGTCGACCACCTCAACAAGGTTGTAGCTCCCGGTCACGCTCCGATCCCAACCAACACCCCCGTCAACATCAACAATGTCCAGCAGCTTTCGGGCCTGACCCCGGACGACTTTCTCGCGGGAGCAGACGCCGCGATTGGAGCGCCCGCAGGTTTCTGGATATGGGGTCCTTTCGGCACCCTCTCACATAACGTTTCCCAACCTGGTAACTTCCCGGTCACCATCGACCCCAGCTTCTCCACGCCCTACACCCGCAGCTACACCATCGGCATTCAACGTCAGCTGAGCACCGATTGGGTCGTGTCCGCCGACTACTACCACAAAGACATCAACAATCTTCTTGGTCTGCGCGAAACAAACCTGCCGTTTGACGCGCGCATCGCCAACAGCGGCGGAGGCTTGATTCAGACGAACGGCTTCGGCCCGTGGTATTCGGGCCGCTACGACGCCGGCATTTTCGCCTTCGACAAACGCCTCAGCAAGCGTTTCACGCTGGGCGGCAGCTATAGCTACGTCTCCGAAAACGACGACGCGCTTAACTCTAACCTTGGCACCAGCGCCATCGGAGGCGGTAACGGCTTCCCGACCGACAGCTTCAGGGGTATCGTCCCGACGGTCACTGACCCGGGCACAACAGACCCCAAAACGCACGCGGTCACCTGCCCTTCGATGACCAACGCCACCGCGGCCTTTTTCGCTTGCAACGGTAACTTCGTCCCGCAAGCTGGAAAGTTCTACAACGGTGCGTCGCTCGACCGCGGTCCATCCGACCTCGCGTTTCGCAACACTTTTGAAATCCACGGCCTAATAGAGCTGCCGTGGAGGATCCAGCTAAGCAGCCTTTTCCGCGCGCAAAGCGGATTCCGCTACACGGCGGCCGCTCTCGCTCCGCTTGACCAAGACGGCAACAGCAATTTCAACGGCCGCGATCTCCAAACCGGACGCAATGCGTTTTCTGCGCCGCCCTTCGTCAACATGGACCTTCGCATCGCCAAGACCTGGGTGGTCCACGAGCACATCCGGATCCAAGGCCTCTTCGAATTCTTCAATTTGCTCAACAACAGCAATCCGGCCGCGATCCAGAATCAAGAGAGCACCGGGGCGCTGTTCGGCACAGTTTCCCAGCGCTTGCCTGGTCGTGAAGGCCAGGTTGGACTGAAACTCGAATTCTAGGAGTTTGAAATCAGCTCGGAGCCGCGGATAATTTCGCGGCTCTGATTTTTTGTCGGGCAAGAAATCTCGGAGTCTTTTCTGCAATCTAGGCGTATAAGACAGTCGTATAGGAATTGTTCTCAAGGAGGGTCGTCTCGTGCATCAGCCCAAGTGTTTGACCGTCGCGATTGTGTTGTCGTTGTTGGCCGTGGGAGCCGGCCTTGCTTTTGCTCAAGCGCCGAAGCCGAAGGCGGCGGCAGATCCCCTGGCTCCAAAGGCCACAGCGGCAGCTACGCCGACCGCGGCAACGGCCAGCGCCAACACGGCGCACGAACTCACCCTCGCCGATCTGGAAGCTTTCTTCGACGGCTTCTTGCCACAGCAAATCGAAAAGGCGGACATCGCCGGCGCGGTAATCGCCGTTGTGAAAGACGGCAAGCCGATCTTCGAAAAGGGCTACGGCTACTCCGACGTCGCAACCAAGAAGCCGGTCTCGCCGCAAGACACATTGTTCCGTCCCGGTTCCATCTCCAAAACATTTACCTGGACTGCCGTCATGCAGCAGGTTGAACTCGGCAAGCTCGATCTCGACCGCGACGTCAACGACTATCTCGACTTCAAACTTCCCGCCACCCACGGCAAGCCCACCACGTTGCGCGACATCATGACCCATCGTGGCGGCTTCGAAGAAACCATCCGGGATCTTTTCGTCGCCTCCGAGAAGGATCTCACGCCGATGGCGCAATATCTTCCGACGCACACGCCGCACCAGATTTATCCGCCGGGCACTATATCCGCTTACTCCAATTACGCAACCACTGTCGCCGCCTACATCGTGCAACGCGTCTCCGGCGAAAACTTCGACGACTACCTGGACAATCACATTTTCAAGCCGCTGGCCATGAAGCAGGCCACGTTCCGCCAGCCGCTTCCCGAGAATCTCAAGCCTTACATGTCCAGCGGCTATGGCCGCGGCTCCGAAAAAGCCAAAGGCTTCGAGTGGGTCGAAGTGGCACCCGCTGGCTCGGCATCCATCTCCGCAGACGCCATGACCCACTGGATGATCGCGCACCTGCAGAACGGCAAATACGGCGACACGCAAATCCTCAAGCCGGAAACCACCATCGCCATGCACTCGCGCCAGAAAGGCTGGCCTGACGGTATCAACGCCATGTGCCTGGGCTTCTACGAACAAACCGCCAACGGCCATCGCGCCATCGGCCACGGCGGCGACACCGAAGCCTTCCACAGCAACATGCATCTGCTGCTGAGTGAAGGCGTCGGGCTCTTCGTCTCCTACAACAGCGCTGGCGCCCCGGGCAAGGGCGATCCGCGCGGTATGCTCTGGGACGCCTTCATCGACCGCTACTTCCCCGCCCCGCCTGCCGCTGCCGAACCGGCCATCGCCAGCGCCGCCGCAGACGCCGCTTCCGTTGCCGGGCCGTACGTCAGCAGCCGCCGCTTCGAAACCAATCTTCTCGCCATCACTTCTCTGCTCGGGCAAGCCAAAATCCAGGTCGACCCCAAAGACGACACTATCTTCATCGACGAGCTCAAAGGTGAAAACGGCAAGCCCAAGCACTACCGCGAAGTCGCCCCCATGGTCTTCAAAGCTGTCGACGGCAAAGACAAAATCATCTTCAGCGAAAACAACGGCCAGCGCATAGCTAATATCGACTACCCGTTCATGGCCTTCATGCCGGTGGACAACGCGCTTAACAACAAGGGCTTCAACTATTTTCTGATCTGCTTCGGTCTCGCTGTCATCGTGCTTAACATTTTGCTCTGGCCGGTCGCCTGGGCGCTGCGCAAACACTACGCCAAGCCGCTCGTTCTCAGCTCCGACGCCCTCAAATGGCGCCGCTATGTTCGCATCGTGTGCGTCGTGGACATCCTCTATCTCATCGGCCTGATCAGCATTATCAGCGGCGCCGATCTCGTCGGCGGCCTCAACTCCGACAAGGCCACCAAAATCCATCTCATGCAAGTCATCGGCCTGCTCGGCGGGCTCGGCTTCATCGTCGCGGTAATCGCCGCCCTAAAATCGTGGGGCGATCAGACCCAATGGTTCTGGTACAAGCTCTGGAACAGTTTGCTGGCCGCCGGCTGCCTCTTTTTCTTCTTTTTCATCTGGCACTGGCACCTGCTCAACTTCAACCTAAACTACTAACCAACGTGGAGCCGGGCTTTGAATTCAGCCCGGCACCGTGCTTGGCACGACTCGTGCATCCTGAACTCTAGTGGCCGCTCTCGACGCCCTTTTGCCTCACCAAGCGTGCGTTCCCGGGAAATCCCGGCTAAACTCATGTCCAACCTTTGCGTCTCACCGAGCATCTTCCGAAGCGCGACCTTTTGCGGAAATGACCACGCGAGCGGACTAAACGATGGCCTATTTCGCCCTGTTCTATGAAGTCGTCGAGGATTTCGTCAATCGCCGCGCACCGTATCGCGACGAGCATCTAACACTGGCTCGCGCCGCGCAGGCGCGCGGTGAGTTGGTCCTCGCCGGCGCTCTGGCTGAGCCTACCGACGGCGCTCTCCTGGTTTTTCGCGGCGAACGTCCCGATGCCGCTGAACATTTCGCCCACCACGATCCCTACGTCATCAACGGCCTGGTTCAACGCTGGTACATTCGCGAATGGACCGTCGTAGTCGGCAACGAACCTTCCGCGGCTTCAGCCGCCACCTCGTAACATGATCGCGCGCCTCTGGTCCGCCCGCTCAACCCCGCAGCTCTCCACTGCCTATATCGAATATTTCACGCAAAACGTCTTGCCGGAGCTACAAGCCATTCACGGTTATGTCTCCGCCCAAGTCCTCACCACCACCAACGCACACGAAGTCGAGATCCTCGTCCAAACCGTATGGCAATCCCTCGACGCCATCACTGCTTTCGCTGGCCCCGACCGCGAAGCCGCTGTAGTCCATCCAGCAGCCGCCGCTCTCCTCACCACGTACGACCGCCGCGTCCGCCACTTCGAGCTGGCCCTCTCAGCCTCCTCCCAACACCGGTAGGGGCACAGCGGCGCTGCGCCCAGCTTGGCACCGCCTTCGAGCAGGCAGGACGTTACTTGAAGAAGCGCCCAAGCTCTTGGGATTCCATTCTTTTCCGAAACATTCGGCCGCCCATTCTCGTTCCTATCAGCAACAACGCCACGCCAGGAGTGTCCGTGCGATCCGCAGCCTTGATCCTAGCCGCCAGTCTCGCTCTCGCCCCGCTCAATCAAGCCACCGGCACGAAGACCCAAGTCACAGACCTTCCCAACCATCCGTTCGTCACGGATCTCCCGGCCAGCACTCATCTCCGCCTCTATCTCCGGTCCGGCGACATCCAAATCCTCGCTCGCGACGACAACAAGCTCTCGGTCCAATACGACGGCGCCTCCACCAGCAATTTCAAGAACTTAGGCTTGCGTCTCGACCGCTCTTCAGACTCCACCTCGCTCGAACTTGAAGGCGGCCCAGACCGCGACATGCACGTCACCATAGGAGTCCCGCGCAGCACGTTCCTGTTCATCCGCATGTCTGCGGGAAATCTGGAGTTGGCCAATATTACCGGCGACAAAGACGTACGCTTGCGCGCCGGCAACCTCACTATCGCCATCGGCGATCCCAAGGACTATTCCGAGATCCATGCATCGGTACTCAGTGGAGACCTCGAAGCTTCTCCACTCGGCGAATCCCACGGCGGCCTTTTTCGCTCCTTCACCAAAGAAGGCCCCGGCAAATACAAACTCACCGCCCACGTAACCGCCGGCGACCTAACCCTCCGCTAATCGCCTCAGCACCGTTGCGTCAGGCAAGGGCGGACTGGCGAAACGGCTCTCCTGTCGTTGGAGGCCCAGTCTAAGCTATTTAGAATCAACACT